>Ga0181592_10000007_pt1 | contig 117033 bp, 89 predicted proteins | sample 071ome_20_FD_133755 | JGI IMG/M metagenome (GOLD analysis project Ga0181592, IMG submission 133755) | Coastal salt marsh microbial communities from the Groves Creek Marsh, Skidaway Island, Georgia - 071412BT metaG (megahit assembly) | ecosystem: Environmental > Aquatic > Marine > Intertidal...
GCGTCCATGAGAGTTTATGAAATCTTGTATCCTTAAACGACCGCCGCACAAAACTTCACGTTTAAAATTACTTACGAAATGGATACTGCTAAGCTGTCCAAATCGGACTCTTAGGTTCTGGAGGGTTCAGGCACTAACACCTTGGGTAAATGCAACCTCTACGCATAATGTACATTATGTTAACTTTGGACATGTGAAGCGCCCTCTCCATTTTGTGTAGGCACTTTGAAATGAGAAGTTCTGGTTTGTGGCTATGTCTTAAGATTTTTGGATGTCCCTGATTAATCGAGAAACTGTTCTGTTTTGGGGAGAATTTACTGGAGCGGAGTTTCTGAGTTAAAAGCCTGTATGGATCTCAGAGGAAAAAGTCTGCTTGAATGGATCTCTGTGTTAAGAGTCTGCTTGGATGGATTTTGGAGTATATAGTTGTTGGTCGCAGTTCTGTTGGAACTCTTCTTGAGGTGATCGAATTCTCAGGTTTATCAAGTATGAAATGTGCTGCGAATCCATTTTCTCAATTGTAGTCTCATTCCCTGGGTACGCGATTGACTGAGGATTTTGAGCTTAGTCTATTGTATTGTAGGTTTAAGTTGTGATGCGACTTGGTTGGGAGATTAGATTCAGATCAGGATTTGACTTGTGGTCCTCTTGGTATTGAGTTCACATTCTTAGTCAATGAGGCCTTGGTGTGTGAGTCCTTGGTAGAGTCTTGCATCGGTTGAGCTTCGTACCAGCAGTTTTGCTGCTTGGGGTTGATTAAGAATTAAGCGAGATTAACTTTGTTAGAATTATCAATATTCAATAAATATAATGTGGGTAATTCTAGATCTGGGTATTACTCAGCACTTAGAGTGCTCCACCCAATTATCTCAATTGCTTGTTGGGGTATTGGCCTCCAAGTCTTGAAATGCTTGTGGGGTATCCTCTGGTTTTCTTCAGAAAAGATAGAAAAGTGTAAAAACGGTTAAAATTTAAACGCTTAAATTCGGGATTAAGGTCCTAAGGTGTCAAAAAGACTCAAAAGCGCCACAAATCGCTTAAAATCGATCCGGCCGCTCTAGATGCGGGTTTACTCTACTTGTTGAGCAGCTTTTGTAGTTGCTGCTCGAGTTTTTGGATTTTGCTTTTCAAATTACGCTTGATTGAAAAGTCGAACAGGCCGCAAGAATTGAGCTCGGACTTGGCTTGCCTGAGCTTGGTTTCCACGGATCGGATTTCTTGAAGTTCCTGCTCCTGCTTGCGCATGTTTTCCTGAAAACTGAGGGCGATCTCCAAGCTCTTCTGAAATTTTTGACTGAGGGCTTCATTCTGTAAATCCTGCTCGATGCGGATTTGATCTAGTCGGTCTGTCTGACTTTGTAGTTCATGAACTGTTTGTTCAGACTGTTCGAGAGATTTGGATTTGGTTTCCAGTTTATCTTCCAGTTGTTTGTGTTGTTCTTCAAGGAACTCAATTTTTTGGCTATACTCAATCTTGGGGATACTGTTGATTAGCTTGTCCTGAAGTTTGGAGAGGATGTCATCCTTCTCGCTCAAGTTTTGTTCGAGCTCGTGAATTCTGGATTTGAGTTCACTGATGTAGTCTGTAACCAAAGTATTTTCACCGTGATTTATATTGCTTGCCGGGGGACGATAAAATTTTGGTGCTTTGGGTTGATCGCTCTTTACTTCAATGGGACCTACGCTACCGCTTTCTGGATTATGATAACTTTGGTCTGGGGTGGGAGGTTCTCTATTGATAAGTAGTTTTCCCTGGTGTCCATCTTCAAGGGTTATAGTCAGTGGCTTTTGAATTTCTTCGCGGGCTTCCTGTTGATCCTCGAGTCTAACAAGTTCATCTACATCACGCTTTAAGAACAGAGTTCTGTTGCCAACTTTCTTGGCTACATTCAGAAGATCGTTCTTTAGGTAGTAGGTGTAGATTTTGGTGCGACCGCAGCCTAGTAGGAAGCAGGCTTCCTTGACAGTTACATAGGTTTTTTCTTCCTTGTTTTGACTCATAATTTTATTGAGACTGTTTTCATAGTGAAATGGGCGCTCCACTCTTAATGAGACCTTCGGAGCTGAGAGCTAAAAGAATAACATTGTGAAACAAACATGCAAACAAGCAATTTTGAAAACTTGTTTGTTCGTAAAAAATGGATAGCTAGTTAACTGTTCGAAGAACTGTTTTATTTGTTCGAGCTATGATCGTGGGCTGTTGGGTTGAGTTTCAAGGATTGCTCTGGGGTGGCGATTTTTCGAGGTGTCTATGCCTGCCCTGAATGATCAGGTAGTTGAGGCTTGTAAGACAAAGCTGTCTGTATCTATGTACAAGTGCGTTCTTATGTACATCTGACGGCCTGCTGTCTATGTACCAGGTGTATGGATTTGATGCAATAGCCTTTGGTTAACATAATCCACCGGATAGATTGCGGCCTGTTTTGCTGCATTGGTCTCGTCCTGTTTTCTCAAGGTCTAGTTGAAATATTGCTTTGGCTTATCACTTGTGAATTGAGCTCAATTTGAGGGGGTTGGTCTACTGACCGAATCACCCAGAAGTTCAAAGGATGATACTCGGGTTAGTTTGGTGGGTCAGTTTTCCAGCATCATCTTTGTGTGGATATCTACGAGAAGAGCTACTCGCTCCTCGAGTGAGTCAATTTCCGTTTGTCTGGAGTTATGGTTTTCTTCAATTGAGCGAATGCTTTGTAGCGCGTTAGAGAGTTCAGTCTTTAGGTCTTCCACTTCCTTACTAAGTGCAATGTTCTTCTCATAAAGAAGTTCGTTGATCTTCTGTAGTTTGTCCTGTTTTTCCTGAGTTTTGGCAAGCCTTTCCTGAAGGGTCCTTTGTTGTTGGATTAATTGTTTGTACTGTTCACTATGGAGATTGTTTGTGCTGTGTTGCGAATTTCGACTTACTTCAGATACCAGTGGAGTTGCACTCAGACTATGGACCTGATCCTCAATCATTGGTTTCCTTTGCTCCACGTGAAGGAGTTCTTCGCGGATCTCAGGATACTTCAACCCCCTTTTCTTTAGTGAATGAACGTTTTTAATAATCTCCAAATCGTTTTTAACGAAAAGAAATCGATTGTAACGATCTCTAGGGATGTGCTGAAAAATCTCAGGAAGTTTCCTCATGTGGTAGCGGATAGAGTTCTCTTTGATCTTCAATGTCTGAGAGACTTCCGCTAATAGCATGACATGGTTGAGGCTTGTTTCTGGTGCATTCGAAACGTTGTGATCGTTATCCATAAACCTCGTTTTAACACGAGTATGCGAGTGCTTGCAAGTGTATTTTCGACTCGGTTTGCTCAGGAGTGACTGTAGTGGGCTTCTGTGGGCGTGTATCCCGGTGAAAAAGTGGCTTTAGGTCACTCTTTGAGGCTTGTTCAGTCCAATGTTCATCGCTAAACGACCATTTTCTAAAGACGGGCGCGAACAGTTGAGATTGTGCTTAGGGTGAGAAGAGTTGGACAGGTTGAGTCAGTAGTTTGTGAAATTTATCAGAATCTCCTGGAGCCTTTCTGTGGCCTGTTTTAAAGAATCTGATACATTCCCTATTCGACTCGCCAAAAAACCTTGTAATGAACTTGTGCTGGATCCGGGTTCAAAGTAATGCAGGAGAATGAGTTGAATGACATTCTCATCGGATAGTACGAATTCACCTTGAACTAGCTCTTTGAGCAGTTCGTCGGAATTGATCTGCCATCGCAGATTTCTCAAACTGCTGTCTATTTGCCGGTTGGTGCGAACATTGATCAGGTTAACATAATCCATACCCTGTGCTTCCGAGTGGTCGCTGTATTGGCTTGTGGGTGCTTCGCTATTGTATCTGGTAAGAGAATTGAGCCTGGGTCCTGAAGACTTGGGTAAATTCCCGGAATTGGGTGTTGATTCCGATGTCATGGACTTTTGCTTGAGGAGTTGGGCAAATTCTTCCGGGCTCAACTTTGGGACTTCAAAGGTATCAAGGCCGGAGTTTTCTTCGGTCCCCTTCCCTGCTGCGTTTTCTTCGAGATGTAAATTCAAGGCTAGTTCAATCTCACTTTCCCTTTTGCGTTGCAGATCTCCAGGACTATTTGTGTCGATTTCCCCAGTGTGCAGTTCTTCGGAATCAATGCCCGTGTCAGTTTTAGAATTGCTCATTGCAAGTTATGCTTTAGAACTCAGTGTTTGAGATTTTGATTTCCATTGAACAGCAACGCCGAGGCTCAACTGTTCTTCTACTTTCTTCCAAACAGTTACAAACAAACTTTCGACCTCTTTCACAAGGGAAAGGTAGTATTGGTTGTCTTTGTCGTGGATGTAGCGACAGATGTTTAGTAGCCATATTTGACACTCAAGAATGAAGCCCTGATCGACATTGGCTATTTTTCCTGTAAGGGAGTCCGAATGATGTTCATTGATGAGTTTTACCTTATCAAGCAGTACCATGTGCTCATCATCGAGAGTCTGTTGCTCCAGGTATCGAATCAATCGATCCATGACGCGCAGAGTGATGAAGCTCATTCTTTGTATATCCCTCTCGCTCAAATGATCCTGTTTCAGGAACTGGTCTATTGTTTGTTCGGCAATTTCCAACACATGTTTCTCGTTGGCCAGTTTGGAGAGCTTCAGTTTATCCTTCTTGGGTAGATTGTGCCATTCCTCCTGCTGAATGATCCGATCGGCTTCTTGCTTACAACACTCTTCATGGATCACTTCGCGGGCGTCAGGAGTTGCTTTGATGGCTTTATTGATCTGTTCCATCTGCTCTGGGCTCATGTTGGAACTGATGTGTTCGCAGGTTTTGATCAATTCAGAAATGAGTTCCTTACGTTCTGTGGTTGCAGCCTGGGTGCAAAGTTCGTCAAGCTGGTCACTGGTTGCCAGTTGTTGAAGATTTGGCTGGCCCGAAGCCAGAAGGATTCCCCGGCAAAGATTGCTGGTTCCCTTGGGGTTGGTTTTCCAGCTATCACCGTCCATAGTATTTTTCAGTAAATCCTGATCAATGACTTTTTCCTCGTCGAACTTCTGAATTCCCTCTTCGAAACAGTTTAATGGTGAGTTTGTGGGGAACTTAAACTTGAGATCCGTACTCTTCTTCTCTTCAACCAGTTGCTGTCGTAACTTGAGGAGCTCATTCCTGTTCGCTCCTGATGCACCACTTCCTCCAGGGATTCCGTCTGCAAGCTCAATACCCCAGTTTGTATGTTTGTTTGTTTGACTGTTTGTTGGGTCATCCAGGTCATCAAGCCCCACTTCTTCAGGGCTCTTCTTGAATAGTCTTTGCAAATCACTGGCTTGCAGTCCCTTGATCTGCTCTAAAAGACGATCTAGCTGTTTTTTACTGCCATGACTCCAGTCTACAAATCGCTTTTGAATCTCCTCAGGTCGAAGTGAATAAAGCAGGTTCATGGCTCCAGACAGGCCATTGAGTAGATAGCTTAGTCCACCTTGACCCCCTTTTGCACGATTGGCTTCCATAGCTTCTACAATCCGAATGGATTTGACGCGGCTAAGTTCGAGAGGTACACCTGTTGGTTCAGGAAGAAGTTCGGCTCCGATTCTGAATGGATTCAGGAACAAGTGTTCCTTGTACTGCTCCTTCTGAATATAGTTCATGAGTCGATGAAGTTCCTGAAACCGCTCTAAATTCTGATACAAACCATCCACGTCTAAATCTAAAATCAGGTTCAGAACAGCAAGAAAACTCTCGTTATGAACTGCAGGTCTGCGAAGTCTCTTGGCTGGAACACTCAGACACTGTTTGAGAGATTCCAGATCCTCAACGGCGATCGCTTTTCGAGCTCCAATTGGTGTTAATGTCTTGAAAGATCCTCTCCCCGATCGTAAAGGCAACTTTTTCGAATGGATTTCCCAGGCTAGAGCACAGATTGCTTCGAGATCGTGAATCCACTCTGAAATAATAGAGAGGGAAGTTCCTTTTTCGTTGTATCTCTTTCCCTGAATCCAGCGATAAAGGTGATAAGGATTGAAATACCTCAGTTTGAGATGAATATCTGCTGGAATGGTTGGTTCCGGGTGATCATTCTGAAAGTGCTGTCCATGGATGAATTGGGAGTGAAGTTCCTTGATCTGGTTTTCAAGCTCTTCCAATACTTCGCTCGACTTGTCTCCCTGCTGCAGGTTTGTCAGGCAATACCCTATATAGTGGATGCATTGAAACTGAAGTTCCTCGGACTTGCAGATTTGTTCAGCAACAACTTCCAGATTGTCTGATTCACTCAGAAGCTTGTAGATTGCTGGATAGGCGTCACTGATTCTGAACCTGAGGCAGTTGTCCAGATAAACCAGCCAAAACGCCAGTTTTAAACTGTCGACGGCGAAGCCATACTGCCAGAGCAAGCTGAAATTGCGCTCGAATAGAAGAATCAAGTCTCGTTGAATGAGACCAATATCTCTTTTGTCGCTATTTTTGTCCGAACTTTGCAAGTCTTGATCCAGTCTTTAGTGACATTCGACAGTACATAAAGATGGGAACACTATCATGCTAGCAACCTGCAATATCTACGCCAAGGATTCTTATGCAGTTATGCATTGAAATTCATACAAAAATCGGCAAAAACATCATAAAAATGGATGATAAGGTGAGAAGGAGTTCACTACAGATGGGAAACGTTTCACGCTGGAGATGCTTCGAGGTCAAAATCAAGGTCTGCTGTCACCTTCACATCAAGGACTTCTCCTACCGATCCATTGTATTTGGGTAAGTAGACCACGCCATCAACTTCAGGGGCCTGAAAGCTGGTCCTGGCGATGCAATAGTCTGCATTTACCTCTTCAATGAGTACAGTGTGGACTTCGTTGACACGGCTTGGCTTTTGAAAGAACTGGTTTTCCCACAGGCTCGTGAGTTCTTTAGCCCGTTTTTTCCGTGTGGCATGGTGGACGTGGCTCTTAATATTGAAGCTGGATGTTCCTTCTTCCCGAAAATAAGGGAAGACCCCCATCCAATCCAGGTAGGCATCTTCGATAAACTGTTTCAACTGTTCGTGATCCTGTTCGGTCTCCCCGGGAAAGCCTGAAACAAAAGTAGAGCGAACAGTGACTCCTGGTATAATATTTCTGATCAAAGCCAGTTCCTTGAGATACCTTTCTCCATCACCCGGTCGCTTCATCTTTCTGAGAACATCCTTGCTTGCGTGCTGCAATGGCATGTCAATATATTTACAGACCTTGTCCTGGTCTGCGATCATTTGATAGAACTCCTGATCCAGCCATAGAGGATAAAGATAGAGTAGACGGATACGAAAAACATCGAGTTCACAGAGTTTTTCTATCAATGTTCGTAAGTGTTTACCACCCTTTGCAGGTCCGTATATGTCGGCTCCGTAATTGCAAGTGTCCTGGCTGACAACATTGATTTCCTGAATACCCTGGTCTAGTAGCTTCTGAGCTTCTTCGAGTAAGGAATCAATGCTGCGGGAAACCATTTTCCCCTTGAATCCAGGTATCGAGCAAAAGGAGCAAGACTTGTCACAGCCTTCACTGATTCTCAGGTAAGCATGGGAGCTTTTTTCGAGCAATATACGGCCATATTGATCAATGCTTGAGCTTGGTGTTTTCTTTTCGAATCCAAGCTTTTCTACAAGGCTCTTCACTCCGGAGAAACTATTTTCATTCAGCCATCCATGAACTTCTGGCATTTGGTCCGGAAGATTGGAGTACCTTTGGTAGAGGCAACCGGCTACAACAACTTTGGCATTCTTTTGCTCCAGGCTTTCAAAGATCGTATCAATGGATTGCTCCTTGGCGCTCGCAATGAAGCCACAGGTGTTTACAAGAATAAGGTCTGCATCATTGGGCTCCTGGGTTTCCTCAAAGCCCATTTCGTGAAAATGTGAGAGAAAAATCTCAGAATCAACCATATTCTTGGCACAGCCTAAATGAGAGAGATGTATTTTATGCATAGAGATTCCCGATTCAGAAGGATTAAAAAGCGATATAGGTTTTAAGCGTCTGCTCTGGACTTGTCAATATGCACAAGACTTCTTCGAGCATTTTTTGCCATTTCAGTCGTCGGATCGAGCTCAATCACGCGGCGATAATACTCTACTGCATCCTCATGCTGTTGACGGATTCTGAAGATGGAAGCAAGCTTGAAGTAAGCTTCTGTACACTCATTGTCAAAGTGCACTGCTTTTTTGTAGTTTTCCATGGCTTCGGCTTTTCGATTGGTCTCATGGTCTTCGTTTAGAGCGTTGGCAAGTTCAAGATGAGCTTGTGGAGTATCAGGACTCATTTCGAGGGCTTTACGGCAAATCTCGACAGCTTCCTGGTATCTTGGCTTACCTGCAATGGATTCTTTGTTGTAGACTCGCTTAAGACCCCAATATCCCCATGGATTATTGGGCGCTGCTGCAACGGCACTTTTGAATTCACTGATACTGTGCGAACTTGACTCTTCGTTGAGACTAAACTCGGAATTCAAGGTCAGAATGGCGTAGCCAAAGTCAAAATGAGACATGCAATCGCCTTTGCTCTTGGCAGATTGTTCATACTCCCTGATAAATTTGGCGTACATTCCTTCCTTGTCATTGTCAGCACTTGCGATCACCTTGTAAAGGTCGATAAGATCCATTCTGTGAAGACCATTCTCCGGTTCGAGATCGATAAGCTTTTTATAGACTTTGATCGCCTCGTCAAACTCTTTGCTTTCTTCATAGATTACAGCAAGTCTCTTGTAGGCTTTGATGTGGTCCGGTTGAATTTGAACCAGTGACTTTAAGTACTCTTTGGCCTTGGCAACTTTTCCGGTGAAGTGATGGAGCAGTCCCAGATTGAAGAGAACATGATCATTGGTTGCATCAATCTGATAGGCCTTCTGGTAGGCCTCAATACCCTGTGAGAAGCCTTTATCCAGCTCCATTTCTGAGAGTAAGTTGATACGATAGCTGTAGCCCAGGCAGATCCAGGCTGCCAGTGAATTTGGATTTGCATTGGTTCGATCATCAAAACTGCCCAGAATTGTCTCGGGAGTCCTTCCTTCAAAGTCTGTATTCTTTGACTGCAGGAAGTACTCTTTGTATTGAGTGAGGAGTTTGAGGTATAGAACTTCGTGATTAGGCTCAACTTCAATCGCCTCTTCCAGAACTGGAATTGCTTCCTCTCTGCGACCAAGTTTGGAAAGCAGAAGTCCAAGTTTTACAGGTAAGTCACGGAATTCGTGCTTGTTGTCTTCATACTGATTGTAAGCTTGCTGATAATCAAAGCAGGCTTCGGAAAAGCGTCCGAGTCTTTCATTAATATCACCGGCTCGATATCTTGCATAGAAGTGGGAAGGCTGCAAAGAGAGAATGTCTTCGTAAAACCCGCGAGCAAGTTCCCATTCTTCGGAGCTTTCTGCGTCCCTGGCCTGATTGAGCAGGTTTTCCAGCTTTTGGGCTGTTTCTTCCTGATCCAGCTGTACAAAGAAGTCATTGACTTCGGTAATTGACGAGTCCAGCTTGTAGCACTTTTCGTAAAACTCTTTGGTTTGGTCCTTCTCACCAATGCGCAAGAACATCCTCCCCATCTCATAGTAAGCCTTGGCAGAGCTTGGGTTAATCTCAATAGCTTTTTGGAGATAGATTGCAGACTCGGGGACTTCATCAGCTTCGGACAGTACAATACCCATCAATAGATTGGCTTCGTAATCCTGGGGATGCAAATCCAGGATTTTGATAAGCTCCAGCTCCGCTTGATAAAGATTTTCTTCCTGGCGGTAGATGCGGGCCAGATCGAAAAAGGCCTGCACGAATTCCTTGTTCTTTTCGGTGGAGTTGATGAGGTAGGTTTTGGCCAGATCAAAATTCTCTTGTTTGATGTAGATGCTTGCCAGATCGTAATTGGCTTCCGAATGAAACTGATCCAGTTCCAAAATAGCCTCATATTCGATAATGGCGTTCTGATCCATTCCTCTGGAAAGATAAGTTTTGGCTTCATCCAGTTTGGAGCGAATTTCAATGGAGATCTTCTGATTTTCCACAGAGTTAAGAAATTCTTTGATCTCGATATTTTGTGGATCCAGCTGATAGGCCTTCTTCAGATTTACCAGGGATGCATCCAGGTTATCGCTAAGATGATAGGACTCTCCAAGGTAGAAGTAGGCCAGGGAGTAATTGTCATCAAGGCTGACAGATTTGTTTAGAGCATCCAGCCCACTCTGACGAATCTTTGGATCGTCATAGGTTTTTGAGAGGACCGTGTACAACTTCCCAAGCTCTGCCCATGTAGGAGCGCTCTCCGGGTAGGTCTTGGTCAGTACCTTGAACTCAGCCACTGCCTGATCAATCATATTATTTTCAATATAGACGCGACTGAGGTAGACAAAGGAATCCCGGGTAGGGGATTGCTGAATCATCTGCTTGAGAGTCTGAATAGCCTTTTGTGGATCAATCTTGGCTTCCAGCACGCTGAGCTCCACTTGAGCGCGTATATGCTTGGGATCAATCTTGAGAACTTTCTCGAAGTACTCCTGAGCCGTGTCTCTTTCTTTGAGATAGAGATAGGTCTTTCCAAGTTCAAAAAGAATTTCAGCATTCTTGGCATTGTCTTCCAGTAGGTGGGAGAGTAGTTCCACTGCTTTTTGAAACATTCGATTGGTTTGGTATACCTGGGCCAGTCGAAGGTTCATCTTGATGTTAGCCGGCTGCTTGTCTTGTAGAGCTTCATATTCGAGAAGGGCTTTCTCAGGCATATTGAGTTTGAAGTAAAGCTCTGCAATCTCCATATTGATCTGGATATTCTCCTTGTCCAGAGTAGCTGCTCTCTGATAGCTCTCGAGAGCGTTTTCGAAGAATCCTCGAAGCGCGTAAATTTCTCCGAGTTCAATAAAGGCTTTGCTGTCATCAATTCCCAGATTTACGGCTTTCTTGAACTCTACAACGGCTTTATTCCACTCTTTTTGAGCGTAATAAGTGCGGCCAAGCTCAAAGTGAGCCATAGCATTATTTGGATCTGTTGCGAGAACCTGTTGAAGTTGGATAACGGCCTTGCTGGGCAAACCCTGCAGTGTCATAATCTTGGCTTGGGCCACTTGAAGCTCTGAGTCATTGGGAGTGTGCATGAGCAATTCATTGATCAAATTCCCGGCTTCAGTGTACATCTGCTGTTCCATCAACAGGCGAGCCATCTGACGCTTGAATGCAAAGTCATCAGGATTGAGAGATAGAAGTGTATTGCAAATCTCCGTTTGCTTGTTCAAATTCCCGATTTCACGATAGTAAAAAAGAGCACTTTTCAAGACTTCAATATTATCTCCCTGCAGTGAGAGAGCTTGAGTGATGTTCTTGCCGGCTTTTTCAAGCTCGCCCACGTGAAAGTGGGCTTGAAACAAGTCCAGATAGAGCTGAATATTTTCGGGGTTCTTGCGAAGATTTCTCTCCAGATAGCCCATGGCACTTTTGTAGTTTTGTTGCTTGATATATACGGTACAGATCAGATCCAGGGCTTCTTGATTGGTGGCATCCAGATCCAAAATTTTCAGAGCATAGGTTTCCGTTTTTCCATAATTCATTAAACGGAAGTAACAATGGGCAATGTCGAGCAGGTACTTGAGATTTGCTGGCTGAGTCTCTTCGAGTTGCAGGAGTACACCAATCTGGTCCGTGTAATTTTCCTGCTTGAAATAAATCTGTTCGAGTCTTTCAAGGGCATCCAGATGGCTGGCTTCTACCTCAAGAACTCGTTTTAGATAGCCAATTGCCTGCTCATGAAGGTTCTTTTCCTGATAGATATTGGCAACCTTGAGCAGGGTGTCCGTATGTTGCGGTACTTGCGCAAGGATCGCTTCAAAGTGCTCCAGGGCTTTGTCGACGATACCCTTTTTATAGTAATCGGTACCGAGAACAAACAAGACATCCAGGTTTTTAGGTGCAAGCTTGAATGCTTCACGAAACTGGGTAATAGCCTCAAATTCCATTTCGAGTGCTTTGTAGGCTTCACCCAGTTTAATTCGTACATTCACGTTGTTGGGGAAGTTCTGGACCAGCTCTTCATAGATGCGCTTGGCTTGCAAATGGTGATCTACTGCAGTGTAGGTTTGAGCAAGTTTGATCGCGTATCCCAGATTATCAGGTTCAATGCGATGGGCCGTTTGGTAATGCTCAATGGCAGTATCATACTTATCAGTCTTGCTAGCAAGATCTCCTACCATTACATGCAATGCAGTTTTCTCTGGCTGTCTCTCCAAAATACGAAGGTAGGTATTGAGAGCTTCCTCCCAGTTTTCCTGACTTTGATAAACATTGGACAGCTTCTCGAGTACTTCGAGGTTCTGATCATCTAAAGAAAGAGCTTCCTTATATGATTCCACTGCTTTAGCTGCCTCTTCCATCTCCACTTGAGTATCCCCAAGCAATGCAAGTGCTTCCCGTGCCCATTTTGGCTCATGAATAAGTTCTTTCGTAAACTTTAGAGACTCTTGAAAATCCTTGTTCTTGAAGTAGGAGCGGGCAAGCTGGAAGTCTGTTTCCGGGCTGTCAGGTTGAATCTGTTGTGCCTTCTTAAAGTGGTCAATCGCAGCGGGAAATGCTCCAAGATGATAGTGGTTCAGGCCAATTTGGTAATAAACTTTGGAGTCATTTGGATCGATTTCCAGTGATTTTTCAAGCTCAAGCAAAGCTTCCTTGTAGTCAGCCTTCTTGAAGGCGGAAAGTCCAAGTTTGTAATAGATTTCCGCATTCGACCCCTGAAGGCTCTTGGCGAGTTCATATTCCTTGGTAGCATCTTCGCTATAGCCCTTGGCTTCATAAACTTTTGCGAGTTTATAATGAGCTTCCGCATTGTTCGGAGTGATTTTACAAGCCCTCTCAAAGCTCTTTTGAGCACGATCGAGGTTTTGAGTTTCGAACAAGATGTCACCGAGATAGACATAGACTTCTTCGTGCTGGCTGTCGAGTTGAACAACCTTGCGAAAGGTTTTCACTGCCTTTTTATTCTGATCTTTGGCCGCATAGGCTTTACCCAGTTCAAAATGTGCTTTTACGTTAGTTGGGTAGGTAACTATTGCATCTTCGTAAAGCTGAATCAATTTGGCAGTTTGTTGACGGGTTTCATAGATTCCACCCAGAGAGTAGATAGCCTCAATGAATTCCGGATTCAGTTTGAGTGCTCTCTCATAAGCTTTGATGGCCTTGTCGAGCTTGTTTTCTTTCCTGTAGGCTTCTCCCAATTCGAAATAGTAAAGGGCGTTGTTGGGAACTTTTTTAACTGCCTTCTCGTACAAGCGAATGATGGCTACATGGTTGTCCACAAGCTTGTACTTATTTCCCAGACGATAAATGATGTCGAGCAGGTTCTCATCGAACTGCAATGCCTTTTCATAATGCTCGATGGCATCATTTGTTTCATTCTCTCTTTCAAAGAACTCAGCCATCTTTTTGTGATACAAGGCATTTTCATCATCAATTCTGATCGCTTCTTTCATGGAATTGATGGCAAGGTTGAGCTGATTCTTCTCAGCGTAAATTACAGCACTGTAGTAGTGGGCACTGTCCAGATCCTCATCCAGATCGAGAGCTTTCTTAAAGTAGTCTAGCGCAGATTCCGGCTGGGAGGTCTTGTAGAAAGTGAGTCCAAGGTGGAAGAAGAGCTCGCCCGATTCGGGGAGCAAGGGTAGACAGGTCTTAAACTGTCGATTGGCGGCGGGGTAATCCTCAGTTTTTAAGTAAAGTTTACCCAGTTGCAGATTAGCTTCTGCGTGAGTGACGTCTTGTTCCACTATTTTCTTGAATTGCTCGATTGCCTGATCATGTAAATCTACCTGATCGTAGTAGAGCCCCAGCTCAAGAATAGACTCCAGATGTTGTGGATTTAGGCTGATTGCTTCCTTGAATTCATCCACAGCGTCAGCTTGCGATCCTTGAGCCATGTAGGCCTTGCCGAGATGGTAGTGAAATCCCGCATTTCCGGGTTCGTAGGCAACTGCAGTAGTGAAGGAGTCTATTGCGAGATCTAGCCGACCCTTGTTGATGTAGATCTTACCTAGCTCAAAGTGAACCTCGGGGGTAGAAGGATCCAGATCCTTGCTGCGATTGAGCTTCTGGATTGCCAGATCCAGGTTTCCCTCTTTTTTGTGGGTCAAACCAAGAGCCATGAAGATCTGTGGATTCTTTGGTTCTTGCTGTAAGGCCGTGTTGTACTGATCTACCGCATCGTTGAGTTTATCAAGTGCATTGAAGCAGTCGCCCAGCAAAAGATGGAGATTGGTATCCTGAGGTTTCAGGTGACTTGCTTTTTCAAGATAGTCACTGGCGCTGCTGTAATTCTTTTCTTTGATAAAGAGTTGGCCAAGGGAGTAATTGCTCTCGAAATGGGAAGGTTCCAAATCCAGCGCTTCATAATAGCTCTCCCGAGCCTTTTCGTTTAAACCAAGCTCCACATAACAGTCACCGATATTGCAGTGAATCTCGTGATCTTTGGGATCTTTTTCACTGGCTCTTTTGAAGTAAGTGATTCCTTCTTTAAACTCATGCAAGTTGAGCTTGATAATTCCAAGCTTCTTTAGAGAAGGTGCATGATGAAAGTCAGTGCCGAGGACTTTTTCGAAAAACTCCTGAGCTTCCGGATACTGGTTTTGCTCCAGGTGTAGACTTCCCAAGGCGTGCAGAATCTCGGGATCATCCGGATTCATTTTGTGGGCATTGAGATAGTGCTGCATAGCCCTTTCAAAATGCTTCTTACGCTCGTAACCCCGAGCCAGAAGATAGGTTGCCTGATAGTTTTGTGGATCGATCTGCAGAATCTTGTAGAGAGTATTGTTCATCTTCTCCAGAAGTTCCTGGGTTTCGTAGATTTTTGCCAGTTGAAAGAGGGCATCCAGTGAATCGGGATAATGATTGATTGTCTGGTCAAACACTTCCTCTGCTTCGTAGATTCGATCTCTCTCCAGGTAGAGGTTTCCGAGCTCAATCAAACCTTCCATGTGTTGTGGAGAAAGACTGATTAACTCTCTGAGCTGCTCTTCCTGTTGCTGATGTTGACCGAGAGCATGATGACACTTGCTGAGATTGTAGCGAGCCATCAAATTTCGAGGCTCGATTGTTAGAACCTTTTCATAATTGATTTGTGCACTTTCAAACTGATCTCTGTAGAAATAGCTGTGAGCGTATTCCAGCAAGGCTCCCGGGTCATCTCCATTGATTTCCAGAAGATTGGAGAGATAGCCTCGAGCATCAAGATATCGCCCAAGCAGGTTGAGCAAGTGACCAGCTCTCAGGAGAGCGGTTTCATGCTTACTGTCAAAATCGAGAATCTTGAGATATTGTGCAAGCGCTTTGGAATGGTTTGATTGCTCAAAGAAGATTTGACCCATCAACTGGAAAGCTCGTACAAAGGTAGAATCAAGCTCAATAGCACTGGCCAACTCCTGAAGGGCGTCCTCATAGCGTCCATCGAGGTAGTAAATCTGTCCCAGTTCAAATCTTGCCCAGGCGTCATTGGGTAGTCTTTCCAGTATCTGATTGCAGACCTCAATAGCTTCTTCAAACTTTCCCTGCTGATGAAAAATTCGGGAAAGTCGAGAGTAAGAGGGGACAAATGCAGGGTCCAGTTCAATAGCCATCTTGTAACTTCGAATGGCTTCCTCGGATTGCTCCAGGACTTCTCTGGCTTCAGCGTGATGAAAATGACACTGGGCATCTTCTGGAAATTTTGCCAGGATGAATTCACAGAGATTCAGAGCTTTCTCCCGGGCCTCAGGATGAGAGTTTTTCAAGCTGGTATTGAGATACAAATCCTTGAGTGCGAAGTAGCTTTCCTTGAGTAATTCATCCTGACGGATTGCTTTTTCAAATTGGCTTACGGCCTTCAAAAGCAATTCTTCCGGGTAGCTGAAGAAATCGTGGAAGCGCAGATAGGCGTATCCAAGCAGATGGGACAAGGCAGGGTTTTCCTGGGCAAAGAAGGAGGCTTCCTTGTATTTCTTAATGAGGTTTTCCAGTTGTTCCTGAGCGTCATCCCTGTGTCGAAACTTTACCTTGTGCAAGTCAATCAGTTTTTCACCTGCTAAAATGCAGTCGGGATTGGTTTCCAGAATTTCTCGATATTGGGCAATGGCCTCATCCACTTTATGGGAGGATTCCAGAGTCTTCGCCAATTTAAGGCGTACAGATAAAAGATCTGCACCCTTTGTATCAAAGAGCTCTATTAGACCTGCATGAGGGTTGTAACTCAAGCAGTCTGCATGTTCGAGAAGTCTGGTGAAGGAGTGAGAAGCCTTGTCGTAAAATCTTGTTTGATGGTAAATGTCACCGAGTAAAAGCAGAGCCCTACCGTGGAAAGGATCTTGAATAACAAGCTTTTGCAGTAAATCCAGGGAGTTGGTGTACTGGAAGTCTCCGGCGCACAAACAGGCAAGTCTGTACAAAGCACCGAGGTGGTAAGGGTCATGTTCAAGGCACTTCTTATAATGCGTAAGTGCTCTCTTTTTGGCGGCCTTTGTTTCCAGACAGAGGTAATCAAGCTCTTCAACTTCAGCAAGCTCGAACTGGGCTTGCCCCAAAAGGCTTTCAGGGCAGTTGTCCAGGACTTCCTGGCAGGATTGAATCGCAGTTTTGATGCTCTTTTTATCAACTTTTCCAATACCGGGAGGAATCGATAGCCACTTTTTAGCCCATCCCAGGTGCGGATTCTTCTTGTCGAGTTTAAGGCCTTTGTTGATTGCCTCTTGCACTTTTTTCACAGATTGGGCAGTCTCGGAAGCGAATCCAAACATGAGATGTGCCATTGCCAGTTGATAATAGTCCTGGACGGTGGCGCCCTTTTCCTGGCTCTTCTGATGGAGGCGCACCAGGATGCGCTCAAACATCGCATCCTTGGCTACATAGTCTTCATACATGTAGCAATATTGAATCAAGATTTTGTTGTAAAGAAGCAGGTCTTCAGGTTCGAGCTTTAGGGCTCTCTTGAAGTAAAGGATAGCCTCATCAAACTCCCTGTTGATGGAGCAAAGGGTTCCCATTTTGCGTAAAGCCTGCAAATGATTAGGGTCAGCCAGAATGACTTTCTTGTATTCATTTCGGGCTTCCATAAGCAAACCCTGGAAGTACATCTGTTCTGCTCTGTTAAAGAAGAGATCTGCTCTTTCCAGTCGGTCCTGGGGAGACATTTGCTCGAGAGAGGATTCCAATTGACGAGTTTCCTGCTCTGCAACGCTTTGCTGCATTTTTCCCATGTAAGACATGGTTACAGACTCAATGCGCTTTAGATGCTCCCTGATTTCCTGGAGCAATTCTTCGTTCGTATCTTTCATTCAATAAGGCCTTAATTGACTGAACCGGGTTACGAAAGCCGCCAAACTACTGCGTGCCTGACACCAATCATAGGCTAGGAATCTAACACAAAAAATTGGCCAATACAAAAGGAAATGTATGCCTTTTGCTCTCCACCCATCCATTTATCGGCAAGCAGACATTGATACTGGATAGAGCAGGATTCTTTTGATTGGGTAGAACTACGATTTACTCTGACTCTGATTTCCTCTAGAATTACCTTTCAAACTCATGGATTTTCCTTACAAGTACATATTCTTGATCGTAGGCATGTTCCTTACCGCAGGTGGGGGCTATCCCTTGCTTATGATGCTCATGGGCAAGGAAGTCTCGGTGGATAGTAAGCATGCACCTGAGCACGTAATCTTTTTGAGTTTGATTGCTTTTATTTTAGGAGTGATGCTTTTGAGGCAATCCTGGGTGATGTTTCAGGGACTCTCCCGAGCGGTTGTGTTTTGATGATTCTAGAGAGAATAGTTTTACTCTCCTTGTTCCTGCTCTTGCCACTTTGTGGTTGCTCTGGTGGTGGGGAAGCTCCGCCTGCACTTGTTGCTCCGGTGGCCCCCGTGGAACCGGTCCAGCAAGCTGTCCTGGAGATCGAGGAAGAAGAGGATGAGGTGGATTACGAGGAAATGGAGATTGAAGAAGTTCTCGAAGCTGCCAAGGAGTTGGTTGAGAGGGAAAACTGGGAGGAGGCGCTCCGGGCAGTTACAGTACTATTGGAAGATGATACGGAGCCCCTGGATTATCACTTCATGATGGGGCAGGTCTTCTTTCATTTGGAGAAGTATCATCAGGCTGTTGATGAGTTGGAATATGCCCTGACGAAAGAAGGGGAGGGGCGTGAAGATTTTGAAGCTGATGCTAAAGATCTGGTCTCCAAACTTGAGGAAAAGTCAGTTGAGATTGCGAAAAAGCTCTATTCAATGGCAGATGATCTGGACCGTGCGATGGAGACTTTTGTGATGCTGAAAATCAATCCCAAGATAAGTTTTGAGGCAGTCGAACCGCCCGAAGGTAAAGAGAAGAAAAAGTTGATTTACTTTAAGGTCACAGCCATGGAGAAGTTCAAGGCAGCATTGGAAACAGACAAGGTTTTTTGGAATTACTACTGTTATTCTTATCTGAATTTTCACCAAAAGTGGTATTCGGATGCTCGCAAGGCCATTGATAAATCCCTGAGCCTTGCTGACAGTCAGCAACAAATTTTCTTCGCTCTTCAGCTGCAGGCAAAGATTCAGGAGGAAGCTCCCAAAGAAGCCTCTTCCGACTTGGATAAGCTGTCAACTTTGGATCTAACCGAGGATATGCTTGATGAATTCCTTGAGAAGTACTCCAAAGATCTCACGGAGAAACAAATCAAGAAGGCTCGCGAGGTCATCAAAATGGGTATGAAGCTCAAGGAACGTCTCGATAAGGCAAAAGAGGATCTCGAGAAGTTGGATATCCTCAGAGACTTTAAAAAGCTCTCGGAGGAGATGTTGGCAGGTGAGGACTTCCCACCGGATATCAAATCCAAGGTGGAAAAGGGAACTGTAAAAGCAAATGAGCGTCTTGAAGAGCTGGAAGAGCAGATTCGAATCAAGACTGAAGCCCTGAAGGGCTAAGCCGAGCGTCGGGCCTGACTGAGGTCCTCTGGTCTCAATTAGTTCTTGGATCATTCATTCCGGCTTACAATCCCCAGTTTCTTAAAGCATCTGCATTGGTCGGAAAATCTCTACTCCTTATTACTCTACTGGATGCATCCCTGTGGTGAAGGTTGCATCAGGAGACTGGTTCAGGTTTTTGAGCTGAAAGCTCGGTCTTCAAAACCCGGTTTTACGAGTAAACTCGCATTCTAGTGACAGGTAGTGAAGTGTTAGAGAAAGTTCAACCTTGGGTTGGAGGCTTTGAACAGTAATGCCTGTATTCAAGGTCTAGTGACCTGGGGACAATCAGGAAGGTTCAATTTGGCTCTTGAAATATTGAAGAGCGAGGTCTGCCATTAAAGTCAAGCGGCCTGACTGAAAAACTCATTTCCTGGAGTGAGCCTTTAGATCGCTCAATTGAGGTGAAAATTCTCAGGCAGGGCTTGATGAATCCCCGCCTGAGCTTGGCTTTTACTTTAAATCTTTGGAGCTTTCAATGAGCTTTCCTACAAGCCCCCACTCCATAGCCTGTGTGGCATCCATCCAGAAGTCTCGCTTGGTGGATTGCTCAACATGCTCCTTGTCCTGTCCGGTTTTGTCACTGATCAGATGATTCAGTTGAGTGCGAGTCTTCAGGATTTGGGTGGCATGAATCTCGAGGTCACTAGCGCTTCCTTGCATTCCACCGAGAGGTTGGTGGAGCAGATACTCAGCATGAGGGAGAGAGTAGCGATACTTTTTCTCAGGTTGGAGATATATGATTGCTGCAATCGACGCCACCAGACCTGTACCAATGGTGTAAACAGTTGGCTGGATGAAATTCATCACATCGTAGATCGCCAGTCCTGAGTTTACTTCTCCACCGGGTGAATTGATGAAAAGGTAAATTGGTTGCTCGGGATCATCACATTCCATAAGGAAAAGCATATCTATGACTTTTTTGGCTGTTTTACTGTTTACTTCTTCAGAGAGTAAAATCCTGCGTGACTTGAGGGTTTTTTCCAGAAGGCTGATGTTTTCGCCCTCTTGTTCTTTTTCCTTCTTGCTCATGGGATCTCCTTACAATTTATCCAGACTTTGTTCCAGGTCTTTGAGAATGTCGTCCCGGTCTTCGATTCCAACCGAAAGCCGGATTAGCGAATCTGATATACCAATCTTTTCTCTTTCTACTTTCGGAACGGAGGCGTGAGTCATCAATGCCGGAATGCAAACAAGGGATTCGACAGCCCCTAAACTTTCCGCCAGGGTGAAAACTTCCAGCTCCTTGAGAAACTCCTCAACTTTATTTTCCTTGAGTTCAAAGGAGAGCATAGCCCCAAAGCCGCTGGCTTGCTGCCTGGAGATTTCATGACCTGGGTGTTCTTCCAGCCCCGGGTAGTAAACTCGATTTACTTTGGGGTGAGAATTCAAAAATGAGGCTACAGCAATGGCATTTTCTTCATGCATTCTCATGCGGGCAGCCAGAGTTTTTATTCCTCTCAAGATAAGCCAGGAGTCAAATGGAGCTAAAACTCCTCCAGTGCTTTTGGCGACAAACTTGATTTTGTCGTAATCCTCTTTGGATTTCATGCACAGCAGTCCCCCAAGGACATCTGAGTGACCACCAAGGTACTTTGTTGCGGAGTGAACAACATAGTCGGCGCCCAGTTCAATGGGACGCTGAAGAACAGGGGTGCAAAAAGTATTGTCCACACAAACTTGCACACCTTTGCTGTGAGCGATTTCACAGAGCTTGCTGATATCAGAGATTTCCATCAAAGGATTAGTGGGAGTCTCCAGAAACAATAGACGGGTGTTGGACTTGATCGATTTTTCGACCAGTTCAGCGTCAGTGGTGTCGATGAATTCAAATTCAATGCCAAAGTTGGCAAATACTTGTACGAAAGCCCGGTAGGTTCCTCCGTAAACATTGGCCGAGACAAGAATATGATCGGCAGTTTTTAGAGAGAGTATCAAGGTGCTGATGGCAGCCATACCCGTGGCAAATCCACAGGTCCCATAGGCTCCCTCCAGTGCGGTGAGGTTTTTCTCCAGCATTTCTCTTGTGGGGTTGTTGGTTCTGGCATACTCGTAGCCCTTGTGTCCACCAACTCCCTCCTGGGCGTAGGTGGTAGACATGTAAATCGGTGGGGCAACACAAGCTGCCAGTGGTTCGGGCTTGTATCCTTCGTGTACAACTTTGGTGGCGATTCTTTTCATAGATCCAGAATTCCTTTGCTGATATAGCGTTCCATACGATCACAAACAAGGGTCACGACAACATCACCGGGTTTTGCATCCTTTGCAACTTGAATGGCTGCGTATACATTGGCTGCACTGGAGCCCCCTGCGAGTATCTGCTCAGACTTGGCCAATGCCTTGACAGTTTCCTTGGAGTAGCGGTCATCAACAGTGATCACACCGTCAGACAGGCTCATATCGAGAGTTTCCGGAAAGAAGGTGTTGCCGATGCCTTCAACCCAGTGATCTCCTGGCTCCCCGCCTCCCAGAATTGAGCCATTTGGCTCCACAACATAGCACTTGATGTCCGGATTTTTCTCTTTCAGGAATCGGCTAACCCCTGTGAAGGTCCCTCCGGTTCCGGCTCCCGTTGCAAAGTGAGTGATTTTGCCGTCAGTTTGCTCCCAAATTTCCGGTCCTGTTGTTTCGTAGTGACACTGCGGATTTGTTTGATTCTCAAATTGTCCTGCCACCCAGGCATTGCCCATTTCGTCCCGAAGCTCATGAGCCTTGGCTATGGCGCCCTTCATTCCATCTTCCGTTGGCGTTCGAATGACTTCGCCGCCCAAAAACTCAACGAGCTTCTGCTTTTCCATGGAAAACTTCTGCGGCATAATGCACAGGAAGCGATATCCAAGCGCTGAGGCAACTACAGCAAGACCAACTCCGGTGTTCCCTGCAGTTGCTTCGATGATCGCTCCACCTTCCTGAAGCCAGCCTTTTTCTACCGCTTCACGAACCATGTAGAGTGCGATTCTATCCTTCACACTGCTACCAGGCATCATATACTCGAGCTTTGCCCAGACTGTCCCTCCCTGATTAGGGGAAAGTTTGGACAAGATCTGCATGGGAGTTTGTCCGATTGCATCCAGTGAATCTTTGTAAACTCGCATAAAGCCCTACTTCAACAGGCCAAGCCTGGCATAGTAATTCAGGATGGCGTAATCTGCATTGTTGCCTTCGATCAGCATATCCCAGCTTTTCTCAAGGATTGCGGGTCTTTCGAGTTTGTCGCGATCCTGGGCAGGGATGCTGGCAATATGAAAAATAAGAGAACGGTACTCCTGGCTTTCCATCATTACATCCACGATATTCTTTTTGTAGTCCGGGTTCTGTGGCTGATCACACATGCTTTTCTCCTTCACTGTACCAGTATCCGGTACCGGGTCGAGAATATTTGCTTGGCAATCAAGGCCCGGATTGTCGGCTAAAACAGTGCACATGGGTGCTCCTGTGAACTGGATTTCGCACGGCTGGAACAGCCCGTCATTTTAACGATCAATACGGTGCAATGCAATTGGAAAGTCACCTTTGAGTGTGACTACTTTGATTCTTCAATTGTAGGAATGCGACCAATACTTTCCAGCAGGGATTTTAGCTCGGTCCTGTTTTGTGATTTAACCCGTTCCAGAATTCTTCCATCTGGCGCAATCAAGAACAGATATCCCTTGTTCTTGTCGAGTTCGAGTTGAGCCCAGGTGTTGGCAGTGAAGTCTGCAATCCAGCTGACCTTAAGCTCTTGATAGATCCGGGACTCCTGTGGGTTCATATTGTTCAGGTAGTCTCGCTCTTCTGATTCAATTCTCTCCCGGATTTTGCCAAGGGCTTTTTTTCTTGGAATCATAAAGAAGAGTCCCCCCGGAAAGACGAAGTTCACAAACTCGACCGGCTTCCTGCTTAAAGTGCTCAGATTGACTCCACTGAGCCACTCCTCTACCAGGGAACTGTCTCTGCTCGAGAGCATGGCGAGGACAACATATTTGTCCTTGTCATTCCAGGAAAGACTGATGTCGTTGAGATAGATGTCAGAGCGCTTGCCTTCGATTCTCTTCAGCTTTTCTTTTGTTAGCCAATCCCTCGGAAAAGGACCGTATGTTGGTATTTGAACAGATGCCGTGTCTGAACTATTGTCAGCCGTTTTCAGGGTTTGAGCTGTCAGTTGCAGGATTGAGCTAATGCTTAGCTGAATTATCAGGTATAAAAGAAAGGTTAACTTCATAATGAGGTAAGCGTCTACGGGTAGGGATGATGAGATCTCTTTCAATCTCATGTCTTTGGGGTAGGAAGTTTTCTGGAAAGTGAAAAGTCATAGACTTGTCTTCCATGGCATGGACCTGAAAGGGGTAAGGGTATTGAACTGTTTGACACTGATCGCACTGTTCGATTTGAATCTCTCCTGCCAGAAACTGCTGGTAGAGGCCCTTATTCCATTTGGAGTTTAGCGTCCTGTAGTAGTTGCTGGTTCTGGAATTGAAATGTTTGCAGTGATGGCAGGAAAAGCTTCCCGGCATCGACTCAAGTTTTGGTTTAGCTTTGATTACAGTTATGTAGAAGCGGTTATCTTTGAGTTGCTTCATTGTTTGTTCGCATTGTTCGGAGTTCATATTGCTTCGAAGCATTTGCTCAATCTGAGCTCTTGGGTCAAACTCGAGCTTTTTCAAGACTTCCACTTCCTCAAAGCCTGCATCAAAGAAGGTGTCCAAAAAGTTCTCACAACTTTCAAGCCCACCAAATAGAAAGCTGCCGTTTGACTTGAGGAATTCCTGTTTGAACCAGTCTGGCATGGCTTGCTCTGTCATAAACTCGGCACATAGTAGTTCTCCTTGTGGTTCGAGTAGACTATTCAGTCTTGAAAACAGGGGGAGTTTTTCAGGGTTCAGGTGTAACACAGCGTTTGCAAGAATAAGGTGATAGGAGTCTTGTTCCTCGCTCTGTAAAGAATTGAGAGAATCAAAGAACTTTACTTCCACTGGGGTTGAAATTTCTGCCAGATTTTTAGCAGCCTGTTCCAGCATGCTTTCGGACAAATCCAGGCCATGCACACAAGCTGGAGGGTCTTCCTCCATTTTCTTGAGAATTGTCGCCATTTCAAAACCGGCCCCACACCCGAAATCTAGAATCCTGGCTTCTTCCAACTTGTGCAGCTCAAGAAAATCGAGCAGGGGTAATGCACCAAAAGACCAGTTACGAAGATCGTCGGGGATAGCAATTTCCCGATAAGACCGGCTTTGGCTTTTATTATGAGTTCTTGAATGTACTTCTTGTTCGTACTGCTGCCGAAGACGGCTTTCGAACTTTTTGCTGAGGTTTTGATCTAACTTCATGAAGTTTCTTGGGATTTTGAGTACTCTTCAGTTCAGAGCTTTCAGGTGCCCCTCTTGCCCAGTAATTGAAGAAATGGAGGTGGGGAGAATCGAACTCCCGTCCAGGTACAAGATCCGTCTGCATCGTCTACAACTATAGTCAGTGTTTAATTTTCGACTCGTATCAGCCCACTAACAGGCAAACAAAAGCTTATCTCCTCAAAAATTCGACAATAATGTAAGAGCACCACCATTGTTATACACCGGAAAATCGGCACCCATTGAAGAGACCCGGTGAACCCCTTGCCAGGTGATGGCTAAACTAAGCAGCCATTAAAAAATCATCTTCAGCATTTATAGCTGTGGTAGATTTTTAACGAAGCCCTTCTACCAACTTCGAGTTGCAAATCCAGTCTTCCCTAGCCTGTCGAATCCAAGCACCCCCGTCATACAAGGTTTTACTTTCTTCAAATCCTGGACCAGTTCAGACTACTGGCCCTGCTCTTCAGACTCAGCAAGAGGGGATTTTGTCAGTTCAAGGATTGGAAGTCCAAGAACCAGGAACAAAAACACCAGCAATGGAGTCATGAAGATCATGGCATAAACTATTTTCATGGATATCGGCATAGGTTAAGTTTCTAATCCTTTTCAAGCCAGATTGCAAGAAGTTTGAGGCTACAGGAGAGGATTAGGCTGAATTGAAATCCTCGGGTAAGTTCAATTTTCCCGGAGAATTTGGAATCAGATCCTCGGATATTCCCTAAAAAAACTTTAGTCTTGGTAGTCAAGTTTACAAAATCCTCTTTCATGACCCAGAAATTGTCGGTATTATGGCTGCGATATGTTGATTGATCAGAACTTTATCAGAAAGCTGTTTCTACTTTTCCTGCTGGCCTCCATATTCTTTGATCTTGGCTGTGCTCGCAGAAAGAGAAACACTAATACTCAGGCGGTACCTGTTAGCACCAGTATGGAGCAGTTGACTAGGAGCGGCTTCAAGGAGCCCTTGAGAGTCGTTGTCTCCAATCTGGATTCCACACCTCCGGTTCTCCAGGAGGACGCTGACAATCTTCGATCTTTTTTGATTCAGCGTATGGATCAGCAAGAGCTTTTTGATTTGAAGGAAGATCCGGATGCTGTTCAGTCCTTTTCTCGAAAGACTCTGCTTGAAGATGGTTTGCAGTTGCGTAACCTGTCCAGAAAGTACCAGGTGGAAGCTCTTTTAACCGGGGTTCTTCATCAATTCTATTATCAAAGAACCCGCGGTGCGTTTGTCATCAGTATTGATTTGGAGCTCAAGGCTTACAACACCTGGGATGGTTCCCAGTTTTACGCATCCAGGAGAAATGTAACCAAAAGATTTCGCGTACGAGGTAGCAGAATCCGTGACTTTTCTTCTTATAACCTAAAAGCACTGAATGATCTGCTTTCGATCTTGATGTCTGATTTTTATGCCCAGTTTGAGGAAGTAGTCGACAGGCAAAAAGAGCGTCATGGTGGAGTGATTCCTTCCAAACCCAAGGCTGGTTTGGTTGGTAGTGGACCTTTTCGTGCAGATCAATTGTTGTACTTTTATCTATGGCCAGTCAATGAATCTGGAGAAGAGCGATTTCGTCCTCAACCCATTGTAATCAAGCAACCATCTCAAAGTCCCGAAGAGAGTATGACGCCACAGTCTTTTGAAGAGCCGGAACAGCTGATCGCCAAAACCGTCCAGCAGAGTTTTGAACAGACTAAGGAGAGGGAAAGTGCTCCAGCGGCATCAACAGGACCCCGTCGTGTGGACATTGCCCGTAAGGCTATTGAGGAGCCACCACAGCCAACAAGAGTAGCAAAGAAAATTCCGGAGAAGCTGGACATGCAACTGAAGTCACTACAGCTGATATATCCAGACCGTTTTGAGAGTGGGAAAAATTATCAGAAATTTTACTATCTAAGGTCGAAGGCAGGATCGACAAGCGCTGGACCTTTGGATACAGCCAGCAAGGATACAGTTGTAGTCGAGGTATTCTCCACTATGAATCGTCTTGCCGTAACTCGCTTCCTTGAAGATTACTTTCATGGGCTGGAGGCCAATCCCAAACTGCAGATTCCGGCTGCATTCGAGCGGAACTATATGGGCAAGTATCAAATTGGATTTGTTCTCGGTGACAAGGCTGTCGTCTTTGCTGGAGACAAGCAGTTGCGAAAACTTCTGGAAGGTTCTGCCAATGAATTCTACGTCAAGAATGGAGGCGTGAGTATTCAAAATATCCTGGACGACTCTCTGCAACAGCGTGAATTGTTGGCGAACATGGTAGTCAAAAAACCAGAAGGGCTTGGTACGAATTCGCGATCAATGTCCAGTAGTTCCTACAAGCCAACTCAGACGAAAGAACGGGATATTGAAGTTCGAAGGACTTCTACTCCGGCTCAGTCTGTTCAGAAGCCCTCGGTCGCCACTCCAGTGCGCAAAAGCAAGGTGGAGAATTCTCTTAATCACTCTTATTCGAAACAAGAGGATAATGCCAGAATGTACGAGGAAAGAGTTTCCTCGAAAGTGCAGCAGCTGGCTAAATCCGAATCTCGACAATATCCGAAACCAACTCGATCAGAGGATGAAAGATTGGATGAATCTGCGGCAAAGCCCAGGGAGTCTCAAACTCGTGTGTCCCGAAAGTCGGCTCAGATCAAAGCATCGGGAGCAAAGAAGATCCCTGCCAATGCGGTGTTTTTCTTTGACATGGCGAGACGCTATCTTAGTTCAGGAGACGACGATTCAGCCCAGCGATATTTTCTGCTGGCTCAGCAGAAAGGTTATCCCGAAGCTGAGTTGAATCCATACCTGGATAAATTGCAAAGAAGGCTGGTCCCAAGCAATGAGGTCGCGTTGATTCCGGCAAGAAATATGGAGATTCCCGAAGAGAGAGTTACCAAGGGTTCAGGGGAGTTGCCCAGACTGATTTATGAAGAAATTGATCATCGCAACTGGAGACCTGAAGCCTCAAAGTCAGCTTCCAATAACGATAGCAGATCTCTTGGCCTGACAAGTCGTTGGAGAGCGGTCCAGGAACAGTCAGCGGCTCTGTCCAGCAAGGCTGAGAACGGTGGCTATGGAGAGAGTAGAAACCCTGCTCAGGTGACTTTGCCCGGATTGGCTCAAGCAGCTTCAGGAATGCAACGAAGTGCGCAACAAGCCTCGGTTGACCAAGGCAGAGGCGACAAATCCAATACAGTTGAGTACGGAGCTTCCAGAATGCCTGTAGGGGGGAATGAGAACTTCAAGGCCAAGCCAAGATCTTACCGAGAGGTCCAGGACAGTCCGGTGCAGTCAATAACTGAAGGATTTCAGAAGAAGGAGCCTCTGGCCTCCAAAGACAAGGAACTGAATCAATTCTATCTTGAATTGGAGAAAATGGAGAAGGAGTTGAACCGCTACCTGAAGCCCAAATCACAACTCTCCACCAAAGCAAACAATGGTTCGTCACAAAGTTTGTCGCAGATCTTGTTTCAAATCCTGATGCTGTTTGCTCTGGTGCTCTTCACCGTCTCCCTCTTCTCCAGTCAACGAATGTCCAGAGATTAGCGGCTCACTACTTTTGGTGTGACATTCAATTCTGTCTTTGGCCAGAAAGTCGAAACAGTACAGACCATCGTTTCTACAGCCAGAGTTCGTTTTAGTAAAAATCCATTTATTTCTAACAAAAAATGTTAAATATTGTCCTATTTTGTACGAATAGGAGGGTATGAAAAGACTACTGAATTGCCTCACACTTTTGCTTTGTGTCTGTTCCCTAACTTCTCAACTGCTGGCTAAGACCAGTCATGAGATTGATCTTTCTCCCTTTCACTTCCAGGAAGAAACCAGACTGGGCAACTATACAGTTGCCGAAGTAGAGGAAAAGTTTCGCATTGGAATGAAGGAATATTTGAAAGGTCCTGAGGGTAGCTGGAGACTTCGGTTTTATCCCACTCCCAGTACGGATGTTCTCAAGGGAAAGTTCAACTATGTGGAAGTTCTCCTGAAAGAAAGTGCAGTTCAGGGTCTCGAAGACTTGAAGTTGCGTCGTGGTCGGGTCATGGTTGAGTCTGTCGAGTTCGACGTCGATAAGTTAATGAGTCAGGGCAAGCTTGAAGTTAAGAATATTGAAAACATCCAGTTCAATATTCGAATCGATGAAAAAGATATCAACGAATACCTGCAAAGTAATCAGCAGCAGATTAATCTGAGATCCCCCAGTTTAAAACTGAGTCCCGAGAAAATGCTGTTTTCAGCCAGGGTTAAGAATCGATTCTTTTCAGCCAGAGTTCGAACTGAAGGATACTTTGAAGTTGCCGAGAACGGGAAGAGTGTGAACTTTCAAGCGCGCAATGTCAGCTTGAACAGCCTTCCAATACCAGGTTTTGTCACTGGGAAAGTAGTCAGCAGAATCAACCCCGTACTAAATCTTGAAAAGTTCGCCCTGATGGAAGTTCTTCCATTGAACCTGGACAAGATTCACCTCGGTTACGGTTATGTTGAGTTTCGCGGTAAATAGGAAGCCGCAAGACGACATCACACTGAAATTCATCTCCTGATTTAATCAGATCAATTCAGTATAATGGGAAGTATGAGAGCTTTCCTGATACTAAGCATGTTCCTGTGCTGGGCTGGTTTGAGTCTATACGTACTTCAAAGAGAGAGTCTACACGAGACCGCGAAACTCCTCCTGGACAATCAAAATCTTGAAGAACTGCACGAGACCTTGCAGACCTGGGAAAAAATTGACCCGGACAGTCCTACTTTGAAGCGTCTCCAAGGGCGATTTGCCATGGAGAAGTACCTGCAAACAGGGGAGTCTTTATGGATCGAAGCGGGTTCACAGAGTTTCCTGGACAGTTTGGAAACCCTTGATGATGCAAGCGGTTATTACTGGCTTGCTAACTTGTACAAAATTGCAGCGAGAGTGGAGGGGAAACAAGAGTACTATCTTGCGTCCATGCAGTACTTTAAGCTGGCTTGTAGCAAGGATCCCAGCCTTCCCTATTATTACTCCCTGTTTTTTGAAATGCTGTTGGAGTTTCAAAAAGACTCACGCTTTAATCCACAAAATGAACTGGAGACGACTTTCCTTGAGAATGTATCCTATGCTCTGGGGAACTACATGCTTTTGAAAGACTATTACACCAAGCAATACCTGGGTGAATTACTCAGCTATTTTCCACCTGCCCAGATTGCCCGGGTTTTGATTCCGGTAGAAGCGCCAGCACCCATTCGACAAGTCCTCAGAAAAGCGTATATCGAGCACCGGATGAAGAAGTAAATTTCATGATGAAGATTGCATTGTATGCTCCCTATGACCTGAACAAAATAGGTGGTGTTGAGCGCTTTATACGATGTTTTGCCAGTTGTGCAGCCAGGAACAACGAGGTGCATCTTTTTACCTCCAGACCGTTGGATTTGGAAGGTGTTGCGATTCATGAACTGAGCGAGGAAGCTAAAGGATTTGATCTGGTGCTCACTCATGCGGTTTACGGAAAGCAGAGCAGTTTGACTGGCAAGGTGCATCTGCATACATTTCATGGAACGATCCTGGGTAACTTGAGAGTGCGCCCCTGGCTCTGGCTTCATCCCAAATTCTGGGAGTGGTTAAGAATGGAAATGAGCTCATTGAAGGGCAAGGATGGAGTGATTGGCGTTAGCGAATGGGCCTTGAATGAGATTCGGCAAATGGGCTTTGGCGGTGAATTGAGGCAGATTCCATCCGGGGGAGGAATGGAAAGCGAGAGATTCAGGTATCGCAAGAATTCTCCTGCAAGCTCAAGCAGCCCGATAAAGTTTCTCTTCTGCGGAAGAAAGGAAGACAAGGTCAAGCGCTTTTGGATGATTCAGGATGGTTTTCAGATAGCCAGAAAGAAGTGTCCACTGAACCTGGAATTGCATGTTTTTGGAGGGAATCAACAGCTAGATGGTGAAGGGGAGTTTTTTCATGGAACTATTGATTTTGAGGAAGCAACGCAACGATTGGATGAGTTTGATTGCCAGATCAATGCTTCTTATTATGAAGGCTACTCCCTTTCACTTTCTGAGGGGATCTTTCAGGGAGGTTTGATTACCTTTGCTACACCTCGAGGAGGGAATCGGCACTGTCTCAAAGAAGGAGAAACAGGCTATTTTTTCAAAAATGCTCAGGAGCTGTCTGAGAAGATCCTTCAGCTGTGCAGCAAGGTCCAGAATCTTGAAAAGATGAAAGACAATATTCTCAAGAGCCACCCTGTTTTGAGCTGGGAATCCGTTGTGGAATCTACACTGGCGTTTGCCAGGGAGAAAATGTAGTGAAGGCTAACTCGAGTCTCTTTTCTGTTGGCCTGTGCCTTTGTTTGTTAATTTTCAGTCTTGGGCTGCAAATCTCCGGTCCATTGCTGGTTTTGACAGGTTGTTTCCTGGCTCTCTTTCTTCCTTTTTTGTGGATTGGAAAAGGGAGATTTTTTCTCTTTTTGTTTTTAGGGGTATTTATTCCCCTTTTTCCTACTGTCGGTATAGAAATCGGGGGGCGGATTCTTAATTGGTTTGACTTGTTTTTACTTGTCTTTGTCCTGTGGAATGGACTTCATTTTTTCAATGACGAGGTACGCTCTCGACTGGATTTGGTCAGTCTTGGCTCACTTTTGTTCCTTGGCTTTCTCCTTTGGAGTGTTTTTCGATCTCCCGACCCGGTGATCAGCGCTCGGGATTACATTAGTTACGGAGTTAATTTCTTCCTTGTTTACTGGATTGCTTCTCGCTTCAGTGAAGTTGAAATGGAGAACTACTATTGGGGCATATTTCTGTCTTCCATAGTTGTATTTCTGGTGGCAGCCTTTCAAAAAATCAATGGATTTACCTTTCCAACGGTGGAAGATGGAGAAGTGACCATCAGGCTGGGAGTACCGGGTACTTTTGATGACAGTCTGGTTTTGAGTATGTATGCGGGAATTATGGCAATCTTTTGTTTGATGGCAATCTTGCGCTATCAGAGTTCAATTCGCTTGTTAGCCTGGGTTTGTTTTTTTCTGAATCTGGTTTCCTTACGTTTTTCTCTTTCAAGAAACGGTATGTTTATTCTTGCGGTAGCTCTCTTGTGTTTTTTATTCTTTCGCTTCATGGATTGGATGAGGGATCGACGAAGAGCTACAGCAATTCCGGTAATGCTCTTTGCTTTGCCAGTATTTGGTCTTGCTACTCTCAAGGTCTTGCCTGCGGATGTCTATCATCGAATCGTAAGTATCTTGTATCTGTTTCAGGGTTCCAACGATCAGGTGATTCTCTACAATATTCGCTCTACCCTGGGGCGTTTCGAGAATTACAAAATGGCACTCAAGATGTTTCTCGAAGAGCCAATTGAGGGAATAGGACTTGGTATGTATCCGGTTCTTACCAAATTTCATGATGCCGATGGTTTTTATCCCGGACTGCTGGCAGAAACAGGTTTGATTGGTTGCGCAGGCTTTTTGCTGTTTGTCCTTTGCCTGGGAATCGCACTTTACAGGTCGTACAAAGCCTCAAGAAAGGAGATGAGCAGCTCTCAATTGTACTCCTTTCAGCTCTTTTGCTCTTTAACCATTGCTCTTTTAGCTGTCAGTTTCTTCGAGCCCGTATTCAAGGTGCAATGGGTCAGCTTTACATTTTTTCTCATGCTTAGGCAGGTAACAGCGCACAAGCTGGAGTGGGATTCGCGCGCAGAAGGGACTTCGGATGAGTCTGAAGATCGGTCTTCAGAAGTTCTGGGTGTAAGTGCATGAGAATCGAAAGTCTCTCCATATTGATACCCACTCTGGGTTTGTGCCGGAAGGATGAGTTACAGAACTTGCTGGAATCTCTAGGAGAGCAAAGTCAGGGTGTAAGAAGTCAATTTTTACAGGAAATTCTGATTGTGGTGGATCAGAAGGAAGTGCCAGTGGAGTTCTCTTCATTGAGTGAGAGCTGTCCTGTTCCTTTACGATTCTTCTCTACCGGGGGAAGGCTTGGCCCCTCAAAGGCTAGAAATCTTGCGGCAATGCAATGTCAATCCGATTGGATGTACTTTCTTGACGATGATCTGATTTTGAAAAAAGGTTCTCTGCTCTTTCTTCAAAATCTGCAGTTGAGTGATTCCGTGATTGGAATTGAGGGGAAAACCGAGGTTCAAAAAGGACAAGGTTTTCAACATCGCCAGGCTGCCAGTACGGATTTTGAAGGTGGATTTGGGTCGGGCAATATTGTTTATCATCGGGACAGTTTCTTGTCAGCAGGGGGCTTTGATCAGAACTACTTCATTCGCTGGGGCGAATATTATCTACACTTTCGTGAAGACACGGATTTGGGTCTTCGAATTAGCTGTCTGGGAGAGCTTCTCTATTGTCCTGAGTTGCTCGCATTTCACCCTGTAGAACAAACTCACAATCTCCATCAGCTATCCGATGCCTGGAAATATTTTTTTGAGCCTTACTTCCTGAGGCAAAACCCTCAGGGGCGCGAGTGGATTGGAGGTTGGTTTACGCCTGGAATACTTGGTACCAGACAAACCAGAGAGCTCGTTTCAGGGCTCATTATTGCCTCCCTGTTAGCAGGACTTCCTGTTCTGACTTCCACCTTGTACCTGCTTTTGGCTCTTATACTGTTTCGATCCAGAGTCCCAAGCGCCAAAGAGTGGTTTCATGCCCTGGTTTGTTTGATTTTTTATCCTCTGGTTCATACAAGCGCGCTGATTGCCGGCTTCTTTTACAGTTTGCTCAGGAGGCCGGATTTGATTCGCCGGGGAGCGGTCTTTGGCTAGAAAAGGTCTGAAAGTTCTCCATCTGGTCCGCCAGTTTTTACCCTCCCGGGGGGGCATGGAATTGTATGTTTATCATCTTTGTGAAGAGTTGATGCGTATGGGCCATGAGGTCACGGTATTGACTCTCGATCAAAATCTGAGAACAGGAGAGCGGTTTCAGCAAAGCGAGAAGATCTCAACCAAATTCGGAGAGATTGACTTGCTTAGGACATCTTTTCAAAAGTTTGGTCCACTTTTTTATGTCCCCTTGAAGAAACTTGAGAATGCCTGTGAAGGTGTAGATTTGATTCATGTGCATGGCTGTGATCAGTTTTTGGAGGAGTTGGCCTTTCTTCGGCTGATGTCGAGGGTTAAGGCTCCCTGTGTGATGAGCACTCATGGTGGTTTTTTCCATACAAGGAAGTATTTTTTGATCAAGAAATTCTGGTTTTCGACTCTGACAAACTGGTCCCTGTCGAAAATGGATGGGGTTCTGGCTTGCTCGAAATCTGACTTCTTCAAGTTTAAAGAGATTTGTAATGATGTGGAGCTGGTAGAAAACGGGGTTGCTCTTGAAGACTTACTCTATTCTCCAGGACCCATAGAAGGAGGTTGCGGGCTCTATATAGGTGGTTTTCATCCACACAAATCAGTTCGAAGGCTCGTGGAGTTGTTTTCGTTTTTGCACAAAAACTGTGGATTGAAGGAGCTTCATCTAGTGGGTGTTGGCGAGGAGCTTGAGGATTGCACAAATTTGGTCAAACAAAGAGGTTTGCAGGAGCATATACACTTCCATCAAGATCTAAGTAGAGAGGAGTTGGCGAAGCTCTATGAGAAAAGTGCCTTGTTTTTTAGTGCCAGCACTTTTGAAGGATTTGGTTTGAGCATTGTCGAAGCCATTGCTAGTGGCTGTGCCCTGTTGCTGCAGCGCAACGATGCCTTTGTATCATTGCTTGGAGATCAGGACCCGGCTCTTTGTGATTATAGGGAATTGCTCCAGGAACTGAAGCAAAATGAATCATCGGATCGCTTCAGGGAAAGGCTCACTCAAAGCTCCAGTGAAGAAATGCTTCAGCACCGGGCTAAAATAGCCCAACGCTTCGACTGGCGTAAGGTCTCGCAAGATCTGGAGAATTTGTATCTCAATCTTGCTTCTATAGATATTCAAGATTAGTTTGCTGTCATCTCAGCCAGTGATTCCTCTGACCTTTGGCGATGGGCTTCAAGGATCTTTTTACTTATCTGATCCACCGGAAGTTCATTGAGTTCCAATGGAGAGACTTCATTCGGCAAAATTTCCTCAAGTTCTCTCAAAGCTTCACTGAGCTTCAAATTTTTGTTGGCGGCCACCTCATCAATTCTTCGAACAGGAGTAAAATGAGGCACTGTGTTGAGAATTTCTGGATGTTCATTCAAAAGAGTATGAATCTCTTTGACCACATCCAGAAAACGATCCAGCTCTGCCTTGGTATAACTCTCAGTAGGTTCAATCATCAAGCCGTATGTTTCCGGCCAGGCAACTGTGGGAGCGTGAAGACCAAAATCCAGAAACAGTTTTCCCACCCGTGCCACAACCAGTGCAGGCTTTACACCGGCGCTCACTGCTTTTTCAAAAGTGGACGGACTTAAAGTCAGAATAAACTCATGCATTTTTGGTTCAGTGGACGCTGAAGGAAGGCTTGGAAAGGTGTCTTTAAGCTTCTCAAAGAGATAGCGAGCGCTTAATACAGCCACGGCACACATTCTTCGAACACCTTCAGGTCCCAATGCCCTGAGATAGGTATAGCAACGAACTTTGTGAGCAAAGTTCCCGTGATGGCGATGAAAAGAACCGACGCTCCTTTTGGGTTTAAACATGGAGAACTTTCCGTTCTCGTCCTGCTGTATCTGATGGCCTGGCAGGTAATCTACCAGCTTGTCACTAACGGAAACAATAGCATCACCGGGACCTCCTCCACCGTGAGGAATCGAGAATGTCTTGTGCAGATTACTGTGAACCGCATCAACACCCACTGTTCCCAGATTAACCCATCCAGCGATGGCATTCAGATTGGCTCCATCCATGTAAACAAGTCCCCCAACTTCGTGAATCATGTCAGCAATGGTTTTGAATTCATTTTCCATGATTCCCGAGGTATTGGGATTGGTGATCATGATACCTGCAATTCTGTTTGAGTATTCACTGACAACCTTTTTCAGTTGCTCCATATCCACTCGACCACTTTCGTCTGCATCTACCAGTATCAGTCCAGCTTTTTCACCTTTGGCATTTTTTGGAGTGAAACCTGCAACAGTGGCTGTGGCGTAGTTGGTTCCGTGAGCACTTCTGGGGATGATCAGGACATCTCGCTCCACTTCGCTATGATCTCTGTGATAGGCCTGGAACATCTTGATTCCCACCAATTCACCCTGAGCCCCGGCCACTGGTTGAGTGGTTGTACCACTCAAGCCCAGCATTTTGCTAAAGCCCTCCTGAATGTGATAGAGGATTTCCAATGAACCTTGTGAATTCTCTTCGAGCGCTTGGGGGTGAGAGTTTGTAAACCCTTCAAAACCTGCACAAAAGTCATTGATATAGGGATTGTATTTCATTGTGCAGGAACCCAACGGGTAAGGACCCTGATCCGGGCTAATGTTTTGCTCTCCAAGCCTGTTGTAGTAGTTCTTGACTTCCTGTGGATCAAATCCTGGTAATCCGACGGGTTCCTCACGCAGATAATTGCAGGTCAGTTCTGGAAGGAGCACTTCTGATCCAGGTTCAAGCTCACTGGAAAAGAAATTGAGAAGCTCCTTGATATCTTGCTCACTTTGCAAGTCACTAAAACTTAATTTGAGCAGATCTTCCCGCTGATTTGTCAGGCGGTCTCCCACACTTACACCAAGCTCGATTTCTGCAGCGCTGGCCTTCTCAATCCAATCGCGGGCTTTTCCGGGTACTTTCAAGGTGAACTCATTGAAAAATGGAGTATCACCAAAAGCCAATTCCAGCCCTTCCAGTGTTAGAAGTTGGCTAGCCGCTGAAACAGCATTTTCCCGGGCTTTCTCTACCATCGCCTGATGACCCTTGTCTCCTCTGGCGAGCATAATGGCTCCCGCAAGGCTGGCAACGAAGGATTGATTGGAGCAGATATTGGAAGTGGCCTTTTCTTTTCGAATGTGTTGCTCACGAGTGGAAAGAACCATCACCTTGCAGCGCTTACCATCCAAATCCACTGCATCACCAACATAGCGTCCTGCAGTTGAGCGAATATCGTTTTTGTTTTCACTGGTGTAGCGTATTCCAAAGATTCCGAGTCCCGGACCTCCAAAATTGGCTCTTCCCAGAGCGAGATTCTGTCCCTCTCCAACGATCATGTCTGCCCCTGATTTACCGAATTTGTTGGCAGGAACCAGACCGGAAGTCACCTGAAGAAGAGGGTCGATTACGGCGATGCTCTTAATCTGAGAGTCCTGACACAAATTGGTGAGAGCATGGACGTCTTCCAGATTTCCAAAACTGTTCACTTGAGGAAAGACCAGACAGGCAAGTCTGTCACCCAAAGCTTCAATTCTCGTTTTGATGAGATCAGTACAAGTGAGGCCTGATTTCTCATCAACGGGAACTACTTCTATTTTAAGGCCTGTTCCTTTACTCAATGTCTCCAGCACTTCCAGATCACCTGGATATAAACTTCCGAGAACCAGAGCCGTGTCCGTCTTCTTCTTTAGTCTCAAGGCCACCTGAATTGCCTCAAAAGTACAAGTGGAACGCTCATACATAGATGCATTAATAGCCTCCATACCTGTGATCATGGAGAGCAGGGATTGATAGATCCAGAGTGTCATCAAAGTTCCCTGGGAACGCTCCGGCTGGTAGGGCGTGTAAGCAGTGGTCAGACCTCGGATGGAGCAAATTTCACCAACAAGCTCATGGGCAGAAAACTCGCTCAAACCATCACCTAAAAAGCTGATTTTCTTCTCATTCTTTTGAGAGATTGCCCACACCTCATCCTTGATCTCTTCATAGCTCAACTCCGAGAGGAAATCGGGACAATTGTCCATCAAAACTTCCTTTGGAATGTGTGCAAACAAGTCCTCAAGGCTTTTTACGCCAAGGGTGTTGAGCATCTCCTGAACATCCCGTTCGCTGGCACTGATGTAATGACGGTGCTGCTCCCGTGGCAGATGGGCTGGGTGATAAGGGAAATTTGGTGCCTTCATGAGTCCTTCCTTGTTTGCAATAACTCTCAGATGGGTGTCAGTTATACACCCTGCCGGGACTGGTTTCAACCAACAATCAACTTAGAACAGGACCGCCCCCGATGATTTTTTGATTTCCTGACCAATTTTGCGAAAAAAATCAGTCTAGATCAGTTCTTCATGCTTCACCCATCGACCTGTATACACGCGTTTGAAGAAGCGTAAAATATCGTAAAGGATGACATACATGGAAGGAATCAAAAGCAGTGTGAAAACTGTAGACATGAGTAAGCCAAAGGCAAGAGAGATCACACAGGGTTGCAGGAACTGAGCCTGGATCGATTTCTCATAAAGCATCGGAGTGACTCCCAGGCAAGTGGTCACACTGGTCAGGAAGATCGCCATGAAACGCTGCTTTCCGGCAAGTATCACCGACTTAAGAAGCGGATTGCCGGAGCGAACACCTCGATTAATGTACTCGATCAATAAGAGAGAGTTGTTCACCACAATTCCAGCCAGGGCAACCAGTCCAAACATACTCATGATTGTCAGTTTCATTCCCATCAGCATATGTCCAAAGACAGCACCGATAAATCCGAAGGGAATCGCCAGCATAATGATCATTGGTTGTATGTAGGATTTAAAGATTGTGGCCAGAATGGTGTAGATTGCGAACAGGGCAATGAGAAAACCCACAAACAGTGAACCCAGGGACTTCTGTCTTTCCTCTTCACTGCCCTTGAAGACAAAATTGAGATCCGGGTACAGGGCTTTTATTCGTGGAAAGACCCGTTTTATGAGATCTTCGATTAGCTCTGAACTGGAACCTTTTTTCGCATCCACGTCGGCTGTTACTGTCACCTGTCGGGCCCTGTCTGTATGATATATCTGTGAGAACCCTCTTTGAAAATTAAAACGAGCAACTTCGGAGAAGGGAATTTCCTGGCTTGAAGAGGTGCGAATCTTGAGCTCTTTGCTGGTGTTGAGAGTTTCTCGCGCTTCGCGTGGATAGCGCACGTAGACTCGAATGTCATCCTGCCCTCTTTGAATTCGAAGAGCCTGCTCACCGTAGAATGCCTGCCGTACCTGACTGGCCACGTCACCCAGACTCAGGTTGAGAAGTCTGGCCTGGGGTTTGAGTTCAATGCGGGCTTCGAGTTTCCCGTCTCTGAAATTATCATAGATGTCACTGACGAAGGGGTAGGTCGCCAGCTCTTCTCGCAGAATTTCCGCAGCCTTTTCCATGGTTTCATAAGATCGGCCTCTCAACTGGATTTCCAGTCCACCTCCACCGGGGCCATGACGCTGGGCTTCAAATCTTTGGGAAATAGCTTCCGGGATTTGACCCACATTTTCTCGCCATCTCTTCAAGATTTCCATGTAGAAGATATTGCGATCCTCAGCGGGCTCCAATTCAAGTTGAATACGGCCGGTGTGGGCATTCAAGCTGGTGAAAATGTGCTTCACAAAAGGAAATTTTCGATCCAGACCTTTCTCTTTGGCTTCTTTTTCCATTTGTGTTTGAGTTTCATAGAGCTTTTTGAGGATATGCTCACTTACATTTTTGGTGTGCTGAAAGTCTGTGCCGGGAGCGAACTCATAGAGAGCAACGACCACATCCTGATCAGTCTTGGGAAAAAAGTTGAATTGTACTCTTCCACCAGCGAGAAGTCCGAGAGAGAAAATCAGCAACGCAATTGCGGCTCCTACTGTAGCGTAGCGGTACCTGAGAATCAGAGCTGCAGTCTTGAGGTAGACTCGATGAATGAACCAGTTCACCATGGTTTGCATGACTCTTTGCAAGCCCTTTTGTAAACGCTCCAAAGGGTTTTGAGCGTCCAGTTCTCTAACATGATGGGCAAGATGCCCGGGAAGTATGTAAAGGGATTCAAAGAGACTGAACAAAAGAGCACAGACCACGACAACCGGAACGATTTCAAAGAATTTCCCCATGGCTCCATCCACGAAGGCAAGGGGCAGGAAGGCTATGATGGTTGTAAAAACGGAGGCAATGACGGGCCAAAAAACGCTCATGGCACCATCCAGCGCAGCCTGAGTAGGCTTCTTTCCCTTTTTCATCTCACTGAATATGGATTCCCCAATGACCACGGCGTCATCCACAACAATTCCCAATACCAAAATCATGGCAAAAAGGCTGATCATATTAAAAGTAGCCCCTACCATGTTCATAATCACAAAGGTTCCCAGGAAGGAAATGGGAATTCCAAGAGCCACAAAAAAGGCGAGTTTCATTTGTAAAAACAGAGTCAGTCCAAGAAAAACCAGAACCAGTCCCGAATAGCCATTTCTTTCCATTAACTCGAGTCGGCCTTTGACCATTCTGGAGCGATCTCCCCAGGTAAACATCTCGATGGATGGGGGGTTCTTCTTGTTGGCGACATATTCTTTGATGGTGTCTGAAATCTTGATGATGTCCTGAGAGCCGGTTTTGTAGACTCTGAGCACATGACTGGTTTTTCCATCCATCTGGGAGAGTCTGCTCTCATCCTTGAAGGAATCTCGAATCTGGGCGACATCTCCCAGTCGAATTCGGGAGCCTAAAGGACCCTGTTTGATAATGATTTTTGCGAACTCGTCCCCCGTATACTTCTGATTGACAGTTCGAACCATGACTTCACCATTTTGAGTCCTGATTGAGCCACCCGGGAGATTGATAGAATCATTACGAATCGCCTGCGCCACCTGTTGGAAGTTAAGTCCGTACATGGCGAGCTTTTCGTCACTCAGCTCAATGGAGATTTCTCTTTCTTTTTCATCCATGTAATCCACTAGGGTAATCCCGCTTAGTTGAAGGATTTCATCTCGAATCTGATCTGCATACTCCTTTAGAGCTTCCTCGCTCATGTCGCCAAACAGTCCGATCAAAATTGCCGGAGTCTTTCGGGTAATTTGAACAATATTGGCTTTTTCCGCGTCTCTGGGAAAGGTAGTGATCTGATTCACCTGGCTCTCTACTTCGTCCTTGATTTTTTGGGCCGAATAGTCCGGGTCGAGTTCAATCACAACATTGGCTGAGCCTTCACTGGATGTGGAGCTGATATTTTCGATTCCTGCGATTTGAGAGATAGCTTCTTCAATTTTGGTTGTAATGGACTCTTCCACCTCATCAGGTGTTGCACCTGGATAAACCATAGTTACTCTGAGTACATCAAACTCGAACTCCGGAAAGATTTCTCTTGGAATCGTGAAATAGGAAAGTACCCCCCAGAGCATGAGGACAACCATGATGAGGTTCATGGCTACCGGATTGTCGATAGCGGCTTTGATGGACTTCATGATCGAGCCTTTTCTTCCTCAATGATGGTTTTCACAGTTTGACCTTCACTCATTAGTTCCGAGTAAAGCTTGAGAACCTGGTCCCCACTCTGAAAATCGTTGGCGAGTATCAGTTCATCCCCGTCGTCTCTGATGATTTTGACCGGGTGGGTGCTGACTTTGCCGTTTCGTACCAGCAGAACTTTTGAGTCTTTTTGTGCACTTCTGGGAATCCTGACAACATTGTCGAGCTTTTGGCCCAGAAAGGAAATTTTGGCAAAGGCCCCCGGCAGCAATAGTGGGTCAGGTTTACCACCGAGAAAGCGATTCTGTATTTCCACGAAGGCGTTGAGGGTTCTGGTATTCATGTCAAGACCGGAGGCAAGGCGCACAACTTTTCCGTCCAGACGCTTGCTGGTCGGGCTAATCATCTGTACAGCGACCTCTTCATTCGCGATCAGTGAGTTCAATTGAACCAGACTGTCTGATCGATCCGGCTTTAGCCAGTCCAGCTCTTGAGCAGGCAGGGGTACTTCAATCTGAAGGGTTTCCAGGTTCATGAATTTTCCTGTAGAGAAACCCTGATTCACAAATTGGCCAGCGCTGATGTTTTTCTCAATCACCTTACCTGAGAAGGGCGCTTTGATTTCGCACCTCTCCAGTTTGCGACGAGCATCCTGCAGCCTTGCCCTGGCCAGATCAATATTACTTTGGGCCTGGGCCAGTCTGGCTGGAATCAGAGCCATTTGATTCTTCATGTTGATGACCTGCAGCTCCTGATTTTGAGCCTGGATCTGAATTTTATCCAGCTCCTGTTGACTGACAGTCTTCTCCTTGAGCATTTGCTCGTAACGTAGAAGCTCTCTGCTGGCCAGATTATAGTTTTCCTCGATGAGCTTCAGTGATCTTTGGAAATTGGCTTGCTCCTGAAGAATGGATTCTCTCTGAGCTGTATTGAGACTGACTTGGGCCTGGGCCTGTTTCAACTGGATTTCGTATTCGCTGGTTTCGATGCGAAAAAGACTGGTCCCTTTGCTTAGAAATCCACCTTTGTTGAATTGTGGGTGGACCCACTCAATGACACCTGTCACCTCAGGACGTACCTCCAGGATGTTCTTACTTTGCATGGTTCCATAGGCGTCTATCTGGATCTGAGCGGTTTGAGGTTTCACTTCAATAGAGCGAAGCAACGGTACAGGTTTCAGGCTGTCTTGCCTTTCGATTTTCTTCTTTGATTTTAGTAGCCCCATAAAGCTGGCCACTCCCAGAAACAGAAAAAGGCCCAGTAGAACCAAATTAATAATTGCTTCCCGTTTCACCATTTCCTCCCGGGTACTCTCGTCTTGAGGCATTCAACGCAGATTTTATCCAAGCTTTTCACCAATTGGGTAGTTCTGCGAGAATCTGGTTCATAATGTATCATTTTGAGATATGGTACAAGAGAATTCTCAAAGCCCTGCTCCTGAGCTCTTTGGTTTGACGATTCAACCCTACACGGTTGATTCTCTGCACGAGGAGATTCGATCCTTGATTTCCAGGCCAAAAGGGCAGGCCGTAGAAATCCTTAATGTGAATGTTCACGCCATGAATCTGATTTTTGAAGATCCGGAATTTTTGAAGATTATGAGTACAACAGACCGAATCTTTTGTGATGGTGAGGGAGTGCGACAGGCTCTGAAGCACAGGGGGTTTGATGTTCCCTACAGGATTACCTATGCGGATTGGGCCTGGCAGTTGTTTAGATTTCTTGAGACCGAAGGATTCTCCATAGGATTCCTGGGAGCTACTCCGGAAGTCATTGCGCTGTCAGAGGAGAACGTCAGGGAGAAGTTTCCTGAGCTGAAACTGAAGTTCGCGATAGACGGTTACGGCGAAGAAAAAGCTACCCTGCAAGTACTGAGTCAGTTCAAAGTAGATATTTTGTTGGTTGGAATGGGAATGCCCCAGCAGGAGAAGTGGATCCGGCGCAATAAGTCAGCTTTGCAGGTCGGAGTATTCTTGAGTGGTGGTGCGGTTTTTGATTACCTGTCCGGGACGGTGAGTCGGGCACCGCTTTGGATGAGGAATTCCGGTTTGGAATGGCTCTACCGGTTTTTGTTGGAGCCCGGGCGGATGTTCAAACGCTACATCGTCGGTAATCCCTTGTTTGCGTATCGGGTTCTCAGTAAATCCATGCCTTCCCTAGAATAGCTGGATTTCAGGTGAAATAATCAGTGATGTTCAGTGTCAGCAATCGCCTTTAGCTTTCCAAGAATCAATTTTTTTGGTAGTTTGCTCTGTTCTAGCTTTCAAGTGCCTTTACAGGGAGTAAAGATGGGGATCAGTCCCGAAAATATACGAATTTTTTCAATTATCGCTCATATCGACCACGGAAAGTCGACTCTGGCGGACCGAATCATTTCACTGACGAAAACCGTTTCAGACCGTGAAATGAAAAACCAGGTTCTCGACACCATGGATATTGAGAGAGAGCGCGGGATTACGATCAAGTCTCAGGCTGTTCAGTGTATCTATCAGGCCCAGGACGGAAACACCTATTACTACTACATCATTGATACTCCCGGACACGTGGATTTTACCTACGAGGTGTCCCGTGCTCTGGCAGCTTGTGACGGCGCTATTCTCGTTGTGGATGCTTCACAGGGAATTGAGTCCCAGACAATTGCCAACATGTATTTGGCTCTGGAAAATGAACTTGAGATTATGTCAGTGGTTAATAAAATTGATTTACCGGCTGCCAGACCTGTTGAAGTGGCTGAAGAAGTGGAAGAGATCCTGGGAATAGCCGCTGAGGACGTGATTCCAATCTCGGCAAAGAATGGAATTAATATTGATCAGGTTCTTGAGCGAATCTATCAAACAGTACCTCCACCGAAGGCCGATGCAAATGCTCCCCTGAAAGCTCTGATATTCGATGCCAAATACGAGTCCTATCGTGGTGTGATAGTCTATGTACGAATTGTTGACGGGGTGCTTCGCAAGGGCTCTAAAGTCAAGATGTTCCAGGCAGACTCTGAATACGAAGTGACCGAAATGGGAGTCTTCACACCGGCTGAGAGCAAGCAGGAAGAGCTAGTCGCTGGAATGGTGGGTTATTTCACTGCTTCAATCAAGTCTCTGGATGATGTATTGATTGGTGATACGGTTATAGATCCCAAGAATCCGATTTCTGAGCCAATGCCGGGTTTCAAGCCGATTCGACAAATGGTCTTTTGTGGTTTGTATCCCACCAGTTCGGAAGACTACGAGTCTTTAAAAGTTGCACTTGAGAAAATGAAGCTGAATGATAGCTCCATAAGTTATGAGCCTGACACCTCGCAAGCGCTGGGTTTTGGTTTTCGCTGCGGTTTTTTAGGGCTTTTGCACTCAGACGTGATCCAGGAGAGACTGGAGAGGGAGTACGACCTTGATTTGGTAGCTACAGCTCCTTCTGTTGTTTATCGCATTAAAATGGTTGATGGAAGCAGTATTGAGATAGACAATCCCAGTAAACTGCCCGATGCCAACAAATACGAGTTCATTGAAGAACCCTACGTCAAGATATCCATATACATGCCCAAGGATTACATCGGGTCGGTGATGGACTTGTGTGAAAAGAAGCGAGCCACCTATATTGATATGAAGTATTTGGACAAGGTTCGCGTCATTCTCAACTATGAAATGCCTCTTGCCGAGATGATCATCGACTTTTTTGATCGATTAAAAAGCTGTACTCAGGGTTACGCCTCACTTGAGTATGACTTCATGGGCTACAAGCGGGCGAAGCTTGTAAAAATGGAAATTTCCATTGCAGGTGAGCCTGTGGATGCATTTACCATGATTGTTCCCAAGGAAAACGCCTATTATCGAGGTAAGGAGCTGGTGGACAAGCTCAAGACTCTGATTCCGAAACAGATGTTTGAGGTTCCTATCCAGGCGATGATTGGCTCCCGAGCCATAGCCAGAACCACTATTTCAGCCATGCGAAAGAATGTACTTGCCAAATGTTATGGTGGGGACATTACCCGAAAGAAGAAATTGCTTCAGAAGCAAAAGAAGGGAAAGAAGCGCATGAAAATGGTAGGAAGAGTAGAAGTTCCCCAAGAAGCTTTCCTCGCTGTTTTGAAAGTAGATGATTAGTCACTAGCCTATGAATCCGCTTCTGAGGTTCATTCTTCGTTCACTGATTCGCTTTGTTTTGACCCTGGTGGGTGTATTCATTCTTACATTCTTTGTGATGATGAGTGTTCCCGGAAATCCGGTTCTGTCCCGCATGGAAAGAGGTGTCAGTGCTGAGCAACTGGAAGCTCTGCAAAGAGAGAGTTCCCTGAGTGAGTCCCCCCTTGAAAAGATGGGAATTCTTGCTTATCGAGTCTTTACGCTGGATTTTGGGAAAAGTCTGGTTACGGGTGAAGAGGTACGGTCTGAACTTGTGGAAAGATTGGGTAATACCTTTCTTCTTGCTCTTCTGGGCTGCTTTTTTTTCCTCATTACAGGATTTAGCTCTGCCATACTCGGTACTCTATGTCGGGGAAGCTTACTTGATGATCTCCTCACCATAGTTACCACTTCCTTTCTATCAACACCGGTTTTCTGGTTTGCATTGGTTCTGATCTACTTCTTCACTATTCAATGGAATCTGCTTCCAGCCATGGCAAGTTTGCAAAACCCTGTGAGCTTGCTCTTGCCAGCCTTAACTGTTGGGCTTCGGCCAGCAGCCTTTTTTCACAAGATGTTGCAGCAGGAGTTGCTGGATATTCGAAGAAAGGCCTTTATGCAAGTAGCTTTAGCTAAGGGTTTGAGTGAGAGCCAGGCCCTGGTACGTCACGCTCTAAAAAATGCTGCAGGTCCAGCGATAAACATCATAGGGCTGGAGTTTGGAAGCCTGCTTACCGGAGCAGTCGTCGCCGAGACGATCTTTGCCTACAAGGGAATCGGGACCTATATTTTGCAGGGTATCGAGAGTCGGGATTACAACATTATTGCCGCAACAGTTATGGTCAGTGCCTTTGCAGTCATGCTTGTAAACCTCATCGTGGATATCGTTCATACTATTTTGGACCCAAGACTAAGAGAAGAGGTGCAGTAAGTGCTTCGTAAAATCTCTGTTGTATGGTTGCTCATATTGGCTGCAATGGCTGTTTCTCCTTCCCTATTCACTTCCCACTCTCCTTTTCAGGAAGATTTGATGAGAGTCTTTCAAAGCCCGGATTCACAACATCTACTGGGTTGCGATGCCCTTGGGAGAGATCTGTATGCGAGACTGGTTTTCGGTGCCCGTCAAAGTCTGACTATTTCAACAGTGGTTGCTTTTCTTTCGATTCTGTTTCCACTCCTGGTAAGTTCCCTGATTTTGTTTCGAGGTGGTCTATGGAATCAATTGTATCTGATGACATTGGATGTGTTTCTGGCTTTCCCTCCCTTATTGTTGGCTATATTGATTGTGGCAAATCAGGAAAGCTCCGGCTTTGCTCATATAGTCTTTGCACTGTTTCTCTCAAGCTGGGCCAGCAATGGAAGGATTTTGCGCTCCTACCTTCTGGAATTGAAATCTTCCCAGTTTGTGGAAGCGGCTATTGCCATGGGAGCGAGCAGTTTTAGAATCTACTGGGTGCACATCTTTGTGAATCTTTGGGACCGACTGGTTCTGCTTTGGGCCTTGCGTTGTGCAAGTATTCTCCTGGCCGAGGCGACTCTCTCATTTCTTGGATTGGGTGGGGGCCCCGAAATGGTTTCCTGGGGGTGGTTAGTGATGAGCTCCAAGGACTATCTCACCACTCATCCGCTACTTTCAATCTTACCAGCCACAATGATTGCGCTGACAGTTTTCAGTTTTCAGGTGATTGGGCGCAAGTTGTTTGAAAACTAGCTGCTTCAAGCTTTGGATTGAAAAGTCAGAGTTCGAGTCAGTCAGGCACGCAAGATTCTTCAATCCTCGCGACCTTCTAAATGGGGGATTTTCTCGGGAGAGATAGAAGTTGGCCGGGAACCAAGTGGGGGGATGGGGGGAACCCGGTTCTCTCGGCCAACAAAACTCTTCTTTGTGTCCTGTAGTCCAGAACAGGAGCGGGAGTTTATCTCAGGGTGCTAGCGCTGTCAAACAAAAATTTTTAATAGTTCTAAAAGCTCTGAGAGCTCTCTTCAATTAGGCGTTTGTGTGAATTTGTTATTTGGTGCACAGATACAGTGTCACACAGGTTGACAGTAATGACTCCTGGTCTTAAACTCTCGGGCTCTTTTGAAGTTCTCTTGGGGGAGAGATTTGGAACCATTGAATCATAGTCATCACCACCATCATGGACATAGTCATGATCTTGTTTCAGCTGGCGATGGTTTTGATTTTTCTTCACTCGCAAGTGCACTGCCCGAGGTTTTGACCCATTCCCTTTCCATAACAGTTTTTGTTCTTTTAATGATGCTCATCGTTGAGTATGCGAATATCCGGTTCCACAACAGCTCCTGGAGCCTGCGGGAATCACCGGGTTTTCTGCAATATCTCTTGTATGCAGCATTAGGGTTAATTCCGGGTTGCTTCGGCCTCTTTGTTGTAGTCACAGCGTATATGCATGGTTCGATTCGCCTTGGTTGCGTAGTTGCTGCAGCCATAGCTACCAGTGGAGATGAAGCCTTTGTGATGATGGCGATGAACTTCCCCTTTTTCTTAAAGCTTAGTGCTTTGCTGGTGATTTGCGCTTTGATTGCGGGTTGGCTAACTGACAAAGTTGTCGATGGAGTGGGTTATAGCAGCGTATGCTCCAAGCTGGTTGTACATGCCCATGAGAAGGTCCAGGAGGGTTTTTGTATACGAAGAACTCTCTCAAATTTGGCCAGGCCAGGATGGATGAGGGCTTCCCTGTTGTTATTTCTGGTAATGTTCTTTGCTCTTTATTTCCAGGGCCGTTTGGGTCACCCACCCCACGGATTGATTTCAGAAGTGTTTTTTGGGCTGTTGTTTCTATTCAGTACCCTGATCATTCTTGATGTTGATCATCACTTCCTGAAGTCACATTTCTTCGGGCATGTGATCAAAGAGCACGCCCATCGAATCTTTGGTTGGACTTTTTTGGCATTTTTAGCTCTTTTTATTGTGACGAGTAATCTAAGCCTTGAGCATCTGCTCAGGGAACAGTCGGAGGTTTTGGTGATTGTGGCTTGTTTTGTCGGTCTCATCCCGGACAGTGGGCCTCATTTATTGTTCTTTACTCTGTATCAGGCAGGAGGTTTGAGTTTTGCTTCCATCTTCGCGAATTCAATTGTTCAAGATGGACATGGTTTGTTGCCATTGATTGCATTCTCCAGGACAGAGTTCTTCAAGGTGAAATTGATTAATCTGTTATTTGGCCTGATTTTTGGCTTTCTTGCCCTGGCTTTGATTTCTTGAGGGAGAAGATTGAATTGATTAGTTTTGCAAGCGACAATAACTCAGGTGTACATCCAACCATATTTGAGGCTATAGAAAAGTCAAACCAGGGTCACTATGTTGGCTATGGAGAGGATCCCTTTACAAAAAGAGCAGAAGAAGCCTTTCAAGAAATCTTTGGTGCTCACAGCCGGACCTTCTTCGCTTTAACAGGGACCGGTGCCAACGTGATTGGTCTCCAGTTGATCGTTCAACCATGGCAAAGCATCTTTTGTAGTGACAACTCACACATCAATGTTGATGAGTGCGGAGCTCCGGAGAGGTTTGCCCAGGCGAAGCTTGTTGCAGAGCAGAATCGAGGCGGGAAAATCATTCCTGAGCAGTTTGAGCATCATTTGGTGCATCGAGGTTTTGAGCATCATGTTCAGCCCGGTGCGATTTCATTGACCCAGGCTACTGAGCTAGGTTCTGTTTACAGTCTTGATGAGCTGGCAAAGTGGAAGAACTTTGCCAGGAAAGAAGGCTTAATGATTCATATGGATGGGGCCCGCTTCGCTAATGCACTGGATTTTCTCAGATGCAGCCCATCTGAGCTGGTCGAAGCTGGAGGAATTGATGTACTTTCCTTTGGAGGAACCAAGAACGGGATGATGATGGGTGAAGCATTGGTAGTCTTGAACCCCTTACTTCAAGACCGCGTTCCCTATTTGCGCAAGCAAAGTGCTCAGTTACTTTCTAAAATGAGATATGTAGGGGCACAGTTTGAGGCCTACCTGAAGGAAGATTTGTGGTTAAGACTGGCGAGTCACTCCAACAAAATGGCAAAGACACTGGAAGGCGAATTGAGAGAATTGGGCTTTGAAATTCCTCATCCTGTCGAGACGAACGCAGTTTTTGCTCATTTCTCACAGAAGCTAACTCAAAGTTTGTGGGACGCGGGCTATTACTTTTACGTTTGGGATGAGCAAAAGTCTGTTATTCGCTTGATGACCAGCTTTGATACAAATCCTCACGATATTGAGGCATTTCTTCAAAAAGTCAGAGATCTTTCTTCGAAATAACTTTTCCCTGCTCTGGAATCGAGCTCACTTTCTTTGATTTTGTTAAACTGTTAAAACACAAAGATTCAAGTGGAATGCTTTCAGTGCGTCGCTCGAAGGAGGAAAGTATGCAGGAACAATTCAAAAATCTAATGATGTTTGGCCTGGGTTCAGCCAGTTTGGCGAAGGAAGTTGCAGAAGACTTTGTAGACGAAATGATTCGTCAGGGGAAAGCCCAGAATCAGGAGCGAAGTCGCTTGGTTGAGGAATTTACTCAAAAAAGCAATGACTTCAAAGTGGACTTTGAACAAAAAATGCAGGAATCCATGAAGCGAATCGCTCGTGAGATGCAATTGGCAACTCTTGAGGATACGCAAAAGCTTCAAGATGAAGTGATTGCGCTGCGCAGTGAACTACGCGAGCTCAAAGAGGAAATGAGTAAAAAGGGCAGTTCCAAGTCCACAAGCAAGAGCAAATCTTCTTCCAAGTCGGATTAGACAGTACCCGGCACTGTTTCGAACTTGAACCCGACTATGCTCTTTTCTTGATGAGTCTAAAGCCTTGGCGAGAACTTGACCGATAGTTGAGGAGTAGGAGTATCGGGCTCCTGCATATTAGAGGAGTTCGTGAATCTCATGATTACAGTGCATCGCCTGAATGGCAGTGAATACACTCTCAATGCAGAGTTGATTAAGTGTGTAGAGACCAGTCCGGATACGATTATTACTCTTTTATCGGGTGAAAAGTTGGTCGTACAGGAGAAAGTTCACGAGGTTTGTGACAAGGTATTGAAGTACAAATGGATGATCCAGAACGGGTTTCATAGTACTGAGCCTTTCGGGGGGAGCCATAGTGAAATCAGATAGCGCAACCGCACTCGGCTACGTGCTGGGTATTCTGTTCATCATGTCAGCGATCTCAAATCACTTCCTTGAAGTGGAGAAGCTGATTGGGTTTATAGATCCCCCTTCTTTGGAGATTGTGATTGGTGGAACATTTGCCACCGTATTTATCAATTTCTCCTTTGATGAAGTAAAGAAGATTCCCTCGGTAGTCAAGCAGGGTTTTGTGATTCTGGATTTGGATCCAACAGTGATTATCAAGACTTTGATTGATTTCGCTGAGAAAGCGAGAAGAGAAGGACTGTTGTCACTGGAAGAGGATACGAATACAGTGGAGAATCCTTTTGTAAAGAAGGGTATTCAGCTGGTGATCGACGGTACGGAAGGTGACTTGGTTCGTTACATCCTTGAAGCGGAAGTAGACCAGATTGGTGCTCGTCATGGAACGATGAAAAACCTGATTGCCTGTATGAGTACTTTTGGTCCGGCCTTTGGAATGATCGGGACTCTGGTGGGGCTAGTGAACATGCTTGCCCAGTTAGATGATCCAGCTACACTGGGTCCATCTATGGCCGTTGCATTGATTACAACTTTTTACGGAGCGGTGCTATCCAATCTGTTTACAATTCCTTTGGAGAAAAATCTGGAAGTAAAGAATGATAGCGAAATTTTGGTCTACACCATTGCGATTGAAGGAATCCTGTCCATTCAGGCTGGAGACAATCCTCGAATCGTGGAAGAAAAACTCAAGTCTTTCTTGCCACCAGATATGAGAGCGACTTTTTCTACCGGTGAAGACGACGAGTAAAAGTAAAGGGTAGAAGTTATGGCAAAGGATAAGTGTCCTCCCTGTCCACCCATGGGGGCACCCGAATGGATGGTAACCTATGGGGACTTGATGACACTGCTCTTGTGCTTCTTTGTACTGCTGTTCTCTTTTTCCGAGATGGACAAAGTTCAGTTTGAGTCTATGAAAGACAGTTTCACCGGTGCCTTCGGGGTCATGGATGGTCACTCGGTAAGAGATGGGCGAGGAGTTTCTCAACAACCCCAGCGCTATTCCACCGTTTTGTTTGACAAGGCGGTTGAAAAGGTCCGCAAGGCATCGTCTGACAAGTTTCCCAGAGAGAAGATGGAGTTTCTCAATTCCATGATTACCAGTGCAGAGCAATCTGTGGGTATTTTGCTCTCGGAAGCGCAAAAGCAGGGGATTGCTGTCGATAATCTCACATTTGCTTTGGAGACTATCAAGGAAAAACACAAGGAAGATGATTCCCGTAAATCTCCCCGTTCCTATACAAAGGAGTCTTCCGAGCAGTTTGATTCTGTGCAGATTAAGCCCAGAGCAGAAATCTCCCAATCCACAAAGACAGTCCGAATGACTCAGGAGAGTGTTAGTGAGGTAGAAGGAAAAGCAAAGCTGAACAAAGATAAACGACAGAGGAATCTCGAAGACAAGTCACCTGACGAAATCAAACTTGCCAGAGGGGATCAATTTCTTCAAAAGAGAGGGGATTCAAGTCGTTCTCAGAAAATGCAGGGAAGGAATTTTCCCATGATAGGAAATCCCGGGGAGAATCAGCTGCAACTTGGTCAGACTGGCCAAAATCTGATGCACAAGAAAAGAATGGATCGGATTGAAGGGAAAAAGGACAAGAAGAGATTTGAGCATCCAGCACCAAACAAGCGACAGGCTAATGTAGATTCCCCGAGTGTAGCCGGTCTCGTGGAAGATACTCAAAGTGATGCGAATCGAGCGATCATAGTTCTACCGGAAAAAATTCAACTTCACAGGATTTTCTACGAAAAAACGGACAAGTTTCTTCCGGGAGCAGAAAATCAGCTACAGAAGTTTGTGACGGTTTTTCGGGAAAATTATGGGGGGTACTTCCAGGTTGAGGTTCACACTGATGAAGGTCCGCCACCACCCCAATACGACTCCAATATGGATTTAACCATGAGAGTTGCGATCAACTTTATTCTAAAAATTCTGGATATGGGCCCTGATCTTTCCCCCTCACGCTTTGCGGCAGTCGGGAGGGGGTCCATGGATTTATTGAAGAAAGGAAGCGACCCTGCATTTCGGAGACTAAACAATCGAATTGAGATTCGTTGGGTGAAGGAGGGGACTGAGTAGTGGCTAAAGATAAATGTCCTGTTTGTCCCCCTACGGGTGCTCCCGACTGGATGGTGACCTATGGTGATCTGATGACCCTCCTCCTTTGCTTTTTCGTCCTTCTGTTTTCTTTTTCGAGTATGGAGACGAAGAAGTTTGAGTCCCTCAAAGAGAGTATGAGAGGAGCTTTCGGTGTATTCAAAGGGGAATCCACGACTCTGGGGAAAGGGAAGAGCAAGAAGCCATCCAAAGCGAGCTGGGAGTCCTTTGACAAGAGTATTTCTGAAGTTATCAAGGATGTGAAAAATACAAAGGTTCCGAAGATTAAGGTCCAGATGCTTGAGAAGGCGGTGCTTGCGGCGACTGAAGCAATCCTGATGGTCTCCGAAGAGCAGCAGGAAGTGGAAAAGATCGTTAAGGAGCTGGAAAAACCTACTTCTATTCTTGATGAGACCTCAGATAATTTTTCACGGTTTAAGAAGAAAGTTCGTGAGTCGAGAGAGCCGAGGAACTTTCCAACCGAGAGAAAGCAGTTCAGCGGTGCAACCGAAAGGCGAATGGAAGAACCGGAAAGTGCAAGTCGTGAACTGGACCCTCCACGCAGCAAAGGAGAAAATCAGGATCCATTTAGCTCCGATGCGACCAAGGTAGACATTGCCCCCGGGCGAGATCAACAGTCAATGAACAATACGGGGAGACAAAAGACCAGAGACAAGGAAACAGGAAAGAAAAAGCCCAAAAAGAAGTTTCACGATAAAGAAAAGTATCGTAGTGAAGACAAGGACTTTGACTTTAAGGAGCAACCTGACTCAAACAAAACTATGGATGAGTTCACCACACTGGCAGGTTTGGTACAGGTCACGAATCAGGAACTCTCACATGCTGTTTTTCACTTTGATCAGGAGTTACTCTTCGAAAAGGACGCTGTAGAGCTCAAAGACGAAGCGAAAGAGATCGTTTACAAAGTCTTTTTGGATAATTACAAGAAAGATGCAGAGACAGTATTTCAGATAGAAAGTCACACAGATTTTTCTTCTCCACCCTCCAAAAAATATCCCACTACATGGCATATAGCGGCAGCCAGGGGGCAGGCAATTTTGAATTTTTTACTGGATGAGAACTATGATTTTGATCCGGCGCGCTTCAATGTTGTAAGTTTTGGAGCCTACCAACCTCGCTATAAATATGGTAATAATCAAGTAGCAATACCTTATAATCGCAGGTTGGAAGTGCGAATGTTTCAAAAACCTTAAGGAAGATATGGCTGAGGAAGAGAACACAGAAGGGTCAGAAGAGGCCGCAAGCGCCAAGAAGTTTGACCCTCAGAAAATAAAAGAGGCTTTGCAAAACCTGGATTGGAAAGACAAGAAAATTCAGGGGATTGCTGCCGGTGTAGTTGTAGTCAGCCTGATCCTTGTGTTTCTCATGTTCTCTGGTGAAGCAGAGGTGGAGAAACCTTCTACAACTGTTGAATTGATGGATTTGCAACGGCCTGTGGATTATGTACTGGTTTACGGAGCCGATCCCAAGGAAACAGAGCTTCGGGCCACAATTAAGGATGATGACCGGGTGATGCAGTTTTCCATGTCTCTGGGGATTGAGCAAAAGGAATTGCGTCTCGAAGTGCAAAAGCGTATGGCCCCCATTGTATCCGAAACATTGCGCTTCTTTTCGAGGATGACCAGAGAAGAAATCCTTGAAATGATTCAGGATGAAGATGGAAAGACCAAAGAAAAGTTGTTGGTACGGATGAACCTGGTTTTGAAAAATGCTGGTGAAGAAAAACTGGATCTGCAAAAAGCCGGCAGGATTGTTCAGATCAACTTTCTAAAGTATTACTTTCCTACAATTTAGCCTGTGATTCCCGGCGAACTCTGTACAAGTTGTAATTGAGGCTCGGGTCTAAATCCGGGTCAATTAATACAGTCTCAGGTCTTGCTTCTGCCCCTCTGATAAAGACTCGGGTCTGAGCCCTGTCCCAGTTATAGAGTCCGGGTCTGAGCGCAATCCCGATTGTAGAGTCATCGGGTTTCTCGCTGTGTTACGGCAGTTCCTGCAGTTTGTAGGGTATGCCATGCTCTCGATGGAATTTCTTCCAATGAGGATTAACCTGTTAGCTTGACATTCAGTTGGAGCTATTTCCTCTCTCTTCGAGCGTTCTTGGGTCGAAAGGCCGTGATGTTCTCAACATTTTCAAAAATGTAGGGGCCACCGATCAGGTCAATGCAATATGGAATTGCCGGGAATACAGCTTCCAGGCATTCTCGAATTGATTTTGGTTTGCCCGGTAAGTTCACTATCAGTGACTTCTTCAGTATACCTGCAGTCTGACGTGAAAGTATGGCTGTAGGAACATATTGCAAGGAGACAGCCCTCATTTGTTCACCAAATCCAGGCATCATTTTCTCGCAGACTTCCTCGGTAACTTCGGGAGTAATGTCTCTTGGAGCGGGACCTGTTCCTCCGGTGGTTACAATGAGACAGCATTCAAGGTCGCTAAGCTCAATCAGAGTTTTGGCGAGAATATCTTTCTCGTCTGGTACGAGGCGGTACTCATGCACAAAATCTCCATCGATATAATCTTTCATGCAATCCAGAATGGCAGGTCCCCCCAGGTCTTCGTAGCTGCCACAGGAGGCACGGTCTGAAACTGTAACAACACCAATTCTAATGATTTCGCTCATAAACTCTCCCGGTTCAAGGCCCTTCGCAGAGCTTACATACAATAATAAAATTCAGGGCAAAGGGAAAGTGTGAGTCCTGTCATGGCCTAAATAATGGTCCCCATTCCTTGTGAGCTGAGAGGATATTTAGGTAAAATATAAATGGCAGAACTTTTTTACCGCACACACCGCAGCTTTTTCTTACAAATCTTCCCCGTATGATGAATTTTCTGTTCGCTTGTTGAATGGGGCAGGAAGTCTGACGATAGCAGAAAAGGTACAGGACTGAGAAATTGTTCTTTTAACAGACTCAAAGGTAGGAAATGGCCGAAGATATCGATGGTGAAGATGTAGCCCCGAAATCCAATATGAATAAAGTCATTATTGGAATTTTGGTGATAATCATCATTTTTCTTTGTGTGACTTTGATCAATATCTGGACCTCTTATGTGGTTGCCCGAAAGGTGGCTCAAAGGGAGACAGAGACCGGTGAGGTCAAGCTTGAGGAAGAGCGCAAGACTGTTGATCGGGTTCTTCTTGTTGGAGACAACAAGGACAAGAGTTTCAATGCCTTTATTGCAAGATCTGAAGAGGGGGGAAACCTTGCGGTTCAAATGAGAGTTAGTTTTGGTGTTTCCAACGGGGGCTTGAGAAGCACGCTGGAAAACCATGTGGATCCGATCAAGGATCGGATTCTCGCCTATCTGTCTCAGAAAACCCGAAGGGACCTCATTTACTCCTTTCAGCGCAAAGTTCTGGGCGAAGAGATTAAAGAGATTGTAAACACAATATTGGAAAGGGATTTAAAGATTATTGAAGCAAATGGTCGCGTCACTGATGTGTCCGTCACCAAAATGCTCTTCATTACTCTATAAAGTGAATTGACATGGCAGATGATACCTTATTGTCACAGACAGACATGGACTCCCTCCTCGAGTCACTGGGGGCAGATGGAGGCCTGGATGATGATCTGGGCGGTGGCGGCGGTGCTGCATCTTCCGCGAGTCGGTACAAAATCAAAATGTACGACTTTAAGCGTCAGACACGCTTCGCTAAAGATCAGCTTCGTACACTGCAGCACATTCACGATACTTTCACTCGGCAGATAACAACTTTCTTTTCCACTTCACTGCGCTATCTGGTGAGCATGAGAATTGCCTCTCAGGATCAGATCACCTATGAAGAATATATTCGCAGTGTGGATAACCCCTCTCTCCTTTGTATATTTAATCTGGGGACTCTCGAAGGAAAAGCGATCTTTGAGATGAATCTGGAATTGAGTTTTGCGATTCTCGATCGACTTCTTGGCGGGACGGGAGACTCGAAGCAAGAGAAAAGAAAACTGACAGATATTGAAGAAGCAGTCATGAATAAAATCATGCAGAGAATTCTTCAGGAACTGAATGAAGCCTGGTCAACAGTGGTTCCCCTTGAGCCGCAGTTTTCCATGTTTGAGTCAAACCCCAGTTTTACTTCGATTGTTCCTCCCAATGATATGGTTTTGCTGATTACCTTTGAGGTGAACATTAACAATATTGAGGGAATCATCAATCTATGTATTCCCTACTTCTCTCTGGAGCCCGTGGCCTCCAAGCTTGGTCAGGGTCACTACTGGGCAATCCATAGAACCGAGGCGATGGACGGGAATGTGGCAATGATTGACAGTCGCGTTCGAAGCATGGAGACCAATGTAATCGCCTTGCTGGGGCATTCAAACCTGACTTTAACCGAGCTTTTGCAAATGCAGGCGGGTGATGTGGTCAAACTGGATAGTAAACCAAATGATGAGATAGATATTCTGGTAGGTGGACAGAAGAAATTTACCGGGTTACCCGGTATTTCTGGACGGCACATGGCAGTTACGGTTTCACAAATCGTAGAAGACAAGGATGATTTAGATGAGTGACGACAATATGCTCTCTCAAGAAGAGATCGATGCTCTTTTACAGGGTGATTTCGGTCTCGATGAACTTGAAGATGAAGAAGAAGACGAAGGGGGATCCTCAGGCGGTGGAGGTCAGGTAGGCGAATTTTCAGCAGAACATTTTCGTGCTCTGCAGGAAGTGGCTGATGATGCTCTGGTCAAGGAAATTGCCGTTCTCAAAGACTTTATCAATCAGGAAGTTGCTTTAAGTGATGGTAAACATCCTGAAATGGTTGAGGTGGAAGATCTTAAGCAAGACCTTCTTTCCACGGAACATATTCTTATCACGACTGATTTTGAGCAAGGGAAGTCAGGCCTTGTAATCAACGGAATCAGTGGTGCGATGATTGCCAGTCTGATGACAGGAGAAGAGTGGGACGGGGACCCTGACTTTGAATGGGATGAGCTCAAGCTCTCCGCTTTGCAGGACTGTTTTAATGGCCTTGTTGGTAAGGTGGTTCCCGCATTAAAAAATAGTCTGGGGCAGGACTTTGTCAATCAACCTCCTCAGGCAATTGTCTTGTCAGGAAAGGATTTTCCGCCAGAAGCAAGTCTGTTAAAACAAGACAAGATTGTTCAGGTAAGCTACGATTTGAGTATTGGCGATGAGCCTCCTTCTCAGTTAAGGTTTTTACTTTCAGAGGATTTGGCAAAGACATTTATCAAAGGCAAAGATCCTTCCGCGGATTTTGGTGATTCAGCAGTTGATGACAGTGTTGACAGTGCTCTGGATGATCTTGCAGCGGAAGTTGACCTGCCAGATACTGACAGTGTTGCAGCGACACCGGATCCAACGGCAACTCCCGGGGCAATGCCTGGGATGATGCCGGGCATGATGCCTGGCGCAACTCCGGGGGCAGCACCCCAGATGGATCCAAATATGATGGCCTTTATGCAGCAGCAAATGGCTATGCAGCAGCAAATGGCTCAGCAAGGCGGACAAGCTGGTGGTGCTGGTATGCCCAATATGGGTGCTCCCGGTGGACAGGGTGGTGGAGGACAGCAGATGCCCTTTTCACCCTGGCAATTTGCTCCGATCGCACCCATGAATATGGGAACCGGGCAGCTGTCAAACATGGAGTTGCTCAAAGATGTTTCTTTGCAAATTACGGTAGAATTGGGACGAGCCAAGATGCCAATTGGACAAATTCTTGAGTTGGTCAACGGCTCCATCGTAGAATTGAACAAGCAAGCAGGTGAAGCTGTGGAACTTTACGTGCAGGGAAAATTGATTGCTCGTGGTGAAGTAGTCATCATTGACGAGAACTTTGGAATTCGTATTACCTCTATTCTCTCCCCGCAAGAAAGGCTCAGCTCCGTGAAAGGAAAATAAATGGACCCGTTACAAGACCCAGGAACCTATCTAAAAATCATCCTGGGTCTTGGCGGAACCATTATGGTTTTTCTTGGTTTTGGTTATTATCTGCGAAGGTTCCCCAACACCCTGGTTACAGGTAAGGGAAAGTTGGTTCAGGTTCTTGCACGTCAGTCATTGGACAGGTCTCGAAGTTTTTACTTGATAGAAGCTTTGGGGAAAGTTTATCTCCTTTACGGCACTACTGAAAAAATGCAATTGATTGACAGCTTTGATAAAGAAGAAGTTCAAGACTATTTAAAAGAGTTCTCCCCGGATTCGATCCTGCCCGAGTTGGTGAAGTTACCTGGTGCTCTCTCAGAGGGTTCCCTGAAGCTGGAAACCCATAAGAAGGAAGAAATCCAGTAAGTTCTCAAACAGGGTTCCTGCTTTCATCCATCCACTCACAAGTCTTTGACCTGGATGAGCGTCTTACGCTTGCACTCCCCAAGGCATAGCTTCCTCCTCATCTTTCTGCAATCGATCCTCTTTTTGAGTGGGCTTTTGATTTCAATCCTTTAATCAGCGCTTGTAAGGACTTCTCGTGCAAAGACCGGATATGGGGCAATGTTTGCTTGCAGAAGCGAATAAATTCATATCTGACCCCGAACTCGTCGAAGAATATTAAGACGGAATTCTCACTGACAAAATTCAGCGATAATCAACAAAAACAAACAAAGTCATACAAAAAGTTACAAATTTGGACAACTTATGTTAATATTTTCTCGTTGTTCCGCCGATAGATAGACCAGGAGGAACTGAATTATGCTCAAACAGCTAACAGATAATGATTACATATCCATGTTGAAGAAGTCAGCAGACAATGCGGCTTTTCGACACAATCTCCTGGCGAACAACATTTCCAACGTGAATACCCCCGGGTACAAACGAAGGGATACGGCGGATTTCGAGCGCATGCTGAGGGAGGCCACGAAGCGTGAAAGCTTTAAGGCACAAACAGTGAATCCTAGACACATCCAGTTTGGACGCAAGAATCTGGATCAATTGCATCCTGTGGCAATCACCCAGGATCAAACAAGGTATCGAAACGACAAAAGTAGTGTAGATATCGATCTGGAAATGGCTGAGGTTAGTAAGAATGGTCTTCGCTACCAGGCTTACATCAAGGAAATGGGTGATTATTTTACTGGTTTGAAAGGTATTCTCCAGAAGGCATAGGGGTAGATCATGAGCGTATTTCGATCATTTGATATAGCATCTTCAGCACTCACAGCTGAGCGTTTGAGAATGGATATTATTTCCAACAACATCGCCAATGTAAATACAACAAAAACTAACAACGGGACCCCCTATCGGCGTCAGTTGCCTGTCTTTGAGGCTGTGTTTGCACGTGAAATGGCCGACCAGGAGAAATCGGACAAGGGTCAGGTTTTCAATGGTGAAGGTGTTAGGGTGAAGCAAATTGTTGAGGATCAGAGTGAATTCAAATCAGTATACGATCCCAATCACCCACACGCAGATGACAAAGGTTATGTCCACATGCCAAACGTTAACATTGTTAAGGAAATGGTGGATATGATTACTGCCAGTCGCGCATTTGAAGCTAACGTGACTGCACTGGGTACTTCGCGGCAGATGTTTAATGCAGCAATGAATCTGGGACAAGGCGGCTAAGGTAGGGTGAGTTAATCACGAAGCCAAGGAGCCAAGCGATGGAAATTGATTTTCTGAAAATGAATCAACAAGCGATTCAGTCGACAAACAAGAGACTGGATGCAAAGCCTGCAAACAATTTGGACAAGGCTGCGAAATCTTTTGCAGACTTTCTAGAAGAACAGGTGGAGTGGGTTCGTGAAAATCAGTCTCATTCCAAGAATATGGTCAAGAAGTTTGCCATGGGAGAAGTAGAGAACATTCATGACGTAATCATTGCCGGTGAGAAAGCATCACTTGCGATGAACACCATGAATTCAATTCGAAAGAAGTTGTTAGAAGCCTATCGTGAAGTAGAAAGTACAAGACTCTAAGTCTGATTTAACCTCAGTTTGATCTAAAATTAGGAGAGTCTTGTGAACGAGATCCTGGCAACGATTCGTGAAACCTGGGCGGGTTTAAGTAACCCGCAAAGAATGGCTGTTGGGGGCGGGGCCCTTGTGGTGGCTCTGACCCTGATAATACTTGGACTGTTTTATTCCCGTGAGGAATACGTACCCCTCTTTGATTACATTTCCGACAGGCAGGAGGCTCTGGCGGTTCAAACCAAACTCAATGAATTGGGAATTGAGAATACCAGCACAGAAAATGGTCATATCATCAGTGTTCCCAGATCCAAAAAGGAGAATGCACTTCTTGGACTTGCGAGTACAAACTCTATGCCTGGCGGGGTTTTGTCTTATACAGACATTATGGACGGGCAGAGCAGTTTTGGTTTGACTGACAAGGAGCTGGAGCTTCGAATCAACCGAGCCAAAGAAGGTAACCTTGCCAAGACAATTATGACTTATCGCAACATTGTTGCAGCCAAGGTTCACATTGAGAAGGCCGAGAATACCCTCTTCGCGGAAGATCAGGAAGATACGCGTGTGAGCGTGATGATCAGTATGAAGAATCCGCTGGAAAAGATTACCTCCTCGCAGGTGCGCACCATATTAAATCTGGTGACTCATTCGGTGAACGGAGTCGAATCCAAAAATGTTTTTATCAGTGACAGTAAGGGGAATGACCTTATTGCCATGATCCAGGAAAAAGGAAAAGAACTTTCTCATTATGAGATGACCGTCAAAAAAGAGCGAGAGCTTGAGAAAAAAGCCAAGCAGACACTTTCAGAAATCTATGGTGAGAACAATGTGGATGTGAAGGTTAGCGTCGAGCTTGATTTCAATGCCATGGAGGAGGAGTCCAAGGAGCTTGCACCACCAGTAGATGGAGAGGAGCAGGGTGTCAAGATTTCGGAAGAAATGAAGAAGACCAAGTCCTCCACCCGAGATCCAAAAGCCATCCCCGGTACCACAACAAACATTCCCGGATATCAGCAGCCTGAAGGCACCCTGTCCACTTCAGAGAGCGAAGAGGCAAGAATCAACTATGCTTACAAGAGTAAGCAGGTGAAAATCAGGAAGGCTGTTGGAACTGTGAAGCGCATGACTGTCAGTGTCGTGCTCAACAAGGAAATTTTACCGAACAAGGAAATGGATCAGGAGATTCATACGGGTATCATTGCCATGATCTCCAATGCTGTTGGTCTTGATACCGTCAATCGAGCTGATACGATTAGTGTTCAGGCTTTCTCCTTCAACAAGGAGAAGTTAGAGAACAAGCGTAGAAGAAGTACAGAGCTTGATGAGTTCAACACCAAGCTAGCCTCTGCCGGGATAGTTTGTGGAGTGGCTGCGGCATTTCTTATGATCTTTCGAAATGTCAGAAGAAACAAGATAGCGGCTCGTGAGCGCCAGTTGGAGATTGCTCAAAGAAGTATTGCTGAGCAAACGGAGACAGAAGAGGAGGTGATGACCGTTGAACAAAGGGAAAGACATGAACGGGAGCGCTTCCTCATGGAAATGGCCCGTGAGAATCCAGAAGAGCTTGTGAAGATTATTCGCTCATTGATGATGGACGAAAACTACTATTAAAAGGCTCCTGGAAAGGTCTGAAGAATGTCCGATGAGCACCTGTTAAAAGCGATTGCCTCCATAAGAAAGAGTTGGCAGCTGGAGAGTCGCGTCCAGGATGCTGATCAGGAGCTCAAGCAAAAGGAACTGGATTATCTCGACTCGCAGCTGGACAAGCTCAAGTCGCAATCTCAGAGTATTCTTGATCAGGCCAATCAGGACGCAGAAGATCTTCTTCAGGATGCCAGAGACAGGGCCACTGTTTTTCTGGAGGAAAAGGAAGAGGAAAACAACGCGAGGAGGGCTGAGCTTGAGCAGGAATATCAGCAGAAGCTGGCTCAGGCAGATGCTCATGTTCAAGCTGCGAAAGATCAGGAAGAGAAAGGATTTGGCGAGGGACACGATAAGGGTTTTCAAGCAGGCTACCAGGAGGGAATGCAGAAATTTCAGGAGATGATTTCCAATTTTGAAGAAATCATCAACGAGATTCAAAATCAGCGACGAGGAGTACTGGAAAACCATAGGCAGGAGTTGGATAGCTTCATCCTGGCTTATGTTGAGAAGGTTCTGGGTCCACTGTGCGAGTTGGAAACGACTCACATTCTGGCCAATATTGAAAAGTCTCTTCAGGAACTTCATCGGGCAACTAAAATCAAGGTGGTTGTTAGTCCCTATGATTATGAAGCTCTTCAAGCGATGCAGACCGAGTTTAAGTCTTTGTTCTCTGCGACCAAGGATGTTCAGTTGCTCGAGGATGCCAATGTGTCTCCTGGGGGCTGCTATCTTGAAACAGAATTGGGTAATGTGGATGCGACCATCGAGTCACAAGTGGCTTTATTGCGTCGGGAAATGGTAGGTCATGATGGATCTGTTGGATGATCTGTTAAAACGTATAGAAAGTGACGAAGACCTCCATGAAACTCAGAAGAAGGAGCAGGACGCCAGGGTGCCAACTGAGCAGACGTTGAATGGGGCGGAGGAATCGTCTCAAGAGTCTCCAAAGAAATCTCAACTGGAAGAGGCCCAGGACCCCATGGACCTGATTCAATCAATTCTGGAGGGGGATGCTTCCAAGACTGAGAGTCAAATCACGGGTGAAACCCCCAAGAATGAAAGTCAAGTCAAGTGTGAGGCCCTCAAGACTGAGAGTCCAATTGAGGGTGATGTCCCGAAGGCTGAGAATCAAGTCCAACCTGAGCCTGAGGTCGGGTCACCCAATCCAGAGTTCTCGCGTCCATTAGAAAATCCGGTTCCTGCTCCCAATCAGGTAGCGGCGACTCAGGGAGCTGGTCCTTATGCACAGGGAGTGCCTTACGATGGACATCACTTTCCAACAGCCTACATGCCACAGCAATCATTTCCAGTCCAACCTCCACGAGTCGTGAAGCCCCGTCCTAAAATTCAGCCATTTAAGCGAGCAGAGCAGGCAGAGTTGCGATGGGAAGTCAGTGATGGCTACAAAGATTTACTCGGAGAAGATCCTTTGCAGCTGGGTCGGCGAAATCAGATTTTACAAAAGTACAAGGTGGTTCGCGGAGTAGGCAAGATTAAAAAAATTACCGGTTTGCTTGTGGAGTCCATTGGGCCGGAAGTTTCGCTTGGAGAAATCTGTACAATCATGGGTCGCAAAGGGGACCAGATTCAGGCGGAGGTGGTAGGTTTTCAGGAAGAGATTGTAATTCTAATGCCATTCGGGGAAATGCAGGGGATGGCTCCCGGTTCTAAAGTTATCTCCACAGGAGACAGTCAACGCATCGGAATAGGTCCTGGAATTCTGGGAAGGATTATTGATCCAATGGGTCGCCCACTCGATGGAAAGGGGCCACTGCAGGTCGAGTCCTTTCAGGATGTAGAAGCCGATCCACCGGAGCCCATTGAGCGGCCCTCCATTGAAGAGGTTTTACCCGTGGGGATTCGAGCCATTGACTCCTGCTTGACTGTTGGAAAGGGACAAAGAGTTGGTGTTTTTGCCGGTTCCGGAGTGGGAAAGTCAACCTTGATGGGAATGATTGCCCGAAACACTGCCGCCGATGTGAATGTGATTGCCTTGATCGGAGAGAGGGGTAGAGAGGTCCGTGAGTTCATCGAGAAGAGCTTGGGAGAGGAAGGCCTGGCAAGAAGTGTGGTTGTAGTGGCAACAAGTTCTGAGCCGGCAATTGTACGTTTAAAAGGTGCTTCAGTAGCCACCGCAATTGCGGAGTATTTCAGAGATCAGGGTAGTGATGTAATGTTGATGATGGATAGTGTGACTCGATTCGCCCTTGCCCAAAGGGAAATTGGTCTGGCGATCGGTGAGCCTCCGACTACCCGGGGCTATACTCCGTCAGTATTCTCAAAACTGCCCCGCCTGTTTGAACGTGCGGGAACAAATCCAAATGGTACGATTACCGGATTCTACACGGTTCTGGTTGAGGGTGGAGACATGGATGAGCCTGTCGCCGATGCTGTGAGAGGTCTCCTTGATGGTCACATAATTCTTGATCGCGCTCTGGCGCAAAGAAATCACTTTCCCGCAATCTCGGTTTTGGAGAGTGTGTCCCGTTTGATTCTTGAAATCGCTGACGAAAATCATTTGAGATCTCAGGCCAAGTTTCGAGACTATCTGGCAACCTACGAGAACTCTCGGGATCTTATCGATATTGGAGCGTATCAAACCGGTTCAAACCCTAAAATAGATCAGGCTATTGCAAAGATTGACCGATTGGAAGATTTTCTAAAACAGGAAGTTCATGAGAAAATAGAGATAGCAGAGACTTTAAGTGAATTACAGGCGCTGGTCCAATGAAGAAGTTTGAATTTCGATTGAAGACAGTTCAAAGATTGAAAGAGCAAAAAGTAGAAGAGATTGTTAGAAAGGTCCAGTTGCAGGAAAGTCAGTTAAGAAAAGAACAATCCTATTTGAAGGACCTTCATCAGAACAAAACTGATCTAAGAGTGGAAAGACTGGAGTATCAGCGACGATTGCAATGGAAGATGGTTGAGCATTCTATGGCGTTTGAGGTTGGATTGGATAATCGAATTGCGGCTCAAGAAGTAGTGATTCAGGATTGTTACACACGTTTGAAAGAGCTGCGGGAAGAGCAGGTAGAGGCACTCAAGGAGCAGCGTGTCTATGACAAGCTCGAGGAGAAGGCTCGCAAAGAATACAAAAAAGAGCGCAATCACTTCGAGCAGAAATTTCTGGATGATTTAACTTCTATGCGCACTGGGGAAACGAGGGGGTAACCGGGTATGGGAAAATTTTTCACACAAGTAATGGTCTTGTTCTTGAGCAGTCTGGTTTTTGGTTTACTGCTGGGTCTTTTGGTCTTACTCGATTACACCGGTTTTTATCCTTTACACAAGAGTTTTCCGGACACTTTGAAGCAGAATAAAACTGTCCAGGAGTATATCAAGTGGGCCGAGATTAATTCACTGGCACCCAAAGATCAGAAAAGTCGAATTCTCGATGAGAAAACAGATTACATTGAGAGGTTGTTGGCTCAAATGAAGTTGGAGAGCACAAGGATTCTGGAAGAGAAGCAGAGATTGGAGTTTGCCTTCCGTGAGCTGAATGACCGTCAAGCCAAATTTGACAAAGAGAAGCAGTTGTTTGAGGACCGGGTCAAACAAATGGAGGAGCAGAGGGCTCTGGAGTATTCAGAAGGCTTGAAAGTAAGGCTTGATAAGCTGGCTCAGACTTTCGCCAAGCTTGATCCTCAAAAGGCCTCGGAGATTCTGATCAGAAACGGGGCAGCGATGTCTTTTGAGATTATGAACCGTTTGAAACCGAAAACTTTGGGCAACATTTTGGCTGAGATGGATCAATCGGCCCGTGCTGACTTTGTGAAAGTTTTGCAGAGTTGGGCTCCTCCAGCAAAGAATCATACGGTACCTGAAGTGGAAGAGGAAGTCTAGCCTGACAAAATAGGTTATTTCTTGAAGGAATTTGTAGCCTTTGGTAAACTGAGCCGATTGTAATGTTGGTGCCATTCAACTTGGTGGCCAGACAGGAGATAAACCTCTTAAAGTGAGCGTGCAGATGGAAGAACCTCTCGAAGCATTTGAGACCCCGAAACAGGACAAAATGATCTCATTGATAGCCTGGCTGATTGTGGCCAGTCTTCTCTTTTATCTGTCAGTTGTTACCTTTGAAGGCTTTCTGAGATTAAGCCCTGATATCCGGGTAGTAGAGAATATGGATATGGAGAATCCGGATACAGCCAATCCTGGTGATGTAGATCCGGGTTTTGTACTTGAGCAGGAAACTACGACTTCCGAGACACAGGTTGAGCCGGACTACGATATGATTTCAGAAAGCAGCGAGACAGATATTCCAAGTCTTGCTGGCATCGAAGTAGAGCGCGGTGTGGAACAGGCTGGCGAAGGTTTGGAAGAGATTCTTGATGATCCGCAAGAGATCGCTCTTTCTCAGAATGAGCAGTACACAAAGGAAGTTGAGCCCGTTGTTGATCAAACAACTCAAAACGTTTCCAGTGAGTCCCTTGTGGTGAGTGAAGTAGAGGTTCCTGACATTGCATCTGTAGTTCAGGAGGCAACAGCGGAACTGGGTCCCGTTTATCAGTTGGCGATGGAGAGAGTTTTTGAAAGTAGAGCCGAAGCTTTTGATGCGCTAAAGAAAATGAGCTTTGGAGATTTGGATCTGGAGTTTGAGCTTGTGCAACGTTCTTCAGGTTTTCATGTATTGCTTGGAGGAGAACTTTCAAGATCCGAGCTTGATCAACTCAAGCAATATTTATCTATTCGAAACAATAATCTGGCTTTGCAGACTTTGGATGTCCAAGGAGTTGAAAACCTTCTGTCCTCTCGCGTCGTTAAGGCGGGTCCATCAGCCAGACAGTCCTTGAATCGCGAAAAATCCGCACCAAGAGTCACAGTGCCTCTTGGTGCGGATTTTTACACGCGAGCAGGGGCTCTGCCTTTCACAATTCAAGTGGGATCCTTCCTCCAGGAAGTGAATGCCAGACAACTTAGCAATGATCTGCAGCAAAAAGGTTACAGTTCAGCTGTGGAGTCTAAACTTCAAAGAGGTGTAGCTCATTACAGAGTTCTTCTGGGTAACTATGAGAACAGGCGAGTAGCGAGCAAGGAAGCTGCACAGATCAGTGAGAAAGAGAACCTTCCAGTTTATGTTCGAGAGGCTATTCAGTAACGAAGTGGGCTAGTAGAACAGTGGGTTTTGAGGCTCAGAATCTACTTTCTCTACCCTGAAGTGGCAGCCTGAAGGATACAGACTCAAGTTTGAATCAGCATCCAGGGCGTCGAAGAACTTCATGTAATGATAATGGCTGCAATGGTAGCAGAGTGTTTTTCGCTCCATTTCAGTATCCATACCCCGGTTATGAATTTCACGGACTAACGGACATTCAATGCACTCCAGTCTGTACTCGGATTCATCCTCTTCCAGAAAAAATTGCATCCCGAAATTTTGTTGCATAAATATGAGCAAATACTCAAGAGTGTCCCTGAGATTATTTGCCCTGACTTTACCTTCCCAATGGGAACGAAACTGGGCCAATGCACTTTGATATGTACCAGGGCTATTCTTTCGCAAATGCTCCAGGAGGGGGAGTAGTTGGGTCAGAAAGTGCTGTATATTTTGCAGGTGGCGACTATCCCCATCAATCTCGGGAACCATAAGTTTTTGTTGTACAGCTTCTTTTTCAATACACATGGCAGGAACCAGTCATTTCTGTTTGGTGAAACAATTATAGCTTAGAATCTCTTTCAATTCTTCCCCGGATGCAGGATTTTATGAATTGCTTTAACCCTGAAGTGATGTTCTGAAATCCCAAGTTTCCCTGAACTTGCTTATAATTCGGTATAATCACTGCAATCTTAACAGGCAAAGTAAGGCCTCCTTGGGATTTTTTGGAAGAATAACTTAATGTACATCAGTGTAGTGCTTTCTTATTTTTGCTCGCAGCTTTTTTCTCTTTTTGCGCTCTGGAGAAGAAGTGAGAGGTTGGATCAGATAGCGAATGTATTTTTACATCTTGCGGTCCTGATCCATGGAGTATTGCTCGGCCTCTATATTTCTCAAAGAGGAGAGATTGCCCTCTCGGACCGATTCAGTGTGGTTAGTCTTTGGCTCCTGCTTGTGTCCACGGGATACTTGATTTATCAGTTCAAGTACTCAATCCGCTACATGGGTATTTTTTACCTGTTTATACCCTACATGTTCTGGTTGTTGAGTGTGGATGGCTCGAGCCTGCAGCCTGCTGTTCAAACTACTGTAAAATACTCTCTCGCTAAAAATCTGCACGCCCTGTTTTCTGTAAGTTCTCTCTCGTTTCTAACCCTTAGTTTTATCAGTTCATTTTTTTATTTGAAGATGAGATCCAAGCTTAAACAAAAGAAGCTGGATTTTTGGTTTTATCGCTTGCCCGCGTTAAATATGCTGGATCAAATGAGCTACCTGGCGACCTTGATTGGTTTCTTGCTAATGACTCTCTCGATTTTCTCGGGAGCAGTACAGCATCGTGCATCGGGATTCACATTCTTTCATATGGGAACCCGGGAATATATGATTTTTCTTGCCTGGGCGGCTTATATCCTTTACTTTCACATCCGCTTTTCTATGGGATCGCTCGGAAAGAGATTGGCAATAATTGCAATGATTTCTTACATCATTCAGGTTTTGGCTATCTTTGGGATGGTAGGGGTCCACAGGTTCTGACATGAGATTTTTAGTTCTGGGTACATCCTTAAATACGACTCAAATGGAGAATTTGGATCGCTATTTTTTTGATGCATCCCGGAAGGCAAGGCTTGCTGAAGTAGTGGCTGAGAAACTTCCTCAGTTGAGTGAAATGGTTATCCTGCAAACCTGCAATCGTCTTGAAATTTACTTCTCTTGCGAGGGGGATTTTCCAGAGGAATTGAATGCCCTGATTGCTCAGGTGCTTAAACTGGATGTTAAGGAAGTTCAGCTCAGTTTTCTAAAGAAAGAGGGTATTGAATGCATTCGTCACCTGTTTCTGGTTGTCTCTAGCCTCGATTCTGTGATTGTAGGGGAGACCCAGATTCTTGGTCAGGTTAAGGATGCCTATCTGGAAGCTCTGGAGTCCAAGTCTCTTGGAAAGTATCTGCAAAGGCTATTCGAAGCAGCTGTAAGAGCCGGAAAGAGAGTTCGAACCGAGACTGCAATTTCCAAGGGGGCGGTTTCTATATCACAGGCTGCTGTTGAGTTAGGGAAGAAGTTCTTCTCCTCTTACGATGGAGTTAAGGTTTTGGTGCTTGGCGCTGGGGAGATGGGAAGACTTGCCTATCGACACTTAATGAGTTCGGGGGCTAGTGAGGTCTATCTGGCAAATCGAACCTATGCCCGTGCCCAGGAGCTGGTAGAAGAGCTAGGAGGAGTCAGCTTACCTCTTGAAGAAGTAGAGAATGTTATTGCAGAGGTAGATTTGGTGGTCTCAGCCTTGAGTTATGAAGGGCACTTCCTAAAGTATGATCAGATGTCCAGGATAATGGAGAAAAGGCGCTACAGTAGCCTGTTTGCCATCGATATATCCATGCCACGAACGTTGGACCCCGCTCTTAATGGTCTTGAGCAAATGTTTTTGTTTGATATTGAAGACTTGAAGGAAGTGGTAGATCGAAATTTGAAGGAGCGTCTGGCTAGTCGAAATCAGGTTGAAAAGATAATTGAAGAAGAGATGCTTGATTTTCAAAACTGGCTGGAGAGAATGAAGATGTCTCCCACCCTCCAGAGTCTTGATTTGCTGAAGAAAAAGTTTATTGAGCAGGAGTTGCAAGTTGCGCAGAACAAAATGAAAAGCGGGCAGGACTCTGAGCTTGTCATGCAAAGACTTGCACGTAATTTAAGCAGTAAGTACATGCATCTGCTCTACAAAATATTATCGGAAATTCCGAACTCTGACCTGCAAAGACACGAGGTTCAGAAGATAGTCAATGATCTCCTCCAGGCTGATTCTAAAAAGAGTCAAGCGGACTCACTACAGAGTCGCGAAAATACCAGGAAGACTGGTTAGTTAACTCATTGACAGAGTTATTTGAAAACCTGGAGTCGTTACACTTTCCAAGCTCTCGAGAGCCTCACAAGCCATGTCTGGAGAATGTAATTTAGGCTTGCGATAGTGTTGATCATGCAGCCCCACAAAACTCAGCTCAATAGTGGTCGGCTGGATTCTGGCTTACAAAACTTGTTGTCAGTTTGAATTTCAACCTTACCTGATGATGATCGGTAGTAAGAGTCCGTTGCCATCTCTCGTGGCTGTAGCAGGCTGAAGGTCACCTTCACGCTTCTGTCGAACTTTTTCGTCTTGAAGTCGCTTGAGCTGCTGGAGTCTATAGAGTTCATCCTGATGATCTTGTTCATTGAGTTGGATTTGCAGTTCCTTCTCGATAATCTGCATCACTCGCTTGTGATTAGTAATATCCCTTCTATCGATGGAAATGTCGTAGCGCTTGTTTCTAAACTTGATTGGAAGAACAACTCTGTTTTTGGCTTGAGCAGCAGGGGCAGGTTGGTTGAACAGAGATTCAAAATCAATTTCTACACCCACAGTAATGAGTTGATTAATGGCAAGTTCAAGATCATTGATCAGGCTGATTGTGCTCTCAATAGTACTGAAGGTGGCATCACCCTCCGTAAGCAGATTGTCATCAATAAGTCTCTGGCGCGCCACTGCAGCCTTCTCTTTCTCGATTCTTACAGCTTCCTGGATTTGAGCAAACAAAGCCTTTTCTTCTTCATTGAGCGCTCTTTGTTCAGCTCTTGAGCTTGCGGCTATTTCAGCAGCTCGCTGCTGTCTGGTCTCGATGTTTGCTTTAGCTGTGTTTATAGCACTGATCAGGGTTTGTCTCTGAAGTTCTGCTTCAGCCTCAGGATTGTCCAGATTGTCAGTATTGGTCAGGCTTGCTGCCGTATTGGCCAGATCAGAGACAGTGGTGATGCTTCCTGTGAGTTGCTCGATTTGCTCATCACTTGGGTTTAGGTTTGCAAACTGCTGGGCATCAGCCTCTACTTCCTGAGCTATCTGGCTTATGATTCCCTGAATTTGCTGTAGTTGGGACGCCTTGTCATTAAATGAGAGGCTGCTGTTTTGACGAATTTCAGTTGCTTGCGACTGCAGATTCTGCAGTTGATTTCTCTTTTGAGCCAGATCAACTTCGATCGTTTCCAAAGTTTCTGCAATCTGAGTTTGGCGTAGAGCCTCAGCTTGCTCTTCCGCTTGCTGCTGCAGGTCCTCGTTCTGGCTTCCAATGTTGTTTAACTGGTCCTGGTTCTGCTGATCTTGCTGTAGCAACGCTTCTTTTTGGGTGATCAGCTCCTGAAGCAAGGCTTCTTCTTCAGGCGTAAGGCTTGCCTTCGAAGTAAGATTCAGGATTTGAGAGTCAACGACTTGTCGCTCCAGCTCATTGATCTTACTGTCCGCTGAGATGGCTCCAAGTTGTGTAGACAAGGCATCATTAATAGCTCCAGAAAGCTCTTCGTTACCTGATATAAATGCCTGTAGCTGCTCTTGCCCTTGCGCAGAATCCAGGGAAGCAAGATTTGATTGCAGTTCTTGATTCAGTTGAGCATTGAGTTGGTTCAAGTTATCTATCTGCTCCAGCTTTTGCTGTGCAGACAAGCTCGAGTCGTTCAAAACGCTGTCGATTTGTCCTCCAACTTCTGCGGATTGAGCTTTGATCGCTTGAATGCGGTTTATGATTCCCCCGATCTCTTCCACAGCGATTGCAATATTTTGTTGTTGTAGTTCAAATATATCAATGGCTTGCTCTTGGGCTTGCAGCTCTTCAGTAGCAGCGGTTTCCTGAGCCGCGGCAGGCTTTTGCTCTGCTTCAGCACTGGCTGCTTCTTGAGTAGCGGCTTCTTTTGCAGCGGCCTCTTTTGCTGCAGCTTCCTGGGTGGCTGCTTCCTTTGCAGCAGCTTCTTGTGCGGCAGCTTCTTTAGCAGCGGCTTCTTTTGCGGCAGCTTCTTGAGTGGCTGCTTCCTTGGCTGCAGCTTCTTTAGCAGCGGCCTCTTTTGCGGCGGCTTCTTTTGCGGCGGCTTCTTTTGCGGCGGCTTCTTTTGCGGCGGCTTCTTTTGTGGCAGCTTCTTTTGCAGCGGCTTCTTTTGCAGCTGCAGCTTCTGCTCGTGCCTTAGCATTTGTCTCTGCACGAGCCTTTGCGGCGGCTTCCTTTGCAGCAGCAGCTTTAGCTTTTGCTTCCTGGGCGGCCTTGGCTTTGGCTACAGCCTCTGCTCTCTTCTTAGCCTGTGCTTCTGCTTTTCGTTTCTCTGCGGCTTCTTTCGCAGCGGCCCTCTTTTTTGCAGATTCAGCTGCTTTCTTTCTTGCTTCAGCTTTCTTCTTTCTTTCTTCAGCGGCTTTTTTCTTTGCCTCAGCTTCAGCCTTTTTCTTGGCTTCAGCGGCTTTCTTTTTCGCTTCAGCTTCTTTTTTCTTACGCTGAGCTTCAGCCTTCTTTTTCGCTTCAGCAGCTTTCTTCCTTGCTTCAGCGGCTTTTTTTGCGGCTTCAGCCTTCTCTTTTCTTCGCTGCTCTTGAGCAGCCTTTCGCTTCGCTTCAGCTGCTCTTCTGGCTGCCTGGTTGGCTGCTCTCTTTCTTGCTGCCTGGAGTTTTTCCTGTGCAGCAGCCTGCGCTCTTGCAGCTTTTCTCTTGGCTCCTTCAGAGTTATCCTCTGGAGTGGCATCGGCGCGAACCTGTCTTTGAGCTACTTTCACCGGATCGAACTTCACTTGAGCCCCACCGGAGCTACCAGCAAAACTAAATCCTGCGGTTACAGCAAAACTGTTACCACTATCGTCAACTGCTTCGACTTCCCCTTCACTCACATCGACTTCTGTCGATCCATTAATGGCTTCAAAAACTGCATCATCAGATTCCATGGAAGCAAGTTGCTCCATCGCTTCATCACTTGAGGGTTCAAAGCCTGTACCGAATTCTGTACCGCGAACCCCCGCTGTTGCAGTTGGAGTTTTAATCTCAAAGGATTCTCCTTTGAGGAGCTTTTGAGCCTTTACCCACAAACCTCCAAAGAAGAGGGTAACCTTGGAAGTTTTTTCTTTGGCTTCTTCAGCCCTGGGAATTTGAAATCTTGTTCTTTCCGAAATTTTGAGGAGCCCTGTGCCATTGAGCTCTATGGATACTTGAGAGTTCTTGGCGACATCGATAATATCCCCAGCTTTCAGGATTGTGCCAAGATTTGCAGGTAAATTCTGCATTCCACGGCTGATGAAAGCTTTCCCTTTTTTAAACTTAACAACCCCTTTGTCAATGGCACCAAAGCTAATCGAAAGGGATAGAAACAACAGAGACAATGTTCTTAGGAATCGCATTTAAGCTCCTCAATAAAACAACAACTTCGACAGGGTAAATGCGCCAAAATGGCAATACTTGCCTTATTTTCTCATGGAACTCCCGGCTGAGTATAGCACCGTAAAAGTCACCAGAACAAGCACAGAATGGAGACTTTTGATAAAGTTTGGGAATTTGAGTCAGATTCTATTTGTCAATTTCATAAATGGTTCAAATCAAGTGTAATTTCATTCTGGGTTCATTGCTGATCAGATTGTGAACTTGACTTCAATTGATCTTTAACTCTAGCTCGGTCCGAGGCTTTAGTTCTGGCTCTGTCTGTGAGTTCTCCGTTTTTCAGGTCTGACTGCCGTTTGGATCTCGGGGTGGGGGTTTTGGTAGCTTGGGAGGGCTTTGCCATAGTGGGGATTCTATTGAGTTTGGGTAAGTTGCTTGACCTGGATCGCTCTGAATCCATGAATCCCTTGATTTTTTCCCGATACCATCTGGAGTTTTTGGCCATTTCATCGTTGAGATGCCGGATTTGGTTATGTTCTCTATCTTGAAACTGCATCAGTCTGCGATAAGGTACGTAGTCTACAGTCTTTTGAATTCCCGGCGGCCTGCTTTTTACCTGATTGAATTTTTGCAAACCATCGTCCTTGAGAATCTGTGTCCAGAGATTTGGCTCTTTGGGCGATTTGAGTTCAAACGGACCTTCAGACTTTTGAAAATTCCTGTAATAAAGTGAGTTCCGTTTCATTCTGTAATCTTCTTCACTCATCCTTGATTCAGACTTGCGAGACTTGTTTCCAGGTGTCGAGGAAGATCCCCTGAGGAAACGGTTAATCTTTTTCTTTCCAGATTTTTCTTCAATCAAAATCTTTTCAAGTTCACTCTTGGTTTCTTCCAGTCGACGCTGGTTTTGGCCCTGAAGTTGTTGGGATGACTTCACTTTCAGGAACCTCAGTCTTCTTTGCAGTTGATCACGTTTCTCGACTTTGCGTCTTTCAAAGCGGTAGGGATCGATCAGGGACTTGGTTCCCGCCTTTAGCATGGCGAATTTGCCCTTCAGGTTTCTTGACATCACAAGGCCTGAATCGACAAATGTAGTGGTTAATTTCTTGTTCGGCTCATATTGAACTTCAAATTCCGTCCCCCTGACTCCTGCGGTGGCTGTAGGAGTTTGCACTTCAAACTTTTCGTAGCCTGCCATTCTTTGAATACGGCACCACAGCGAGCCGATCATCAGCTTTACATGCATACTCTTGTTCAATTGTACTTTTGGAATTGCAAAGTTTGCCTTTCCAATCAGTTTGATTTCTCCAATGCCATTCAGGTTCAAGCTGGTTTGTGAATTTCTGGAGACATAAAGGCGATCGCCAGCGAGTAAAGGGCTCTTCACAGAAGCAGTCAGGTCTTTCAAGCCTCGGGAAATTCTTACCTTTCCGGTGAGAGACTGAATCTCTCCCACGACAACTGACTGGAGCTGATTACTGGCTGCACTCTCCATTGTTAGTAAAGTCAGGAAGAGGAAAATTGATGTGAAGGTGTGAATCCCGGCTTGTTTGAACATCACTATTTCTTCGGCTTTGTTAGACTTTCCATGGAGTATTTATCAAAGATGCATCTTGGATAAATGCCATGATACACTGGTCCCTCGAAAATCTCTTCACCTGGATTCTGGTTCAAGTCTAAATTCAAGGTTTGACCGAGCCCAATTCTAAGCGCAGGAGTTGAACCCATGCACCAAGAAGTTCGCTTTGTTTATAAAGGGGAAGTCCGAGCAATCAAGGACTTTCCCGCAGATCATACGGTTCTGAATTTTCTTCGGGAAGATTTACGGATGTGTGGAACCAAGGAAGGTTGTGCAGAGGGGGATTGTGGTGCCTGTACTATTGTCCTCGGGGAAAGAGACCCATCAAGCGGTCAGGTGAGATACAGAGCTGTCAATTCCTGCATAGTATTTGTAGGTAGTCTTCATTCCAAAATTCTGTTTACCGTAGAGGATTTGAAGCAGGGGGGTCATTACCACCCGGTGCAAAAAGCCATGGTAGACGCTCATGGAAGTCAATGTGGCTATTGTACTCCTGGATTTATCATGTCTCTGTTTGCTTTGTATCAAAGTGAAGAGAATCCACCCAAAGACTCGGTGGAAGACGCTTTGATTGGTAATCTCTGCCGCTGTACTGGCTATCGGCCCATACTGGAGGCTGCAAGAAAAATGGTTGGCGAAGGTCAGTCTGTGGAGTTCTTTGATTATCTTAAGTCGCAAGAGAAGCTTCTTGAGACGATCGAGGAAGGGGCTGTTGTAGTCGATGGTGAAAATGAGCTTTTCGCGATACCAAAATCTCTTCAGGAGTTGTTGCAGTTAAAAAATGACCATCCCGATGCACATCTGTTGGCAGGAGGAACCGATCTAGGACTTTGGGTCACCAAGCGAAAAATGATTCTACCCAAGATGATCCTGACCACTCAGGTTCAGGACCTTCAAGGATATGAGCTCAAGGAAGAAGAGCTTGTAATTCATGCAGCCTGCTCCTATTCAGATGCGTTAGAGGTTTTACAGAGTGAATTTCCTGCCTTTTACCATCTTGTCATGCGTCTTGGCTCGAGACAGATTCGAAATCTGGGAACATTTGCGGGAAATCTGGCCAATGCCTCACCTATTGGAGACAGTGCTCCCTGTTTGATTGCCCTGGGCAGCAGCATTGTTCTGGAGAGTGTTGAGGGACAACGGAAGATGGCGCTCGAGGAGTTCTTTGTTGATTATCGCAAGACCGTCCTCAAACCAAATGAAGTGATTCGAAGTATTCATATTCCCAGAATTCAGAAGGACTCAAGCTTTCACGTTTACAAACTTTCCAAAAGATTTGATCAGGATATTTCCAGTGTTTGCGGGGCATTTCATTTGAAGTTGAGTTCAGACAACAAGGTGGAGGATTTACGCCTTTGCTTTGGTGGTATGGCTGCCACACCCAAACGGGCGAGTCATACAGAGAAGGCGCTTTTGGGTCAGGAATGGACCAGTGACAATATGGAGAAGGCGGCTTCGGGGCTGGAGTCAGAGTTCACGCCAATGACAGACTTTCGGGGAAGTGCTCAATACCGCAGTTTGGCAGCTGGAAATCTCCTGAGAAAGTTCTACTCAGAAATTGAAGGGTCTCAAAAAGTAGGAGTGCGAAAATGAGTGAGAAAATACTAGGTGGAGTTGGAGAACACATTCCTCATGACAGCGCTTATAAACATGTAAGTGGAGAAGCAGTATACATTGACGATATTCCTCTTGCTGAAGGTACCTGTCACGGCTACATTTTAATGAGCGAAAAAGCTCACGCGAAAATTCTCAGAATTGACCCATCCAAGGCACTGAAGCTGGAGGGCGTTTACGATTTTGCTACTGCAGCTGACATCCCGGGAAAGAACGAATGCGGTGCCATCTTTAAAGGTGAGCCGATTCTCGCAGACGGTCTGGTTGAATATGTAGGTCAGCCAATCGCTGTTATTGTGGCGCAAAGTCATGAGTTGGCTAGTCGTGCAGCTACCCTTGTAGAAGTTGAGTACGAAGAACTTGAGCCTGTGCTAAGTATTGAGGAAGCTCTTGAAAAGGAGTCTTATGTAGCTCCAACTCACAGCTTGAAGTTGGGCGATGCTGCCGCCGCAATTGAAAACTCATCGAACAAACTGGAAGGTGAGTTGGTGATGGGTGGTCAGGACCACTTCTATCTGGAAGGGCAGATTGCTATGGCAGTTCCAGGTGAAGACGGGGACATGCTTGTTTACAGCTCAACCCAACACCCCAGTGAGGTTCAGTATTTCGTTGCCGAGTGCCTGAATCAGGACATCAATTCCATCATTGTTGAAATCCGACGTATGGGTGGTGGCTTCGGTGGGAAAGAGACCCAACCTGCGATTATTGCGGCCTGTGCCGCATTGATGAGCCAGAGATTGGGCAGGGCTGTGAAGATCAGGGTTTGTCGAGATGATGACATGATCATGACGGGAAAGAGGCACAATTTCCTGATCCGCTACAAGGTGGGCTTTAGTGACAAGGGCGAGATTGAAGGTCTTGATATGTTACTGGCAAGTCAATGTGGAAATGTTGCTGATTTAAGCTCTTCAATTCTCGATCGTGCACTTTTTCATTCGGACAATGTCTATGCGCTTAAAAATGCAGAATTAAGAGGCTATCCCTGCAAAACGAATACGGTATCAAATACAGCTTTTCGAGGCTTTGGCGGGCCACAGGGAATGGTAGCCATTGAACAAATTGTGGATGAGATTGCACGGTATCTCGGAAAAGATCCTCTTGAGATTCGCAAGGTAAACTTGTATTCCAAGGAGAGAGGGTTCACCACTCCCTACCATCAGGAAGTTGAAGACTTCATTTTTCCTGAAATGCTCGCTGAAGTAGAACAAAGCTCTTCTTACCATGAAAGGGTCAAGGAAATTGCCGAGTTCAATGAGAAAAACGCTTACGTGAAGCGAGGGCTGGCATTAACACCGGTAAAGTTTGGAATCAGCTTTACAACAGCTTTTTTAAATCAGGCTGGAGCATTGATTCACATTTACAAGGACGGCTCGATTCATTTGAACCACGGGGGAACGGAGATGGGCCAGGGTTTGTTTACCAAGGTTGCCCAGGTAGTTGCCCAGGAGTTTCAAGTAGATGTAGAGCGTATCAAAATTACGGCGACGACGACTGCTAAAGTTCCCAATACATCAGCAACAGCAGCTTCGTCGGGCTCTGATTTGAATGGAAAGGCAGCGCAAAATGCAGCCTTGAAAATCAAGGAGAGACTGGTTGCCTGGGCGTGTGCGAATTACAAGGTGAAAGAAGCGCAGGTAAAATTTGAGAACTCACAGGTTCATATTGGAGATAAGGTTTTGAGCTTTTCAGACTTTGTCAATGCAGCCTATCATGATCGAGTGAGTCTCTCATCCACAGGATTTTACAAAACCCCCAAGATCTACTACGACCGTGAGAATTCACGAGGAAGGCCGTTTTATTACTTTGCATACGGATGCTGTGCAAGTGAGGTGGAACTTGATGTCTTCACCGGCGAATATCGCTTTGTTCGCTCGGATATTTTACACGAAGTAGGGAACAGTTTGAACCCCGCCATTGATTTGGGCCAGGTTGAAGGAGCCTTTGTTCAGGGTGTTGGTTGGTTGACTATGGAAGAGTTGGTCTGGAATCAGCAAGGGAGCCTTATGACACACGCTCCGTCCACTTATAAAATTCCTACCTGTCGAGATATTCCCGAAGATTTTCGAGTAAAACTCAAGCCCGACTGCGAGAATCGTGAAGAGACTATTTATCGCTCCAAGGCCGTTGGTGAACCTCCATTTATGCTTGGTATCAGTGTTTGGCTGGCTCTTAAGGATGCTGTAGGAGCTGCAGCAGATTACAAGGGGGCCTTTCAATTTGATGCTCCCGCAACTCCCGAGGCGATTCTGATGAAGATTCGGGAGTTGAAGACCAGGGGCAGATGAACGAATCCGGTTATTGGAGAGAAGTTTTTCCAGAGTTGATTCGCCAGGTTGAGCTTGGTGAGAAGGTGGTTCTGGTGACTGTGGTTACCACTCAGGGTAGTTCACCAAGAGATGTTGGCTCCAAGATGCTGGTGGGAGCTCAGCAATGCTGGGGTAGTGTCGGTGGCGGAAATCTGGAATTTCATTTGCAGCAAAAAGCAAGAGAAATGATTCATGGAGCTGCACCCTGCGCCGGGTTGATGAAGTTCAATCTGGCCGCCAGTCTTGGTCAGTGTTGTGGTGGAGTTGTCGAGGCTTACCTGGAACTCTACGGAGAGGTCATGAAAGAAGTCGTTGTTTTTGGTGCGGGGCATGTGGGCGAGGAGCTTGTCGCTCTAATGAATGGATTGTCCTGGAAAGTTCACTGGATTGACAGCAGGGAATCCTTTCTGGAGGGGAAAGATGGACTTTATTCCCAACTCAAAGTGATTCATGAACCTGAACCTCAAGACTTTGTAGAAGAGATTTCACCAGGGGCTGCTGTGGTAATTCTGACTCATTCCCACGATCTGGATTTTCAAATTCTGATGCATTGTATCAAGAGGCAAGACCTGGCTTATACTGGATTGATCGGCAGCCGGGCAAAATGGAATCGATTTCAAAAAATGCTGCTTGAGCGGGGATTTGCTCAAGAGAGAATAGATCAGGTCACTTGTCCGGTTGGACGCTTGAAAATCCGATCCAAACACCCAAAAAAGGTAGCACTGTCCATCGTCTCTCAATTGCTGGAAACTTTGGAAGACCAGGATTAGGCAGGAAGGTCGCTGGATATGCTGGAACTGCTTAAAAAACTATCTGTAGAAGAAGAGTCTATCAAGACTCTCTGTCGGGGATATCTCTCCTTACAGGTTCGAGAAACTCTTGATGAGTTCGAGCCCTCGTTTGTTCTTCTGTATGGGGGTACGGGTGTGGGCAAGAGCAGCTTGATGAACACCCTCTTTCAAGGGGATTACGCTAAAGTGAGTGCACTGCGTCCAGCGACTCGAAATCCTGTTTTTCTGGTACATCAAAGTTTTGAAGCCGAGCTGAAGTCCAGGTTGAAATCTGTAGAACTCCCTTTTTCCTACGAGATAGTCAGTTGTGATGATGAATTGATGAGAAAGTGTGTGTTTGTGGACTCACCGGATTATGACAGTCTTGAGTTAAAGAATCAGGAAACCGCCGATGCTTTGTTTCGATTTTGTGATCTGGTTTTAGTGGTTACCAGTCCGGCGAAGTACGGAGACGAGCTCACTCAACTGGCTTTCGGCCGGGCGAGGCAGTACAACAAGACTTTGATCGGTGTCTTGAATAAGTCAGACACCTTGACTGAATCAGATCTGGCTCAGGTGCTGGATTCTTTCAGTACTCTCTACAAAGAGGAGGTTCTCTCAAGCAGTTCCATCAGTCAGGAAAATGTTACTTCACTTAAAGAAGCTGTCAAAAATCGACTGGGGGAAATCAAGAGGGATCAGCAAGTGCAAAGACAAAGGCATGAACTGGTCAGAGAGGTTCAGTTTCAGTTGGCCCGCTCCAATGACTCACTGCAGGTTCAAGAAAGTCTGTATGCTGAAATCTCCCGGAACCTGGAAGAGGTGGAGAGTAAATTCTGGCAGCGTCATCAGCAGGTTCAAGTGGAAATGGAAAAGGGACTGCGCTCCAAACTGGCAAAGATTGCTGAAGAAAAAGTCTTTTACCTCTCCAAATTTGTTCTCAAGTCAGTTTTGTCTATTGTGCCTGGAATGAATGATGAGAAGGAAGATGGAGCGAGTTCTTCGTGGGCTCAAACAGAGTATGATCGAAAGATCAGAGAAAATCTGGAAATGGCCATGCGGGAAACTCATTGGAAGCTTCAGGAAGAGCTGGTCCAGAATCGAAATCTGGAGTTTAGAGGTGATTTTGATCTGGAAGCGGCGATCCAGAACTTTGAGAGTGAGTTTGCCACTTTTCGGGAAGAGACTTACGGCCGTATAACACAGACCTTCCAGTCTCGCGCTTCTTCCAAGCACTCGGTAATGGCAGTCAGTCAGGAAGTTCTCTTGTCACTGGTTTTTTATGCGCTTCTCGGACCAATTGGTCTCTTGCCTGGATGGGAGCAGGTGCTGTCCGGCCTGTGCTATCTCGTGTACGGAAAGCTCCCTGCCAATGTATTGCCCTCTGTCATGCTTGAACTTGAGGACTTGAGTAAGGAATGCAAGGATAACTTCAAAGAATTCCTGAGCCGTTATCTGTCCAAACCTTCGGCAGAATTTTTTCAGGCTAAAGAGGGCTTGAAGCAAAAAAGAGAAGAGTTTGAAAGCGTTCGCTCTCAACTGGAAAAGAGTGAACTTTTTGCGGGAGCCCGACGATGAATCTCCCTGCACTGAATAAAGAGGAAACTGCTGATTTTGATCTGGATCCGTCCTTTCTGGAAGACTGGAACTTTCTGAGTAGAAAAGTTGCTCTGAATTCAGAACTGTTTCATCTATTTCTGATTGGTGGAACTGGTAGCGGGAAATCCACACTGCTCAACTCTTTTGCCGGGAAGGAGCTGGCCAAAGAAGGAGTTGTGAGGCCCACGACGAGTAGAATCACAATCTACCTTCATGAAAAACACTTAACGAATCTAAAGCCTTTGGCTGTGAATTTGTGTTCTCACAATCTGACGGAACTCGAATCCTTCGCCCTGTGGGATTTTCCAGATTTTGACAGTTACTCTAAGGAAAATCACGAGGTCGCAAACTTGTTTCAGGAGTATGCGGATCTATTGGTGTTGGTCCTGCATCCTGAAAAATACAATCAAAAGAATCTTTTCGAATTTTTGTCATCCTATCCGCAGATTCCACAAGCCTGTATCATTTCGCATGCAGACTTGATCAAGGGAAGTGAAAAAGAAGCCATTCTCGAGTCATTACAAAAAAGAGCGGGCTATGTTTTTTGCGAGGTATACGACTTCAAGCAAGAACAAGATCGTCTACAAAGTGAGTTGACTGATCATTGCATCCAGTTAAAGAAGAGAGGATTGAGGGAGTTTAAGAAAGAGACTGTCCAAAATCTAAAGGAAGATCTTCTGGCCAGGGCTTCCTCCTGGATTGATTCGTTAAAAATCAGGCTGAATCAAATCCAGGAAAGGTGTGATCAGTTGAATAGTTTGGGAAAAGAGTTGGAGCCAGTATCGAGAGAGGCCGGTTTTGAGGTCTTTCGTGAGGGAATTGTATCCAGTCAGGATGGTATTTTTTACCAAAGATTGATGGATCAGTCCAGTAGCTATTTTTCCTTGATTTTTCAGGTTTTTTCAAAGTTCTTTACCCGGGATAGAGACAGTGTTTTACCTCACCTGTCTCTGCCTTATCTAGAACTCGAGCGAAAGCTGGGCGGTAAGTTTTCCTTCAACTTGAGTCAGGAAGAGTTTCAAAGACAACATTTTGAGGTGTTGGACCAATGCAAGTTCGTGCTTCAGGAAAAATCACAAAATTACGGGATCAAAGGTCGCATCCTGGACTTTTTACTGGATTATCTGGCACCTGTGGCTTTGCTGGGATATCTCCTGTTTTACCTCGAGTCTTTTCCTTACAGTTTTTACCTGAATCTGGGAGTTTTGGTTTTTTATCTTTTGGTTGCCGCTTTCTTGTTCTACGTTAGAATCAGAAATCGCATGAAGAGCATCTACATGACTTTGCAAAAAGACTATGTGGCCAATCTTCGAGATCTTTTTGATTCAGTTTTGAAAGCAGAAATCAAACGAGTAGAGTCTGAGCTTGAAGAATTACGAACTCTGAAATCCAAGATTGAACAGCTTGAGCAGCTTGGAATGAACTGATTCGAAGAAAAATCGAATCTTTGTGGGCTGATTGAGTCTTTCAAAGTGTGATTTCGCCCCCAGAATTGGTAGTATTTGCAGTAATGATTTCCAGAAGTCTTAAAACCGCCCTGTTCATTTTGTTTTTGAGTTTCAGTCTCGCCATAAACAGTGTGAGTGCCCAGTATTTACTCATTGAAATGGATGACACTCAGTCGGACCATCTCAGAGCCTACGGATTGGCCTATTTTGCATTGGAAAACTCTTTCAAAGTGGAGTGGTTGTTAAACTTCAAAGGTGGGAGCTTTTTGATTCCTCTCTCGGAACTTGTTCAATTGCAGGCTGTCCTCTACGGGGTTTCCACGCGAGTTATCAGTGAAGGTGACTTCCAGGCGATTTTGGCAGTTATTGAAGAGAATAACATGCAAAAGGTTACCCTGGAGAAAGCTCCCAAAATAGCAGTCTACACTCCCAAAAGCTCTGATCCCTGGGATGATGCAGTAACTCTGGTCATGAACTATGCCAAAATACCCTATGACAAGTTATGGAATGATGAGGTTCTGGCAGGAAAACTATTCGAATACGACTGGTTGCACCTTCATCATGAAGACTTTACGGGTCAATATGGTAAGTTCTATCGAAGTTTTCGCAAGGCGCCCTGGTACTTGAAGAAGGTAAAACTCTTTCGCCAGCGTGCTTTCGATGCAGGCTACCCAAGTGTGAAGAGCTGGTTCACAGAAGTTGCCAAGATGATTCAGGAGTATGTTGCCAAAGGCGGATTCATGTTCGCCATGTGCAGTGCAACGGACTCTCTTGATGTGGGTCTGGCCTCTCAGACAGTGGATATCATTGATCCCAGGATCGACGGAACTCCAATTGACCCTTCCTTCAAAAACAAGCTGGATTTCAGACAGACTTTCGCCTTTGAAAACTTCGAAATCATAACAGACCCCAATATCTATGAGTTTTCCGATATCGATGTGAGCAGGTACAACAATATCCCGTATCCTGAGCGGGAGAATTTTGAGTTGTTCTCATTCAGTGCGAAGTTCGATACTATCCCCACTATGTTGACCCAAAGCCATCGCAAGGTAGTCAAGGGCTTTCTGGGGCAAACAACAGCCTTTAATGGCAAGGTGCTAAAAAGCAGTGTGATTAAACTCGGGCGCATACTCAATGAAGAAATCTACAAGTACATTCACGGCAGATTCGGCAAAGGAACCTTCACATTCTACGGAGGACATGACCCGGAGGATTTCTCCCATGCTGTGGAGGACCCTCCCACGGACTTGCGTCTGCATAAAAACAGTCCGGGGTACAGGCTCATTCTAAACAATATTTTGTTTCCCGCAGCAAAACCCAAACCAAGAAAGACTTGAATCTGGAGTAGGCGAAAGTGTGTATGGAAGAAAATGAGACGAAAAAGCTCTTTCATGAAGGGCTGGATCTTTACAAAAAGCAGCTTTACTCTGAAGCAGCCAGAAGATGGCGTGCAGTTGTAGCCATGGATCCGGATTTTCCCAATGTTCAAATGTATCTGAATATCTGCGAGCGCCAGGAGCTTCATGATCTACAATTTCTCGAGAGTGTGGATCAGGATCAGGAGGAAGGTTCTCAGGTTCAGGTCGAAGTCATGGATCTTGTTGCCGAGTGCAAACAGGAGTTTGAGGCTTTTTTGCAGGATTCAAAAGAGGAAGAGGCACTTCACTGCCTGAATGTCCTGTTAAGTGAGAGACCTGGTGACCCCGGTGCTCTTGTCTTTTTGATTCATTCCTACAGGAAGCTTTCTTTACCTTCAAAAGCTCTTGAGGCTGCGAGCCTTTTGGTGAAGCTTGAGCCTTTCAGCGCCAGATCACACTTCCTGCAGGGAAATATTCAATTTGTGATGGAAAAATACCAGGAAGCTTTTGCCTGCTACAAGAAGGCTTTGAAGCTGAAACCGGAGAGTTTTCGTTTGCTTTACAATATGACTCTTCTTTGCATTGCCAGAAAAGACACTTTGCTTGCACAGGACTATCTTCACAGAGCCAAAAAACTACGTCCCAAGGACAAGGTTCTTGCTCGTCTCGAGAATGTTTTGCGAACTGATATTGAAGGTGTGCAGGGACGTCTGGAAAAGATGAAGAGTGAAATTGAAGCAGGGGAAGGATTCCCGGACCAGTACTATCGTCTGGGCTTACTACAAAGCCGCTGCGGTGATCAGGGTGGAGCTTACAAGAGCATGCAAGCTGCTCTGGAGGCTAATCCGGATTACAAAGAAGCAATGTACGAAAAAGGGCGCATCGAGTTTGAGCTTGAGGAGTTTGAGAAATCCTTTGAAACTTTACAGGCCTTGAGGGACAGGGTTGACCCAAAACTCGTGGAGAAGCACAGAGGCAACATAGACTCCTTCGCAAGTTCGGGCTATCTGGAAGAGGCTTGCGCATTGCTTCTGGAGTGTTTGCGTCTGCAGCCTGATTTTGGTGCGATGCATATCGAATTGGGAAAAGAATACTTGAAAATGGATCAATTGGACAAGGCGAAAGTGGAGCTTGAAAAAGGAAGATTCCTCAATCCCGAGTATGCCGACGGACACTTTTATTACGGGCTCTGTCAGAAACTGCAAGGAGATCTGCAGGCAGCCATTGACTCATTTCAGGAAGCACTGGATTTGAATCCCATGTATACGGAGGCTGCCCTGGAGCTGTCCCAGCTGCTTATGGAATCCGGGAAAGGTAAAGTGGCAAGAAAGATTTTGATGGCGCAGGAATCATTACTCGATTCCAGTTCTGACCTTTTGGGGAAGATTCAGAAATTGCTCAAGGAAGCAAAATGAAAGAACGTGATATTCTGTTCAGCCCGAATAAACTCGGCTATGTTAAAGGTGTGAACAGACCCAAAGTAGACTGTATTCTATGCAGTGCTCTGCTTGGGGAAGAAGGTGTCGACAACCTGATTGTTTTTTATTCGCGAAAGTTCTTTGTTACCTTGAACCTCTACCCCTATAACCCCGGGCATTTGATGATTTGCCCCAGATGGCATACGGAAACAATGGAAGACTTTAGTGAAGATGAGGTCGTGGAGCATTACACCTTGCAGAAACTGAGTTTAAATGTTCTCAAAAGAATGTATCGGCCCATGGGCTTCAACCTTGGTTATAACATGGGCCAATCGAGTGGGGCCAGCATTGCACATTTGCACTACCATATCATTCCCAGATATCGTAGCGAGCTTGGTTTTATGGATGTAATCAACGGGACTCGAATCATCGTAGAATCTCCTGTAGCGACCCGTGACAGAATGATAGATGCCTTCAGTGAAGAGCTTAAAGATTGGGAGGACTTTCCTTATGAGTCATCACAAGAATGAAAAGTATGAAGATTTGGTGAAGTATTTTGCCCAGTCAGGGTATTCTCAGCTCGAGATTAGTTCAGGAAACCAGTCCATCGAGTTGAAAAGAAGTATGGGTCAAGAAGTCATACTTTCTGATATTGGGGAAACTCCTGTAGTTGAGGAGATTGTTCCGGAGCAGACTGAGCCAGGTCACCAGGAGTCAAATCCATCGGGAAAGACCGTTGAAAAAATCGTCTCCAATCGTGTGGGCTGGTTTAGCCCGAGTGTAAAAGTCGGAGATGAAATTCAGGAAGGTCAGATTCTGGGTAGCTTGAAGTCTATGAATATTACTCAGGAGCTCAAGGCCGATCGAAGCGGGGTTGTGAGAAAAATGCTGGTTCGAGATGGCGAAGGGGTTGCTTACGGAGAAGCCCTGCTGGAGTTGGAGGTTTAAATGACAGCTTCAGGATTTGAAAAAGTTTTGATAGCCAATCGTGGGGAAATTGCTCTGCGTATTATACGGGCCTGCAAGGAAATGGGAATCCGAACCGTTGCGGTCTACTCAACTGCAGATGAGAATTCAGCCCACGTAAAGCTAGCTGATGAAGCCGTTTGTATTGGACCGGCACTGGCAAGAGAAAGCTATCTGAATATGCAAAATATTATTGCAGCGGCGGAGATTACCAGCTGTGATGCAGTGCACCCCGGTTACGGTTTTCTGGCAGAAAACGCAGACTTCGTAGAGGTGCTCAATGACTGCGATATCGCCTTCATTGGTCCCCAGGCGCAAATCATTAACAAAATGGGAAACAAGTCAGAAGCCCGCAAGACAATGATGGCCCACGAGGTGCCCGTAGTTCCGGGGAGCGAAGATGTCATCAAGACTACCCGCGAAGGGCTGGAAGTAGCCAGGCAATGTGGTTTTCCCGTCATGATCAAAGCTTCCGCGGGAGGCGGTGGCAAGGGGATGCGAATTGTGATGCAGGAGTCGGAGTTCGACGAGATGTTCGAGCTAGCTAGTTCGGAAGCGCTCAATGCTTTTGGCAATGGTGATGTATATGTCGAAAAGTTCGTTGAAGAGCCACGTCACGTAGAAGTACAGATTCTTGCAGATCACCATGGAAATGTAGTTCATCTGGGTGAGAGAAACTGCTCTATACAAAGAAGGCACCAGAAGTTGATAGAAGAAGCACCCTCTCCTGCAATCAGTCAGGAGTTAAGAGAGAAGATTTGCGAAGCAGGCGCCAGGGCAGCCCGGTGCATTGGCTATCAAAACGCAGGTACAGTGGAGTTTCTGGTAGACAAACATGAAAATTTTTACTTCATGGAGATGAACACTCGTTTGCAGGTAGAACATCCGGTCACCGAGATGATTACCGGTGTAGATCTGGTGAAAATGCAATTGAAGATTGCTGCGGGTGAGAAACTTGGTTTTGAGCAGAAGGACGTTCAGTTTCATGGACATTCCATCGAATTCAGGATTAATGCAGAGGACCCTGATGCAGACTTTGCACCCAGTCCGGGAAAAGTTGAAAGACTGGTTTATCCCGGGGGTCTGGGAGTTCGCATTGACTCCATGATTTCCGGAGGAGATGAGATCTTGCCATTCTATGACAGCATGATCGCCAAACTGATTGTCTGGGGAGAGACCCGGGAGGATGCCATATCAAGAGCAAAACGTGCCTTGGAAGAATTTGCTCTTGAGGGGGTTGCGTGCACCGTAGACCTCCACTCGAAGATTCTTTTGTCCGATACTTTCTCCAAGGGTTATTTTACGACAGGCTTTTTGGATCAGGAGTTTTTGAAGCGGAAATAGTGAAGCGCCGATAGATTGGGAATGCTTGTAGAGAACTTTCTCGAGATTGATTTGGAACAAATTCCCGCACAATTCCGTCTTATATAAGTGGAAGGCCCCCAAAATGGGAGGAAGACGATGTTCAATTTTGCATGGATAAAGAGAATTCCGACAGTAGCAATGGCTGTTTGCGTTCTGCTTTTGGGTACCCCCGATCTGGAAGCAGATCGAGAGCAAGCTGAAAAGCACTACAAGAACGGGCAGTATTATATGAGACGAGGTCGAGTACCTCTGGCTCGTATGGAATGGATGAAAGCCCTCAAGGCAGACCCGAGTTTTTCCAAGGCGGCCTATGATCTCGGTGGAGCCTGCTTTCTTTCGGGTGAGCTTGAAAATGCAGAGAAATTTTGGAAAAAATCTACAGAACTCGATCCAACCAACCACAAAGCCTGGGACAGTCTCGGATTTCTTTTCACTCAAAAGGGTGATTTTGACTCCGCGCTGAAGTACATCAACAAAGCAATGGAAATTGCTCCCAAGTATGTGAATGCATACATTAACAAGGGTTTTGTATTCGCATCAGTGCGCAAGCCTGATATGGCCATAGAGGCCTGGAGTGAGGCTGCTCGAATTGACCCAAAAAGCATCAAGGCTCACGAAAATCTCGCTCGTATCTATCTCTCCATTGGCAAAGAGCAAGATTCAATCTCCCAGTGGGAAAAGATTCTGGAGTTGAATCCCAAATACGCTTTTGCACACTACAATCTGGGTATCATCCATGGTGGCAAGAGGCAAATGGACAAAGCTGTGGAATACTACAACAAAGCAGTAGAGCTTGAGCCAAAGTTTGCCGCAGCCCACAACAATCTGGCGTTTTTGTACAGTTTGATGCAAAAGTTTGATCTGGCTCTGAAGCATTATCAGGCGGCCATTGAGGGAAACCCGAAGTATTTTAAGGCTTACACCAATCTGGCAGCTCTCTATGATCAATTGGGTAAGACCGGCAAGGCTGTTGAAAGCCTGCGCTCGCTGGCAAAGTTGACTCCCAAAGATCCTATTATTCACAACAATATCGGTTTTTTGCTCTCTAAAATGGGGGAGCATGAAGATGCGATCAAGGCCTACAATCAGTCCATAGCCATTTGGGATAAGTACCCGAATGCCTATTACAACAGAGCTGTGGCCTACGAAAAGAAAGGTCAGTTTGACAAGGCCATTGAAAATTACAGCATTTGTATTAAACTTGTTCCCGACTCTCCCAAGAATCAGCAGACGCAAGCAAAGATTGCAGAGCTGAAGAGTAAACAAAAGGGGTAAGATGAGCCGTAGCCGACGCCAGCAACTGAAAATTGAAAAACTTAAAGCGAATCAATACATAAGCTTGGTGGTGTACGACCCGGATCAGGGGAAGCTGAATCTGCATTCAAGAATTCTCGAGATTCAGGATTCCTCACTTTTACTCAAATGGCCAGTGGATGCCCAGTATCAGAAATACTTTTTCAAAGGCGTCAATTTTTCCATACTACAGGCAATCGTTGAAGAAGAGGTCCTTGCCGTCAAGGTTCCTATCCGAATTGAAAAGGAAATGCCGCCGGGAGACCACCCTCTTTGCGTAGACTTGCCTGATATTGTGGATACGATGGAGCAAAAGCGCGTTTATGAGCGAGTTGCTCGTAATGTAGACGTGAAGTTTCGAGCTGTTTCGGGAGATGGTTTCAGTAACGAGGATTTCGAGGGTAGCACCAATGATTTGAGTGTTGGCGGAATGGAGCTGAGTTGTTTTGAAGAATTGGCTATTGATTCCCTGGTAGAGCTAAGCTTTACCATGGAGTATTTCGATTTTCACGGTATTCAGGCCAAAGTCATTCGAAAGCGTGAATCTACCGAGAACGGCAATCTTGAGTACGTGTACAATCTAAGGTTCCTGGGTATGCTTGAAAGAGAGAGAACCACTCTGAACCATGTTCTGTTGAGATATCAGGCCCAGCTTCCCACTCCTCAGCTTGTCCTAGATGACAATCAGCATGTTTGAGTAAATGTCTTTGATGTCAGCTGAATGAGTAAATATCCTTTCAGAGCAAGTTCATTTACTCCACTGCTGAGCCTTTGGGTGCATGAATTATTGCTGGTCCAATGAAAGCAGCTTTGCAGCTGTTCAGGTTTCCATGAGGAAGGGATTGAATTCGTCCCATTGTTGGCGTTGTAAGATATTGTCCTTCACTGTACAATTTGGCAGTATTTCAAAAACCAGATTGTAAACTTCAAAGAATTGAAGGAGTGCTTTATGACTACCGTAGTGAATTCAGACAGCTCAATAACTTTTCACTTATACGCACCTCAAGCCCACAGTGTTTCTGTTATGGGGAACTTCAATATGTGGGAATCCTGGGATTTGGAACATTGGGGTCATGGAAACTGGGGATTGCATACCAGCCCACAGGGCCATCGAGATGTGATCTACAAATTTTTGGTAGATGGCAGCTACATCAACGATCCATCAATACTCAATCGGGACCAGGGCCATGATGGGAACACTCTTCTTAATACAGGTGCAGACCGCGGCATCCTGATTCACTCCTCCTTTTACTCTCAGGCACTTCAAGAGGAAAAGAAGTATGTCGTTTATTTGCCTCCTGGCTACTATCTCAACAACAGGGAGTATCCCGTACTTTTTTTGATGGGTGGCCTCATGGATTACGAAATGAGCTGGCCTGAAAGGGGGGGGATCGCTCAGATCGCAGACCAGGGTATCCATAGCGGAGAGATTGAACCGATGATCATTATTATGCCTGACAAGTCCCAGGCCTGGACAACCCAGGGTGAGGAGCATCGCTTTTTTCACTACATTTCTGAAGAAGTGGTCTCTATGGCACAAGAAAGATACCGTGTTTCCAGACCAGTGGGTTCACGGGCCATTGAGGGATTGTCCATAGGTGCCCACTGGGCTTTTCAAGTAGCGTCCAGAAATCCTTATCAATACTCCTCTGTGAGCCTGTTAAGTTGTCCGATCTCTGAGGATTTGTTTCAGTTGTCTAGCGAGCACTCCTTACACTTGAAGCAATCAGGGATAAGAGTCAGGTTGAACTGTGGGAACCAGGAAGAGCAAATGATTCCTGCCTGCACCCGTTTCCAGCAGCACCTGAATCAAATGGGTGTTCATTGTGAGTTTTATGTTGGAGATGGCCCACATGATTGGCCACTTTGGGCCAAAGAGATTGGAAACTCCCTTAAATTTCACTCTTCTTCATTTCGATCCTGATGCCTGAATGTCTGTTGTAGTTGTCACCTTTGTGGTTTGCATTACTTTTGGAGTCCTGCTGATAGTAGGTATCAAAGGTATGGTTGACGAAGGTGAGGGTAACAACCCTCTTTATGTAGAGGCTATGAACGAAGTATCCTCAGGCAGTCTGGAATCTGCAGAGGAAAAACTTAAAGAGAGTTTTGCTCAAAACCCAGAGCATACGGAAAGTGCTGTTCAGTTGCTGGATGTCTATGCCCGGCAAGGCAAGGAGCAGGCTCAGGTTTCTCTATGTCGGAATCTGTTGAAACTCTATGACGCAGGTCAGCAGGATTTCCAAATCGAGCACGTACAGCTCAAACTGGCAGATATTCTTTGGTCGCAAGCCAAGTATGAAGAGTGCTTCTTTCATTATGCCCAGGTTCTTCAAAAGGAAAAAGTACCCAGAGTCATGGCTCGCGTAGGCTACATACTGGCTTCTCAGGGCCGCTTTGAACAGGCTATGAGTCTTTTTGGGCAGGCTTTGGCTTCTGACCCTTATGACAAGGATGCCAATCGGGGCCAGGTTTTGTGTCAGCTCGGTACTGGAAGATTTGAAGACGCTCGTGATGGCTTGCTGGACGCTATGGCGGACAATTCAGCAACCAATCTGGACTCCTATCTTTTGGCAAGAACCTTCAGGGAGCTGGGAGATCTTCAAAGTTCCCAAAACTACTACATGGATTTTCTGCTTCAGCTTGAATCCAAGAATTCAATGGAAGGCTATGAAGCGCTCATGCAGTTGATTCCGGTTTACGAGGAAAAAGGCGCCAAGTTAGGTCGGCGGGAGCTGGATGTCTGGTACCGAGTGTTTCATATGTGTCTGGACAGAATGTTTTTGAGACCAAAACTCAAGCACACAATTTTATTTCATGAGACTCTTCTTGCTATTTTGAGGGACTTTGAGCTTGAAGATTTTACGGTAGCGAGAGAATCACTGGAGCGAATGGAAAGAATCGAGCTCAAGCTTGAGTTGGAAAAGAGCATCTGTCTGGAGTTTAAGACTGGCCTGGATGAAGGTTGGTCACTGGAGCGCTGGCAGCAGATATTCATGCAGAATCGCTTAATAGATCGTACTCTTTTTTCAAACACACAACCATTTGACGTTCGTAATTATTTTGAGATACCTCCGATAAATCCAAGGAGAATTGATCAAATCATGAGCCCTGGTTTTTTGAGAAGTGTGAAAACCCAGTTTGAATCAGGAGGTGAACTGGAAAGCTCCGAACTTGCTCAAATGAGCGCGCAAAGGTTCCGTACAAAAATTCTGGCAGGATTGAAGGAGCTGGGGTACGAATATCGGGCAGCATTTCCCTCAGATGCAGCAGGTACTGCGCTCTATTTTCGAATGCGTGTGCAAGGCAGGGGAGAGTTGTTGGTGGCTGCCTATCGAAGCACGGGGGATCTTGGGGAGCTGGAAGTTCAGGAAGTTCTCAATCTAATGAGCGAGAAGAAGCTTCACAAAGCTTTATTGATTACAATGGGAAATCTCAGTGCCGACGCGGAGCGTCTTGCAAGTCAGAAAGGGGTTGAGTGCTATACAGGTTCCCAGTTCCAGGATCAGGTTCGCAGGGCTGCCTGAGTCCTTACTATTTCATGTCACGATTACAGTATTCGTAGAGTAGATGGACCAGCTGGGGTTCCAGTGGAGTGTTGCTTGACTGGATTTTTCCTTGAATGGAAGTGAAATCCTGCAAGATGGAGAAAAGCTCTTCTCTTTTGTAAGCCCGCTGTTGATAGAGTAGTTTACAAAGATAGTAATCCGAGCGAAAAACTTTTGAAAATCTCTCAAACTCATCCTCATCAAGAGTCTCTTCATAGTAGGTCCGAATTCCTTGAACCTGTCTTTCCTTTTCTCTGTAACTGACCGCAGTGAAGTAGCGATGAGCGAATTTAACCAGGCGAAGTTCATCCAGCGGCTCCGTCCAGTTTTTCAAATCCATCAGTTTTCTGAAGTGTGACTTCATAAGAGCTAGCAGTCTGTTTCCATCTTCGAGTTCCTGTTTGGAAATTGACAAGTATTCCACAAGGCTCTTCTTCAGGCTTCTGGTTCCCAGTCGATCCAGAAAACCGAAAAGATGCTCGGTGGGGTCTTTTTCCACTAAAGGGAGTACATCCTTTACGGAATAGGTTCCTTGTTCCTTGTCAAAAACCAGCTCAAGCTTCCTGAGTTCACTCAGAATGGAAAGGGGAGACTGTTGATTACTTTGAACAATTCCCTTGGCAAGAACTTTGTCCACAGGAAGGCCTCTCAAGTTCATGAGAGCACAGGTAATATCAATGAGATTCTTCTTACTTTTTGACTCCTGAAAGATCAGGGGAGGGTTGGAGTCAATTTGCAAGCCCGAAGGTTTAGAGTTTAGAAACAGAATTCTTTTGAGGTTTGGATTTTTTCCCGACAAGACTGCCTGAACAAGTTTGACAAGAACCTGAGTTGAAACAACCTGTGGGTCTTCTACCAGGAACAGTTGCGTTTTACTAACGAGTCTGGGCTGGGAAAAAAGGGAGATCACATCCTCAACAGGCGTGTCCATGAGACTGATACGCTGACGGGAAAAGCCTTCATACAGCACCATGCAATGAGATAAAAAAGCCTCCCTTTGAAAGGGGCATTCCCCTATGTAGAGGTAGGCTTGCTGGCCTTGTTTTTCCTGTTGTAAAAATGAAAGAAGCTTCACGGACGCAAACTGATACCGTGCTTCTTGTGTAGAGCATCCAGGATTTTATGTACTGACTCGTCCATCTCTTCTTCTGTTAAAGTCTTGGCTGGATCCCGAAAGACGAAATTCACTCCCAGACTTTTGTGGTTTTCCGGGACGCCCTTGCCAGTGTAGAGATCAAAGACGTGGAAGTCTTCCAGGGTCTTGATTTTTAGCGAACGTATGACCTGTAATACATCCTTGGCTGGAATTTCTTTTGGGGTAATCAAAGCCAGTTGTTTTTGCGCTGAAGGTATGAGCGAGAACTCCTGGAATTTTTGAACTTTCAGTGCGCCTTCATAGAGTTGTTCCAGATCGATTTCGAAAATGGAAACGGCTTGAAAAATCTTGTGTTTTTGAAGGGCCTTGGGCTGGATCTGGCCTAAATGACCTACGGTCTTGCCTCTTACTTGAATTTGTTGAAAGTAGAGAGGATCGAGATCTTCGCTTTGAGGAGTCGCGTCCATTAAACGTGCTTGCAAACCAAGGCATGCGAGTAGATTTTCCAGGATTCCCTTCAAATCAAAAAAATCGCTTTGAGGGGGATTGTTTTTCCAGTCATTTTGCTGATGATTGGAGATGGCAGCGCAGAGTTTACGCTTTTCGATGTATCCCTTATCGCCCTTTTCAAAAACGACTCCAAGCTCGTAAAGACCAATCTGATGATTCTGTCTCTTGTGATTCAAAATAACTGTTTGCAGCATGTTTTCGCTGAGATCACTTCGCATGAAAGCAAGATCTTCTGCCAGCGGATTCATGATGGGAATACCCTCTTCACCCTTTTGCGCAGAGAAACTGTAATTGACCGCTTCACAGAGCCCGCTGGAGTTTAGAATGTCCCGAATTCTGGAGTGAACGATCTCCCACTTCTTGTCGTGAAGAAGGTCTAGCTGAATACGGGGAGCTTCGAAAGGAATCTCATTGTAGCCGTAGAGTCTGGCAATTTCTTCTACCAGATCGATGGGTCGCTCCAAATCCGGACGAAAACTGGGGGCTTTGACGGTCAATGTTGATTCATTTGCACTATCAATGGTACAGCCGAGTTTCTTCAAAGTGTCTTGAATCCAGTCGTTTTCAAGCTCGATTCCAAGGATTCTTTGAACAAGATTTTTGTTGAACTGGATTGAGTCTCTTTCCTGTTTGTTGGCGAAGTTATCCAATGTTCCACAATATTCACCACCGCAATGATTGATAATGTGCTCCGTCGCAATATGGGCGACTTCAAGTGGATATTCAGGATCCATTCCTCTCTCAAATCTGTGGGAGGCATCCGTATGCAGTTTCTGCTTCTTGGAGGTTTTTCGAATCATGACAGGGTTAAAATAAGCAACTTCCAGGAAGACATTTTTGGTTTCCTCATGAATCTCGGAAACAGCGCCTCCCATAACACCAGCAATTGCACTGGCTCTTTCTCCGTCACAAATCAGTAGGTCGCTTGAATCAAATGTCCTTTCCACTTCATCAAGTGTCTTGAGTTTTTCGCCATCTTTGGCTTTTCTCACAATAATTTTGTTTTGAGCGACAAGATCGGCATCAAAGGCATGCATGGGATGTCCAAGAAGAACCATCAGATAGTTGGTAAGATCCACTACATTATTAATGGGTCGCATTCCAATTTTAACGAGAGTTTGTTTCAACCAGTCCGGTGATTCTTTGATTTGGACTCCCTCGATAAGAACCCCTACGTAACGGGGGCAGGCTTGCGAATCTTCGATATCTATGTTGTAGCCTTGCAATTCCTTCTGCTCGATTGTAGGGGAGGGAATTAAAGAGGGAGATCCTGTCTTGATGGAAAGCTCTCTCACAATACCTCGAAGACCCAGACAATCAGGTCGGTTTGGGGTCACGGACAACTCAATGGTGTAGTCTTGCTCGAAACAGCTTCTCAAATCAGATCCGATTTCATAGCTGGAATCAAGTTCCCAGATCCCATCGGACTGCTCGCAAAAGCCCAGCTCTTCTTCGGAACAAATCATTCCCTCACTGAAGACTCCTCGAATCTTACGGCACTTGAGAACGCCAAACGGCAAAGTGGAACCATCAATTGCTACCGGAACTTTGAGACCCTGGCGCACATTGGGAGCTCCACAAACAATGGTGAGGTTCTTTTCTTTGCCGATACTGACTTCACACAGACTCAGGCGATCTGCTTCCGGGTGTTTCTTACAGTCCAGAACTTCTCCCACAAAGATTCCTTTAAACTCAGCGAGAGTAGGTTCTATACCCTCCACTTCCAAGCCCAGATCGGTAAGAATTTCATCCAGGTCTTCTACATTTCCTTTAAGATCGATGTTTTGTTTGAGCCAATTCCAGGTAATCTTCATAAACAGTCCCTCAAATTTCGATGGGTTACTTTGCCAATTTAAAAAAGGCCATTAGTTTAACCGATTCCTTAGATTTTGTCAGTTTGAGATTGCCTCCATAAGTAGTGATCGCAAAATCTTGATTTGTTTTCGCATTTGCATCTCTTGATGAGCCTCTAAATGATAGAGATTTTCGAATCAACGAGAACTGCAGGTTTTTACCAGGTTCGATTGAAGATTGTATATTGAAAGTCTTAATTTGAAGGAATCAGAACGTGCCAGCGTATGTTTATGGGGGGTCTACTCTGGAGATTGTTTTCTCCCAAGGTGTATTTGGCAACGTTTCCCTGGGAGTTAAAACTTTTTGTTTTTTTCTATTTCCAACAGATTTTCCTTACAAATCAGGGGTTGCGGGCGAAGTTTTCGTTGGAAATGAAAAAAAAACAAACAGAGTCTGCAACTTTTGGAAATCGTCAACCGTATTAACAATCAAAGCAATGCAAGTCACTGTACGAGCAATCGCAGAATTTGGAGGATATTATGAAAAGGGCAACCTACAATCAAATAAAAAGATTATCAGTAGGCCAGCCAATTCGCGTGGGGCTGAAAGTTGCAGCCTTTGGAATCTTGTTACTAAGTGTTCCCGCTACGATTGATGCAAATACGGCTGCTAACTACCAATCTCAATCCGCTGTGAGTACTTCCGGTCGATACGACGGACTCGGAGGGGATTACGGAACCGGCAGCGGCTCTGGTTATAACAGTGGCTACAATTCCGGTTACAACTCTGGATATACTAACGGTGGAAACGGTTATAATTCGGGCTACACCAATGGTGGCAATGGCTATAACAACGGGTACAATCAGGGTGGCTCTGGCTACAGTAATGGTGCCGGCTATGGTTACGGCAACGGTTACGGTCAGGGAACTGGCTACGGAGCTGGAAATGGATACTACAATGGCTCCGGTGGTTACGGATAGGGTTATTACCCCGGCGGTAACAGCGGTTATGGCTACGGTGGTGGTTATCCTGGCTACGGTGGTGGTTATCCTGGCTACGGTGGCGGCTACGGCGGTGGCTATGGTGGCGGTTACGGATACGGTCAGCAGGGATATGTTGATGAGAACTGGGTGAGTGATCAACTGCGATTCGTAAAGTCTGATATTGATCAGGGTCGAATCTGGAATGCTCAGTCTCGTATTCAGCAGCTTATTCAATACGTTCGCCGATTCGGTGACTCCAACATGCTTAGAAGATTGTTTCTTGCAAGTTCACTTCGCTACAAGAATGACATCGCTCGAGAGATGGATGCCATTATGCGAGACTGGGAGTCCGGAAACCTGAGCTTTGCTTACGGTGGTGACGGAAACCAGACCTTCCCGGGTCAGCAGGATATCGACAAGGGGTACTTGCTTGGGCAGTTGGGCCAGATTGCTGGTGACTTTAACAATGCTAGCTCAAGAGCGAGAATTCGCCTTCAAGGATTGATTTCAGCAATTCCTCCTTATGGAAATGAAAGACTGATTCGCAGATTGATGTATGTATCGTCTGTACGAAATAAAGATGTAGCAATCCAGGAACTGAATACTGTTATCGGTGAGATCAATGACGGAAGTCTGGTTCTCAACGACACAGAGCAGCATCCATGGTATGGCGGTGGCTACGGTGGTGGTTACCCAGGTTATGGTGGCGGTTACGGTGGTGGCTATGGCGGAGGCTATGGTGGCGGATATGGCTACGGTGGCGGCTACGGTGGCGGATACGGCTACGGTGGCGGCTATGGCGGAGGATACGGTTATGGTGGCGGGTACAACACTCCACCTTATACCAACACTCCTCCTGTAGCAGGTCTTCCTTATCAGCCAGCGAACTCTGGAGGCGGGGCCACTGGAACAGGAACTACTCCAACAGTACCACTTGCTCCAGCAGTTCAGAATCCAGTAGTTGATCCAGTGCCTGCAACTGATGTTGCAACTCTGCAAAACAATGTGAACAATGCTTACCGGGCATTGACGCAAGCCATTGCATCTGGAGACGCGGAAAAAATTAAGACAGCAAGAGACAATTATAGTCTGGCTCAAAAAGCACTTGAGCAGGCGAAAGCCAATCAATAGAGAATCGAAAAGGAGAGCACAATGAACTTGAAAAAAGCTTTGTTCCTGGGTGTTCTGGCTGCAGGAATTACAACTAGCCAGGCAATTGACGAAAGTGAACTGATCGGAAAGAGAACTCCTCCCAAGGCGCCGGTAACAGCACCAACAGGAGATGGGGTTAGTGCCAATGTACTCGCGGACATTATTCGTGAGATGCAGGGTGAAGATACTGAATTTGTAATTGAGTATGTAAACAAGCTCTACTCATTGAAGGCCAAGTACAAAGAAGTGCTGGCAAAAGAAGTAGAATTGCGCCAAAGCAAAGAATCTGACGACGCTCAGAAGGAGCTGGTAACAGCTTACCTGACACTGTTGAATGAGGAAAAGGCTCTGGCAAAAGAAGCGATCGATACTGTAAATCGAGACCTGGAAGCACAGGAGTCCAGACTCCTTCAGGTGACTGCCAAGATTTTCAGAATCGGAGACACTTACATGAAGCGAACAATCATGAACCTTCGCATGGAAGTCAAGAAGAGCGTTCGCTACAAGTTGATGAACTCTCAAGGAAACGAGAGAGCATTCTACGTAGATGTAATGAGGTTTCTTGATCACTACTTTCGAGGCTAGTTCCGAAATAGATTTTCTATAAAGATTGTGCAAAAGGCCCCGGTTATTCCGGGGCTTTTTTGCGTTAAAATTTCTGCTACAATAAGGTCTTTTTGAAACTCTGTGACATTCCTAAGGGGCTACCTCGTCACTCTTGCAATTGTTGCTATGGGATATGTTCAGGGGCTTAAAAGACAGTGTGCGTATTGCTGCGGCTGACTTGCACAAGATTGGAATCAGTAGAAAAATTAGACTTTCCTGTCATTTTTCGTTAGTTTGGGCCCATGGAAATTCAAGAAAAACTGCGCTATGGAAAACTGATCAAGAGATACAAAAGATTTCTTGCTGATATTGAGTTTGAAGATGGTCAGCTTGAGACCATTCACTGTCCCAATTCGGGAAGAATGACGAGCTGTGCAGACCCTGGATTTCGTGTTTGTGCTTCGCTTTCCAATAACCCGAAGAGAAAGCTGAAGTCTACTTTTGAATACTCTCACAACGGAAAGAGCTGGATCGGAGTAAATACCCATCGCGCAAACGCTATAGTTGAAGATGGAATTCTGTCCGGGGCTGTAGTCGAACTGCAGGGTTATGATTCGCTCAAAAGAGAAGTTAAGTACGGACAGAACAGCCGAATTGACTTGCTACTTGAAAAGGAGTCACAGCGTTGCTTTGTAGAAGTCAAAAATGTGACTTTGCAGCTTGGAGAGGGAATCGTAGCGTTTCCAGATGCGAAGACAGAAAGAGGGCTAAAACATCTCACTGAGCTCTGTTCAATGGTAGAGCAGGGTGAGCGGGCAGTTCTGTTTTTTTTAGTGCATCGAGAAGACGCGCTTCGTTTTGTTCCTGCCAGGGAGATTGATCCTCTTTACGCTCAAGAGTTGGAGCGCGTTCACAGTCTGGGGGTCGAAGTCCTTGTTTACGACACAAGAATTGATCCACCTCAAGTTCACGTTCGAAACAAACTTCCCTGGAGTATGAGCTAAGATTATGGCTAAAGGCTTAATGGCTGCACTGTTGGTCTTGCATCAACTTGTCTACTCCACTCAGCTGCAGGACTCCTTCTTTCTTCCAAAATGGGTTTTCTTCAGTTTGGGGTTCACACTATTGGCCGCAAGCCTCGTGTTTCGATCGTGGCCAAACCAAAGTGATCTAAAATACCCCAAAGGAGTCCAGGCTTTGTTTGTATTTGTCCTGGCCATACCTCCCCTGGTGCAGTTCTTTCATTCCATCAAGCTGGGAAATTACGATTTTCTTCATTTTTTGGGAATATCCTGCACCTTTTACGTTTTGCCTTATCTAATGGCACGAGGTTTAGCCCTGGAGGCATCATTTGCCCAGATAATGATTTATCTGATCTCCAATCTGATTTTGCTGGATTATTTTGGTCTGCTCCCTGCCTTTCAGGGGAGTCAGTATCATCTCTCGGCACTGGCCGGGAATCCCAATCTGTCCGCAACGTCTCTCTTTCTTTGGTATCTGATTTTTCGGTTGCTGATCCAGGAGAAGGCTAATCAAGACGGTGCTACTGAGGGAAGCAAGGGATCAGTCAGTCATGACACTGGTTTTCGACGTCACTTTTTTGAGTCAGTTCTTGTTTTCGTGGTCCTGTGCCTGACAATGTGTCGAGCAGTTCTGCTGGTTTTTCTAATTTTTGAGATAGTCGTGTGGCTCAAGGAGAACGCTTCTTCGAAATCTGCTTATATTCTCAATGGTTTGATTGCCTTTTCGGTGTTGGGAACGCTTCTTTTTTTCATGGTTAAGAATCCATACAAATGGGAAGAGTTCAGTCGCCTTTCGGTAAGAGTGCATGAACTGAAAATTACGACAAAGATGGTTGCGTCGAACCTTTGGACAGGGATTCCCGTTGGTCAGTACAGGAACGCTTATTTTGATGAGTTAATCGCTGACAAAGATCCTCAAAGAGATCCAATGACTCCCATGTCATTAAGTAATGACGGTCATTTTGGTTTAGCCAATGTATTCCTTTATCTGGGTCTTCCCCTGGGTATCTTGTGGCTGCTTTCTTTCTTTGTTTTGATTTTCTATTGCTCGAAGAGTACTTCCTATCTGTTTCCATTTGGGGTGGCCTGTATTCTGGTAGTGAATCAAAGTTATTTTATCTTCAAGTATTCTCTCGCACTGATTCCCTTTCTGCTCATGATTTCTCATGTGTTGTCCAGGCAGTTGAAATCCTCAGACAGTTCATCAATGAGGCGTTTTCTTCCGCTAGTTTTTCTGATTCTCTGGTCAGTCTACTGGGCGAGGCAGCTGCAAATTGAATATAGAAATTCCCATATAACGAGTTTTGAGCAATGGAGAAGCTACCATCAAAACGGAGAGCTTGATCCAAAGAGAGAGCATTTGGGTGTGGAGATATTGCTGGCCAGTGGTGACAAAATGGCCTTAAGTGCAGCCAGTTCGTATCTTGAGAAGGCACAACAGAGATTTCGTGATCCTGTCTATTATTATCACAAAGCGATGATTTATCGTTTGCATGGGGATGAGGAAAAGGCACGGGAAATTCTTCTGGAGGGCAGGTCTGTCATGAGCTCATATGCTCCTTACTATTACGGGCTTTCCCTACTTTCCAGGGATCTTGAGAAAGAAGAGTACTACCTGAGAAAGGCCATCGAGTTAAGGTATGATTACTTCAGTGCCTGGAAGAACTATTTAATTTTGGTGATGAAGGATCCCTCCAGGCAGGAAGAGGCGAAAAGCGTTTATCAGCAAGTGCTTGCATTGGAAAGGTCAAACAAGGGAAGTTTGAAGATGAATACCAAATTGAAGATTCAAAGAGTTTTGGGGCTGGGGATATGATTAAGATTAAGACACTCGCCACGGACTCTTCTTCCCGAGCTCGTGTAACCAGGATGGAGCTCAATGGTGTTGAATTCAAAACTCCCATCTTTATGCCAGTGGGGACGAGAGCGACGGTTAAGACTTTGGACAGTCACGAGTTGGATGAGCTTGATTTCGAAATACTGTTGGGGAACACCTATCATCTTTTTTTGAGGCCAGGTTCCGGTCGGATCGAAGCTGCCGGAGGATTGGCAAAGTTCATGGGATATTCCGGACTGACACTGACCGATAGCGGTGGCTTTCAGGTTTACTCACTGAAGGATCTTAGAAAAATTGATGAAAAGGGTGTTGAGTTTCGATCGATTATCGATGGTAGCAAACACCGCTTCGAGCCAGCTTATGTGGTTCAGATTCAAAGAGAGATCGGCGCTGATATCATGATGGCATTTGATGAATGCCCTCCTGGTGATGCAGGCAAGAACTATGTGGCTCAGTCTATGAAGAAGACTCATCGCTGGCTTCAGGAGTGTGTGGATGAGTTTCACAAAGAAAGAAAGCATCAGCACTTGTTCGGGATCATTCAGGGTGGCGTGTTTTCTGATCTTCGCAAGGAGAGTCAGGAATATGTTCAATCGAGTGAGGTTGACGGTATTGCGGTAGGAGGACTGAGTGTTGGAGAGACCCGAGACCAAATGCAAGATGTTCTCTCCACTCTTTCTCATAACTATCCAGAAGCCAAGCCCAGGTATCTTATGGGTGTAGGGACGCCATGGGACTTTCTACAGGCGGTTTCTCATGGAATCGATATGTTTGATTGCGTGATGCCTTCCAGGGTAGCCAGGCATGGAAAACTATACACAACACGGGGTTCCATCAATATTCTCAATTCAAAGTTTCGAGAGATGGATGAAAGCGTGGATAAAGATTGTCAGTGTAAAGTCTGTACTCGTTACAGTGCATCCTATCTACATCACTTGTTTCGGGAGAAAGAGTTTACGGCTTTGCGATTGGCGACCTATCACAATCTGTATTTCTTCAAGACTTTCATGGAGAAAATGAGGGATTCCATTGAGCAGGGAACATTTCAGGAATTTAAGAAGACCTGGGAAGAAGTCTATCCAAAACCTTGAATTGCCATATGGCTTTGGCTGGTCCTGTTGATGGAGCTCCAGAGTCATTGATGGAGGCTCTGATTGATTGAAAGTTTCTCTGAGTAGGTAGAGGAGAAAAAAACATTTGTCATTTTCTATTCCTTTGATATAATCCCAGCCTTCTCCCGGGAATGCTGCGTTTGTAGCCCTTGGAGGAATAGGAAAGGAAATAATTATGGCGAATATACCTTCTGTAGCAAAAAGAGCACGCCAGGCGGAAAAGCGTAGAGCAAGAAACAGTGCTTACCGTGCTCAAATTCGAACTGCAAAGAAGAAATTTCTGGCCACGGTAGAAGCTGGAGACCTGGAAGCATTGAAAACAATGGTACCTGCGACTTTGCGTCTGTATGACAAAATGGTTAGCAAAGGTATTCTTCACAAGAACAATGCAGCCAGAAACAAGAGTCGTCTCTTGGCAAGGGTTCGAGCGATCGATCCCAAGTTTGTTGTAACAGCTCCTGAAAAAGCCAAGCCTAAAAAAGCTGCCAAGCCCGCTGAAGCTCCAAAAGCTGAGGCGAAGCCAAAAGCTGAGGCAAAAACCAAGGCAAAGACAGAGGCAAAGAAAGAAACAACAGCCAAGAAGGCTCCTGCGAAGAAAACCGCAGCCAAGAAGACAACCAAGAAAGAGACTGCTGAAAAAGAATAGTCCTGTTGTCAAAATGAGCCCTCAGAGTAATCTGAGGGCTTTTTGCCGTCTGTGGCTTTTATTTCAGAGTATTCAGGGAAGAGAAGTAGATAGAGATGAGTTTGAGTCATTCCACGCCTTTTCGAGTTGTACTGGGTTCTGGTTCTCCAAGGAGGAAAGAAATTCTGCAAAGTCTCTTTCATGACTTTGAGATTCGCAAAAGCTCTGCTGAACCTGAGGTCTTGCCCAATGAAAATGCTTTGGAATATGTAAAGCGCTGCAGTATAGCCAAAGCAGAGGATTTGAGTTCTGGCCTTGCTAAAGATGAACTGCTTTTGTGTTTTGATACGGTGGTCAGTTTGGATGGCAAAGTGATGACCAAGCCTTCCACAAAGAAAGACTGGGAGAAAATGCTTTGGTCTTTGTCAGGGAAAACTCATGAGGTATACACTTCTTACTCTTTGGTTTTTCAGGGACAATCCACACATGGCTGGGAGGAAACGAAGGTAACTTTTTCCAAACTCGACAAGGCTTGTATCGATTGGTACCTTTCCACGGATGACGGACTGGATAAAGCGGGTGGCTACGGAATTCAGTCACAGGGAAGAATATTGGTAAAAGAGATTCAGGGATGTTACTACAACGTGGTTGGGCTCCCTCTGCAAGCTTGTTACCAAGAGCTGTGCAAGATGGGATTTACTCTCAAGGTTGAATCATGATCCGAATCCTTCTCTCCAGCCTGTTTTGTTTCTCTGTCTGGATTTTCTTCCATCCCCAATCGGTTCTAAATAAAAATGTTGATGAAAATAGCGCCCAACTGGATTCGCAGAATTTTCAAGTTCTTTCCAATCCTTGGGAGTTTGTTCGTCGATCGGACCTTTTCTATTCGCTTCCAACTCTCTCCAATGAGCGAGGAACAGCTTTGAAAATTTTACTCTTTGAGGGTGTCTGCGACGAGTATCCTGTCTTTCATACTCTGTTGAGACAAGTACATTCTTACGAAAACTGGCCTCAGCTGTTGAGTTATTCTCTCTTCAGATTCTGGAGAGAAGATGAGGCTCTACACTATGTCTGGATTGCTCCTGCCGAGCTTCAAAGTTCATTGAAATTGACTCTGTCTGAAATTGAAAAGAAAGCTCTTGGTGAAGGCAAATGGATTCAGGAAGAGGTGGGAGGTATACCCTTCAATCTGAAGGAGGAAGAAGGATTATTTCTGGTTTCTTCCAGGCCTGAACTCCCTGAGCGCTGGAAAGGGGGCGTTGATTCGCGAGAGTTTCTAAGAGCAGGAATCTCACAGGGGAAATTTAAGGGAGTCCCGGGTGGCTTGAGTAAAGTTATAGAAAGTATTTCGGCTTCTCAACCCCTGGAGAGAGAAACAGAGTTTCGACTGGAGTTTGTACCCGATTTACTCCAGGAGGATTTTCTTGGCGTTCTGGAGTCGCTCTCAGAAGAATCTGTTCAGGAAGCGAGTGCATTGAAACAGGGCTTGTCTATGGATTTGGAATTGAGCTCGGTTTGGGTACGGCTTCTCAAGTCTATTGAGGAGGGGAAGATTGGAGATCGCAGGATACGGACTCTTTTTCCCTTGTTGAAAAACTGGAGTGGTCATGCCAGGTGGGAAGCTGCAGTAGTTGAAGAGGCTACAGTTTGGGATTTGGAACTGGAAATGAACAATGCGGGTAATTCAGCCCGTTTTGTCAGCGAATTGCAAAACTTGTTTGAAAGGCGGGGCGGGTCCTTTCAGGAATTGAATCCAGGGCGTAAATTCCTCCTTTCCATTCCTCTATTACCTTATCAGCTCAGTCTGGGTAGAGAGGGTGCCAGAATCATTTTTAGTAATCACAAGGATAAAGTGCCAGAGTCTCCCAAGACATCATTGAAGAACAAGTTTCTGAGTCTTGGCTGGTCTGTTGGGAAATCCGAAGAGCTGGAGTCAAGAATCAAAGAGAGATTTCGAACTTATCATCTGGTCAAGATGCGAGAGTGTATCTTTCATCGAAAAAATGGCTCAGGTCGCCAGAGCTGCCCTTTGGGGCCTTCCTACTTTGATAAGGACTCTTCCAGGGTTTGTCCACTACACAAAGAAACCTCTTCTTCCTCTTATCAGGAGGCTTTTCAAATGGACCGGCGCAAACTGGTTTTGCAAAGGAGTGTGGAAAATCTCTTGCAGGCTCGATTGAACGCTTCGGTTAAGGGTGAGGAGCTAGTGGTTTCCTTGAGGTCTATGACTCCTCAATAGAATAGGAGTTAACCTTTCCCTTCTCGTTAAACTGGAGCCTCAAAAAGAGAAAATTCTGCTCTCGCTCAAAACTCAGAGTCAGCTTCAGTTTCTTTCCTTGCCAGTCCAGTCTCGCGTGATAAGGCTGGATGTTTTGAATCTTTTCTCGCTTGATCAAAAGATATTCCAGAAAGTCGTTTTGTTGGCCAAAATCATCTCGATAGTGCTCGGTGACAAGGTTTTCCAGAATTTGTTGAAATTCGCTGTTTTTCAATTTTACATTTAAAAGAAGGTTGAGTTCTGTAAGCAGGCTGAGACTTTTCTTCAAGAGTTCTCTGAACAGCTGCAGATCAGTCCCTTTGTCAGCCCCCTGTATCAAAACAGGGATGGAACGCTTGGTCCCATGAAGTTGATAGGGGAATTGAATGATCACAAGTTGCTCATCATTGACAGGATTGATCTGCAGGAAGTGACTTCCCAGTTGCGAGCTCATGCGTGCCAGACTCTTTTGGATACTCTCCCCACGCAATCGAATCCAACCAGATGGAATAACTGAGTATTCTTCACCTTCGATTTCCAGGCTACAGCTGCGGTCAATCTCAAAGCCTGCAAATTTGCGTTGGGAGCTTGATAAAAATGGATTGTTCCAACTGGTTTTTCTAGAGGGTAGTTTGAGACACAGTGCACCAAGTGATCTGGACTTACGCTCCACCCTCTTTAAGTCAGGAGAGAAGTAAGCGATTGGATTCTTTTTAGCCATACCGCGATCTTGCGCGCTCAGTAAGATCGGTGGAGAAGCGAAGAGCAGTAGAATTGTGAGATTTAGCCTAGCCCAGTTCATGGTGGGTCATTCTAGCAGATTGATGCAGTGCAAGATGGCCGATGGCAAAGAAGCTCAGACTGCACAGGGTGAAAAACTGCCAATTCCAGTGAAAAGGCAGAGTGGAGGAGTAGAAGATCGATTGGGGCAAGGCCAGTGGAAAAGAGATTAGATATAATTGAACAAGTTTGGAGATTATCCCTCCGCTTACTATGGAGAGGAGGAGCCAGAGCTGGATGGTGCTACGAATCATTCTCTTCAACTTATCTTGAGATAATCCAAGAAGTATCAAGCGTGCAAAAGTTTCTTTCTTTCTGAGGAAGACGAGGTAAAACGCGCTAAAGATACTGACGCTGCAAAAGACACCCATCAAGAAGAGGAGCAGGAAGTGAATGGAGCGCTGTGTGGAGAACAGCTTCAGAGTTTCCACGTGTTGATCTTCCCAGCTGCTCAGGTGAGCAAATTCTTTCAGGGATTTGACTGTACTATCGGGAAGTTCTTTGACAAAGGAGTAGTCCTTGAATTTGATTTGAACCAGGTTAATGACCTCTTCTCCAAAGAGGATGGCCTGAGCCTGATCCAGATTCATTTCTACGCTGTATTTTTTCTCCATCAGACCATGCTCTTCAAAGACCGAGACAAGCAGCATGCTGTTGTGACCGCCATCCGGGCCGATCAAATTGAGTTCATCTCCTGGTTTTGCATCCAGAATTTGGGCCAGATGTTTGCTGATTTGAATTGGTGGGCGGTAATCGCGGGATTCTTTGGAGTAGGCTCCAGGATAGGCTTGGACTAAAACCCCTACTGCCTGAGAGTTGTGTTGTAAAAGTGCCTGGCTCTGCAATCGAAAATCAAGGCTCTGTATCTTCCCCTGAACATTCTTGAGTGCCGCTTCAAGACCTTGAAGATTTTCGAAGTGATAGGTCTTTTTAGGTCTCAACTCAATATGGACCCTGGTCTGAACAAGTTTGAGAAAGTCCTGCTCCATCCCAGTGAAAATACAGAAGCTACAAAAAAGGGTGGCCAGTCCCAAACTCAAGATCAGAAAGGGAATGAGAAGAAGATGTCTTTCGCTGGAGAATATTCGAACAAAGAGAGAAAAGAGGGATGACATCACGCAGGAGTGATTTTACGAATATCCTGAACAAGTTCCAACATTGCTTCGTAATTGTTCATGGGAAAAAGATGCAAGCCGTCGAGACTTGAGAGGGTTTCTTGCACAAAATCCTTGGCTACGGAGATTCCCTCGTCCTGATTGTCTTTCTTTTTCATTCTATCAAGGACTTCTGCGGGTACAAACAAACCGGGAACTTTTGCGTTCAACCAAAGACTGGAGTCATAATTTTTGAGCAGCATTGTTCCCATCAGAACCGGTTTTGGAAGTTCCTGAGCGTATTCCCGAAAGACTTCAACAGTTTTGGAGCGAAACATTGGCTGAGTTTGAAAAAACTCTGCTCCGGCTTCTACCTTCTTGTTCATCTTTTTTACTTCGTTTACAAGATTGACTGCTGACGGGTTGGCTGTAGCTCCAGGAAAGAATTTTGTCTTCTTGTTCATCTTCTTGCCAGAGGAGGAAAATCCTTTATTCATGGTTCTCATCAACTTAAGCAGGACCTGGCTGTTTGCCTGAAACACACCTTTTGTTCCTTCCACATCAGAGTGCTTCGCAGCGTCCCCTGTCATGGCCAGGATATTGTGATATCCCAGAGCACTGGCACCCAGTAGATAGCTTTGAAGACCCAATAGCGAGAAGTCTCTCATGGTGAGATGGATGATGACCTCAATATCGTACTCCCGGTTCATCAAAGTTGAGAAGGCCAGGGCATCCATCCTGAGTTGCGCGACCGGGCAGGCAGCCACATTAATTGCATCCAGATAGGGGACAAGTGGAGCCAGACGAGCCATCGTTTTTTTGATGCCAGCGCCTTTGGGGGGATCCACTTCCAAAGTTAGCGTAAACTGTTTTTGAGCGAGTTTATCGCGAAATTTCATGTCCAAAACCTTTCCATTTGTATCGCAGGGGCCTATAATAAGAGATATAGGTAAAAATGAGTACGATTTCTTTTCATCATAGTTTGGGCTGGGTTTGGGAAGCTCTTGAACGAGAGTTCGAAAAACTTCTCCACTCCGACTCGGGTAAACCTCAAAAGGTTCCCGTGCCTTCCAGCGAGCCCGACAAGGAAGCTTCCACTCCTCCGTCTAGTAATACTCGACCAGAATAGCTTGAGCATTAATCTGCAGGCAGGGCTTCCTGCAACTCCGGTGAAAATCACTGAATTCCTGAACTGATCAACCTTGCTCAAACGCTGAGCTTTGGTTATTATAAGCGGCTTTTTTCAAGGGGTGGAAATGTCAGGATTACGAAACAGCGCCTGTATCATCAATTACGGTTGCCAAATGAATGAATACGAGTCTCGAGTTGTTCAGCGAATGCTCGAGGGGGCTGGTTATGAAATGACGAAAGACCCCGATCAAGCCGAGTTGGTGCTGCTCAATACTTGTACAGTTCGGGACAACGCAGACCAGAAGATATTCAATCGACTGCAAAATCTATTGCCGCAAAAAAGAAAGTTTCGTCAAAAGAAGGTTGGAGTCCTGGGGTGCATGGTGGAGGCTCAGAAAGAGCGTCTTCAAAGAGAAATGCCTGATATTGATTTTCTTTTGAGTCCAATGGAGCTCAAGGGGATTGCCAATGTGCTTGCAGAAGTGACTTCCCGTGATTTTGACAGCTATGAAGCGTATGAACTTAAGGAATATCATCAAACCAGATTCCAGGCCTTCATGCCTATCCAGACAGGCTGCAACTTTAACTGCAGTTATTGTATTGTTCCCAGTGTAAAAGGAAGAGAGGTGAATCACTCCCCCGACTCCATAGTGGCTAAAATTGGAAAGCAAGTCCAGTCGGGTGTGAAAGAGGTTACGCTTCTCGGGCAAACCATCAACTCCTATCGTTGGGAAGGGGTTCGCTTCGCTGATTTGTTGCAAAGAGTCTCTGAAGAGTTCCCAAATACCTGGATCAGATTTCTCACTTCTCATCCAGTACTTTTTGATGAAAGAATTATTGATGTAGTCGCCAGTTACCAGAACCTGACTCCTTTCTTTCATATACCTGCTCAATCAGGAAGCTCAAAAGTGCTAAAGTCCATGAAGCGTGGCTACACCCGCGAGAGTTATCTGGATCTTGTGGGTAAGATGAGAGCAAAGGTTCCCGGCGTTGCCTTAAGCACAGATATGATTTGCGGTTTTCCCGATGAATCGAGCGAAGACTTTGAAGAAAGTCTGAGCTTGATGGAGGAAGTGCGTTTTGAAACAGCGTTTATGTTCTACTACTCTGAGCGAAAGGATACTCCAGCCGCTGGTAAGGAGCAAATCCCTCTTGATGTGAGAAAAGAGCGCCTCGCGAGGATGATTGAGCATCAAATGGAGATTCAGAAAGATGTCTATTCAAAAAAGCTGGGGGAAACAGTTTTGGCCCTGGTGGAAACCAGTGGAAAACAGGCAGGGACAGTGAAGTGTAAAATGGCTTGTGGGCTTCCGGTCTTTGTTCCTTCCGAAGGCCTGGAAGAGGGTGACTTTGTTCAGGTGAAACTCAGGTCCTGCACTTCTCACTCTTTTCAGGGTGAGGTGATTCATGACTAGTCAGGAAAGCCGTCGAAATGAATTTAAGGATGTCTTGAAAGATCATGACTTTTCCGAGCGTTTTCTAGAGTATCTCCTGAACCTGGAGTTCTTGAAAAATGCGGTTGATCTGGAAGCGTTTTTGAACCCTTCCTGGGAGCAGCTACATGACCCTTTTTTACTCAAGGATATGCAGTTGGCAGTTGAGCATTGCCTGAAAGCGCTCAAGGCCAAGAAGAAGATTATGGTTTTTGGGGATTTCGATGTGGATGGATTGACGGGAGCCAGTGTCTTGTACTGGGGACTTCGCAAACTAAATCCCGAGGCCCGTCCCCTGGTTTATTTACCAGATCGATTTCAGGAGGGACATGGCTTGAATACAGAGGTAATCAAAGAGGCACTGAAGGAAAATGTCTCTTTGATTATCACCGCTGATTGTGGCATGGGAAATGAGGAAGAAATCGCGTTTGCCAAAGAGAATGGCATCCAGGTCATTGTCACAGATCATCATATGGCGGAAAATCATCTCCAGAGTGCATTGGCTGTAGTGAATCCCTGGCTTGAGAACTATCCTTTTCCTAATTTGAGTGGAAGCGGGGTGGCTTTTAAATTCATCCTGGCAATGGCTCAAACCAAGGCAGGAAAAGATAGCAACTTGTATAACAGCATTCGCGATGCATTGGTTGTTTATGCGGCAATGGGCACTGTGGCTGACATGGTTTCGCTACACGGTGAGAATCGGGTATTGGTTAAAATCGGACTGGAAAGAATGATGGACTCCCCGATGCCTTTCCTTAAGGATTACTGGAAGCCCAAGACTCTGAAAGTGAATTTGGGCGAAACATTTACTGAGGAGCATATATCCTTTCAATTGGCCCCAAGACTGAATTCAGCTTCTCGACTGGAGCATGCTCAGCCCGCTTTTGATTTTCTCACCGGAGTCAAACGGGAATATGTCTTTCAAAAAGGAAATTATCTTGATTCGCTAAATCAGCAGCGACGTGAAAGGATGCAATCTTTAAAGCACTCATCGAGTCTCAAGATTTTGAGTCAGGAAGAAGATCCCTTTTACATTGTAGATACCCAGTCTCAGGAGCGGGGTTTGCTAGGCTTGCTGGCTTCAAGTTATGTTCAGGCTGAGAAAAAACCCGTGATTGTTCTGGGACGAACACCTGAAGGTAGATTTTGTGCCAGCGCGAGATCTAACAATAAAGTACACCTGCATGAATCCCTGTCCCGAATGTCTCAACTTTTTGACAAGTTTGGAGGTCATCGAGATGCAGCCGGGTTTCAAATGGGGGAAGAGCAAATTCCGGAGTTTTTGGGATTGATTCAAAAGAATGCTGTAGAAAGTGTTGCCAAAGAAAAGTTGAGTCACCACCTCGAGCTTGATGCCAGTGAGTTTCAGGAGCAACTGGTGAGGGAGCAATTAAGGCTGGGGCCTTTTGGAGTAGGGGTTCCCAAGCCCATCGTCAAAATTGTCAATCCAAGCTTTCGTCAAATACGTCGAGTTGGTGCCAATGGATCGACCCTGTCTTTCCAAATGGATGCCGGTGGGCAATCGGTTCGCGGTATTGGCTTCAGTCATGCTCATATGATTGAAGAACTGGAAAACCTCAACACTATACGGGTGATGGCAGGTTACAATTACTTTCGCGAAAAAGAATTACAGATTCGATTGGTCTGACCCTAGTTGCTGTACACAGGATGGCTTTCAATAAAAGAACTGAGCTCAGGATGATTCAGAAGGGTTTGAATGCTCTTGCATAACTCATAAACCTCTGGAGCGATCATAGAGTGCTCGTAGTCCTTGAGAGACTTCTCCCAAATCAGCTGGGCGGCCTTGGTATCCTGCTTTTCTTTCAGATACCAATTGAGGAGTATTGAGTATTTCAAGTCAATTCCGTTTTTGCTGGTAGACAGGATGACCTGGGTTAAATTCAAAGCATGGTTGCGGTCCTCAGGCTTATTTTGATAGAGAACTGTACCCCAGTCCCGAGCAGACTCAAGCTTCTTTCCCTTGACCAGTACTTTGAACCACTTGAGCTGGACTTTCCGGTTTTCTTCCTGAAAACGGGAACGGATGTTCTCATCCTGCCAGAGATTCAGGCCCTTTTTGAGGCTTGCGGCCTTCACTGATTTTACAAAATCTTCGTAAGGACCTGATCGATTGGACAGAAGCTTGGGAATCAGGCTGAAGAAGGCGAGAAGTCCCAGGACAAAATTGGCCAACCAGAGATAACGAACAGAGACCGGTACATTCAGCTCTGACTGAAACCAGACCATTACAACCTTTGGATCTTCTTTGACAAAAAAGGAATGGGAGTCATTGAGAAACACTTGTGTGCTGGCTGGTAAGCTCGGGGGCTTGAAGTTACTATTGCTTACAGACTTTGAGTCTGTGATGGCCCCGTTGAGCTGAACAGGATTGAGATTTTCAGCCATATTCAGCTGTGAGAGCTGCTCTTTTCGCATACTTTCCAGTTGAGCAACGCTGTCCGAAGTCCTTCCTTGAGGCTTGAGTACCTTGATGGTTTGAGTCTTTTTCGTTTCGCTGGCTTGAGTTGCAGGCTTTGCACTGCGCACGTAGTAGGGAATCCACTCCTGGGGAGTTGAAAAATGCAGGCTCGTCCATTGAGCCAGGTGAATAAGGATCTGGGTGAGAAAGACTAGAACGATGAGTATTCGCATAGATTGATTCGCCGTGAATCCGAATTGGCTGAGTATAATCCGGTAAATCTATCTGCACAAGACTTTCGCAGAACTTTCTTTTTTGTGTGAGTTTTCTGCTAGTTTTTACAAAAGTCTGCATGAGATCAAAATTCCTGTCGATCTTGTTACAGTGAGAACAAATCATGCCGAAAACTTTAAGAACTTGAATGGACTCAATGTCGCAATGATTAGCCTTGTATAAGGGGAGGCACCAATGGTGGACTTCAGGATGAAACTAAAAATCTTACTAGTAGTACAGCTCGCAATTGTATTATTGCTGAATCTTTTTGGATGTGGTGATGCCGGTGTTACGAATGGCTCGATTCGCGGAACGGTGTATTCCAACCGAAGTGGCGGGGCTCTAACCAAGAACCCTGAACCCGGTGTGAATGTGGTAGCCTCTCTCGAAGACGGAGATCCTCCCATCATTCGAACAACCGTTTCTGATGCCAATGGACAATATGTTTTTACCAACATTCCTGTGGGCAAGTATGTGCTGGGTTTCGACAAGGATGGCTTTGAGCCAATCACAACTCAGGCTGGTACATCACAAAATCAGTCCGCTATTGGTGATCAAATTCGTGTTTATGTAGAATCCGGTGCCACAGTTACCGCTCCCGATGCGAACTTGAATGCAGAAGCTCCTGAGGGAGATGGAACAGTTATCGTCAACCTGATTGATAATGTCACTGGTGAACCAATTAATGGAGCGACAGTAACTGTAGGAACTGTTGCCACGAGTAATGGTAGTAATGGACAGTATGTTCTTACAGTGCCTGTGAAAACTAACAATGCCAGTGTTCCCGGACAAGCCTTGCCCTTTACAGTCAATGCCGAAGGGTATACAGCAACGGGAGTTGATCCATCGATTACAGGTCTGGCGGGTCAAACTGTAGAAAAGACCTTCTTTTTGAATCCAAAAGCAGGAACCCTGGAAGGTACAATTCAATTTGCAAACTTTGAGCAGCTCTACACTTACGATGGAGTGAAAATTACAGTGGATGGAGTTCCCCAGAGTTATCTGACTGGAGGGAATGGGGACTGTACCGGGGCAACCAATCCCGATGCTACAGGATCCTGGGCGATTTGTGTGCCAGTAAGAACGGATACCAACAATAGATCCTACACACTTCGTTTTACACACGTAGCCTTCTTTGATCAGGTGGTGAACAATGTGCTGGGACCCTTGGCAGGAAGTACTCGAGTGGAAGTGCCTGATCTTCAGCCGGAAACAGTGGATATTATCGGAACTGTGAAGAACCCTGACCCGGACTTCCCAGCGGTAATCAAGGAAGCTGGTCTGGAAGGTGCTGTAAGCGGTGGAGCTAAAACATGTCCACTGGGAACACTGGGGACCTACACGATTCAGGGTGTCCCAACGAACTTTGACCTAACAGTTTCAGTCACAGTCTACACTTGTGATGATCAAGGGCAGGCTCCACCAGAGAGTACGGTGGCGAGTACAACCTTTAACGCCGTAAACAATGGAACTGGAGTTTACAGAGTTGAAAGCATCAGTGGTGACGGAGGCGGAAATTAAGAGATTCTCATTGGGGATGGGATCAAGTACAAGATGCAGTCTTATAAAGCAGCAGGAGAGATGTCATGAGAAGAAATAGATGGAGCTTAAGCGCAAAGGGATTGGCAGCAGGCTTTCTTCTGACAGGACAATTGGTGGCGGCGTCCGCCTCCGGTCAGGCAGCAGCCTATTTGAATCTGGGAGTTGATGCCCGAATTCTGGGAATGGGGGGAGCTGGGTCCACATTGTCAAAAGATGTGAATGCCACTTACTGGAACCCGGCAGGTCTTGCTCATATGGAGGAGCGACAAGTTGCCTTCATGCATACTTCCTTGAGTTTGGATCGTAACTACAACAGCATCTCCTATGGAGCACCCTTACGAAATAGCGACTGGCGATTTGGAGTTGCCTACCACCGCTTCTCGGTAGATGGTATCCCTGAGACCAGAATCTATGACGGAACCAACGGCCTTCCCAGGGTAGATGTGGATGGAAACGGAAGATTTGATGATCCCGTTCTGACTGGCGATGTTGTTGCGGGTAATGTAGTCAATAATGCCAATCGGGCAACAGCTCCTGTCCAGGTATTCTCGTATTTTGAAGACTCGGAAAGCTACTTTAGCCTTTCAGCGGCAAGAAAATTTGGCAAGAAAATTTCTTTGGGTACATCCCTGAAGCTGTTTGAGCAATCCCTCTTTACAGCGGATGCTGATGGATTGGGGCTTGACCTTGGGGTTCAGTATCAGCATTCTGACAGGGCTGCTTTTGGTCTTAGTGTCAAGAATATGGGCGCAGATCTGGACTGGTCTACCGGTCGCAAGGATAATATTCCGATGGTTGTGACCGCCGGTACTGCTGTTAAGCTCAAGTCTGGCATAACTGTTGCTGCCGATGTAGTCAAGCGTGAAGGTGAGACTATGGGAGTTCGTGTTGGAACTGAAAAGTGGTTTCACGATCGCTATGGAATTCGAGTAGGTAATAACGAGGGAGAATTTACTCTCGGTGCCAGTGCGAAATTAAAGGACTGGAATCTGGATTACGCCTATAATGATGAAGATCTGGGTTCGGTTCAGAGGATTAGTGTTGTCAGAAAATTCTAAAGCAGAAACAAAACAGAAAAAATCATACTTTTTGGTTCATACCAAGGCCCTGGCTCTTCTAAGAATTGTCCTGGGCCTTATTTTTGTTGTCGATGTTTTCCATCGAGGACTCAATTTTGAAGCCTTCCACAGCTATAAAGGTATTGTTCCTGTGGCAACCCATAAGGAGCTGTTAACCAATCCTTTTCACTGGAGTCTGTTATTTTTATTTTCGAGTGACTGGGTTGCTGCCCTTCATCTACTCTTGCAGCTTGGATTCGGAATCTTGCTGATACTTGGAATCAAAACCCAAGTGGTCATGGTGATCTGCTGGGTTTTGTTGCTTTCCATGCAAAATAGAAATATTGCCATCTTGAATTCAGGAGACAACCTTTTGCGTCTTCTTTTCTTTTGGATGATGTTCTTGCCTCTTGATCATCACTATTGTTGGAAAGGTAAGGTTAACCGAGGGTTTTATCTAAGCAATCTGGCGACAATGTCCATACAGTTGCAGGTATGCTATGTCTATTGGTTGAGCGTAGTCTTCAAGTGGCATGAAGCCTGGTGGTTTGGAGACGCAATGGAGCGTGCCATGAGTATGGACCAGCGCTTAACCTTCCTGGGGAAGTATCTCTCGGATTTTGACTTCCTTATGCCGCTTTTTTCCGGAGTCACCTTTTTTGGGGAAGCACTGGTGCCGTTTCTGTGTTTTCTATGGTGGCTCAAGCCTGGTAGCAGCAAGTTTGTAAAAGTCAGACTCCTTTGTGTCTTATTCTTTTGGGCATTTCATTTTGGGATTTTTCTAACTATGAAAGTAGGTTTCTTTCCCCTCATTTCAATGGCCTCATGGATTGTCTTTCTGCCTGGGGCAATTGGAGAAGGAAGGGTTTGTAAAAGAGAGGCTCCATCCTATTCTCTACCTATCCTGTGTGTTGCTTTCATGCTGGCTCTCGCATGGAATCTGGCTGGAGCGCATCCGATTCTCAAGTACAAACACTGGCCCAATATCCTGAATCCTGCCGTTCAGGTTCTCAGGCTTGAGCAGAGATGGAACATGTTCTCCCCTCGGCCAGCTGGAGATATGCGCTGGTTGCTTGTGCGAGAGTATTCTGAGTCCAATGGCTGGTCTGTTCGAATTGGGCAGGAGGACAAGGCAAGCGGGAAAGTGGAAATCCGATGGGATTTGCAAGCAAGCAAAAATCTGTCTTCTCACTGGATCAAATACATTGAATCTTTGGGGACTCCTAAAGGGGATGCCCTTTCCAGGCCCTTTCTTCGTTATCTGTGCAACAATCCTGTCTCCAGTCAAAAAGTAACAGAAGTGGAAGTCGCCTTGCGATTCCTGCGTTTTGAAGACCGGGAAAGTGAAAACCAATGGGAGAAGGTGCGTAAAAAGACCATGGGAAGGTTGCGATGTGAGGGCTCTGCAGAGCAAGATTAGACAAAAAATGATTAATTTCCCCGTTTTTGTCTTTATGTTCCCCGATGGAGTCGTTATCATCGGCCCATGAAGATTGCGATAATCCTCTTTTTCTATCTATTCTCTACCAACTCTTTCTCTTCCGAGTTTCCGATTCTGGAGTCAGTAATCCAAACCAGAATTACTAGTCTGGAACTGATTCGGGCTGAAGAGTATGACGATCGTTTTGACAACAATCAGAGACTTGGTAATGAGTATGAGCTGGAGCAGGTTATTGGTACCAGAGGGTCACAAATCGGAGAGTTCCTTCTTCCCCTGAAGGTCGCTATCCATGACTCCAGAATGTATGTAGTCGATTTTGGAAATCAGAGAATTCAGGTTCTCGAGCTTGATGGTACTCCGATCCAGATTCTGGAGCTTGAAAATCTGCAAAGTCCGATTGACTTGAAATTCCATGATGGCAAAATCTATGTTCTGGATTTTGGTCAGGCAACTTTGTTGATCTATGATCAGGATTACAAGTACTTAAGAAGAGTTTCTCGCAGGGGTGTGCGCGCAGGTTTGCTTAACGCTCCCGACAATCTCGCAATCGATCCACGCAAGTTGCTTTGGGTAAGCGATCAAAACAATAACCGTATCGAAGTCTTTACTGAGACTCCCATGTTCTCAAGGACAAACAATTTTTTCATGAATGTATCTGAGTATCAACCAAACACTTACCTGAGAGCACCCAAGGGAGTTACTTATGACCACACTCGCAAGGAAGCTCTGGTGATTGACTCCGGTACAGCCAGAGTCTTTACCTTTGATATGGACGGTAATTACAGGACTACACTAGATTTTCGAGGGGGTTCCGGTGGGTCTGTGATGATGCCGAATGCTTTGGCGGTTGATAGCGCCGGAAATTATTATGTATCCGATCACGTCTCTCACATGATTCAAAAGTTTGATGGTGAGGCGATGAGTATGGGAGGAATTGGAATTGCAGGTCAGTTTTCAATTGAGAAAGCGCTGACAACCACGCCCGAGTCGGAACCGGCCAGCCCCAAGACATCCTATTTTTACCAGCATGATTCAACTTTCAGCTTTCCTCAGGGATTGTTTGTGGACAAGTTTGGGGACTTGTATGTCTGTGACTGGGGGAACAATCAGGTCAAGAAATTTTCAGGGAGTTTTTACAGGAAGGGAATGAACTTTTATCGTAAGAAAATGTTTGTGGAAGCA
>Ga0181592_10000013_pt1 | contig 95054 bp, 72 predicted proteins | sample 071ome_20_FD_133755 | JGI IMG/M metagenome (GOLD analysis project Ga0181592, IMG submission 133755) | Coastal salt marsh microbial communities from the Groves Creek Marsh, Skidaway Island, Georgia - 071412BT metaG (megahit assembly) | ecosystem: Environmental > Aquatic > Marine > Intertidal...
GCGTGAAAGTGATCAGGTTGTAGCCTTCAAACTTGGTGGAGTGCAAGCGCCTCCAGTTGTGTTTGATGGTGATGTATCACTAATCGATCCAGACTTTACTGGATTCTCCGAAGTTGATTTGATTGTAGAACTGAATGGTGGAGCAGCAAGTAACCTTTACAAGGTTGTCTTACTCAAGCCTTCCGCAGAATCAACCACAGGGGTGACCAGAGCGACTGATGTAGATGCCGCCATGAATACACCAGAGAACTTTAACAACAAGATTCCATCGTTTAGTGATGTAAGCGTTACTTTGTCCAGCTTCACAACGGATGGCGAGTATATCTTAAGGGTTTACGGAGCGAATGCAGCTATTGCTACAACTTCCGGTATTGCTGAAACTGAAGCAAACCTGGCGGCTGAGAAGCCATTTAGAATTAGCGGGAAGTTCGAGCAAGTTGTAATCCCTGTTGAGTTGCGTGGTGAGGGCGAGACTCTCGCCAAGCATGTAAGATCCTTTGAAGGATTCAGCTTACTTGCTGGAGAACATGTTGGTGAGTTTGATCCTAAGAGAGACTTCACTTATGTTTTCCAGGATTTTGGTAACGATCTAGAAGTTCGACTGAATCCATTCTTGCCAGATGACATGACACCAGCAGGACGTCGAATTAAAGAGGTCTTTGTTGAGGGTAATGACATCAAGGCCAAGTTTGAGTCTTTGATTAACGGTACAGCTCAAATTCCAAGTGCTGGTTTGACCGGTGCTGCTGATAGAGTGGTTGTTCAGCCTGGAAAGACTTACCTCTACTACGGCCCTGGTGTCGATAGCATGAAGCAAGTTGGTCAGGACAGAGTTATCGCCTTGATCGGTGTGACTAAAAAGACACCAGATGAAATGGGCTTTGTTTATCTGCTCAAGCCGGTTAACGAACTCAAGCAATTTGTTAAGTTTGAAAACCTTGCTGTGAACTCCAACCTTGGATTCAAAGTACAGGAAAATAAATTTGCTGAGAGAGTAAGAATTCAAGGATTCTACGATCCTCAGCCAGGAACAACGTCTTTGGTATTCAATGCAATTGGTGACACTATGAGTGTTCAGGATGCATTGGCAAATCCACAATCTGGTCTGACGACTCATGTGTGGCTAAATATTACTCAAAGCGGTGTTTACTCGTTAAGAGCTGGTTCTACGATTACGAATATTCGTAAGCTCAAGAATGATCTGGACATCTTTTCACTGCCATCAGCACTGCCAACAGGCATGCTCACGAACTCAACTTTGAGTAGTGCAGTGTCAAGCTCCACCACATTCGAGCGACCGAATACATTCTTGATGACGGATCAGTACAATAATCATATTTTACTGAAGCTTGGCAGCTACTTTGATTTCGCTGCGAATGCTCAGAGATATTATGGTGACTCCATCTATTTGATGGATGGTACAACTGCAGTTCCAAGATTCTGGGTTTACTACAACATGGAAACCAATCAGGTTGAAGTAGACCAGGATCCACAGGCCCTGCAGCCAAATTACAGGCCTCTGCTTGACTTTGGTGTAACTGGACAAGAGTTCCAGGAAATCACCGATGCTGGACAAGCTCTGTTGACTATTGAGGGAGATCGCTTCCTGGGTGACTTTAGTGTGTTTGCCAAAGACCCAAGTAAGTCTGATCTTCTTCGAGGCGCAATTGTTAAGGCTGTTTTTGAGTTCGATGACGGAGTCTCCGCGATTGAACTTGACAGTTTTGATGGAACTGGACACAGAGAGGTTTCCAAGGCACAGGCGACTCAAGGGGTTGAGCTTGGAGCTCTTGACTTCGGTGGATTCCTGAACGGAAACCTTAGGTTCAAGTTTAATGACGATCCTTCCCGCCATAGCGGAGACAAGGTAATTGTTAAGCAATTGCAATGGAGTCTGCCAGGTTCAACGACTAACCTGACTACGTCCGTCAATGTAGTTTTTGAATTCAATGAAGGAGGAGGAGTGCAAACTCCAGCTCCGGGTCAAGGTTTCCAGATTATTGGAGCCAAGACTGGAATTGATGGAATAGATCCATATGTAGATGTTGTATTCAGTAAGGATCTTGATTCCTCCAGTGTAGAGTTCCCATATTTGGTTCGACTCGAGAAGAGAATGAACTCCATGATGGCTCCTGGTGGTTTGGATTGTATGGATCCAATCAATGCCTCAGCTCCTGAGTGCATGGATCCAACTATGGATCCAAATTCTGATGGAACAATGAATATGGAACCACAGTTCTTCTCTCCAATCGAACTGGTGATCCAAGCTCCTCAAGTTCTGAGAGCATACTTTCCAGCGAATTCAGCTGAAGCAATCGCTCTGAATACTTCAGCTCTGTTCGATCTCTTCGTTGATACGGACTTCGGTTCTGCAGTTCCACGAGGAATCAAGGCTGCTGACGGGGAATTGATGAACTTCGGTTATATGAGTGTTGGTAATCGACCAATCTTCCCAGGAAATATGTTCTTTAACTGGAACGAGTCCAACGAGTTTGTATTCTTCAGATTTGGAGATAATCTGTCCGCAGACCAAAATCCAATTGTGACGGCTACTATGAGAGCTGCTATGAATACAAGCAATGTTGTATCTCTTGACAGTAATGGAACTCCTGATGATCGTCTAACCAAGCGATTCAAGATTGAAAGTGGTTCCTTCAAGTACTGTGGAAACTCTACTTCTGCGATGAATTGCACAACGCTGTGGAGAGGAAACTCAACAGTTGGTTCTGTAATTCCTGATGGTGCTGGTGGTTATGCAACTATCAGAGATCAGATGGAATACTTCTATACAGGTGGAATGGAGTTCATAAACGCTGTAGCCATTGATATGGTTCGCAGAACTCAAGATACAATTGCTGTTCATAAGCTCGTGTTTGCTAATAACGTTGGTCTTGTCAATCACTCTGTTGATTTGATTGAGCGAGGTACCTTTAACTTTAAAGGCTTCAATGGAGTCGAGCTGGTTGGATATAAGATTGGCTCTAAGCAGAGAGGTAATCTGCAAGGACTTAGCGGTATTCAGTTCCAGGGAATTGATATCGATTTGGATTTCATCCCTGGTAACACAATGACTGGTCCTTACACTATGACATTCTTCCAGTCCATAAATAACACTGAATCAGCACTGGCTTACAGTCTGGATAAGGGTTCTACCTTCACAACTGCTCCTTTGGACGTAGTTGCAGGTAATATTACTCCTGTGTTCTTCCCTTCAAGGGCTGCTGCACCGGATAATATGGGTATTGCTCCTTCTAGCACTGGCGACTACACGCTGGTTGCCAAATTGACTGACAGTTCTGGAACTACAGAGGTTCGAAATGTTCCTCTGAACAAGTTCCAGCAATTCTTCTACTGGTTCATTGACTTTGCTCAGTCCGGTGGTGGTTTTGGAATCAATCTTCATGCTGGCGAGTACTACTCCATGCTGAGAGGTGTTTACGAATTCCAGGAAAGTGCCAAGTGGGATTTAAAACTTGATGCAGCCAGCAATGGTCTGACTCTCGTAGTCAAGGGTCAGTCTGTTGACTCCAACTTGTCTGCGAAGATTCGCAGAGTTAAGGATGAAGGCAGCTTTGAAGATGCCCTGTCATTGCCTGGGCATCGAATCACCACAAACGGTCTATCCGGCCAAACTGGTGAGAATACTTTAGCTCAAGAGTCACTTCTTGCAAGACCAGGTCAATTGTATCTGGTTCAGATTCCAGTAGCGGATCGCAAGAAAGCTCTTGATAACAATGATCTGACTAAAGGTGTTTGGGTTCTTATCCTTGTTAAAGACGTGGATGACTTTGGTGACAAAATTGAATTTGATTATGTAATCAGTGATACAACTGATGATTTCGGAGTAGATTTCAACTTCCGACCTGTGAACACTCCGGATTCAGAATTTACTGGTGGTGGTTTTGGTCCTGGTGGAGGTGGTGCTGCACCAAGTCTGAATGGATTTATGCAGCTGCGATCTGGAGATTGTGCTGATTTGGATTTGGATCCTTTTGATCCCACAACCGGCTTCTTTGATGACTTCAGAGCGGTTAATGGTTGTGAGCCAACTTCTGCAAATGTAATTGTAGAGGGTATTGAGTTTACTCAGCCTCAAGCGGATCAAAACAATCCAAACAGAGTTCGAGCAGAACTGGATGTTGAGATTACTATCCCGGGTGGATACAAGAACTCTCCATTCAAGACTTTCGATCTGTACATTCTCCCATTTGCGGTTCACAACAGCATGTTGGTCGATGGACAGGGTCAGAGTCCTGTGCAAACTTCTCTGATCTTCCGACAGCCTGTTGAAGTTGAATATTTTGATGGAACTTGTAACGCTTTCATGCCGTTCTTCGAGCGCCCATTCTTCGGAAGGGATGCTGACAACGGCAACGACTTCATGTTCCAGTTCAGCTTGTTCGTTGATGCAAGTGGTTTCGATCCAAATGCAATAGATCCGAACTCACAGCAGAATACAAGCTTGCCAACCAGTGTGAATGACTGTTTGAGTCAAGTGCGTCCAATCCTGGATGTAAACTATCTCTACTTTGATCACACTGATTCTGTACCACACATTGATAATCTTGCTCTTAGAGGGGATTTCAATGGTACAAACAGGCCTCATCCGATGAACGCAATGGGAATCTCAAGCCTTGAGCAGCTTGCTAATTTTGGCCCTGTAGGTTTTGTGCCTCTTCAGCCAGATGGGACAGTTCTTACTGCAGAATTTGGTAATAACAAGTCTTACTTCTCCTACTTCTTTGAAGATAGAAAAGTGATTCGAGATGACTATGTGTTTAACGCAGACAATACCCTTGTTGTTCAGTCCAGTGATACAAGTGGACCCGAAACAGGTACTTGGGAATTGACATCTGAAAATGACATTTTAATAACTATTGGATCAGATGATTCATGGAAGTTCACAATGGTGAACAGTACTGATAACCCTGACCTGATTCAGCTTGTTCTGACTGAAACTGACGGTTCAAATGATACCGAGCCAGTTAGATTCCACTCAACAGCTGCTGCAAGAGATGCAGAAATGGCTCAGATCGATCCAAATGAAATTTTGGTATCTGCATGGGCTAAAGCTGTAAGTCAGGTTTCTGTTACTGTTACTGTAGCTGCAGACTTTGGTCAAAGATTCCAGCTGGCGACTTATGATCGCATCTACGACGGATTTGGAACTGCAGTTAGTTTCGAAGTCAGTGGAATTAACCCTAATGTACCTTTGAGGTATGTGATGGAAGCATTCGGACCAGGTGGTTTCCGACAGCAAGAATTCACAACTTCTACAGCCTGGTTTAACACTGGTCAGTTTGTTGTCTTTGATGACATGCCAATTGGTGATGGATTTACGAACGATCCTACAGGTGGAACAGGAACTCTCGATTGTACTGATCCAATCAACCAAAGCTTTCCTGAATGTTCCGGTGGAGGTGAGCCTCTACTAGGGGAAAATCAGGATCACAGCAACATGCCTGCACTCGTGATTGACTTCCAGCCATTCTCATTTGGTGCACTGCCCTTTACGACAATGACAGTTAATGAATTGCAATTGAGCGTACCATTCTCCAACTTGTCCACAAGAGTTCAGAGAAATGCTTCTTTGAGCTTCGGTGATGACTTTGGTGGAGGCGGATTCGTAGATTGTATGATGTTCCCGAATGATCCTAGCTGCCAAGGCGGCGGTGGAGGCGGCATGGGCTTCATGTTTGATCCACAGATGGCTATGCCGTTCACAACAGGTGATATTAGTGGAATGACTTTCTACTCAGTTCGGGAGAATGATCTATCTACTGCAGATATTACATTTGATGCAATTACTGGAATTCCTGGAACCCAGGTTACTGTAAATGAAACTGATCAAGGGATTCCGGTTTCGTCACAGTTAGTGTTCGAGGTAACTACTGATGGCACTTTGAGAGTAGGTATGGGATCCGGAAGTGTGACCAATATCTACAAAGTAACAATGGCCGCAGGAGGAATAGTTGTTGCAACTCAAGATGATGGTTCAATGGAATGGGATCGCGAGATTTGGTTCCAGTCTCCATCTGAAGTTGATTTCTTCAATCAAAATGGTGGGTTCTCACAGATCTCAACAGATAATGGTGGAAACAATGGCGGTGTAGACTGTCAAATGTTCCCGAATGACACAGAGTGTCAAGGCAATGGTGGGAACAACGGCGGAGGTAATGTAGGGCCTGACTGTAATGCTAATCCAAGCGATCCAGCTTGTCAGCAGACTAGCGGACCGGCGCCTATGATGGGAGCTGTGCAACCTAGTTTCAGATTATTGGGTGCAAGGCCTGGGTCTGCGTCTCAGCCTATGGAAGTTTCCTTCTCCAAGGATATTCCAGTTGAAGCAGTATCTAACTTTGGCCCTACAGCGGTTGCTGATATAACGTCTGCAGCAGATATGGTTGAACTAACCAGCGTATTTGGTCCGTGGAAATTTCTTATTTTTCGTGACTTAAGTGCTGGTGATTTCTTTGAATTGTCTTCATTGACAACCGAAGATCCTCAGTTCTTTACACGATTCACGGATTTATTGTCGAGAATCACTGGGAAGGTTGTTGATACAACCGGTGGTGGACAAAGTTACGTGGCAAATCAGGTCATGGATCAGTCGAACAACCCAATTCCAAACAGGATTGCTATTGGTGATCAAAACAGTAACAATGCTGGTATTGACACACCAATCCATACTGGAAACCTCACAATCTACTTCTCGCCTTTTTCCAAAGTGAATGGCCAAAATCTGGAAGGCCTCATGGGTATTTCCGGTCAGGTAGATTTGAATGAATATTTTCATTTTGAGACTTCAGGTATCAGGTGGGTTGAGCAGTATGCTCATACCTTGGGAGACTTTTTTAACCCAGGTACTGGATATTTTGATGCTATTGCGAATAACATGAATTATAAGGTTGTGAAGTCGATAGATCGCAGTGAGTTGCCTACACAGCTTATGACTCAGTTCGATCAATTCGGGCCTGAGAATATGAATTTCAAGGGTGAAAGCCTCAGTGCTACAAATCCAGTGACTCAACTGATTGCTTCTGCTGGCTTTTGGCAGGGTTTGCAGAGTCCAGGTCAGTTAGAAGGAGTGGAGCTGCTTTGGAAAATTCCAACCAGTGGTTCATTGCTTTCTATTGCAGATTTTGAAATGGGTGAAGACCACGGATTTTACAATCAAAGAGGTCTCACACAGCAAAGTCCTGGAGTGTTGATGAACTTGGCCGAAGGTATACTACCGAAGTCTGGGCCAAACGGAGTTGGCGGTAATGGTAGTTTACAGAATATCGGTGAGTGGGTTTCACAGGAATATATAGGTTGGGTAACAGATGTAAACGGCACCTTTTATGGATCGCAATATTTTCAGACTGTTGAATATATGGGTAAGGTGTTTGCTGTTACTGTAAAAGCAGATGGAAACACTACGGATTATACAAATGTATTGGTTGTTCGTTCAACGGAATGGACGAAACCAGTTTCATCCTTGAGTATGTCTGGTCCCTGGAACGATAACGAGTCTGGTTTCTTTGAGTTTAATCAAGGTATTGCTCTAGTTGTTCCTGGTGTAGGTCCTATTGCTTTTCAGGACGAGCAATGGTCTATAGATACTTATCAGGGTGGTAATACCACTTCTACCCCACAAGTGGAGTATTCTTCTGATGCTTCACTTGTAGTCGCCAACAGAGTGTTTAATTCAAGCAAGTTAAGCGAAGTTACGAGTTTTCCTGAGATTTTGCCTCCTATGGGTGATCAGACAAGCGGTGCTGCTAATTGGCAGACCTTCATGTTTATGCCAGGTTCCAATGGAACTGAGTTCACAATCGAATTCGATGATGTTCCCGGTGCTGCAAATTACTCATTTATTCTTGCTGAGCAAGCTGGTGTACAGCCGGGAATGACAGAATTACCAGGATATTTAGAGTTTCTAAACGAATCAGTTACACCTGCACAAAGCAATGGAAGAAGTGAATTTCTGTTCACTCTTCCTGGAGATAAAACTGGTGTACAGTTCTTCATTAAGGTAATTCCTTTTGACGGATTAAACAATCCACTCCAGGCTCAGGCGTCACCTGAATTGACTTATACAGTTCAATAAGGACTAATAATATGGCCCCCCTGAGAATGCTCTCAGGGGGGCTTATTTTGTTGGTTTTCTTCGTTGGTTACACCATTGACCTCCCTAAAGGTATAGACGGCTACACAAGCGCTTATTTCAGCCCTGGCAATAATGATCGATACAGTTCGCAGCTCGTGGACTTGCTGAGTCGTGTTCCAGTCAAGAGTATTAGAGAAGGTTTGGTTTGGACTGAATGGGATAGAAGTCAGCCGCAAGAGAAGATAGAAAAGCAAAGAGCCCAGTTGAAGCTTCTCAGAGCCAAAGTAGATTCAATTTTATTCATGGGTGGCTACTCCAATGAGAAGTTTTCAAGTTCAAGATTTGAGTGGTGTCAGCTGAATTCAGGTTATGGGCGTTTGAACCCGAAACAGAGTCTGGAGTTTTTGGCCACAAAGTGGGGGCGCTTTTTGAAATCTTCACCACTGCAAGCTGGCGATTACTTTCAGGTGCTGAATGAGATGAATACCTTAAAGTACTTTGAGTGTATTGGAGGCTCTAACTTAGAGGCCTATGCCAGAATTCTTAAAGTGAGTTCCGACATACTCAGGGAAAGGGGAGTGAAGATAGTTACAGGCGGTGTCATCCTTGAGGGGAACTACAAAGAGTGGTTAGGTCATCTAACGAGTTCTGAAGTGTATAAAAGCTACGATGTCCTGGCGCTTCATCCCTATTGCTATCCCAAGGTATTGTCCAGTCATAGCTTTGATGGACTTACGCTGAAGCAAATTGTCTTATGGATACGCGCTCTGTGGGCGAAACAAGGACTTGAAAGCAAACCAATATGGATAACAGAGATTGGCTGGCCCTTTCACAAAGGTGTTGAGAGCCGCCCCAGGTTAATCCAACCTGCAGAATTGAAAGACCGGTTACAAGATCTGGTTCTACTGAAGCGTGATCTGGACATAGAGAGAATCTATCTCTATTCCCTGGTAGATGATGAATGGTATCAAGAAGGTTCCAGCAACGAGCATTTTGGCCTGTTTGACAAGCACTTTAAATACAAACTGTAGTAGCTCAAGAGCATTCCAACAGTTCTGTGGTCTAGTTGATTTGAATTATGGGAATGAGAACGATTTGATCAGGATTTTGGGAGGCCAATCTCAATCTCAAACAGCCCTAATATTCTGAGGTGCAAAAAAACCACCTCAAAAAAGAGGTGGTTTCTGTAAAACTTGATTAATTAAAAAATTAAGCAGCTTGAACTTTGGCAACGAGGGCAGCAAAAGCTTCCTTGTTGTTGACAGCCAATTCAGCCAGAACCTTGCGGTCCAGCTCAATATTAGCAGCCTTCAAAGCGTGGATGAACTTGCTGTAAGTCATACCATGCTCGCGCACTGCTGCGTTGATTCTCGCAATCCAGAGCGCACGAAAGTCACTCTTTCTTTTCTTGCGATCACGATAGGCGTGACGCCCCGCTCTCATTGTAGCCTCGCTGGCTCTGCGGATCAGGTTCTTGCGAGTTCCGCGAAAGCCCTTGGCTCTTTTCAGGATTGTCTTTTTTCTAGCTTTGGAAGTAGTTCCACCTTTAACTCTCATTACTTACCTCCGTATCTATGCACCGTATGGCAACATTGTCTGGACGGCTTTCAAGGAAGCGTCATTAACATAGTCACCCTGGCGAATATTTCTTTTTGTACTCGTTTGCTTGTGAGTCAGATTGTGCCTCAAATTGCACTTTCCACGCTTAAATTTGCCGCTTTTCTTTGGGAAAAACCGCTTCTTTGCTGAGCTTTTGCTTTTCATCTTTGGCATCTTATCCCTCGCTTTGTGTTCTTTGCTTAACTGATTTTCTTGGGAGCAAGGATTAGAAACATACTGCGTCTCTCCATCTTTGGCTCTTCTTCAGCTTCTGCAAGTTCTTTAAAATCTACGACCAGTTGATCGAGAATTTCCTTACCCAAATCGGTATAGGCCATCTCTCGTCCACGAAATCGCATGGATATCTTGACTTTGTTTCCTGATTCGAGAAACTCGGTCATATGTTTTTTCTTAACTTCTAAATCATGTTTCCCAATTTTTGGCCCTACTCTGATTTCTTTGACTTCAATAGTATGAGCTTTCTTCTTGGATTCCTTAGCCTTCTTCTCTTGCTGGTACTTAAATTTCCCGTAATCAAGAATCTTGGCTACCGGTGGATTAGCATTGGGAGCAACTTCCACTAAATCCATTCCGGCCTCTTCAGCGGCTCGAAGCGCTTCGTCCAGGGAAATAATACCTAGTTGAGCACCTTGTGCACCGATTACTCTGAGTTGAGGGGCGCGGATATACCTGTTGACACGAACTTTTGGTTCTTGAGGCTCACGACGGCCTCGACTGCGCTTTCGTCTTATTATGTTAGTCCTCCTAAAAGCAAAAAAATCTGCAGACTTGTCCTGCAGATTTTACGCACGGTACTAGTGAAAATGAGCGCGAAATACTGCGCTGACTGTACTAGATACCAATACCGTATCAAATTCCCTGACAATACCACTTGGACCGGCAGGGGAGGTTGAAAAACCTGCTTTCCTTTAAAAACCGATCAATATATACCTTTCTGTCTTTGCGGTGCAAGTGATTTTTAGTATCCTCTCCATTCCATTTGAAAACTCCCAGGTAAATATCAGTGAACAAAATGTATTTTGATTATAACGCGAGCCACCCGATCCTCCCCGAGTTGGTAGAGTCCCTTGACAAAGGTGATCTCAGTCTATGGGGTAACCCGTCTTCTGCTCACTCTGCTGGTCGTGAAGCACGAGACAAAATCGAAGAAGCGAGGGAAATCGTTGCTCAGTCCTGTGGTCGCAGTCATCAGGAATTGGTTTTCTGTTCAGGTGCTACCGAAGCCAATCATGACCTCATTCGCTCTTACACCAGACTTTTCTCGAAAGCACGGGTATTTGTCAGCAAGCTGGAGCACCCTTGTGTACTTAGCGCTTGTGAATTGAGTGGGAATGAGACTGTCTTTGTTCCCTATGCAGGAGACAGATTCTCCGGTCAGCCGGATTTCGCCGCGATTCAGGACCAGGTTCAAAAAGATGATTTAATCGTTTGCATGGCTGCTAATAATGAAACGGGTCAAATTTTTGACCTTGATTTTGTATCTGATCTGGCGGCACGAAAAGGTGCCTGGTTTCATTGCGATGCAGTTCAAGTTTTCGCCAAGTCTCCCGGTCTGATTCCAAAGTCTGACTCTCTATCCATTTCAGCCCATAAAATTGGTGGATTAAGCGGGGTAGGGGCGTTGATTTCAAAGCCTTTGGAAGGATTGTCATTGATACCGGGTTCTCAGGAACGTGGAAAACGGGGAGGAACAGAAAACCTGTTGGGAATTCAATCGTTTCTAATTGCCGTTCAGAGCTGGCAGGCGAAGTATCAATCTGTCTTTTCAGAAAATATGCCGGGTTTGAACAAGTATCTGGAGGAGTCTCTGCTTGAGATTTTTCCGCAAGCGCAGCTTCAAGCCTCGTCCTTAAAGAGACTCTCGAGTACGAGTAACGTGAGTTTTCCTGGCTTGGAGGGTGAATCCCTCTTGTTTTCTTTGGACATCGCAGGTATCCAGTGTTCTCTTGGCTCAGCCTGCAGTTCAGGCTCCATTGAGGCTAGCCCGGTCCTTCTGGAGATGGGGTTGAGTGAGAAAGAGGCCAAGTCGAGCTTGAGAATCTCTATGGGTGTTTTTACATCTCGGAGCGAGATTGATCAGTTGATTAGCACACTGGAAGGAATCTGCAAAAGAATGCTCAAGGCAAAGAGAAAGTAGATTCAAGAACCATGCGTACCTTCAAAGTGATTTCACGTACCAGGAGTAACTTCAGTGTGATTACAAGTATCTGGGTAAAACCACTTGAAGAGCCGGGAGAGTATGAACAATCTGTAGAAAAGAGTGCATTTTTGGCACGAAAGATTAAGTGTTTGATCTCATAGGCGTTAGACTGACCGACACGAAAGTGATGAAGAGGTAGAAGATTGAGTAAAAAGACAGTTTTGTGTGCAATGAGCGGGGGCGTTGATTCTGCTGTAGCGGCATATCTCCTCAAAGAGCAGGGATATAACGTGATCGGGATAACCATGAAAACCTGGACTTCGGCCAAGCCGACACAGGAACGGTCCTGTTGCGGGATTGATGATGTTTCTGATGCACGCCGGGTGGCAGCACAACTTGATATACCTTACATGGCTTTGGACATGCAGGAAGTCTTTGATCGCACCGTTATTGATAACTTCAGTTCCGAATATCTCAAGGGCCGAACCCCCAATCCCTGCATCGTCTGTAATTACAAGCTCAAGTTTGGCTATCTGATGGAAAAGGCAGATGAATTGGGTGCAGATCTGGTGGCAACCGGTCACTATGCTCAAATCAAACAGCGTGATGGACGCTACTGCATTGTTCGGGGTGAAGATGAAGCCAAAGATCAATCCTATGTTTTGTATAACCTGACTCAGGATCAGCTATCAAGAATTCTGTTTCCACTAAGCGAGTATGAAAAAACCCAAATCCGTGAGATAGCTGCAGCCCAAGGCTTCAAGAGGGTCGCGAATAAACCGGATAGCGTTGAGATTTGTTTTGTGGACAAGGACTATCGAGACTTTCTAAAGAAGAGTGTGCCGGAACAAATCAAGAAAGCACGCTATGTGTCAAAGACAGGTGAAGATCTTGGGGAGAGTCCTGGAGTGGCCATGGTGACTGTAGGGCAGAGAAAAGGCCTCGGAGTACATTTCCAGGAAAAAACTTATGTTACGGAAATCAATGCACAAGAGAACAAAGTGGTTCTTGGGAGTCGTGAGGATTTGAAGCGTACCACAATGCTCGTCAATCGGGTCAATTGGGTAAGCATGTTTGAGCCTGAAGAACAGTTTCATGCCCAGGTCAAAATTCGCTATCAGCATACGCCCTCCCAAGCCAGGGTTATTCCAATGCCAGACAATCAGTTGAAGGTGGTCTTTGATGAGCCTCAGGAGCAGATTGCTCCCGGTCAGTCGGCCGTATTCTACGATGGTGAGTTCGTGCTTGCCGGAGGACTTATAGAACGTTGTTTGTAAGCTCCAGTCGTATTCAAACAGCAATAGGCTGGAAGGCTCTTGGGGATCTCAGTAAAAACAGTGAGATCAGTTCCTGGCGTGATGGTTATCAACAGGAGTTACCCTTTGATGGCTTCCATGAGGAGATCGCTTCGGGACATTGTCTCAAACTCGTTTTCAGTAACAGTCAGGTAGTCCTTTTGGATGGTGACCAGTTGGTCTTGAGTCGAACGGAGATTTCTCCCGGATGTTACGGTCTGATGCAATTCTGGTATGAAGACTCGGCGAAAAGTGCTTTGTTGCTGCATCAGTTCGCCCGTGGCTTTGACGGCAATGAACCCTGGTTGGAAGTTATGATGAAGTCACCCCGGGTGATTAACGCTCAAATTCATCGAATATTTTTTCAGGAAAGAGAGGCTGTGCAGTCCAGTCGCAAGATCAGTAGTGAGTTGGGTCTCAATTTGTTCTCCATGAAGGAATTGCGTGAAGGAATCAGTCCAGCATTTTTGAGACAATCTGGTGGTGTGACTCGCTGTGATTTTCGTTCTCAGCAGGCCATTGATCTGTTTTTGATTCCAAAATCTCGTTTGAACAAGAGCCAGGAGTTGATCCAGTTCACGAGTTTCCAGAAAGACAAAACTCAATCGAAGTTCGTCTTTCTCAGGGGTTTGACAAGAGATGTCGAGCTTCACCCCAGTAGCAAGGGAACTGCTGTTGCCAGAGAAGTCTTAACTCATAGTCACATGGATTTTGGCCTAATGAAAGAGTGGAGATTCTTTCCGGCTCATCGACTGGTTTATGGGAACAACTTGTATGAGATTCGAAGAATTGGAGAACTGGGAAGGAATCATCGTCTGTTGTCCTTTTCCAGAAACAGCTTTCGCGAACTCTCGATTCGGTCCGGTGAATTGGTCTCCAGTAAAGAGGCATTGGTGAGTGTGAAATCCAGGCAATTTATACTAGCCAACATCGAAGAACTTTTGGTTCCTATTCTGCCGGACTGAGGCTATACTAATCCCTCGGACCGAGGCTATCATTCCATGGTTACTACTACCTGAAACAGCAGGTCAAAGGAATGTCCGGATGAGATCAAAATCAGAGTGTTTGAGGAGCTTGAGAGATGAGCAAGATTAAAACAGCAGTTTTCCCCGCAGCAGGTTTGGGTACGCGTTTCCTTCCTGCAACCAAGAGTCAACCCAAGGAAATGCTTCCTCTGGTTGACAAGCCCATGATTCAGTATGTGGTCGAAGAGGCGAAAAACTCTGGTATTGAACATGTTGTACTTGTTACAGGTAGAGGTAAGAACGCCATTGAAGATCATTTCGATATCAGTTTTGAACTGGAAGAAAATTTGAAATCCAAGGGTAAGAGTGAACTGCTGGAGATCGTTCAATCAGTGAGTAAAATGATTACTGTATCCTATGTGCGTCAGAAAGAGCCGCTGGGTTTGGGCCACGCGATTCTTTGCGCAAAGCCACTGGTTGGGAATCAGCCTTTTGCCGTTTTTCTCGGAGACGACCTGGTGGATTCAAAAGTTCCCTGTATGGCTCAGATGATCAAGTCCTTCGAAAAGCACGGGAATTCAGTGATTGCTGTGCAGGAAGTCCCCGGTGAAGAAATCTCAAGTTACGGGGTGATTGCAGGGGGAAGAATTGCAGATTCTCGTGAGTTTGATGTGACTGATATGGTGGAGAAACCCCCAGCCAGTCAGGCCCCATCCAACATGGCAGTCATCGGTCGTTATATCCTCGCTCCAGAGATTTTTGAAATCCTCGAAACCACAGGTAAAGGTGCAGGAGGAGAAATTCAGCTCACCGATGGACTCAAGACCTTGCTTGAAAGTCAGAAGATCATTGGTTATGAGTTTGAAGGAACGCGCTATGACACGGGAAGCAAGTTGGGTTTTCTACAGGCGACTGTTGAATTTGCTCTCAAAAGAGATGATCTCGGTCCATCTTTTCGTAAGTATCTTAAAGAGCTCGATCTATAGACCTGTTTTAATCTTATCTTGTAGAAGCCTCAAAGGCTTTGAGGGTGTTTTCCAGAAGCATGGCGATTGTCATAGGCCCAACACCACCGGGTACAGGAGTGATTGCCTTGCAATGTGGACTTTCCAGGAGTTTTGCGTATTGAAGGTCACCCGCAAGGGTTCCATCATCTTTTCTGGTGATCCCAACATCGATCAAGGTGCAATGTCTACCCAGATGATCGGGGCCGATTAAATCCAGGATTCCGGTAGCGCTGACGATAATGTCTGCATTGCGCGTGTACTCCTTCATATCTCTGGTTTTTGAATGCAAAATACTGACACTGGCTCGCTTTTTCAGTAACAGCTCAGCCATGGGATGGCCAACTATCATGGATCTCCCAATGACTACGACATTCTGGCCAAGGATGGGAATATCATATTCTTCAAGAATTCTTATGACTCCCAGGGGAGTGCAGGGAACAAAACCGTCCCATCCCAGCGCGAGTTTTCCCACGTTGATCGGGTGAAATCCATCCACGTCCTTGTGAGGTACTATTTGAGGAATATGGTCATCGGCGCTCAGGTGATCAGGAAGAGGCAATTGCAAAAGAATTCCGTGGATTGAATCGTCCTTGTTAAGACCCTCGATGGTTTGGGTGAGGTCTTCTTTGGTGGTTTCTGAAGGAAGTTCAATAAGAACTGAGTGCCAGCCAAGGGCTTTAGCCTTCTTTTGCTTGGAGCTTACATAGACTTTGGAGGCTGGATTTTCTCCCACCAGGATGACTGCCAATCCAGGAGTCTTTTGAAATGCTTTGGTTTTGGTTTTGAGCTCTTTTCGAATCTTCTTCGCCAGCGCTTTGCCATCTAGAATCATTGGATTTGTCATTCTCGCCCCCATCTCCTTCAATCGCGCGCATTATACTCACAAAAAGTGCCAGTCATAGACATTTTTGTACGAACTGGGTAGAATCTCAGCTTTTCACTGACAGGTAAGAAGACTTGAACAGGATGGCCCCAACAAGGTCCATCAAAAGGAACAACTCAATGGAAATGGAACGAGAAGGTGAAGCAGAACATCCGCTGCTGCAGGGCTTGAATATTCCTCAAAAATCAGCAGTAGCTCATGTGGAGGGACCAGTACTTATCCTGGCGGGAGCTGGTAGTGGTAAAACCAAGGTAATTACTCATCGAATTGCTTATTTGATTCAGGAAAAAGGTGTAGATCCTGAAAATATCCTGGCTGTAACCTTCACCAACAAAGCTGCACGGGAAATGCGTGAGAGAGTGGGAGGCTTGCTCGGTCATGATGGGCGTGGCTTGTGGGTCACAACTTTCCATTCCATGGGAGTCAGGGTTTTAAGAAAGCATGGAAAGCACCTGGGGTATGACAATGCTTTTTCCATTTATTCGGAATCTGAACAGAAGTCTCTTGTGAAGAGGTGTTTGCAAGACCTTAATATCGACAAGGAGCGCTACCCCGTCAAAATGTGTCTCGATAAAATTTCCTTTTGGAAAGGGGAGAGTAAGAGCCCGTCTGAAGTGGAGCCCGGCGACTATGATCCCAAGTATCTGGAAATTTATACCAGGTATCAGGAGGAGTTAAAAAGTGCCAACTCCATGGATTTTGACGATCTTCTTTTGCAAACAGTGCGATTGTTTCGCGAACATCCCGATGTTTTGGAGCTTTATCAAGATCAGTTTCATTACATCATGGTGGATGAGTATCAGGACACAAACCCGATTCAATACAAGCTGATTCGAGCTCTGTCCAAAAAGCATGGCAATGTTTGTGTAGTGGGTGATGAAGATCAATCTATTTACTCCTGGCGAGGTGCGGATATTCAAAACATTCTGGATTTCACCAAGGATTACGCCCAAAAAGATCGCAAGGTCACTCGATACGAACTCAATATTAACTATCGATGCCCGAAGAGTTGCCTGGAAGCAGCAAATCATCTAATCGCCAACAACACCTTAAGAACCCAGGACAAGAAAAGACTGGTCTCTCACAAAGGTGGGGAGGATTTGATTCCTTATACATTGTGTCCCACTGCTCAGGATGAAGCTCTCGATATCCTTCGGGAGATTCGAAGACTGAAGGGCGAGGGAGATGAACTCAGTAGTATTGTCATTCTCTATCGTACTCATGCCCAGTCGAGGGTTCTTGAGCAAGAATTCATTCGCCAGGAAATTCCCTATCAGATTTTTGGTTCAGCACGATTCTATGAGCGCAAGGAAATCAAGGACATCCTTGCCTACCTGAGCCTCTTGCATAATCCATTTGATACAGAATCATTGTATAGAATCATCAACTTTCCGCCTCGCAAAATCGGGGCGACCACCATCGAGAAGGTGCAGGCTTTTGCCCAAAATCATAATGTTGCTCCTCTGCTTGCCCTGGACGGGATAGACACGGTCAAGCCAGCAGCTCAAAAGCATTTGTTGGGATTTTATGAGCTTTACACCAAATACAAGTTGATGCTGGAGTCTGAAAATGTGGACTTGTTTGCTCTTTGCAGGGATCTGATCGAAGAAATTGAGCTGGTTTCCTACTGGAAGGGAAAGGAGGAGCACGATCGTATTGCCAATATTGAGGAGTTTCTCAATACGGTTGTTGACTATCAAAACGAAGATCCTAATGCCAGTCTGGAAGGATTTCTTGAGAAGACCAGTCTTATGTCATCCATTGATGATTTTGAAGAGGGTGGGACTTCCAGTGTAACGATGATGACTCTTCACAATGCCAAGGGTCTGGAGTTTGACTTTGTCTTCATTGTCGGGATGGAGGAAGGTTTGTTTCCTCACAAAAATAGTGTCGAAGACCCTATGAAACTGGAAGAAGAGCGGCGGCTTTGTTATGTCGGATTGACCCGAACCATGAAGGAGCTCTTTCTGACAGGTGCACGATTGCGAACGGTTCACGGGGAAGAAAAGTACCAGGTTCCCAGTCGATTTCTCAGAGAGATCGGTGAAGACTTCGTTGTGAGAATGTAGGTTCACTTTACACAGCTTTCAGGGAGCAATCTTGAGAAGATCGAGGATTGGATTTCCCTTTTGCGGTGGGCAGGAGATTTCTCCACTTGGCATGGCTGAGCAATCTGCTGTGGCGCAGGTTCCATCTTCGCCGCATTTCTTTTTCCAGGATTTTTCACAACCTCCCATGCAGCCGGGTTCGTCATAACTGGGCTTCTCAATCCTTTTGGAGCTGTAGTGCATGGCTTCCATCAGATAAGAATGCTGCTTTCTGGAGCTTGCCTGGAAACAAGCATTGGCTGTATCAATCAAGAGCCCGTAATCAAACCTTGAACCGTAGTCTATGATTCGAGTTTCCAGATTCTTCAGAGTTTCCAAACGTGAGGAACACAGCTGAAGACTGGAGTTCAAATCACTCTCCTTCACTGGAAGATACAGGGAGGCCAGTGGACTTTGATAGTTGGATGAAAGCAGTGAATACAAGGCAGTGTGAAAGAGCGAATCTCTACCAAAGTGGCGTTCATAATTGTAGATGAGAGATTCGAGTACACCCCACTCTTGATGAGAGAGGTAATAGTTTACAAGCTCCCTGTGGACTTCGACGGACTGTATTGGATGGGGTTCAATTGACTTCAAAAACTGTCTCCACCAGGTCCTTTTGAATTGCCGGTGGTACTTTGAAATACTGCGAGGCACCGAATTTCTGACTTCTGAAACGCTACCCAGCCTTAGTGCCTTTCTTTGATGAATCAGAGCGGGGTTGCGCTCAAGCACGTCGAGGTATGTGAAACTGGATCTGAATAACAAGGGGATAAGTTTCACCGGATAATCTTCAAGCCCTGTTGAAGGTTTGAAAACAGGATCGACTACCGCATAAAAATCCGCGATATCATGAAAGCCGAGCACGTAGAAGTTCCTGAATTCATCTTGCATGACGTAGTAAAGACCCCAGTGTTTGGCAAGACTGGGTAGAATCCGTTCAAACTCGAAACTGAATACGACTCCGTTTTCATCAATGTGTTTTACGGGCTCTTCCTTTAAAGGAAACAAGACAGAGCTGGGTAGATTGGGGGCACTGGAAAAGTCAGGCTTTTTGGCTTTGACGACTTTTCTCCAGAACTCTTTTGAGGGTGGAGAGAGACTAGCGAACTCCAGTGGAAAGTTCTTTTGAAGTTGCAGGAAAAGTGGAGAGGGTTGGTTTCTCCTGGGTGACTGGAGTTCCAGTGAAGGAGCATATAGCAGAAATGCGAGATAGCAAATCACCGGGATGACGAAAAGGCTCTTGATGGAGTTTTGCCACTCTAGCAGCAGTATTGTAAGGAGGCTAAAGCCGCTAATCACGAACTGGGTTTGAATGCTTGTCTCGAAGAGGACCTGCTGTGCTCCAAAACCCGCAAATAAAGCAAGAAAAAATTGATCACTGCAGGATTCAAGCAGGGTTCTTGCGAAGAAGTATCCCAGTAATGAACCGCAAAACGCAGCCTGGGCAACGGGAATGGAGTAAAAGATACCTCCCAGGAACAATGCAAGAGCAAAGAACACAAAGTTTCTTAATCCTAGAAGAGCAAAACCTGAGCCAATCAGGAAGCTGGAGAGGAGCCAGGGTGTGATTTCCATTGGGAAGAACGGATCATGGCTTAATGTACTGGCTAAATTGCAAGAAACTATGACAAGTGCAAGTTGGACGGGGTTCATACCAGGACTCATAATTTTGATTCAGTATCCTTTTTCCGGTGGCTGGCAGGTGCATGGCGCATCGACCTGATGAAATCATTCTATCACTACACGGGAGTTCGAAGCTCTGCTTGTGAGACAGTTTTAAGATCATACAGGTTCCTGAGCCTGAAGCTCCTTGCCGAAAACGGCACTGCCTGAAATTCAAAAATCAGCAATTTCAGCTCTCAACAAACAAGTTCTACTTGACGGAATGGAGCAAGTCCTTAAACTTGGTGCAGTTCTATCACTTTCAGGGAGTCGTCATGTACGCTAGATTTCAATTCATTACAGCATTGGCCTTAATGGTTTCGTTGGCTTTATCCACCGTCCTTCATGCCAAGAGTGTTTCCTATGTAACTCAATCTGGCTATTCCAGTGTGTCTGGTCAGTCTGGTGACTATCAAAACGCTTATCCAGGTCAAATGGTCAACCGCTACTTGTACGCTGCATTTCAAAAAGGTGTGCAGGAGGGCAACCTGAGGGCTCAACTCAACGGAGCAAGTTTCTATTTTGAGCCTTCAATGGGTTATTACCATGTAATTATGGATCGACCTGGATACTCCAGCATCGACATTCATTTCCGTCAGGATCCCCGCTACAGAGTACAATCCGCAAATCTCTCTATTCTGGAAAAATTGTATGGAGTGCAGGCTGGCTACCTCAGAATCGACGTGAATGGGCGCAATCTCGTCTCTGGACACAGTGCAAGATCCTACCAGCGTTTTACTGAAAACAGCTGGTCTATTGCGGGCTACATCCGTTCCGGTTCGAATCATATTCGAATCCAGTTGCAAAGCAATGGAAACGCATACTGCTTGCTTGGAGCAAAAGTTGAAACCCGTGAAATCTACAGCGGCGGTGGTGGAGGAACTGACCACTACGAAAATGAGAGATTTGTTCGACGCATGTTCGAAAGATTTCATAATCGACAGCCAAGTCTGACTGAGCTGAACTACTACACCCGACTTTTGAATTCGGGCGCAAGAACTCGTATTGAAGTGCGAGAGATGATTCGCAGTCAGGACACAGGGGGTGGTTATGATGATGAGTATACGGATTTAGTAGAAGAGTACTTCATGCGCTACGGGAATCGTCCTCCAACAGAGTGGGAGCGCTCTTACTATTCCAATCGTCTTCGCAGCAACACAATGACTCTGCCTCAATTGATTCAGGAAATCCAGAGAATCACCAGCAATGAGCCAGGAGATACCATTGAGCAGAAAGTAAGAGACACTTTCTATCGTGAGATCAACAGATATCCTACAGCTCAGGAATTGCGATATTACACCGCTAAAATTCGTTCCGCTCAAATGAACTGGCAGCAACTAGAAGAAGAGATCCGGGCTCTTAACGGAACTGGAACCGGTTTTGGACCTGGTTTGACTCCTGCAGAAGTAGAGAGATTTGGTTTTACCCGTGAAGAGTTGGACTGGCAATTCTGGAATCGATTTGAGCAGACTTCTGTGGCTTTGATTCAGCAATTGAACAGACGCTGTAACTTTGTCATCCTCAATGGAGGAGATGCTGTAAAGAAGCAAGTTGCAACTCAGATTCAAAGTCGAATCAAGACAAAGTTTCCGGGAATGTACTAGGAAAATTAAGGTTCTCCAAAAATAATGTCAAACTTGCCTGAAACAGGCCCCGTGTCCATTGGATACGGGGCCTTTTTCTTCCTTGGAGGGCAACTCAAATTGTTAGCAAAAGTTCCTTCTTGAAACGGTGCTGATAGTTCTTGAACCCTGCTGTTTTTTCACTCAAATTTCTGGTACACTGCGCATTACCTTCAGGCTCGCTTCAAACCGTAGAGAAGGGATCCCATCGCGAGAGCTTTTATTCGGGGCACTCTGAAGGGCAGTATTTTGGCAATCCAGAGAGCTTGTCCAACAAATGGAACTCATACTGATTGCTCTTCGTTCATTGAGACCAGAATGGTCCGGAACAGAGCAGAAGAAGAAGGCAGGAGAGAATGAAACTAGAATTGAGTGAAGACCACAAGTTAATCCAGCAGTCTGCAAGAGATTTTGCTGCGAAGGTAGTGGCTCCCCGAGCCAGGGAAATTGATGCCACGGGTGAGTTTCCAACGGATCTCTACAAGGCCTCTGCCGAGTTGGGATTTACCGGGATCGCAATTCCTGAGGAATTTGGTGGTGCGGGCCTCGATTATCAGGCCTATTGTCTTGTCCTGGAGGAAGTTGCAAGGCATTGTGGATCTACTTCAGTGATCCTGAGTGTGAATAACAGTCTTGCTTGCGAACCACTCAAAAGCAATGGAACTCAGGAGCAGAAAGAAAAATGGCTGACTCCACTGGCGTCCGGTGAAAAGTTGGGTTGCTATGCTTTGACTGAACCAAATTCAGGTTCTGACTGTGCTTCCATGAAAACAGTGGCCAAACGAGATGGAGACAACTGGATCGTTAACGGAACCAAGATTTTCATCACCTGTGCTACCAATGCTGACACTTGTATTCTCTTTACCAGTACCTCTCCGGAAAAAGGAAATCGCGGGATTACTGCTTTTGTCGTTGATATGAAATCGCCTGGCTTTACAGTCCAGGGCATGCACGGAAAAATGGGAATCAAAGGGAGCGGTTTGGCCGAGTTGGTCTTTGAAGATCTGATCATTCCTGATGAGAATCGATTGGGAGAAGTGGACGGAGGCTTTAAGATCGCTATGAATACCCTGAATGCAGGGCGACTCGGAATCGCAGCTAAGGCACTGGGTTTGGCCCGGGCAGCACTGGAGGACTCCATTCAGTACTCCAAGGAAAGAAAGCAGTTTGGGAAGCCAATTGGCGACTTTCAGGCCATCCAGTGGATGATTGCAGATATGGCTGTGAAGGTGGAAGCCTCACGTTTAATGATTCATCGAGCTTGCTCACTCAAGGACAAGGGGCAAAAGTATGCCACCGAGTCTGCCATGGCCAAACTGTATGCAGCAGAGTGTTCCACCTGGATTACCAACAAGGCCATTCAGGTCCATGGTGGTTATGGATACATCAAGGAATATGATGTGGAACGCTACTTTCGGGATGCAAGAATCTGCGAAATCTACGAAGGAACCTCAGAAATTCAAAAATTAATTATATCCAGAGATTTGCTCAGCAGCTGAGCGAGGGGAGGAACCGTGAAGATCTTTATTTGTGTTAAGCAGGTACCTGATGTGGCGATGCCTTTTCAGATCAAAGACGGTCAATTGCAAAAAGATGACTTGAACTATGTTCTCAACGCCTACGATGCTTCCTCTGTTGAAGAAGCTCTGGTTTTGAAGGAAGCTCATTCTGATGTGAGTATTTCTCTGGTGCTTATTGGACCGGATAAGGCCAAGGAAGCATTGCGTAAAGCACTGGCAATGGGAGCAGACAATGCTTACCACCTGTGTGATGATGCCTTTGAAGGTTCTGACTCCCATGCTGCAGCGAAGGCACTGGCTGCTTTCTTCAAGGACAGGGAATTCGATGTAATTCTATGTGGTAAGCAGAGCCAAGATAATGATATGGGGCTGACGGGTGGATTGCTAGCTCATAACCTGAGCCTTGCCTACGTGACGAACGCTGTTGGTTTGGAAGCCGATCCAGGCTCCTCTAATGTGACCGTGAAGCGTCAGGGAGATCTGGGTGCTGAAATGGTAGAACTTCCATTTCCCTGTCTGGTGACTTGTTCCAATGATATGAATGATCCAAGAATCCCGTCTCTGAAAGGGATCATGGCTAGCAAAAAGAAGCCAATGGAGCAAGTCGCAGTTTCTGATCTGGGGCTTGAGGTATCTCAGGTTGGTGACGCCGGTTCTCCATCAAAGCTTGTTCGCTGGGATGAGCCAGCTCCACGTCAAGCAGGCCAGAAGTTTGAAGGAGAAGCAGAAGAGTTGGTTTCTACCTTGATTGAAAAGTTAACAAAAGAAGCCAAGGTATTGGGCTAAGGGGTCAAGATGAGCAAAATTATTGTCATTGCAGATGCAAAAGCAGGAAAAATCAAGAAGGGCAGCTACGAAGTTCTCAGTGAAGCTTCTCGAATCGCAAAAGCCAGTTCAGCCACTGTGGAAGCAGTATTGGTAGGGGCAAACATTGCTTCTGAAGCTCAAAACCTGGCCCACTATGGTGCGTCCAAAGTTTATGTCGTGGAAAACGATATTTTTGAGAGCTATTTGAATACTCCGGTGATCAGTGCTGTGAAGGCAGCAATTGATGCAGCTGGAGGAGCTCGACTGATCATGACTCCCAGTTGCGAAACAAGCAAGGATTACATCCCGGGCCTGGTTGCAGAGCTGGATGCCTGTGGGATTCTCGACTGCTCCAAGGTGAGCTGGGAAGGTGATTCCATCAAGATTGAGCGTCCACTCATGGCAGCAAAAGCCAGATCTGAAATGGAAACTCAACATCCCCAGGTTGTTTTGACAATCCGTTCCGGCTCCTTTGATACAGCTGACGCGGACACATCAGCAACCGCTGAAGTGGTGAATGTGGACTATCAGGCTCCCAGTTTGAAGCAAGTTTTCAAGGAACTGATTTCAGTTTCCTCTGATCGAGTCAGTCTTGATGATGCGGATGTTGTAGTTTCAGCTGGTCGAGGTGTGAAAGATGCTGATGGTTTTGCCTTGATTGAAAAATTGGCGGACTCTCTTGGCGCTGCAATAGGTAGTACACGAGCTCTCGTAGAATCCGGTGTGACTCCAGCGACACTTCAAGTGGGTCAAACCGGTAAGGTAGTCACTCCTGACCTTTATTTTGCAGTAGGTATTTCCGGTGCAGTACAGCACACAGCAGGAATGAGTAACAGCAAAGTTATCGTTGCTATCAACAAAGACCCTGAAGCTCCAATCTTTAATATTGCTGATTATGGTCTGGTAGGTGATTTATTCAAAATTGTGCCACCGCTGATTGAAGCAATCGAAGAGGTAAAGAAAAACTCTTGAGAAGTCAATCAGACTGGGAAGAATCAAAGCAGGAAGAATAATGGAAGACGAAAAGTTTGACTGTATCATCGTAGGAGGGGGCGTTGCCGGTTGTGCGGCTGCTTATACTCTTGCTAAAAACAATTGTAAGATCTTGCTTGTGGAGAAAGGCGAGTGGACGGGTAGCAAAAATGTTTCTGGAGGTGTTCTCTGGGGACCAACTGCATCCGAAATCTTCCCTGCATTGCTTGATGAGACCGAGGATCCACCATTTGAGCGCTATGTAGATCGTCGTCGACTAAGCTTCATGACTGATGATGCAAGTTTTTCCATAGACTACAAGAATCAGGACTTTGCCAAGCGACCCTACAACGGAGTCAGCGTACTGCGCTCCAAATTTGACAAGTGGCTAGGTGAGCAGGTGGAGCAGGCTATTTCCGAGTCTGACTATCCTGAAGACAGCTTCGTAGCCACCGAGATTGTTGTGGATGATCTTGTTTTTGAAGGTGAGAAAATCGTTGGAATCAAAGCAGGTGAAGACGAGTTTTTAGCAGACTGCGTGATTATTGCTGAGGGAATCAACAATCTCCTGACACGAAAAGCGGGCTTTTTGGAGCAAACAACGGATGCCCACCTTGTCGCCACAGGGATCAAGGAAGTTTGGCAATTTGATCAGGATCTTCTGGAAGCCAAATTTCAGCTTGATGGCCTCAGTGGAATGAGCAATGAATTTGTGGGTTGCACCCAGGGTGTGGAAGGCGGAGGCTTTCTGTATACAAATCGGGATACAATCTCTATTGGACTGGTTTTGGGCATCGCTTCCCTGCGAGATCATGGAAAAGCGGTTTATGACCTGCTGGATCATTTCAAGGAGCATCCTTCCATCGCACCGATTCTCAAGGGTGGAAAGATGATCGAGTATTCCGCTCACGTGGTTCCTGTAGGAGACATACGTGCGGTACCCAAAAAATTATACAAGCCCGGAGCTATGGTCGTCGGTGACAGTGCCGGACTTCTTATGAATACAGGGAAGTCCATTGAAGGAATGAATATGGCCATGGAGTCTGGCAGGCAAGCTGCTTTAGCTGTTGTTGAAGCGAAGAAAAAGGCTGATTTCAGCGCTAACAGCCTGTCTTGCTACCAGGATAAGCTTGCCGAAACCTTTGTTCTACAAGATATGCATAACTTTCAGGGAGCTGTTAGGTTCATTCACAACGAGGATATGTTTACAACCTATCCCCAGCTAATCAATGACATCATGAAACAGGTCTTTCTTGTGGATGGGTCTCCAAAGAAAAAGACCCGTGATATTGTGAAGGACTGCATCGATGATTCGGGAATCAGTTACTACGAATTGATGAAAACCGCGATTTCAGGAGGCTTGTACCTATGAGTATTTCTGTGAAAGACAGACTGATTACAGTTAAGAATAACATCAGTAAGAAGCCACATATTCTTGTGGATACCGAAATTTGTGACAGTGGATGTCCCCATCAGTGCACCACCAATGTCTGCCCGGCCAAGTGCTATGAAATCATTGATGGCAAAATGAGATTTCAGTATGAAGATTGTATTGAATGCGGGACTTGCTATTACGCCTGTGATCAGGGAGCAGTGAGCTGGTCTTATCCAGAATCTGGTCATGGCATCAGTTTCAAACAAGGTTAATCTGGAGTTTCAATGATTCTTGAATTGAATGAAGATCAGAAAATGATCCAGGATATGGCTCGTGACTTTGGGAAGGAGCACATCTCTCCTCATGCCCTGGAATGGGATCAAAAGCATGAATTCCCCCAGTCAGCGATTGAAGCGATGGGAGAACTTGGTCTTTTGGGAATGACAATTCCTGAAGAGTATGGTGGGGCTGGAGTTGATACTGTGGCTTACGTAGCAGCAGTAGAGGAGATAGCAAAGGCTTGTTCTTCTGTGGCTGTTACCATGACAGTAAATCATTTGGTCTGTGAGATCTTCAATTTGTATGGGTCCGAGGAGCAAAAGAAGCAATATCTTCCTGTTCTTTGTTCAAAAGGACTGGGCAGTTTCTGCCTGACCGAACCAATGGCTGGCTCGGACGCACAGAATCAAAAGACTACTGCAAAAAGAGATGGTGATCATTATGTTCTCAACGGTAAAAAAATCTACATAACCAACGGCAGTTTCGCCAAAGCATTTATTTTCACTGCTGTGACTTCAGCTCCTGATGCGGCCAAAAAGGAAATCAGCGCATTCATCGTTGAACCGGGCCAGGAGGGGTTGATCCTGGGTAAACCTGAAGACAAAATGGGTCAGTGTGCCAGCAACACCATAGAGGTAACTCTGGAGCAGGTTCGAGTCCATGAGAGCCAATTGATTGGTGGCGAGAACGGGTTCAAAGTTATGATGAACGGTCTCAATAGTGGTCGCATCGGAATTGCAGCCTTGTGTGTTGGAATTGCTCAGGCAGCACTTGAACTGGCTCGCGATTACGCCAAGGAGCGAGTTGCATTTGGAAAGCCGATTGCCTCACAGCAAGCTCTTCAGTTCAGTATTGCTGACATGGCGACCCAGATTGAGAGTGCCCGTTTGATGACTTACAAAGCGGCCTATTTGAAGGATCAGAAACAAAACTATATTCAGGCTGCCTCTATGGCCAAGCTGTTTGCTTCGGAAATGTGTAACAAGGTCTGCTATGACGCTCTGCAGATTCACGGAGGAAATGGTTACATCAGGGAATATCCCATTGAAAAATTGTATCGTGATGCAAGGGTAACATCCATATACGAGGGTACCAGCGAAATTCAGCGGTTGGTAATCTCAAGACAAGTACTCAGATAAGTCTCACAGAGAGTTTTTATTTCTTTGAAAGAAGGATGAACATGGAATTTGAATTAACAGAAGATCAGAAAATGATTCGTGATACTGCGCGTGAATTTGCGCAGAAAAGAGTGGCACCAGGGGTACTTGAGCGAGATGCGTCCGGGGAGTTTCCACATGATTTGATTGAAGAACTCTCTGAGCTTGGTCTGATGGGTATGATTCATCCTGAAGAGTATGGTGGATTCGATGCAGACAACGTGAGCTATGCGCTTGTTATTGAAGAGTTGGCACGACATGATGCTTCCCTTGCGATTACAGTAGCCTCACACACTTCTCTCGGTACTGGACACATTGCATTGTTTGGCTCTGATGAGTTGAAGAAAAAGTACCTCCCTGATCTTGTTACCGGCAAGAAACTGGCTGGCTGGGGTCTTACCGAGCCTGGTTCCGGTTCTGATGCAGCAGGTATGAAAACAACAGCTGTTCTTGATGGTGATGAGTGGGTCATTAATGGTGGCAAGACTTTCATCACGCAAGGTAGTGTGGGAAGCACTTTTGTAATCCTTGCTATGACTGATGCCTCGAAAGGCACAAAAGGCATCAGTGCCTTTGTCCTCGAAAAAGGTATGGAAGGGTTCAGCCACGGACCAAAAATGGAGAAGCTTGGACTTCGCTCCAGTGACACATGCGAGCTGATTTTTGAGAATGTACGAATTCCAAAGGGGAACCTTGTTGGAGAACTCAATCAGGGCTTCATGAATACAATGAAGGTTCTTGAAGGCGGAAGAATCGGTATTGGAGCGATGGCACTGGGACTGGGTAGAGGAGCACTTGAGGATGGTATCAAGCACTGCAACGAAAGAGTTCAGTTTGGTAAACCTCTTTCAGCACTGCAGTCCATTCAGTTCAAAATTGCTGATATGGCGACTCGCCTGGATGCAGCAAGACTTCTTGTCCACAAAGCGGCCTATCTAAAAGATCAGGGACTTCCTCACAATCTGGAAGCCAGTATGGCCAAGCTTTATGCCAGTGAAATGGCTATGGAAGCCTGTAACCATGGTGTTCAGTTGTTAGGTGGATACGGTTACATGGAAGAGTATCACGTGGAGAGATACTTTCGTGATGTGAAACTCACCGAGATAGGTGAAGGGACCAGCGAAGTGCAAAGAATGGTGATCGCCAAGACTTTACTGCGCTGAATCGAATACCCATAGACTAGTGGTTGGAAAGTCCAGAGCTTAATCCAACCAGACTTCTTTGAGAAGCACAGAGTGCATCTTTTTGCGTTCCGGCCCTCTCTGTCTTTGTGCCTGTAGCCACTCCAACAGCTCTGTGTGCTCGCGATGATTGACCAGATGGCGCAGGTTTTCATGCAGATTGTCCAGAATGTAGCGATGATGAACATAGGCTGTCAGGCAGTGTTGAGTCATATCAATTCGGGTGGAGTGCTTTCCTTCCAGCCTTGCCCAGAATCCTCCTTCAGCCAGGTGAGGGTCTTTCATGGGAACGTACTGATCTTCCCTACCTTCTTCAGTCGCTCGAATTCTTTTCTTCATTCCCGGAAGAATCTGAAAATTCTTCAGATGTCTTAGATTGTTACTAAGACTGTACATCATGGCTCGGGACAGTTCCTTCTCTTCCATTTTGTAGCGGTAATAACTGCTGTAGCCTTCTGCAATCGAGCAGGTATTCGACATCTTGTTTTCCAAAGTGTAATGCTGTTGAAAGGCACTTTGCAGATTCTCGATCATTCTTGGCAAGACTCTTTGAAGATCCGGGTTTTCAATCAGGTAGAGATAGTAGTAGGCCTGCATAACCCAGTGATAACTTTGGGGCAAAATCTCGTATTTCCATTTGCGATCATAAAGAGCAATGTATTCTTTTAGCTTGGGGTGGAAGTACTTACGCTTAAAAGTTAGATGAAAGATAGAGAGGGTTAGAAAGTGCTGAGCAGAAGCATAGACCTCAGCGTCACGTCCCAGTTTTTCGACGTAGTCTTCTTTGGTATTGATGTAGCGAGTGATTCCTGCTGTTTTGTCGCTGTAGTATTCCAGAGTGTCCATGAATTGCATGTAGTGTGGCTTGTCCACTGGAAACTCTTCGGGAAACTTGTGGTGAAGGAGTAGCCATCCAGACAAAAAGAGACAAATGGTTCCCGTATAACCCTCATGAGATTCAGAGATGATTCGAAGGGTTTTACCACGGCGCACAAACTCGCGTGTGTTGAGAGTAAAGAATCCAATTGCCTTGTCAATCATATCCTTGAGCTCTTTATCATTGCCCTGATAAGTCACTGCAAGCGAATAGAAGGTTCCGGCCATTCGAACAAGACTTCCCTTGAAGGTAGTTTTTCCATCAAAGGGGAGATGATCATAGACCCAGGAACCGTCCGGCTTTTGCCTTCGCTTCATAAAATCAATGGAATTGGAGATCACTTCATCAAATCGGGGCTGAATGATGAGATCCGATCGATTTAAGGTAGGGTCGGCAATCAACGGGTATAAAAGCGAGAAAAACAAGATCAGGCGTACCATCCTCAGATTCATCGGCTGGCTTGAAGCTGTCTTGTGCCTCGGTCAGGGAAGTTGTTTTGCAATCTAACAGATTGCATACAAAGTGAGGTGAATCGAGAGAAAAATTGTCTATGATCTCAACGCAGCTGTTTTTCGATCTCCCGATCTCCAAGATGCAATTTTTGTTTGAGAACCGCTAGAATATAGAGTGGCAAAGCAATGATTCTGGAGATTCTCCAGGGTTCTTTCACTGTTCTGTACAACCACTCCAAACCATAATCCTGGAAAAACTTGGGACTTCGCTTCAGGTTTCCTGAGATCACATCCAGGCTTCCACCAATCCCCATCGCCATGGGAATCTTGAATTTGTGGCGATTCCTTTGAATAAAGTACTCTTGCAAGGGAACCCCCAGAGCGACAAAGAGTATTTTTGCTCCTGATTGGTTGATTTGATCGATGATCTGGTCTTCTTCCTCTTCTTTGAAGTAGCCATTGCGGATTCCGGAAATTTCCAGTTGAGGATACTCGCTCTTGAGCTGAGATACAGCCTGCTCCAGAACTTCCTGTTTGGCTCCAAGAAAATACACCCCGTATCCTTTGCACTCACAAAGTTCACAAAGGTCTCGTGTGAACTCGATACCGGGAATCCTCTCCAGTATAGGTCTTTCCTTCAGGAAAATACTGGCCCAGAGGACTCCGGCACCATCAGGAATCGCCATGAAGGATCGTCTGAGAATTGAAGCGAACTTGCGGTCACTGACAGTTCGAAAGAGGCAAAGAGCATCTGGTGTGACCAGATGTTCAAATTCATCCTTTTGAAGGGTTTTGTCTACAATCTCAACAGCTCTGGATTTGGTTCCACGAAAAATCCGGGTTTCGAACATCTCGATATGATCTTCGTGAGGGAAGAAAATATCCTGGTAACGGACCTTGGATTTGATAAAGATTCGACGGGAAAAACGGGCAAACATAACCAAAGCGAAACAAAGAATTCCGAAACTCCAGAGGACATTCTCAAAGAAAAAGAACGCCATGAGGATAGAAATCTCACAAACGCAAGCAAGGAAGATGAAAGCATTGACAGAGCCTGTTGTGAATCGCCAAAGGAACTGGGGTTGCTTGGCAAACTCCTTGTACTTCACAAACTTGTAGTGGAAGTGAGTAAAGTAGATCACAAAAGCAAAGAAGACAATAGGGATCAGAAAAAGACCCAGTGTGCTTGAGAGGGTGATGATAGCCATTCGTTTTGTGGTGCTGATGACGCTGAGGCAACCAAGCAGCAGAGCCAGAGAACTTTGAAAAGAGAGAGCGTTCAGGGAGGAGCTTTCTCTAAGGGCAGTGAAGATCCAGATCATCATGCAAAATGCCAGACCAACGAAAGAGAACTCAAGAGACCCGGAAGCAACCCAGGGTTGTACCAGAATCCCGATAATGAAGCTCGCCGCCAACACAGTGCTGACGACATAGAGTAATCCTTCGACTACATTAAACAAATTAAGAAGGCTGACCAGGAAGACCATCCAGAAGAAAGTCACCAGATAACTTCCTTGTTCCAGAAGGAAGAAGCCTCCTCTGGGATCAGTGACAAAGGAAATCTTTAATCCCGAATAAATCAGGGCAACAATGCAAAGCAATTCCATCCAGAAATAGACCTGGAGACGATGCCCTCGTCGCACCAGGAATAAATCCATGATCAGATAGGGGAGGAAACAGATATGAAGGTAATTCTCGATACTGCTGCCACTGAGAAAGTGTAGAGAGATCAGGTAAAATACCAGTGTATCGAGAGTTCCCTGATGAAGAAGTCTGCGGGGCAGGGTGGGAAGCTTGAACTGGTGTTCCAGTGTGCGACTCAGTTCGAGCCACAACCAGGCCAGAAACAAGGATTTGAAGAATACGCCAGCAGCAGCTTCCAAAATGCCGGTCCAGTCTTAGAAAGTACCGACTTTTACATCATCACCGATGATCAGTTCAGCTTCTGTCGCTGCCTTTACATCATCAATGCTGACATCTTCTGCCGTTTCAAGTAAATGGAGTCCGTCTTCTCTCACTTCCATCACAGCCAGATCCGTAACCACCTTGTTCACACAAGCCTTTCCTGTAAGAGGAAGTGAGCACTCTCTGAGGATTTTGGATTCCCCGGCTTTGTTGGCATGCATCATGGCAACTATAACATTTCGTGAACCTGCGACGAGATCCATGGCCCCACCCATTCCCTTGACGAGTTTTCCGGGAATCATGTAGTTGGCAATATCACCATTCTGACTGATTTCCATGGCCCCCAGAACTGTGGCATCGATATGGCCTCCTCGAATCATGGCAAAGGAGTCAGCGCTGCTAAAAAAACTTGAGCCTGGAAGCGTTGTCACAGTTTCTTTGCCAGCATTAATGAGGTCACAATGCTCTTCACCTTCTACAGGGTAGGGGCCAATACCCAGTAAACCGTTTTCAGACTGTAAGAAGATGTCATATTGTGAGGGGATGTAGTTCGCTACCAGAGTAGGAATACCAATACCAAGATTGACATAGAACCCGTCTTGCAACTCAGCGGCAATTCTACGCGCGATTCGTTCTTTTTTCGATTCGCCTTGCATACTCTTCTCCTTTGACGAGGTAATTCACATAAACCGCAGGAGTGATGATGTGATCAGGATCCAGTTCTCCATTTTCAACTATCTCTTCGACTTCTACGATTGTAACTTTGGCGGCAGTTGCCATAATGGGGTTAAAGTTTCTGGCAGTTTTATTGAAGACGAGATTGCCCTTTTTGTCTGCCTTGTAAGCCTTGATAAGGGCCACATCAGCAAAGAAGGACTCTTCGAGAATGCAATCTCTGCCATTGATATTTCGAGTTTCCTTTCCTTCGGCTACCTTGGTACCAAAACCGGTGGGGGTAAAGAAGGCAGGAATTCCAGCTCCTCCAGCACGAATTCTTTCGGCCAGGGTTCCCTGAGGCACAAGTTCAACCTCGATTTCTCCGGCGAGGAGTTTACTTGTGAGAGTATCATTCTCGCCGATGTAGGAAGAGTACATTTTGCGTACCTGTCCATTGGCGATGAGTCGACCATTGCCCCAGCCATCGACACTACCGTTGTTACTGATCAGGGTGAGATCCTTCGCCTCTGTGTCGGCGAGTGCATGGAGCAAATTTTCAGGGAGTCCACAGACTCCGAAGCCACCCACCATCAAAGTCATCCCGCTTTGAACCTGGGCGACAGCTTCTTTGCTGCTTGTGAGAATTTTTGCCATTGTTCCTCCAACTGGAAAGATTTGAGCCGTGGATTCAACACTCGGTTGAATTCAGTGATCAAAAGTTGTGGGGCCAGTTTATCAAATCAGGCAGGAAAATAGGACTTTTTGTATTGTTCTCAGATGACTTTCAAAGAACCGTGTTCCTGAGAAAGAGACTTGTTCTTCTCGAGAAGGAGGCGACTGCCTCGCTGAAGCTCGGATACAGAAATTTCGCGGGCTTGAAAAGATCTTTTAAGAGATTCACAGGCTTTGAGAGCATCGGTAGAGTCGGAGCATGTAAAGAAGTCTGCTGCCGCATAAGCGTACTCGGGCCAGGTGTGAACCGCGAGATGAGACTCTTCAATGACAACAACACCGCTTACTCCGTAAGGGGAAAACTGATGAAAAGTGGAATTGACCACAGTAGCTCCCGCCTCTTTGGCGGCCCGAACCATGGCTTCCTCGACTATGTCAGCTTGTGAAATTTGATCCACGCTGCAATCGTAGAGTTCTATCAATGTTTGGTGACCCAGTGCTTTCATGGAAATCTGCTAGGCGCTTGATTCCTTCTTCGGGAACCTGGACTCCAGAGTTTCCCGCAAAGTTTCCAAAACGAAGTCAGGTGGTTGTACGAGTCTGGACATCGCCTGTACAAATCGAACCTTGTCCTTTTTGGGAAGCACCTGAATGACTTCCACTCTCATTTCCTGAGAACACAATGCCAGAACAATAGCCCCGACCTTGTAGCCTTCCTCCATGAGGTTACTGGCAACGGTTGCAGCCTCTTGCTCCTTGAGTAAATCCATGAGTTTTGTTGCTTCTTCAGTTGGTATTATTCCCGCCATAAGGGCGACATGATATGACAGACTAAGCTTTGCTTCCAGCAAAAAGGAATTCATTTGCTTCTCTGAGGATGGAAATTTTGCTAAGTTGTAGGCCTTTTACGAAGAGATGAGTCCCCGCTTTAAGGACTCGAAAGGCTGTCAGACATGTCTACGAAGTCAGAAATCTTGCAAAATCCAGGTAATTTCATTAATGGTGAGTGGCTTCGTGAGGGAGATCCCAAACAAGAGATTGAGAGCGTTAATCCAGGTGATTTGAGTGACACTATTGGACGTTTTCCAAGTCATATCAATCACGTAGAACTGGCAGTAAAAAGTGCCAGACAAGCCTTTGCCAGATTCAAAAGAACGACTCTTGAGGAAAGAATAGAGCTACTTCAGAAATACAAGTCTGTGATTCAGGCGAGAAGCGAAGAGATGGCCACTTTGATTTGCAGGGAAGTGGGAAAACCCTTGTGGGAAGCTCGAACAGAGGTCAAGGGAATGATTGGTAAAGTAGATCTGAGCATTCAGGCGGGTATGCAATTGACCCAGGATGTGGAGATTGAAAATATTCTTCCCGGAGTCAAAGGTGCATACCGACATCGGCCCCTCGGTGTGATGAGTGTAATTGGGCCATTCAACTTTCCGGCTCATTTACCCAATGGACACATAGTACCTGCTCTGCTGTATGGAAATACGGTGGTGTTCAAGCCATCGGAAAAGACACCCGGAGTTGGCTTGTTGATGGCTGATTTCTTTCGAGAAGCTGGATTTGCCCCCGGAGTATTCAATCTGGTGCAGGGTTCCCGAGATATCTCCAAAGCGCTGGTTTCTCATCCACAGGTTCACGGGGTACTTTTTACGGGCTCCTATCCTGTGGGTAAGGCTATCAAGCAAGCAACTATCGATCAGCCCTGGAAAATTCTGGCTTTGGAAATGGGGGGGATCAACTCTGCGATTGTGCATGAAGATGCTAATCTCGATCAGGCTCTTGCAGAGACAATTACAGGAGCTTTTCTCACCACAGGGCAGCGCTGTAGTGCCACTTCGAGAATCCTGATTCATGAAAGTCTTTATGAGGAGTTTTCGAAAGAGTTTGTTTCGAAAGCTCGCCAGATTGAAATCGGGAATCCCATGGAAGAGGTTTTTATGGGTCCTTTGATCGACTGTTTTTCCCGTCAGAGCTTTTTGGGAGCGATGGAGCAAGCTCGTGAAGAAGGATTTGAGATTCTATTAGAAGCCAGTGAATTGAACCCTGGAAAAGACGGATTCTATGTGAGCCCGCTAATTTGCAAAGGAAGTGCGAATCTTGAAAAGATGCTTGATTCCACTTTCTTGCAAACAGAGGTTTTTGGTCCGGCAGTCACCTTGATTCCATACAGCTCACTGGAAGACGCTATGACTCTGGCCAATGCCAGTGATTATGGTCTGGTTTGCAGCGTATTTACTGCAAGTGAATCTGTATTTCAAGAGTGCTGGCATGAAGTGGAAACAGGCCTGGTGAACTGGAACAAATCAACAGTGGGGGCCAGTAGCAAACTACCATTTGGTGGATTGAAGGCCAGTGGAAACTTCTTCCCGACTGCAGTAACTGCCGGTAAATATTGCAGCTATCCGGTAACTTCCATGGAAGGGGATGTTAAAGCCCCCGGTAACTGGAATTATGTAGGTATTTCGAGCCCGGAAAGGAAAGAATCATGAGTGATTACAATCAAATTGAATTGGTAAATGGTGATCTTGAAGAACAATCTCTCAAGACACTGGAAAAAATTTATGAAAGAGGATTCCTGCCGGCAGAGAAGAAACCTTACCTCAGTGATCTGAGCAAGTCTCGAGGAATTTTTTTAAAGACTGAGTCAGGAAAAGCAATCCTCGATGCGGCCTCGCAGATTGCGACTTTGGGTCTTGGGTTTGGAGCAAGTTCCATGCGAGGGGTATGGCACTGGTCTGAAGCCTGGTCCAATGATCGCGCTTCCCTGCGAGTACAAGAACTACTGGTGAGCTACCGTGATTTTCTCAAGCGCAAACTGGGCTGGAAGAAACTGAAAACTTTTTTGTGCAATTCCGGTTCTGAAGCAAATGAAATTGCACTTGGGGCAGCTTATGAGAGAAGAAGAAACCCGAATCAGAATAAGGTCTTGGCCTTCAAAGGGAGTTTTCATGGAAGGATGCTGGTTTCTCTGGCATCAACCTGGAATCCAGTGAAGAGGGAGATCTTTGAATGGCCTTCCTTCAAAAGTGTTTTTGTGGATTACCCTGAAATGAAAGGGGACTACGAAACAGATGTAAAGGTCGATCAATCCTGGAGAGAACTATGGTCCAAGGCGGCCCGAAGTGATTTTGAGAGTCTCTTGCCTGATTGTGGAAAAGATGAACTGTTAAAGAGTGAAGTTAACACTTTGCTTCAGGTCAGAGAAGCACTGATGAGTAACGAGGTCTTTGCTGTTCTTGCAGAGCCGATGCAGTGTGAAGGGGGAGATCGCTACTCAAGTTCGAGATATCACAATGGCTTGGCAAATCTTTGCCGTGCCTTGCAGGTGCCTATCGTCTACGATGAAGTACAGTGTGGTTTTGCCATGGGGGCTGACTTCTTCTGGCATACCATTTTTGATCTCAGAGATGAAAATTCACAGGTCCTGGAGCCGGATTACGTGGTCTGTGCCAAGAAGGCTCAAGTCGGTATGGTCTTGAGTCACGAAACTATTCCTTTCGATCAGGAATATGCGGTTCACTCACTGGTTCGAGGTTACTTGCAGGGAATCGCGCTGGATCAAAGCTATGATCGTCTGGTGACCCTTGAAAAGCGCGTCAGGGATCGCTTGAAAGACTTTGTTGAGAAGCATAAAAAGGCTATTCACTCACCACGAGCGAGAGGAATGAGCTTCTCTTTTGATTTCTTTGACAAGGATTATGTACCCAAGTTCATCGCAGCTCGTTTTCATCACGGGATGCTTTATTATCCTGCGGGAACTCATACGGCCAGATTTCGACTCAATCTGTCTTTTGGTGAAGAAGAGCTAGATCTTTTGTTTACTCAGTTGGATAAAGCCTTAAGACAGGCCTTGGGAGAAGAGGTGCCCAAAGAGCCTATTGTTTATCATGAAAGTGCTATTCGGGATTTGTACGAAACCATGCATGAAGAACTTCTCGACTTGCAGTTTGAATCTTTGCAAACAGAATCTGAGTGTAAGATTGATGATTTTTTAACCAGACAACGCCAGCATCTGGTGAGATTTGGTACAGACCTGAGTCTTGAAATCATTGATGAATCCAATCTTGAGTCTTACAAGGATCGAATCGAGCGATTGCAGGAGCTTGTTTATGAAGAAGCCCGCCAGACCTCTTACCAGGAGTTCGAAAATGCAATCGTTCGGGACAAGGGTTTTGGTGTAGTTCTGCTTCAGGGTGAGAAACTCGCCGGTTTAAGCGTATGTTCAGTCCTTGCTGGAAGTCCGTTGGTGTCCGGTGTGAGAAGAGATCCGTTTTTTAGTGATGAGAAGGCTCTTTATAGTCTCGATATTACAGTTCACCCTGACTTTGTTTCCAGAGGATTGGGTCGCTTTTTAAAGTTTACCCAGACTGGTTACGCACTGCTGAGTGGATTTGAGCGAATACACGGTCGCAATCGCGAGTTCAAGGCGGGAGCAATGATTGCCATCAATCTCTCCTTGGGAGCGTTTGAGTTGCAGCACTTGCCTGAAGACTACAAAGATTTTGAGGATCATCGCGGGTGTTTCTACTACTCCCTCGAACTACCCTGGAGAAAGGGCCAGATTCGTTTGAGTGAGGGTGTTCGGGCTCCCTGGGGCATGGATAACCTGGACAGGGATTTCCTTCGTGATTATCAGGGATATCTGCTCAATAAAGTTTGCCTTTCCAACTTCATTAGTCCTGACTTTCTGAGTAATACCGAGAGTTTCCTGAGTTTACTTCCTGACTCCATGCGTCACTGTTTTACGACAAGCTCCCAGAGTGAATGTGTAGACAAGGCAGTGAAAAGTATCTGGGATACCCGTAAAGTTCAGAGGTTGTTGACCATTCAAGGGAGTTATTTTGGTGAAGGCAGTTTCCTTTCACGCTCACTATCCGGCAAGCAGAACTTCTTTCCTGTGGATTTTCTACCCTTTCCACATGAGCCACAGGAGTTTCTCGAGCAGTTAACACAAAACCTCCAAACGAGTCAGTACCTGGGTTTGTTTCTGGAGCCTATTGGTCAGAAGTCCTTGCTCAGAATCGATCCTGATTGTTTGAAAGCAATTTTGGATGTCTGTCGAAAATACAATACTCCTGTAGTCTTCAATGATACGGGGAGCTTGTTTGGTCGCTACGATGGAGATCATTTTCTGGCCAGTGCTCGTTTTGAACCTGATTTGGGCTTCTCCTTTATGGGAGGGCAAATGGGAATAGTTTATGGGCAGGACAGTGTTTATGTGGAGAAACCTCTCGCCCTGATCAGTACCTGGGATGGCGATGAGTTTACCTACGGTTGTTTTACCCGGGCGGTTCAAGACTTCCTCAAGAATAAAGAAGAGAGTCTTGAGCTCATCCAGAAGTTTGAAGAGAAGTTTCGCAAGGTTCTTGAGGGGTATCCTGTCAACACCTTGAATCTGCAAAATGGATGCGGGTTTGTCTCAGGAGTGCTGCCAGCAGAGCTGACCTCTATGCTGGAGGAAGTTCGTCCGGGACTCTACCGGGTCCTTCCAAGTCCGGCAGAAATGAAACGCTTTGTGGAGGAGTTCTAAATGGATGTAAAGTTTCCCATAATTTTTCAGGACTTGAGTCTGACTCCTCTTCAAAGAGGCCACGAGCATGGAGAAAGTTACCGCGAGGCGATTCGCGAATTGAGTAATATTCGGGAAGACTTGATGCTTCAAAGAAGTCCTCATTTGAAAGATCGACTGGAAGAGCTGGCCCTGGAACAATGGGAAAAAACCAGAGAATTTGATCAGGACTTGTTTGAAGAGCTTGAAGGAATCCAAAAAGGATCCAGCACAAGCATCACCCAGATTGTGATTTTGAACAATTACACAGACTTTCGCGACATTCCGGCTGATGAAGGTTGTTCCACTGTGTGTGTGAAGGAAGAAGACAATTTATTGCTGGGTCAGACCTGGGATATGCATTCTACAGCAAAAAACTATGTGACCGTTTTGCAACTTGGTCAGGAGCAGCTTTTGTTTTCTCTGGTGGGTTGCCTGGGGATGATGGGATTTGATTCTAAGGGAGCAATGGTCGGGGTTAATAATTTGAACTCGAGTGATGCCAGAAGTGGGATTTTGTGGCCTGCTTTGGTGAGAAAAACCCTTGCCCAAAAGAATTTCGAGGCTATGGAGGAAACTCTCAAAACGGCCCAGGTGACCTCAGCCCACTCCTACTTGATTGGGTACGGTGACAGATCTTCTCTTTGGGAGATCTTGCCAACGGTTCAAGCGAGAACCGGGGATACTCAGGAGAGTTCCCGATTCTTTCATACCAATCATTGTTTGAGCGAAGAAGCGAAGGAGTTGGAGATCACAATTGGAAAAGCTTCGACTACCCATAATCGTTATGAGCTGCTCAAGCAAAAGATTGATAATGTCAAAGTGTTGAAGGATCTGGAAGATATGTTGTGTGATCATGAAAACTATCCCAAGTCCATTTGTTCACACTATGAAAGTGGGGCCCAGGATCCAAGTTTTACCTGTGGAGGGGCTGTTGGTTCTTTTGAAGAAGGTCAGTTCACTTTCTGGAGAGGTTGCCGTGAGAAAGATCAAAACTACGTTCGCCACAGTTTTGAATTGAAGCAGGGTCAGTTTGAATATATGCAATTGAAGGTCTGATGTCGCGAAGTTACTTTATTTCCTGGAGTGCACAGGATACAGCTCCAACATTTCAATACAAAAGAGCGCAAGGTGCCTGGATTTACCTTGAGTCCGGCGAGAAGATTCTAGATGGGATCAGTACCTCATTTCAGGCGAACCTTGGTCACAGCAATGCTCGCCTGAAAGAAGCGCTTCATCAGCAGATCGATGATTTTCTGATCTTGTCTCCGAAGGCCGAATGTGAACTGAAGGAAAAGGTTTCCAGACAACTGCTTGATTATCTTGGGTTGGAGGGCAAGATTTTCTACACGGTCAGTGGAGCGGAGGCTGTAGAAAATGCTTTGAAAATGGCCCGCCAAGTGAAAGCCGCGAACAAGGTTATCGCCCGTCAGGAGTGCTATCACGGTGCCAGCCTGGGTGCTTTGTCTGTAACGGGAGACTGGCGAACGAAAGATCACTTGAGTCTTTCCTCCTATACCTTGCGCATGAAAGACCACGGGGAAGATCCAGAATTAAAGTCTCTTCGTGAATTGCTCGAAAGTGAAGGCCATGGAGATGTGGCTGCGATTATTCTGGAGACAATCTCTGGTACGAATGGAGTAAGTATTCCTTCTGCTGATTGGTTTGAAGCTCTTCAGGGTATCTGCGAGGAGTTCTCCCTGTTTTTGATTCTTGATGAGGTTCTGTGCGGTTTTGAGAGAACAGGAAAGCCCTTTGCTTTTCAACATTACGGTCTGAAGCCGGACTTCGTGACCATGTCAAAAGGAATCAGTGCGGGTTACGTTCCTTTCGGGGCTGTTTATGTTAGTGAAAAAATCAGCAAATTCTACGACAGCAATGTCCTGAGTTGCGGCCTCACAAACTATGCTCATCCTCTTGGACTGAAAGCACTCGAAGCAGTTTTGCAAATCCAACAAACCGAGAATTTTAAGCGCCACTTCTGCGAGTTGGAAGAGGCATTCCAGAGAGGAATTGCTGATCTGGAGAAGAAGTTCTCAGTCAGCGAATCAAGGCAGCTGGGGCTTCTTTGTGCGATCGAGTTTAAGGATTTTTCAGATTTTAATTTTCAGGATTTTATGAATGAGGGTGTTTACCTGTATTGCAAAGGCAATCGCATCATCCTGGCACCTCCCTATGTGAGCAGTGTTCCCGATATGGAGTTTTTGTTTGAAGCTATCGAAAAGACCTTGCAGAAGCAGGTTTAAGTTCATTCAGTTGCTCACTGGTCCATGCTATGGACAGGTAGCCCTGTTAAGATTTCGATTTTGTTGATTTTTGGTATTTAAAATAAATTCCTTACAGTCAATTGTTCAGTTCAGTGTTTTGCTAACAAGTTATTAAGGTTATCCAGTTGATCGGAAAAATCAAATCAATGAGCACAAGAGAGGAATACTTGAATCTCTTGTACCACCGATACAATTTTGATTGAATGCAGCCTGGAATCTTTAGTGAATTCCTGTTCGATCAGATGGCAACTTCAAAGTTGATCGTTCATTGCTGAAAGTTCATGAAGAAAAGGAATGAATCATGCCTCAAAGCAAGGTTGTGGCTGATGCCGGGGCGGCATTGGCAGATGTAAAAGACGGCGCAGTGATTATGTCGGGTGGTTTTGGTCTGTGCGGTATCGCTGAGAATTGCATTGATGAACTTCTCGCCAAAAACGTCAAGAATTTGACTGTTATCTCCAACAATGTGGGGAACTCAGGACGTGGTCTGGCCAAACTTCTCAAACAAAAACAGATAGTGAAAGCTTATTGTTCCTATGTGGGTGGAAACCCTGACCTGGAAGAGCAGATGCTAAGCAAGCAAGTCGAGGTTGAACTGGTTCCCCAGGGGACATTGAGTGAGCGTATTCGAGCAGCCGGTCTGGGGATTCGTGCATTCTATACGCCAACGGGCTACGGAACTCTTGTTGCTGAGGGGAAGGAAGTCAAAACCTTTGATCGACCCTGTATTCTTGAAGAGGCTCTTCATGCTGATTTTGCAATCATAAAAGCTCAAAAGGGAGACTCCTATGGGAACCTCTGGTTCAAGGAAAGTGCACGGAACTTTTCTCCCATGATGGCTATGGCTGCGAAGGTGACTATTGTCGAAGTGGAAGAGCTTGTGGAGCTCGGTGAGATTCCGGCAGAAGATGTTCACTTGCCCGGGATTTTTGTACAGAAAATCTTTCAGGGGGGCAATTACAAGAATGATATAGAGTTTCTGATTACCAGTGAGGAGGACAACTCATGAGCTGGACAAAAGATGAAATGGCGGATGTGGTCGTTTCCTGCTTTGAGCCCGGAAGTAGTGTGAATCTGGGCATCGGAATGCCTACAAGGGTCGCTCAGCGAATCAAGCCGGAGCAGGATCTGATGATTCACAGCGAAAACGGGGTTCTTGGAGTGAGCGGAAGACCATCGAGCGATGAAGTTTCTCCAACTTTGATCAACGCGGGTAAAGAGACAGTTCAGATTGCTCCAGGAGCCAGTTTTTTTGATAGTTCTCTATCCTTTGGGATGATTCGGGGTGGGCATCTGGATTACTGTGTTCTTGGAGGAATGCAGGTGGATGCTCAGGGTAATCTGGCCAACTGGATGATTCCCGGAAAGAAAGTTACGGGAATGGGTGGAGCAATGGATTTGGTCAATGGTGCCAGAGAGCTGATTGTCATGCTCTCCCACTTCTCCAAAAACGGCGAATGCAAACTCCTCAGGGAGTGTGATCTGCCATTGACTGGTAAAGAAGTTGTGGACAAGGTGGTCACGGAACTTGCTTTGTTTCAAGTGAAAAAGGGAAAGTTCCTGCTCGAAAAGCTTGCACCGGGACACAAAATTGAAGATTTAAAAATCGATGAGGATATTCTTGAGGACATGAGGTAATTATGAAAAGAGCATTCATAACACAGGGTATCCGAACAGCATTTACAAGGGCTAACAAGGGTGCCCTGGCCCAGACTCGACCTGATGACTTGTTGGCTGAACTGTTTAAGAGTCTGCTTTCAAACAATAAGACCGGGGAAGCGCAGGAAGTGATTATAGGCTGTGCGTATCCTGAAGGAGAGCAGGGATACAATATTGCCAGAATGGCGGCCTTGGGAGCTGGTGTGAATTTGCCTGGACTAACGGTCAATCGTTTGTGTGCCTCAAGCCTGGAGGCAGTTTTGCTGGCTTCTCATCGAGTGAAGTTGGGAATGAGTGAAGTGGTTCTGACTGGTGGGGTGGAGTCCATGTCTCGCATTACCAGAAGAGGTGCAGGATTTAGTGAATCTGAGGCGATTGCAAATGTGTCTCCGAAAGCGTATGTGGGAATGGGAGACACGGCCGAATATGTAGCAGGTAAGTATCCTGAAATTACTCGAGAGATTCAGGAAGAGTTTAGTGCAAGATCCCATGAGCTGGCTTTCAAAGCTTATGAAGCTGGTTATTATGAAAGGCAAATTCAAGATCTTGCCGGGAGAGGGGATGAGGGAATTCGTTACCCTGTGAATCGAGAAAAAATGAGTACTCTCAAACCAGCTTTTCAGGAAGATGGTTCAGTGACCGCAGCGACTTCCTCACCTCTGTCTGACGGCGCATGTGCTGCACTTGTGGTCAGTGAAGAGTGTTTGAAGAGCGCTGGAGAGCAAGATGGAATCGAGATCATCGACGCAGCCGTTGGTGCTGTAGAACCTGAACTCATGGGGCTTGGACCAGTTCCAGCGACCAGGACATTATTGAAGCGTCAGTCATTAGAAGCCAAGGATATTCGAGTTGTGGAGATGAATGAAGCCTTCGCTGTTCAGGTACTTGCATGCAACAGGGAACTTAGCTTTGACCCTGATACAATCAACTGCTGGGGTGGAGCAATCGCCATAGGACATCCTTTGGGGGCGAGCGGTCTTCGACTTGCTATGACTGTACATGATCGCTTGATGTCACAGGAGACTGGCAGTCTTGGTCTGGCTACTCTGTGTGTTGGTGGTGGACAAGGCCTGAGTGTTCTCTTTCGTAAAACCAGCTTGTAAACGGTCTTGCAATTTGAAATACTGCGGTTGGCATAGAAATTTCATAACAAAAAGTGTGGAATTGACCGATTTGTGTTTTCAAGAACGCGGAGGTAACGCCTATGATGGCTTTCCAGGCTACTGAGACAAAGGAAACAGCGCAAAGACCTGTCTTGCAAAAAATCCCAAGAAAGCAAGACAGAATCCTTGTGTACGTTCCCAACACAGAAATCATAGAAAGAGAAGATTATTTCCACCTTCTGCTCGATATGCCCGGACTGGAAGAAAGTTCCATCGAAATCAGTTGTGAAGGCAGTTCCCTAACTGTGAGCGGGACATTGCTGGTCCAAAACTACAGTACAACAATCAAGCGAAATCCCTTTCAACATACCTTTTATCTTCCTCAGGGGATCAATGATATGGGTATTGAAGCTCAGTTCTTTGAAGGAACCTTGCAGGTCTCTGTATTGAAAGATGACGCGATTTTGCATATGGAAGACCTGCTGGAAGCTGTTCTGAACTAATCTCTAAAGATAGCGTAACTGATCAAGCTCTCTTGAAAGAGCGAGGATGTCATCATCCTCAAGATAGGATCCAAACTGCACCTTACAGGTGTTTCCCATTTCATCGAAGTAGTAGATCTCAAGATGATAGCTTCCTGACCAACCTTGATTCGTTCGAAAGAAGAAGATTTGGTCCCTGTGGATGGACTTGGAGCGAATCATTCGAAACACCTGATACTTGACGTCTACTTTTTGACTGTCGATACACACACTTTCACGGTAGCCAAAATACATGAGTATGTGAGCAAGAAAGAGTCCGTTTGCTAGCAGGTAAGCTGCCAGGTAGACGAGAGATTTTGGATTGAAAGGGGCTTTACTTAGAACTGCTGCATTTACAACATAGATTCCAATTTCTATTCCGAGTGTGAGCAGAATCATCACGAATAATAAGAGCACTGTACTGACGAAAAAGTTGCGGGGAAACTCGGAGACGATCACTCTTGCACTGGAGGAGGCTTTTTTGAGTTCTTTCTCCAATTCGGGGTGTAGTCGATTGGAAAAATACTTCAGGCTCAACCAGATTAGTGACAACTGCATGAGTGGTCAATCGAGCTATTGAGAAATTGAATTAATCAATTCACGAATTTTGATTTTTCAATTTTAAAGGAGCAGGACAATTCCTTGGTGTTTGTCTTGACTTTGTTCTGTCAGCAGCTTTGATGATGCTTGGAAACACTTGTTCAGGAGTGGCTTTCGGTGTGCTGGGTTTTCCAGAATAACAGGGTCTTGCGCAGGAAGAAAATCGCCAGAAAGCTCGAGCCAGCTGCTATCAGTTTGGACACTTGATAGAAGATTTCCAGCTTGTCGGTACAAAACCAGAGAATGAACTGGTGAACTGGTAAGGAGCACAGCCCTACTATGATGTAAACACCGAGCTCCTTGTGCGTCTCCTTGACTTTGCGATGTGAGAACACGAATTTGATAGATAGCAGATAATTGCAGACATTACCTACCAGTAGTCCGTAAAAAGCCGCCCAAAGATAATGCACTCCAAATTTTGCTTCGAGGGTCACTAATGTTGCAAAGTCTGCACTAAAGCTAAAGATGCAAACAAAGAAGTAGCGAAGAAGTTCCTTCTGAATCCCTTGGTCACGAAATTTGAGGAATAGATTTTTGAACATTTGCTCTTGGCCTGTCTGGTCAGTAACGACTATTCTCCTTCTTTTTCGGGGGAAAGTTCAAATCATTGTGCATCCGGATATGGCTGTAAGGGCTATTCCTTTACAAAAAGCTACAGGATTGAGTATATCTTGCTCTATATCTTGAAAAGAGCTACTTTAGGACCCTAATTTGTCGACTGCAAGGAAAGTTATGAAAACAACCGTAGATTTTATGAGAGAATTGGAAGAAGTGCAGGAATTGCTGACTTCCTTTAACAAGCAAAGTGACCAATACTATCAATTGGCAGAAAATCTGGAAGAGCAGAATCCCAAGCGAGAGCACATAAGAGACTTGATGAGGGCTCTGGAGCTTGAAGAAAACGCACAGTCTACTCTCGCTCTTGTGACTCGCCTGGTGTCATTACGGGACGATTCTATGGTACAGGTCCTCAAGCAAAGCGGGCGCGATGAGAAGGGTATTGAAAGAGCCAAGGAAATTGCCTACCAGTGGGTGAGCGAATACTACCTGAAACGACAGGAAGAAATTCTGGCTGAGGTGGAAGAAAGGGACTTGTTGACTCCGTTTTACAGAAGCATCCTCAACGGGGTTCACCAGGTAGGGGTCCAGATGACCAATTGGCAACCACAGTGGACCTCCTGGATAATTAATGATGTGAATGAGACTCTGAGTGATGAACACGATGGAGACCTGCACAAAGTCACCGAGTTCTTGCACAAAAACGATTTGATTGATCGAGGGCATGGGGGAGTACCAGGTGATCGATCCTATTCGGTTCTGAAAAAAGAGGAAGATCAGTGGAAAGTTCTATCCTACAGTGAAGCTTTTGAAACGGAAGTTTCGGGAGTTACGGGAGCGCTCAAAGATTGGCACAATGAATTGATGAAGAGCGATGACACTGTGTTTCATGAGAAGCAGGCCTGGCTTGATTATATTGATAGCCTGATAACCGCTTACAGCGAAACAAACAGAAATGAGCTGATTCCTCGATGGGCTGATGTTGACCGAGCCTGGATGAAAATCTCCGGGCCAATTCAGGTGGCTCACCCATTGGAGTATTACGAAGATCACTTTCGACAAGCTGTGGCCCTTGAATGGGATGTGCGAATTGCGAATCCGGAACACTCCAGCAAAGGGCATCGTAAACTGCGGGTGGAAAAGATGGCTCAAAATTTTTATGGTTCACTCAATCTGAAGAATCCTCAGTTTGAAGAGACATTGAATTTCTGTGTTGAGAAACTGGATTCGGTGCAACTTCACATCGGTAGAGTAGGCTTGTTTTACGGAGCCGACTTTTGTGGTTTGCCATCAGCTCAGGTGGTTCCGAATGATGAAGTGGTCAGTCGAGAGGCGGGCAAGAAAATCTTCGCATTTCCTGACAACATCATACAAATATTGAGATCACGACCTTTTGTACGACTGGGGACCGAGGTATTTGGGCAGGATTTTCTCAAATCTCAAAGAAAGGTGTTGTTTCAGAACAGAGATCTTTGGTTCAAGATTTATGACATCACAACAATCGGCCATGAGTATGGTCACATCTTGTGGACCAGTGATGACACCGAGGCTACCATGAACGTTGGAGGTCATTACAAGAATGTTGAGGAATGGAAAGCTACAACAGGTGGATTGGTTGCCTTCTTTCTAGATGAAAAAGGGGAGGCCGCGGATCCTGAGCTGCGTGAGCACATTCTCAATGATGTAATCAAGAGAAGCGTTGGCCTTCTGGCCTGGAGAGAGACTTCTGAAGTTCTTCCTTACTATATTGAAGCGCTTGTTCACCTTAAGGGTCTCTTTGATACCAAAGTGCTTTCCTTCGATGGTTCGAAGATGAGCATTGATAACTCGCCCAAGACTTATGAGGCGATCAAGCAGTGGTACTTGAAGACTTACGAAGATCTGGTAGTGCACTACTATCTTCCCAAGGAAGATCCAACGAGCTTTGTGGAACGCTATGCGGTGAAAGAAGGCAAATACTACATGCCTAAGGATGAAAAGATTCATGCTTTGGCGGAGTGGTATTGGGATCTTTATCAGAAGTATGGTCGTGAAATCGACACCAGTGATCACAGGGACAATTACAAACCCTTTGATCAATAGAAATCAATGAAAGAAGCCGGCTGAAAAGCCGGCTTTTTCTAGTGGGAGTTGTTTGTCTTGATCATTCAAAAAATTAATTGTAACCATCTACTGATTGATTGCATCCAAAGGAAATCTACAGATAAGGATAAACATGAAAACCAGAGTCGTTTTATTGATTATGATCTTGGCATGGTCTTTTACCGGATGCACAAAAAAAGAAGAAAAAAAGCGTGATGCAAACCAGTTTCAGGTGGAAAGAGGGAACATTGAAAAGTTTGTGGAGGCAGTTGGAGTTATTGTTCCTACTTATACGGTTGAAGTGAAGTCCAAGGCTTCAGGCGAAGTCGTCTCCATGCCGTTTGAAGAAGGTCAGTGGGTCAACAAAGGCGATCTACTGGTGCAGCTCGATCCTGTGGACGAATTGCGTAATTTAAGAAGGCAACAGGCTCAGTTGAATAATGCCAGTGCAAATCTTGAACAAACGAAGATTGCTCACCAAAAGGCTCTCAAAACTATGGAGTTGAAGCGTAGGGAAATTGACTCCAAGGAGAAGCGCTCCCGTAGTGAGTTCCAAACAGCGAAAGCAAACTATGAGCGTGCTTTGGAGCTACACAGAAAGAAGTTGAATCCGGATCAAACTCTGGAGGAGGCCCAAAATCGCCTGAAAGTCGCAGAAGTGAGTCTTGAGCTGGTTTTGAATGAGAAGGCCATGCTCGCATTGAACGAATTTGATATCGCTTCCAGTATGCAAAGTATACGTCTCCAGGAATCCAGAATCGAGCAGGAGGAGGTCAATCTCGAAATTGCTCAAATCAGGCTTGAGGAAACGAAGATTCAATCACCAATTCGAGGCTTGATTCTAAAAAGGCTGGTAGAGCCGGGACAGATTATTTCGTCCGGAATATCAAACGTCTCCGGAGGAACAACTCTAATGATGCTTGCAGATGTAGAGGAGCTCTTTTTAGACACTCAAGTAGATGAGAGTGACATCTCAAGGATAAAACTGGATCAGGAAGTGGAGCTAAGAATTGAAGCCTGGCCCAGAAAGACCTTCAAAGGTAGAGTACGCAGGATTGCACCGCAGGGAGAAGATGTCTCCAATGTCACAATCTTTCGAGTTCAGATTGCTCTGGACAAGAGGGCGAACCGTTTTGTGAAGCCCGGAATGAACGCTACTGCAAAAATAGTCTTTCAGCGGGAAACGGATATACTCAAGGTTCCACTCAAGGCTTTAACGAGAAGAGGTAGAGACTTCGGAGTTCTGAAAGGGGAGTCCGTCCAGAGCAGTCAGTTTGCGACGATTACAGTTGGTATTCGTGATTCAAGTCACGCTCAAGTTTCCGGGCCGCTGCAGGAAGGTCAGATTCTTTGGGAAGATACGAGCAGGGCAGCGAAGTCTGGAGGAGATCGGCAGGCTGCGAGAAACATGCGCAGAGGAATGCGTATGATGAACCGCGGGAGCAGATGATGTCTGTAATCTCGATCAAAGGGGTAAAGAAGTACTTTCAGATGGGTCAGGAGACAATCAAAGCTCTTGATGGTGTTGATCTGGAGATAAATCAGGGTGAATTTGTGGCGATCACAGGATCAAGCGGGAGTGGAAAGTCTACCTTGATGAATGTTCTTGGTTGTCTGGATAAACCGGATTCCGGTGAGTACGTCCTGGATGGACAGGCGGTCAGTGAACTTGATGAGGGTCAGTTGGCTCAAATCAGAAATGAGAAGATTGGTTTCGTGTTTCAGAGTTTCCACCTTCTCTCTCGACACAACACCCTGCAAAACGTCACTTTGCCAACACATTACGCTCAATCTGGGAGATCGCACTACAAACCAGAAGACCTTCTCAAGCTGGTTGGCCTTGTAGACCGCTCGGGTCACACGCCGCCTGAACTATCGGGAGGTCAAAGACAAAGGGTTGCAATCGCAAGGGCACTGATCAATGAACCCGCAATTTTACTGGCCGACGAACCAACAGGAAATCTTGATTCAAAAACAAGCAAAGAGATTCTAAGTCTTTTAAAAAATCTGAATTCTCAGGGAGTGACTATCATTCTGGTTACTCATGATCCTAAAGTTGCCAGACAGGCTGGACGTGTAGTCGAATTTTCTGATGGAAAGGTCTTTCAGGATACCCGTCAGGAGAGCACAGCAAAGGGGGAAGCCAGTTCGATTGATCTTAACTCTCAACCGAAAAAGGGGAGTTTTTTAAGTAACTTGTTCTCCATCGTTTTTTCCGGATTGATTGGGACTAAACTTCGCACTTCCCTCAGTGTCCTTGGTGTCATTATTGGGGTTGCAGCTGTAATCACCATGATCGGTTTGGGGCAGGGGGCAAGTGCGAGTGTAACCGAGTCGATTGGTGCAATGGGGACCAATCTTCTTATGGTGCGCTCCGGGGCAGGTAGAAGAGGGCTTGTACGTGGTGGAAATGTTCAAACTCTCACCAGTGATGATGCGACAGCCATTGAGGAGAAGATACCCGGTCTTCTCGCAGTTGCACCGGAAAGCTCGGGTCAGGTCCAGGTGAAGTACTTTAACAACAATAGCAATGTAGGGATAGTTGGTAGTAATGCGGACTATTTTCTGGCGCGTAACTACAAGCTGGATTACGGGCGCCTCTTGAATCAATCAGATGTAGATAATTCTCGTCTTGTTTGTGTGCTGGGTGCTGATACGGCGGAGGAGTTGTTTGCAGGTGCTCCTGCGATAGGTGAAAAGATCAGGATCAAGGGCAAGAGCTTTGAAGTTATTGGGGTTTTGCAAGCGAAAGGTCAAGGGGGTTGGTCCAATCCTGATGAGGTTATTGTGGTTCCTCTGAGTACCGCGCAGCGCAAACTCTTTGGAGTTCGACACGTACGTGCAATCTATCTGTCTATCGAAAAACAGGAGGAGATGAGCCAGATAGAACAGGATGTGAGCCAGTTGCTTCGTCAAAGGCATCGTTTGGGTCCTGAAGATGAGGATGATTTCAGGATTAGAAATCAGCAGGAATTGCTTCAAACAATGGGTAATGTTGCCAATACATTTGCTCTTCTTTTGGCAGGTGTGGCAGTCGTCTCCCTTCTTGTAGGGGGAATCGGGATCATGAATATCATGCTGGTGTCTGTGAGTGAGCGAACAAAAGAGATCGGACTTTTGAAGTCCCTGGGCGCGACCCAATTTCACATCATGCAGCAATTTCTTCTGGAGTCATTGACCATTTGTTTTCTCGGTGGAGTTTTAGGGATTTTGGCTGGCCATGCTGCGGCCTTTATGACTGGTTCCTTGACGAGCTGGAAGGTGGTAATCCCTGGTTACGCCTACATCGTAAGCTTTAGTTTTTGCGTCTTCATTGGAGTAGTATTTGGAGCCTATCCAGCCCTCAGTGCCTCCCGACTCGATCCTATTGTTGCTCTGCGGCATGAATGAGAAATTCTTGCCAACAGGAAGGCTCAGTCTCAAAGACCAATCGATGTCGTAGAATGAATTTCCCCACAGAGAGAAGATCCTCAAAACTTGCTTGAGTTCGATTCTGCAAAAAAGCATGAGCCTTGCATGCTTTCGCCAGGTAAAGGGAACTTCTTGGGGAAATTCCCGGACTTCGGATTCCCATTTCTTCGCGAAAGGCAGGGTCTCTGGTTTTTTGAGCAATGCGTACTATGGACTTGACCAGATCATCATTGACCGTGATTGCACTACAGAGTCTTTGCATTTGCAGAATCTCCCCATTTCCCAGTAGTTTGGGCAGTGATTTTTGAAAGAGCTGAGCTGTGGTATCAAGCTTGAGAATACTCTCTTCTTCACTTGCACTCGGAAAAGGGACTTCATAGAAAAGCAAAAAACGATCGAACTCCGCTGGACTGAGTTTACGCTCTACTTGCCCTGATGGACTGAGCAAATCTGGATTCATGGTGGCATAGACAAGAAAAGGCTGGTCGAGGTAATAGACTTCTTCCTCAATGACCACGATTCGCTCCTGCATTGCGGTAAGCAATGCTCTTCGAAAGTCCGGGGTGCATTGATCGAGTTCATCAATCACCATGACTTGATTGCCAATGAATTCCCCAGTGCGCTGTACCTGACCAACTTCTGCATGTAGGGTTTCGCAAAAACTCTGAATAGCCGTGCTTTTACCCAGACCTGGCAGGCCTTGAAGCAGGACGTGCCCACCTGTCAGTAAGCCCAGAAACAAGACATCAAGCATTTCCTTTTGACCAACCAGCCTCTTTTGAACTTGTTCCCTGATCTCCTGAAGTGAGTTGAGACAAAACACAAGGTCTTCGGCCTGAAGTTGAACCTTCTTCCTGTATTTGAGCTTTTTGCCTGCTTTGGTATTGATATCATCGGGATTGAGACGAACCATGGTTGTATTGTAGCATTAGATTCTTGATTCGTGTTTTTTCCTGACAGGAGCAAACAATGGATTGAGACTGGCTTTGAGATTCATGCATCCATAGAGGAGGTTTGCAATGGCAGGTGGCGGATTCGGTAGAAAGCGCAATTTTCGAAGGTCTCCAGGTACGAATACAGCTCGAGAAGCAGATCAAAAGCAAACAGTTCAAACAGAGAGCGGGGGAGATCAAGATCTCGATTTATTGGAGGGAAGCAGTTTTGCCAGTGCAGTCAATGAGGGGGAGAGGAATTTTTCCTCAGCGACAATTCAGTCCAGTGAGTTAAGCTCCATTGAATGTCAGGGTTTAAACCTGAGTGACAGTAGCATTAGTGACCTCAGCGTTAATGATGCTGATTTGCAATCTTCTGACTTTAGTAATGCTGAACTCATCAACTGTGTCTTTGATGATGTGAATCTCAAACTTTGCAAATTCGATAACTGCGCAGCAGCATCAATGAAAGTTCGCAATGCTGATTTAACCCGTTGTGAATTCAGTGAAGCCGACTTGTCTCACAGTGTTTTTCTGGATGTAGATCTTTCCCAGGCTCGATTTGAAAATGCAGATTTGAGTTTTAGTGAATTCAACGATGCTTCTTTGAAGGGAGTTTGCTTCAAAAATGCTGATTTATCCAACGCAAAGTTTATCAATGTAGCGTTTGAAGACACTGACTTTAGTGATGCGGCTATCGGCGGAGTGAGTTTTGAAGACTGTGTGGGCAAGGTTCGCTGGGAAGGCCGCAGTATAGACTATGCGGAACTGGTTCAAATCTCCAAAGATCAACTCTGAGAGACTCTTGAAAAGTCTTCACCGGTTGGGTGCTGAAATATCTTCAACTCAAACTCATTGAGCACAGAAAAGATGTGATCAAAGATGTCAGCCTGAATTGTTTCATACTCTACCCAGTTCACAGTTTTGGTGAAGAGGTACAACTGGATGGGTATTCCAGTTACTGTCGGTGGATTTTGACGAACGAGTTGAGTCATGTCTCCTCTGATCATGGGATGATTCTTCAAATACTCAATCAGGTATTGTCTGAAAATTCCAAGGTTGGTTTGAGCTCTTCCGTTGACCGGACTCTGACTTCTATCCACACCCTTACTCTTGTTGTCCTCATCAATCTGGCTTTGTCGCTCTTCAAGATAAGACCGTAGAAGATCTACCTTGCGCAGTTTGTCTAACTTTTCGCCTTCCATGATTTGAACTGAGTTGATGTCGATGAATAGAGAGCGACAAACCCTTCGGCCACCACATTCAGTCATACCTCTCCAGTTCACAAAGGGTATCTCAAGGAATTTGTGAGTCGGGATGGCTGTGATGGTTTTGTTCCAGTTCTGGATTTGCACTGTATTGAGGTTGATATCAATCACATCACCATCAGCATTCATTCCGGGGACTTCCACCCAGTCTCCAATACGAATCAAGCCGTGAAATGATATTTGGATACTTGCCACCAGAGATAGAATTGTATCTTTGAATACCAGCATCAATACAGCTGTAAGAGCTCCCAGACCGCTAAGGAAGTAAAACGGCGATCGATTGAGAGCGATGGCCAGCGCGCAGATCATCCCAAGGCTCCAAAGGAGAAGCTTGACTACCTGCAAATATCCTTTGATGGGTTTCTCCTTACTGATACTAAAGGTTTCATAGTAGCTGATTCCAGCGTCGATCAGGTCGTCAATGATTCTAAGAAAGATTATAAGAATGAAAGAGGCGACAAGGTTAGTGGAGACCAGTCGGTACTGACCGGGAAGAAAGCTGAAGTAGATGTAAAAAACTGTGGCAGGAGCCAGCCAGGCCGTATGGTTTAAAGGCTTGCTGTCAAGTAGTGCCTTGGCCGCCGGGTGGTCCAGGCGTTTGAGGAAGTTCTGTACAGCCCGCAGCAGATAGACTTTGGTAACAAAGTGAATAAACCACGCCAATAAGATCACAAAAAGCGGAGTCAGTAGTTGTGAAAGAATGGGGTATTCAGTCTCCATCCATGAGATGTAGGGCTGAAACCTCTGGGCTTGTAGCTGCAATTGTTCGAACATATGACTCCCTTCGAATTATGTTTTCGGCAGAGGGGAGGCTTTCGTTTCGTTTAAGCGGGATTTAAGCGTGCTATGAGCATGGTGATATCATCGGATTGCTCCTGATTTTGGCGAAAAAGCGTAATATCTTCGATGATAGCCTTGGAAAGCTCTACTTCACTTAAGTTTTTGTTTTCCTGAATGATTTGAAAAAATCTCTCCATCCCATAGAGCTCTTTGGATTCATTTTCTGCTTCGTTGACACCATCGGAATACAAAATCAAAAGACTTTCTCTTTCAATTTTGATCTTTTCCAGTAGATAAAAATCACTTTCCATTAAGCCTAAAGGTAGGCCCTTTGAAGAGAGTTCTCGAATATTCTCACCGTCATAGAGAAGCATCTGGTTTTGTCCCGCACTGGAGTATTCCAGGATGGCGTTCTGTGGATGGAAGCGACACAGGAACATAGTGCAGAAGAAGCCGCTTTGATTGAGTGCACAGCTGTGAAGATTCAGGTTACGCATAATACTGCAGGGATCTGATCCAGAAGGCAGGAGCGCTAGCAAATGAGCCTTTATAGACGAAGCAAAGAGAGCTGCACTCAGTCCCTTTCCACTCACATCAGCAAGTGCAAGGTTCAACCAGTCATTGCTTTCCATTCCTTCGTAGAAGTCACCTCCAAGGTATCTGGCGGGACTAAAATAGCTACTGACTGGAATGGGGAAATTTTTGAGATCTGGTAAAAGAGAGGACTGGACACTCTCTGCAAGCTCGAACTCCCTTTGAGTTCTTTCAAGTTCTCTGTAGAGTCGAATCTTTTCCTTACGGTCTTCAAAGTGAGCTAACTGCTGACTAAACGCTCTCAAGGCTTCCTTATCATTACTTTTGAGCTTTAGAGCTAGCTCTTCAAAGTCAAACTTATGCCAATCCGTGTCATGATCGAATCGAGAGTTCTCAGCGATTAATACTTCCAAGAATTTGGATTCTTCCCGTTCCAGTGTAGCTGCCTGGACGCGGGAGTAGCTCTCAAGAAATCGGATCTGTTCTCTGGTCTTGCTCAGCTTACGCTGGAACTCACCTTGCAGAATTTGTAACTCTTTCATGGGGGATTGAAATTCCTTCAGTTTAGCATCGTCAAGAGAATCGGAGCAGTCTTCGACGATAGCACTAAACTTCTCAATGGGATAGCTAATAGATTTGGTCAGGACAGACCCAAAAAGCAAATAGAAGAGTAGCAATCCAGTCACAAAGAAGCCGGCCAGCTTCAATAACTCGTAAGCCTTCTTCAGCAGGGTAGAGCGTGAAGCTTTGGTAAAGTGGAAATACTTCCCCAAACTACTGTCGAGCTGTAATAGTGCGAAATAGTGACCATCTTTCGTAAACTGAATCTTGAATTGAGTTTGTCCGTCTTCCACTTTTCCTTTCAGGAAATCAAAGTTGACCTTGCCCTGGGAGGAATGGTTAACGGGATCAAGAAGAGTGAAGGAATCAGGTAGATGTTCCTTGAGCTCAGAGAGCAGGCTGAGTCTGTACTGAACTTCCTGACTTGTGGAGGGTTGATGGGTGATCTCATAGAAGTTTGCCAGATTACAAGTCAAGCTGAGAAAGCCTTTGTATACCTCGTTTGGTGGAATATTGATCATCTTTGAGATGTCGAAAAAACTACGATCTTTTTTTCTCACAGGAATCGGAGTGAAATAGATCCAGACTTGATTGTTAAACAAATTCATTGAACGGTAGTTTTGTGGTGTTTTCAGTAGATTTAGATTGTAGAGACTCTCAAACGGGATGAGAAAGAAAGGGTCTATTCCTTCCTTTTGATGCATTCTGCGGGTTAGCAGATTTGCAAAGGTTCGGGCAATCAGAGAGGGACCATGTTCTTCTGGACTTGCGCTAAGTTGGGACATTGTCCGGTCTACCCTTGAGGAGGACATTTCGTTGTATTTGTGGATATACTCCATGGCCAAATGGAGATCGAAATAGTTGATTCCGAAACTCCCGGGAGTCAGTTGTGGAAAAGGTTTGAGGATTTTTCTTTGTAAGTTGCTAAGTTGAATTTGCAGCTTTTCCTTTAACTTTTTTCGGTAGCGACTCTGCCACTTCATATTGAAATCACCTTCGTAAGCAGGAAAGTACTTAGAGATCTCTTTGGCTTGCGATTCAAACGACATCTTCTGTAGTTTCTTCTCAAACTTTCTTGCGAGAGGAAGGCTGTGCTTTTCAAACTGTGCCAGAAGTGCTTCATAGTCCCTGTCAAACTTTGAGATCATCTGGAAACTGTCTTGGTAGAACTGTGCCTTGGCAACTCTTAGGCTCGAATGGTAGTACTGAAACCCAAAGAAGCAAAGCAGGGGTACCAGGAGCAAGGTAAGAGCCAAGCCGGGGGAGAGAAGCTGTGAGAATAAAGTGTTCTTCTTCATGACTTCACCCAGACTTTCATGCCGCCTGAAAAAATCCCTTCCTGATCAAGAAGGTCTTCGAAACTCTCCAGAGTCTCAAGTGAAGGGGTAGAGTTTAAAACTCTGGCAATCTCTTTGGGAGACTGCTGATGTGCAAGATAAGATATACTCAGCGAAAGAAAACCACTGTGAAACAAGTCCTGGATAGAGAGTTCTCTGTTGTCTGGAAGTAGACCTACAGGCGGATTTGGGCAAGGTCGATGTTCGTATCCGCTACTTTGTGCCACAAAGGTAAACGGAGTTCCGCATTGAAGAAGCCGAGAGTGAGAAGCCCTCTCGTAAATGAGCATTCCACAAGCAGTATTGATGGTTTTTTGAAGTTGGCAGGGGATATCCTCCATTGGACAGTTAGTTTCCAATAAACCCGTCAGATAGCTTTTGGCCGTTAATGCTATCAGAGAGGTTTTGAGACTCTTTTCGAAGAAATCCAGATAGATCAGAGTTTCTACAGCTTTCTCTCCTTCACGCTTGTGATAGATAACACAATCAAAATCCAACTTGTCCTCTTTCTTGTGACTCACCCTGAGCCATTGCGGTTGGTTTTCAATGAGCAAGAGACTGTAGAGGCGCTCAGCAAGAGCCAAATCCGCCTTGAGCTTGTCATCCTGTAGGAACCTTTCCTCCATGAAACTTCTCTCTACAAGTTGAGAAAGACAGCTCTGAAACATGGCTTTTTCTTCAGATTCAAGTTCGCAGGAGAATTCCAGGAAATGTCCATTGCCCGTATCAATTCTTGTTGTCTGTGGATTCGAAGATGTCCTGTAGGAATCAGCAAGTCTGAAGAAGTAGCGCTCACTCAAATCAGCACAGAGATAACGAAAATTCTCCAGGTACTCGTTCAAACGAAGTCTTGGTTGCTGGAGGACCGTTAGGTATTGTTCCTGAAGCTTGGTGAGGCGTATTCTACGCTGAATCATTTCATGAAAATCAAGAATCTTGGCTTGAAGCAGAGTGAATTCATTCCCTTCTTTGGCATGATTTGCTTCATCAGGATTCAGGACCGCTTGAAAACAGCTTTGAATACTTTCAAGTACCTTCTTGTATTGTTTCATCGAGGATCTTAACAAGTAGAGAAACAGGACACTCAAACTAAGAATTATTAAAGAGCATCTGAGATAAAACTCCCAGAGATACTGGTCCAGAGGTGCGGCAAAGTGAAGGACAAAATTTGAACCCAGTCTGGAAGCATAGCTATAACCAATGTAGTCCTTTTCTTGCCAAAGGTATCGATTTTCAAATTTGCCAGCCAATACACCATTTTGAAACGACTTGATTGGAAAACCGGATGTATTGGAGTGATTCCATCCTTCTTCCTGGATGATTCCAACGACATTATTCTTTCCAATGTTCTCACACATCGTGACAAAGAGTTTTCTCAATACCAGAGAATCTCGTATCTGAGCCATGACGATTCGGGGTGGAAAGAGGGGAACGCTCTTAGCTTCTGGTTTCAAAAAATCCGTGGGAAAAAATCTCCAAATGATCTGGCGGTCCTCAAGGGGGACGGCTTCACCTTCCTTGTCTTCCAGGCGAAAACGCAGTGCGCTTCTTAGAAATCTGATGTAGCGATGATCTCCCCGTTTGAATCGTGAGTGCTTGCGAAAGACAAAAGTGAGAGACCAGATCAGGGGCATATATTCTTTGGACTCCCAATCCAGTCGCTTTTTGTATCTCGGGTTCTCTTTTTCGAGTGGACTACCGGGAGGAAGCCAGGTGAAGTTGTTGACATTTGCTTCCCAGGGGATGACTTGATCTCTGTGCAGGGCGGAGCTGTCAAAAATAAAGTCTCTGAATCCGTCCATCTCATCGATAACCCTAAAGTCTTCGGCCTTGAAGTGAACTGTTCTTCTGACTGGATCTGTCTTTAGACTGATCCCGAGTTTGGAAAACTTTACAAGATAATCCATCTCCTCCCTTCGAAAGGACTTCCCGTCATTTTGCCAGATGAGTTCTGAATCCGTGAAGAGAATCTCACTACGGGTACTTGCTTCCAGAAAGGATTCGCTATCGTAGTTGAATAGAATCAGGGAGACTCCTGGTTTACCTCCATTTAGAAAATTCTCGTAGTCTTTTTCGGTGAGAACCTCTTTGTTTAATTGCTGATTGAGTTGAAAGTAGTCTTTGTGGAAAGCCTGCATTTCCTTCCAACTATTGAAAATTGTTTTCTTTGAGAACTGTGCATGGATAGCATCGACTTGCTGGCGCAATTTGGACTCGAGATCTTTAGCCTGTTTTAGACAGCTTTGATGGGCTCGTACCAATGTTTCTCGGTAAACTTGTGTCCCGAGATGCCAGGCCAGGGCTGAGAAAAGCAAGAAGGTGAGACCGGCAAAGAAAGAGTAAAGCAGTTTAGTAGCAAAGCGAGCAGAGACTGATTTTGACATAGCTAGCCTAAATCTTCTCTGTGATTCCAGTTCTCAAGTATCTCTGAATCTTTAGCCTCTATGGTTTCAATGAATTTCTCTGGCAGGGACTTGAGAAACCAGTCCAGTCTGTATTCCTTGGGGTCCACTTCTCCTAGCTTCTGAAGGCAGCTCTTAGTGAGAAGAACCGGATGACCTCCATTGTTGCCGAAGCGGGGAATGCAGGCCATAGATTGGGGTTTCAGAGAAGTATACAGAGCTTGAAGTAAGGATATCTCTGGTGGGGACATATCCACTGGTTGCACAAAGCAAGGGCCTTGACTACCCAGTCTATTGATACCTTGCAAGATTGTAGAAAACTGGGGGAGGTCAGGTTCGCTCACGGGTAGAAACCTGGTTGTGGGAAAATCCTTGCTGTAGTATTCGCTAGTACCGGAAACAGCCTCGAGCCTACAATGCTCGATATAAGGATAATCTGGATGAAAAAGCATCACAGCTAATAGATCCGGCTGCCATTGGTAATAGCGCTCCAGTTGCGCCAGACAAAGCGGTTTTCCTTCGTAGTCAAGCAGACCTTTGCTGACCCCCATGCGCTTTCCCCGTCCCGCACTCAAAAGTATTAGACTGACAGGGTCTGACATAGAGTCCTACTTGGCAGGAGCACCTTGTTCGTACCATTCCTTCAGAACTTTTCTCTCCGAGTCCTTCATTCCTGTTTTGTTGCCTAATGGCATAGCCTTACCCACGCCTGCTTGCTTGTAGATCAAGGGGGCAAATCGCAGTATCTCGACCTTGGAATCAAAGTGCATACCCGCTGGAACCGGAATTGGATCTGTTGGCTTCTTGGAGTGACAACTTGTGCATCTTTGAGCAATTACCTTTTCCACCTTGGCAAAGGGGATGGGCTCAACTTTGATGACATCTCCTGTATCTTCCTTGCATAAAAACGGACTGAAAAGTGTCAGCATAGTGATTAGAAAACCGGTTGCTGCGAGAGTAGAGAGGACAATACCGTCCCCCTGATTGACTTCGAGCTGACAACGCTTCTTTGAAGAAGGGGCCAGTAAAAACAGAATAGTTCCGATACCTGCCAAAGTTGCCAGGAAACCAGCTCCCATCAAATCAAATATTTTGCTTTCCAGCATGGCGATTTGCTTCAAAATCATTCCGAGCAGGAAGATGCCAACTGCAAAAAGCCAGGCGAGGGGATGTGAATAGACTTCCGGAAAGTGATTCGAAAGCATCAGGAAAAGCACTGCATAGGTAATGTAGTGGTTGTGCAGTGAACGCATTTTTGCGTACTTGGAATGGGATGGGTCCGGTTCAATTCCTGCTTCGGCTTCCGCAAACATCTTCTTTTGACCGGGAATGATGTGGATCAATACATTGGCTGCCATGCAGGTTGCCAGCATGGCTCCAAGATGAAGATAGGCCGCTCGAGGAGCTAGAAGTTGATGCAAGGTCAGGGAGAAGATAGTCAGAGCTCCCAGACCCATAGCGATTCGAAGTCCCATTGGCAACTTCAGTTTGAATATGGTGTCATAGATTAGCCACCCAACAATGAAAGAGCCAATTCCGATAATGATAGAGCTTTGAGCACTGAGCTCGCGAATGCTTGGATCAATCATAAACTCATTGGCATTGTGGTAATAAAGAAGAACCAGTAGAACAAAACCGGTCAACCAGGTGGAGTAGCTTTCCCACTTGAACCAATGAAGTGGTGTGGGAATTTTTCCGGGTCGAAGAGGCATTTTCTTTACGTGCCACAAACTACCGCCATGGAGCATCCAGCATTCTCCATCGACTCCCTCTTCGGGTACGGTCTGTGGCCGAAAACTCATGGTTAGCCAGGTAAAGAACATACTGTTGCCGATCCAAAGTATGGCTGCCATCACATGAGAGAATCGAAAGATGATTTGGCCCCAGCTCTTGACCGTTTCCGCAATATTGGTTGGTGGACTGGCCAGTACTAAACAAATAGCGATTCCGACAATTCCAGTAACGATACTTGCCGGGATTGCCAGTGAAAACTCTTCTGCGATGTTTAGGAAGTGTTTGATGATGGCAAGTGTGACCAGAATCACGAGAAGAGTGATCCAGGCCGTTTCTCCCGTATAAATTTCCGGGAAGTGGTTAGTAAGCATGATGAAGATTACAGGCAATGTGAAATAATTATTGTGAAAGCTTCGAAGCTTGGCTTGCTTGGAAAGACTTGGGTCATGAGATTGACCACTGACCACGGCTTTCATCATCTTCTTTTGATTGGGAATGATGTGAAAGAATACATTTCCAGCCATGAAGGTACCAAGCATGGCTCCAAGATGTATGAATGCTCCCCGGGAAGCAAAAACCTGGCTGAGACCATAGGAAGTCAAGGCAATAAACAAAGCGGTTATCGCAACGCATAGAAGGGGAATATTACTGAGTGGAGATCGCCACAACTGATCGTAAAAAATAAAACCCAGAACCAGAACCGCAGGTCCAAGATGAACCGCAGCCATGTGGTTGACACTGCTCACGGAAGGGTCCAGGAGGTAGACGCCACCACTGAAATAGTAAACCAGAGTCAATAGAATGAAACCAGTGATCCAGGTAAAGTAGGCTTCGTATTTGAACCAGTGCAGATGTTTGGGAATTCTCTCTGGAGCGAGTTCCTTCTTTTCTACATGGAAGAAGCCGCCGCCATGAAGCATCCAGACTTCACCCTCGACTCCTTCCTTCGGTTTGGCAGGCATTTTAAGAGCCAATTGAAGCCAGTTAAAAAAGAAACTGTTCCCAACCCACAAGATGGCGAAAAGAACATGGGCCCATCGGAAAAAAATACGCGAAGCATCCAGCAAAAAATCCATAAACTTACCGTTTCATGCACTCTTTCAAAGCACTCAAGCAATACACTACATTTCTCTCATTACAAGAATTACCCATCAGACCAATTCTCCAGATCTTTCCCGCAAATGGGCCTAGTCCAGCGCCCACTTCCAAATCAAAGCGATTGAGCAACTCTTGTCTTAGTGCAGCCTCATCAAGACCTTCTGGTAATTTGACTGCATTGAGTTGTGGAATGCGGTATTCGGGTGCAACCAGTGGCTCAAAACCCAGCTCAACAAGACCATCCATTAGCACACTGTGCCACTTTTTGTGACGTTCAATACACTGTTTTAGCCCTTCTTCCACAACAAGAACCAGAGCTTCATGTAATGCGTACATGCTATTCACAGGTGCCGTGTGATGATAGGATCGCTTTCCTTCACCCCAATAGCCCAGTACCAGATTCAAATCAAGAAACCAGCTACTGACGAGGCTTTGCCGTCCTTTTACCTTATCGAGTGCTTTTTGAGAAAAGCTGACAGGAGAAATCCCTGGTACACAGGACAAACACTTTTGGGTGCCGGAATAAACAGCGTCGAGGCCCCATTCATCTACCTTGAGCTCACTACCAGCGAGAGAGGTCACAGTGTCGACGATAGTCAGCACATTGGCATTCTGGGCAATCTTGGCTAATTCGCTGGCATTACTTAAAACCCCTGTGGAAGTTTCTGCATGAACGAAGGCAAGGATTTTGGTGTCCTGGTGCTGGGCAAGGGTCTCTTCTACTCTTTTTGGGCAAACAGGTTCACCCCATTCAAAATCTAGATTGACCAGCTCTCCGCCAAGTCGATTGACGTTTTCCTGCATCCTTTTTCCGAAAACTCCATTCGTGCAAACCAACACCTTGTCCCCAGGCTCCACCAGATTGGCAAAACAGGTTTCCATTCCTGCCGAGCCAGGAGCACTTACTGGAAATGTCAGCTCATTTCTGGTTTGAAAAACAACTCTTAGAAGTTCCTTGATTTCAGACATCAGTTCCTGAAACTGAGGATCAAGGTGGCCTATTGTGGGTCGGGAAAGCGCTTCAAGAACACGAGGGTGAACATCAGAAGGCCCGGGGCCCATGAGTACCCTGGAGCGCGGTTGAAAGGATTGATAACCGCTCACTGAGCTCTCCTTTTTTCCAGGATCTTGCGAAAGGAGCGAAGCTGAATTTCTTCCAGGCTTAGTCCTGTCATCGCAACTTCATCCTCACCAATTGCACCACTGTTGAGAGCGCGCAGAAAAAAGTTCAACAAGCCTTGTCCGGTGGCAGCATCATCAAAAACGTCTCCACTAAGAGTGGCCTGGGCAGCCTTTTCCATGAAATTCTTTAGTCTTTGCGCGGATTCTACGAAACCATCCAGAAAAAAGGCATACCCGGCAGCATAGCGAATTGGCAGTTGAGCGGGGTGCAAGTCCCAGCCCTGATAGAATCCATGTCGAAGTGAGTGCTGGATATGGTCGAAGTCAAGTTTCCAGGCTTTGTGAACTGTTTCCAGGTTTTCGCTAATCTGACTGGCGCTTAGATTATCGCCTCGATGAGGTCCTACTGGCATCACATTGGTGGCTCCGTCACTCATCCAGATTCCGGTACCCATCAAGGCTACCTTCATCACATGTCTGGCGAAGTCACAAACCGGGTTGTCCATGAGTTGCTCAGCTGCAATGATGTCGCAGCTGGCGGTATAGTCATAAGTTCCAAAATGAGCACCGACACAACGACCTTTGGCAGCCTGCACAAGACTTCGAATAGTAGCAGCTCCATCCGGGTTGAAAATGGACTGAGTAGTTTCAATCATAATTTCCATTTTCAAACTATCCTTCTTGAGTGCAGTGTTTCCTTCCAGAATCTCAAACAAATCAACACAGGCGCTCACTTGCTCAGGTAGCTCAACTTTGGGAAGGGTGACTACAAAGTTCTGGGGTAGTTCACCATCAAGCTCCTCGCTAAGAGTCGTAAGAAAGAGATCGAGGGTGCGAATTCCTCGTTGAGTGGTTTCTCGATTGAAAGGTTTGATGCGAATCCCTATATAGGGTGGCAGCTCTTCGGATTTGTATCCTGCTGCGACTTCTTTAGCCGCAGCTATGGCCACTGAGTCTTCCTCTTCATCAACCCGGTTTCCAAAGCCATCTTCAAAGTCCAGACGAAAATCTTCCAGTGCTTCGCGATCAAGTTTCTTTCTTGTTTGTTTGTATACCGTGTAGGGAAGCCAAACAGCTTTATTCTCCGGAGAGACCCCGTTTTCTTCAATATGTGACAGCAGACTTTGAATCTGTGCATCAGTTCTGGGCAGGGTCTCGTGACCAGGGAGTTCAAGAGCTCTTGCGAGAACTACGAAGTTGGGGGCGTATTCATCGAGTGAGCGCAGACTCAATTCCTTGAATTTTTGGGCTACATTTTTCTTGAAGAGGTGGGCCCCTCCGTAAACCGTATGGACAGGTTGGCGTGCATCGGTTGGTCCGGGGTAAAGTCGGGTAAAATTTTCATTGGCTTCGTTCAGTTGCTCAACGATGGATTGAATCGAATTCTTTTCAAAAGTGCTGCTCATGGTTTAGCTCCCTCGGTAAGTAGAAAATCCGTATCCTGAAATCAGGAGTGGTACGTGGTAGTGACTGTCCGGGTTTTTGATTTCAAAGACAATACTGGCGTAAGGATAGAAGCTTTCTCTATCTTGCGTTTCAAAGTAGGCTTTGGTGTCAAACGTGATGCGATACACTCCCGGTTGGACTTTGAAATCATCCGGAACAAAACCTGGAATTCGACCATCATTATTGGTGGTTCCTTTAGTAATTTCTTTCCACTCTTCCTGATGGATTGGACCTTCTTTCTCGAGTATTTCCAGAATGGTCTCGATTCCTTCTCCAGGTTTTCCCAGAGCCGTATCAAGAACATGAGTCGTTATGCTTTTCATGAAATCTTCTCCAATCTTAACTTGGTAATCTTAAGCTGCTCGTTGGCTGCAATATTAATTTCTTGACTGCGATCATTTGGATAGCGATCTTTCAGGAGATTCAGCATTTCCAAAGCACTCTTACCCGTGGCACAAACGATAAAGATGAAACCAAACTTTTGCTCATACTTGTCATTCCAGTCTGCCAGGTCTTGCAAAGTTTCTTCAGCAGCTTCCATGGCTCCGGATTGTTCGTTGCTGCTCCAGCTTTTAGTGTTCGAATACTTCGCCCGAAGACTCTTCATGTCTCCAATTTTGGGGTGACCGAGGAAGGCTTCGAGTTTTTCTTCTTCGCTGGCAGTTGACCATACGTTCTCCAGCTTTTCAAAGAGCTCCTCCTTACTGGTAAAAGGAGCTCCCTGAACTAACTCATGAATAACCCTTTTGCACGAAAGGCACTTGTAAAACTGCTCTTCACGCTCCTGCGCAATCATGGAATTAATGTACTCAAGATTCATTTTCAGGCCTTTGTTCCATACATTCGAAGTCTTGCGACTCCACCGCAGGGAAAAATATTGAGCTTTACGTGAGTTACGGGTCCGATGTTATGAACTTCTTCGTCATAACTGTGAACCCTGTCTGCATGCAATTTGGTTTGGTTTAGAATTGGCTTCCATTCGAGATTCACATCATTGACACCTTCTCTTTGACCAACCTCAAGATTAACTCCCAATAGCTCGCAGCTATCCGGGAAGTTCCCTTTAAAGTGAGTAGTGTCTACATCGCAGCGTTTGATGACTCCCCGCGTCCCCAGGGCTACTATGATCCAGTCATTGCCAGGCTCTCTTCTTCGGCGGGTCTCCCAACCATCTCCCATGTTGTAGGGTCTGCCGGGTAGAATGAGGTTGTCTTTCGGGGAGAAAAACATGTCATTACAAAGAACGGACATCCCACCATTTTTACAGGCTGCCAGATCCACTTCTTCATTGTCTTCCACAGCATCCCAATCCTTATAGGGGCGACCATAAACACGAAATCGGGCCACCCCGCCATCAGGATAGATGTTGAGTCTGAGGTGAGTAAAAGGGGAGCCATTTTCTACGACAAAGAGATTTTGGCTACCTGGCTGCAAAGCGGACTTTGAAAGTATTTCCACCCAGCCTTCTTTGGAGTGGAAGTCAGGTTCTTCTCCGTCAGGCATGTAGCAGGCTTCGACACTGGCAAAGGGAGGGTGATTTCCCAGAAAATGATTGGTGTCGATATCCAGTCCCACGATAGTACCGGCGGCTCCCAGTTTCAGGACACAATAGTCGTATCCTTCAGTTCTTTTTCGGCGGGACTCCCAGCCATCCATCCATTTTCCGCGATCTGTATATTTGTCCTCAATGAAGACACCTCGTCCAGGTTTTATAAGGTTTTCCATTCCGGCAAAGAAATCATCCGTGCTGTAGAGAGTCACTCCGCCGAGTCTTTCCTGAGCCAAATCTACCCATTGGCTTGCAAACCGGGAATCAAAATTGGGGTCTTTCATCAAATTCATAATTTTCCTTTCCACAAGAGTTTACCCAGGGCAGAATCACTAAAGGTTTCCTCTTTGTACACAGCCTGGCCTCGCAGGTAAGTAGCCCGGACCTTGCCGTAGACTTCTTGATTTTCATAGGGTGTAATTTTGTGACGATGATGAATCATCTCAGCCTTGATGGCTTGTTTAAAGTCGGGATCAAAAACAATGATGTCTGCATCCTTGCCGGGAAAAAGTGAGCCTTTCCTGTGATCGATTCCAAGAAATCTCGCAGGATTTAGGCACATCCACTGGACCACTTGCTCTAAAGGGATTCCTCTTGAACGAGCTTTGGTCCAGACCAGTAAGAGACCCAGTTGCAGGGAGGCTATTCCACCCCAGGCTTTCTCCATATCGCCTGCATCCAGTAATTTTAACTCTGGTGTGCAGGGACTGTGATCGGAAACAACAAAGTCGATCACAGCATCCTGAAGTCCTTCCCAGAGTTTGTCCTGGTTTTCCTGCTCTCGAATAGGAGGGCAGCACTTGTACTGGGTTTGACCATTTTCTATAGTCTCACTTGCGAGAGTGAGATAGTGGGGACAGGTTTCTGCGCTGAACGGAAGAAGCTGTTGTTTGGCATTCTTGATCAGTTCAATAGCATCGCTGCTTGATAAATGGACCACATGAGTTTTACAGCCCGTTTTGGCACACAAATCAACAAGAATCTCAATTGCTTTGTTTTCAAAAGATCGTGGCCTGGAGTTCAGGAAAGTCCCATAGCTTTGGGCATCACCCTCATCATCACCTTCCCCGGTGTCATATTCGGCATGGACGAGGTAAGGCAGATCATTCTCTTTGAGAACAGTCATGGCCTCTTCAAGTTGCTCTACATTCAGTGGCGGGAATTCATCCAACCCCGAATCGATCATAAATGACTTCACACCAAAGATGCCTGCTTCACAAAGTTCGGGAAGATCCTTCACTGAACCGGGAATCACTCCACCCCAAAAGCCAACATCAACAAAGGTTTTTCCCTGAATCTGACTGACTTTTTCTTCGAGTGCTGCCTTGGAAACAGTCACCGGGGAGCAATTCAGAGGCATGTCAATCAAGGTAGTGATTCCACCAGCTGCGGCTGAGCGTGTAGCGCTGAGAAAACCCTCCCATTCTGTTCTGCCGGGCTCATTAACGTGAACATGGGTGTCAACCAAAGCCGGAAGAAGCATCTGATCCCCAAAATCAAGGACTTCTCCCTCATAGTTTTGGGGTACTTGGCTCACAATCTCTGAGATGATCCCTTCTTCGGTGAGAATACTTCCTTTTGTGAAGCCACTTTCAGTGAGTATTTTTGAACTGGAAAAGGCAATTTTACTCAGGGCCGACCTCCTGGTTAAGGATTCACATAGCTTGAATTAGGCTATGAGCATAACGCCGTGCTAGCCTCTTTTGCAAGGCTGAACATATCCGTCAAAAGCAGGAGATGAAATGTCCCCGAAATCAAGCAGTCCCAAAAGAAGCATAATTTTAGTAAGTACATTGGATGGATTCATTGGTAGGAATACCTCCGATCCAGTGGATTGGGGTTCAAATGAAGATAAATTGCACCTGAGAAAGTCTCTGGATGAGTCGGATCTTTGTATTATTGGCCGCAACAGCTATGAGGTCAGTGAGTCCATTCTAAAGAATCGAAAAGTGGTTGTGATGACCAGCAAAGTTTCCAATTTGATTCAACAGAATGAAAATCTTTGGTTTTGGAATCCTGAGTCAGGAGAGTGCGAGCTTGAGAAGGAGTTCTGGGTCCAAAGGGTAGCTGTACTGGGTGGCTCGGGTGTAATTCAGTATTACCTGCAAAGGGATGCAATCCATGAAATCTACCTTACTATTGAGCCTCTGGTATTTGGTTCAGGAGTTCGCTGGATCGATTCTGACTCTCTAGGTCCGCTCAAATTTACCTTGATTCAATCCAGAGTTTTAAACGAGCAGGGGACTATTCTGTTGAAGTATCTGCGAACTGGAAGTTGATTGTTTTTGACGATTTTTCAGTGCTGAAATGAATTGCGAAATCCACTCAAAGGAGCATTGGAAGATTGTCTGGACAAGTGATATACTCAGCCGCCGGTTGACATCAGACACCGGGGATCTCCCCTTGCCGAGGAGCACAAATTGGCCAATCTGGATAATATTGCCATTCTTAAGTTGACTGACTTCCATTCAACAGACTCAAAAGTACGCGAAAAGTTCATCAAGGAACTGGGGGACAGCCTCAGGGAGTTTGGTTTTTTTGCCATTGGTGAACATGGCGTTGATCAGGATTTGATTGATAGAAACTACGACTTGATGAAGAAGTTTTTCGATCTTCCTACGGAAACCAAAGATAAATATGAGATGGAGGGTATGGCCGGACAGAGGGGTTTTACTTCCTTTGGAAAAGAGCATGCGAAAGACTCAACCCACGCAGATTTAAAAGAGTTTTATCATGTAGGTCGCGATGTGGAGCAAGACCATCCCTTCTTCTCCATCTACAAGGGTAATGTCTGGCCAGAAGAAGTTCCTGAATACAAGGAAGCTTCACTGGAGTTGATGAACCAGCTCGATTCCCTGGCTGTTTCCTTGCTTCGAGCTTTGGCCATCTATCTTGGGGAAAAAGAAGATTACTTTGATTATCTGGTAGAAGATGGAAACTCTGTCCTGCGAACAATCCATTACCCGGAAATCAGTGAGGATATGGACCCTTCCTCCATTCGTGCCGGAGCCCATGAGGATATCAATCTGATTACTATCTTGTGCGAGAGTACAGCTCCGGGTCTCGAACTGTTAAGAAGAGATGGAAGCTGGATGGCAGTTCATGGACAAGACGGCTACCTCGTAGTGGACAGCGGCGATATGATTGCGAGAGTGACTAACGAAGTAATTCCGGCAACTACTCATCGAGTGGTAAATCCGGACAACTCAAGATCCAAGAGATACTCCATGCCCTATTTCGTGCATCCCAGACCGGATGCAGTTCTGAAGTGCCTGGAATCTTGTGACACGCCTGAGAATCCCCGCCGTTACGAAGACATCACAGCCCATGATTATCTTACGCAACGCCTAAAAGAAATTGGTTTAATCTAGGGCAATTTAAATTGTAAATGAATCTTTCGATTCATGAGGAGTTGAGAATGAATCCATCGGATTTTTTTCAGGCTGGAAATCTTCAATACCTTGAATCTGCCTATGCAGACTACAAAGAAGACCCGGAGAGTGTAGACCCCAGTTTACGCCATTTTTTCGCGGGCTTTGATGCGGCGAGAGAGCATGTTGAGGTGGACAAGAAAACCGGTGCTGTTACGAAGCATGTTCCAAATGAATTCATCGCTGATTTTGTATTTGGTGAATCCTCTTTCGACGGCAAAAATATGAATGACGACCAGGAGCGTGTATTTGAGCTGATTTCGGCCTACCGAAAATATGGTCACTTGCAGGCTCGCATCAATCCGATTGGAGAACCAGCGAAGACCAGATTTCTCGAGCTGAAAGAGCACGGACTCGGAGAGCATTTGCTGGACAAGGAATACTACACAGGTGCCTTGCCAGGACCCGAAAAGCGCAAACTCAGAGACATCATTCAGGTTTGTGAGGCGATCTACTGTTCAACCTTGAGCGTTGAATATGTGGGAATTGTTCAGGATGTTGATGAATTTCGCTGGATTCAAAAGACCTTGGAAAAGATGATCATTGAAGATACTGTGGGGGAGGAACAGCGCTACTGGATTTACAAGCATTTGTATCACGCTGCTGCTTTTGAGAACTTCCTGCACAAAAAGTATGTAGGCCAAAAACGATTTTCCCTGGAAGGCCTGGACTCCATGGTGCCTATGCTGCACGCTGCAATTGATGAGCTGGCCAAGCATGGAACTGAAGAAATTATGCTTGGGATGGCCCACAGGGGTCGGCTGAATGTGCTGACCAATGTAATGGGCAAACCACATGAATTAGTCATGGCAGAGTTTGAAGGCACTCAAGAGATGTGGAGCAAGGGTGATGGGGACGTGAAGTATCACATGGGTTACTTCAATGAACTCGAGACTCTAAGCGGTAAAAAAGTCAGCATGTACCTGAACCCGAACCCATCTCACCTTGAACTCGTGAATCCCGTGATTCAAGGGAAGGTCTATTCCCGACAGAAAGTCATTGGAGATGAGGCTAAGGAAAGAGTGGTTCCCATCTTGATTCACGGTGATGCGGCATTTGCTGGTCAGGGAATCAATATGGAGGTTCTGCAGATGTCTCAATTGAGGGGTTATGCAGTTGGGGGTACCATTCACATCATCGCGGACAACCAGATCGGTTTTACCGCCAACCCCCCTGAATCACGAACAACCCGATACCCGACCGATCTATTCAAAATGGCGGACTGTCCAGTATTTCACGCCAATGCAGATGATCCGGAAGCAGTGGTACAGGCTATGCGCTTTGCAGTGATGTACCGTCAGAAATTCAAGAAGGACGTGGGGGTACATTTATTGGGGTATCGTCGCTATGGTCACAATGAAGGAGATGAGCCGGCTTTTACACAGCCTATGATGTACAGGTTGATTCGAAAGCACCCATCCTGTTATAAAATCTATCGGGATGCACTTGAGCAACTGGATATGAATCTTCCGAGAATCGAAAGTATCGAAAGGGAATTCGACGATCATTTACAGATTCAGATCGACTCTATTCAGGCTAAGCAATTTAGCTGCGTTTCAACTAATGTTGAGCCGGGCTGGATGGATGTTTGGGAAGAAGATTTGCAAAAGCGCAAGACAGGAGTGCCTCTCGAAGTTTTGGAGAAGATCGTTCGCCAGATTTCGGTGCTTCCAGAGAGTCTGGCTGCGAATAAGAAAATTGCGAAGTTCGTGAACGCCAGGATCGAAAATTGGGCTAAGGACAAGATTGACTGGGCTTTTGCCGAGGCATTGTGTTTCGGATCGCTTCTTCTTGAAAATTACAGGGTTAGATTGTCAGGGCAAGATGCTCGACGAGGGACCTTTTCTCAAAGGAACCTGGTTGTTTACGACGAAAATAATGGAGAAGAATATATTCCTCTGAATCATATTCAGGATGGGCAGCAGACGATTTGTGTTTTCAACTCCTTGCTTTCCGAATTGGCAGTCCTTGGGTTTGAATATGGTTTTGCTCTTGGTAACCCTGAAACATTGGTCATGTGGGAAGCTCAGTTTGGTGATTTTGCCAACGGTGCCCAGGCTATGATGGATGTATTTATTGCCAGTGGAGAATCCAAGTGGCAGAGCAAGAACGGTATGGTCATGCTGCTTCCTCATGGATATGAAGGGCAGGGGCCTGAGCACTCTTCAGCCCGCCTGGAAAGATATTTGCAGCTCTGCGCAGACTACAATCTTCGGGTAGCTAACCCCACCACCCCGGCAAACTATTTTCATGTGTTACGTCGTCAGATCATGAAAAGAGACCGGCGCCCATTGATGCTGATGACTCCGAAAATGCTATTGAGATACAAGCATTGCATAAGCACTCGAGCGGATTTTGACAAGGAAGAAGTATTCAAAAAAGTAATCGTTGGGCAAGCTGGAAAATCCACAGACCCGGCTAGCGTAAAGCGAATCATTCTGTGCAGTGGGAAGGTCTACTACGATCTTCTTCAGTTTAGTGAGGAGAATGATTTGCAGGGTTATGAGTTTGTTCGCCTCGAGCAGATCTATCCCTTTCCATTCAAAACACTTCAGAGAGTTGTGGAGTCTTACCCGAATCTCAAGGAATTCTTCTGGGTTCAGGAAGAAAGAAAGAACATGGGAGCGTGGTCTTTTGTTGAGTCACGTCTGCGGGAATTACTGCAACCCTATGGTATTGAGCCTACATACATTGGTAGAAATGCTGGTTCTTCCCCTTGTTCCGGAAGTTCCAGAGTACACAAGCAAGAACAGGATAAACTGACCCAGGAAGCCTTCGCTTAGGCAACCAATCAGGAGTAATTATGGCCTATGATATTTTACTACCCAGTCCCGGTGAGTCTGTAACAGAAGCAGAAATCGCTACATGGCACAAGGAGGACGGGGAATATGTTGAGAAAGATGACGTAATCCTGGAGGTTGAAACAGACAAAGCTTCTTTGGAGATTTGTGCTGAACAATCAGGAATTCTCAAGATTGAGATTCAGGAAGGGGAAGTTGTTGAAGTCGGGGCACTGCTGGGGAAAATAGAAGATGGTGAAGCACCTGCGGGTAGCTCCCAGCAAAGTGAGCCAGCTCCCGAGCCAGCCAAAGAGAGCTCAAACGAGCAGCCTGCACAAAGTTCCTCTGCCAGTAGTATTGAAGCAAGTGGACCAGCTGTTCGCCGAATACTGGATGAGAAAGGAATTGACGGCTCCGGGATTCAGGCAAGTGGTAAGGATGGTCGCTTAACAAAAGGGGATGTACTCAATGCCCCTGTAGCGACATCAAGCTCACCCGCCCCGGCTCCAGCCGCTGCCGCCCCAGCACCGGTTTCCACCAAGGCCCAGTCCAAAAAGGCGGGCAAAGGTGATCCGGCTCCCGGGATTGATCCAATGTCTCCAGGGTACGAACGCACTGAAACTCTGGTTCCAATGAGTAGAATGCGTAAGAAAATCGCAGCCCGTCTTAAGGAAGTTCAAAATACTGCAGCTTCCTTGACCACTTTCAATGAAGTGGATTTGAGTGCAATCAAGAAGATGCGCGCGAAATACAAGGAGAGCTTCAAGGAAAACCACGGTGTAGGTTTAGGTTTCATGTCATTCTTCACAAAAGCAAGCGTGATGGCACTTCAAAAGTTTCCAGTGGTAAACAGTGAAATGCGCGACGAGGACTTCGCCTATAAAAACTACTGTGATGTTGGTATAGCCGTTGGAACAGATCGCGGTCTGGTAGTTCCGGTTCTTCGCAATGTGCAGTCCATGGGATTGGCCCAGATTGAGTCCGAGATTCTAAGACTGGCTTTAAAGGCCAGAGATGGAAAACTCGGTGTTGATGAAATGAGCGGTGGAACCTTCACTATTACCAATGGAGGAGTGTACGGAAGTATGCTTTCTACACCGATCTTGAATGCTCCTCAAACTGCGATTCTGGGAATGCACAATATTGTGGAACGTCCGGTTGTAGTCAATGGCCAAATCGAGATTCGGCCAATGATGTATCTGGCGTTGTCTTATGATCATCGAGTCATCGATGGAGCGGAAGCTGTACAATTTTTGGTAACGATTAAAAACTGCCTGGAAGATCCTGCAAGAATGCTGCTGGATTTGGGCTAGTAGAACCTGAGCAGGATTCAATATGTCTCAAGAAAAATATGATTTGGTTGTAATTGGTGCAGGTCCCGGGGGATATGTGGCGGCTATTCGAGCCGGTCAACTGGGTCTTAAAGTTGCCTGCATTGAGAAAGAGAAAGCCCTTGGTGGAACCTGTCTCAATGTTGGCTGTATTCCCAGCAAGGCCTTACTGGAGTCCAGTGAGCACTATCATCTGGCCCAAAGCGAATTCGCAGAGCATGGTATTCTCACTGATGTGACCCTGAATCTGGGTAAGATGATGGAGCGCAAAAGCAAGATTGTTTCCGGTTTGACTGATGGTATCCGTGGTCTTTTCAAGAAGAACAAGGTTGATTCCTATTATGGTCTTGGAAAAGTTTTGGATGCCAACACGGTTCAAGTTACAGATGCAGAAGGTAAGAGCCAAACTCTCAATACTGATAAAATTCTCCTGGCGACGGGGTCTACACCAGTAGATATCCCGGCCTTCCCTATCGATGAGAGAAGGATTGTAAGCTCCACAGGTGCTCTGTCTCTTCCGGAAGTGCCCAAGCATCTTGTGGTAATTGGCGGTGGAGTCATTGGACTGGAGTTGAGCTCAGTATGGAAGAAGCTCGGTTCCGAGGTTACTGTCATTGAATTTCAGGACAGAGTTTTGCCTCCAATGGATGCAGACCTTTCCAAGCAGATGCAGCAAATTCTAAAGAAGGAAAAGTATAACCTCCATCTTCAAACCGCAGTTCAATCAGTGAGCTACCTGGATGACAATACGCTAAAGGTAGTCGCAGAAGGAAAAAAAGGCGCTGTTGAAGTCGAATGTGATGTTGTTCTGGTGAGTGTAGGGAGAAGGCCATTCAGTGATGGTTTGGGTCTTGATGAAGCCGGGGTGAAGCGCAATGATCGTGGCTTCGTTGAGGTGGATGATAATTATCAAACCAATGTGCCTGGAATCTATGCCATTGGAGATCTTATTCCCGGACCAATGCTTGCTCACAAAGCTGAGGAAGATGGTGTCGCCTGTGTTGAGAGAATGTGCAATATAGCTGCTCACGTAGACTACAATCTGGTTCCCGGGGTTGTATACACTCATCCGGAAGTCGCTTCTGTTGGACTAACGGAAGCTCAGGTGAAAGAAAGTGGGAGGGCCTACAAGGTAGGTAAGTTTCCTTTCATGGCAAGCGGTAGGGCCAGAACTCTCAATGATACCCGTGGATTTATTAAAATCCTGGCAGACAAAGAGAGCGATCAGGTGCTGGGTGTTCATATGATTGGACCCAAAGTCAGTGAACTCATTGCAGAAGTAGTTCTTGCCATGGAGTTTCACGCCAGTGCCGAGGACATCGCCAGAACCTGTCATGCGCACCCAACCTTGTCTGAATCTGTTAAAGAAGCTGCCTTGGCGGTGGATGGTAATGCTCTGCATATGTAGGGTGGGAAAAGGAAGCTTCGGGACTTCGCGAGAGTTTAGATTATGGATTTAATACTATACGCGATTCCTGCGTTTCTTGGATCAACCACAGAACTTGTGATTCGAGAAACGAACAGTCCCTTGATCGCAGTAAAGAAGAAAGTTTCGGTAATGAAATCGTGAATGCGATCATGAAAGAGCTGGATGAAATCAAGTCTGTGATTGCCTGAGCTGAGGAGCTTTAGTTCATGGAGAAGCATGTCTGATCTGTCAAAACACTTGGCTGGCATACTGCGTTGCGAACCAATGCAACTTCTTAATCCGGCCAGGATTGTGATTCAGGACAATGAGTTTACGAAAGCCTTTCCCGATGGAGTCTTTTTGGTTCGAACGGAATTTGCTTCTGTCCTTTCACTGGGAGCCCGTCCTTACACCTTGCTTGCACCTGTTTTTCATAAGATGAAGCTGGGTTCCCGTCTAACATTGGCACATGTGAAGGAACTATTGAGTGATCGAAAGAAGACTGGAGCCCACTATGCCTTCAGTTATTCTGACTCGGCTTTGAATCCAGGCAAGGAGCATGAAATGCAAGCGCTTGGGAATGTTCAGTCGCAACAGGAATCCGATGGTGGATTGGCGTTGTTTCAGGAGAACATTTTGATCCACCAGGCTGTGTCCAAGTTATCAGGAGATGAGCTTAAGATTCCTGATTTTGACTTGCCCGATCATTGGGAAATCGGATGGAAAAAGGGACGGAAGTTTGAGTTGGGCAGCTATCAAAAAGAGGCTCTGGTTCAGTTTGAATTGGTGGACTTGTTATTATGAATCTATTGATAGTGTTTTACCTGCTTGCAGCGTTCATGTGCATCCTCGGTGCGAGTCAGGGCATCCCTGCGCTCGTTTACCTTACCAAGCCGCTATGTCTGATATTACTAATGCTTGCCAGCATAATGAACAGGGAAAAACTGTCTCAGTTTTTTCCCACTTTTTTCCTAGCTCTCTTCTTTAGCTTACTGGGAGACATCTTTCTCATGCTTCCCGGGGACATCTTTATTCCCGGTCTTCTTGCCTTTTTGACAGCACATGTTTTCTTTATTGTGTGTTTTTTTGGACTTGAAAAGGAAGAGCCTGCAGTAATCAATTTAGTCTTTTTGATTGGCTACGCTGCTCTGGTTGTACCCAGGGTGCTTGCAGCATCGGGTTCACTGAAAGTACCTGTCTTTGCGTATATGCTCTGTTTGCTGGTGATGGCTCAGGTGGCTTCGAGTAGAGCAAGTTCGAGAAAGAGGGGATCTGGGATGCTCGTCTGGGGTGCCTGGCTCTTCGTATTGTCCGACAGTTTGCTGGGTTGGGACAAATTTGTTGGGACAATTCCCTTTCGGGATATTCTGGTTCTGGGGAGCTATTTTCTGGCCTAGTTGCTTTTATTTCTGGGTTTTCGCAATCGAATGTCCTAAGCTTCGACAAAAGTTGTTCGGCCAGCGACTTTTCACAGAAATGTATGCAACAATTTGTATGTTGTTTTCGTAGTACTTTCTGTCGCAAGGGGTAATTATGAAGCAAGCTTTGAGATCCTGTATTCTTGTTTTGGTGAGCAGTCTATGTTGGTTGCATCCTGTTCACGCTGTAGATCCACAATTTCGAACCATCGAAATGGGGGCAGGTAGCGGTTCGTCCAGTGCTGTCGTTCTAAGTGATGAACCCAACAAATACGCTCAGTGGCGAGAGCTGCTTCGATACGCCCATTACTGCAGACTGGTAGCTCAAAGCGACGCCGAGATTCTTAAGCAATTTCCAACCGCATACATCAGTGAAACCAAACACACCAAAGTGAAGTTCTTTGTAGTCAAGGATGATGAAAAGCGGGAGCAGTTGATTGTTGTTCGTGGTTCCAGCAATATCACCAACTGGATTGTGGATTTCATGTTCTGGAAGGTTAAGGATATGTGGTTGGATATCAAACTCCACAAAGGTTTTTATGAAGCTTCACGCGAGGTTTTCTGGGATGGGGTTTTCAACATCAATCCTGAATACAAAACCAAGATTACCGGACATTCGCTTGGAGGATCCATTGCACTGATTTTGGGGCTTTATCTTCAGGATTTTGGCCATAATAACCTTGAAGTAGTTAGTTTTGGGCAACCTAGAATCACCAATCGATCCGGAGCAAACAAGTTTGGAGATTATGACTACCGAAGAGTAGCGATTAGCAAGGACATTGTTCCTCACCTACCTCCCTGGTTCTTTGCCTATCGACATTTTGGCAAGCATGTGAAGCTTGTACCGAACGAGCAAGATCTGTCCTCCCAGGACACAGAAAGCGAATTTGAAGATCCGGACCCCGAGGAAGTCAAAGCCCTGTGGAAGGAAATGATCAAAAACCAAAATCCAGAAGAGTCTCCGGCTCTACCGATGCCGTCTTTGGCTAAAGTGTGGATGGGAATTCGACCTGATGCAAGTCCTAGCGATATGGGTAGTCTGTTCGAATCTTCCCAGTGGAAATATATGCAGGATTTGTACTCACAACTCAATGGTAAGGATGCTCCTTCACAAGAGGGTGAAAAGGAGAGAAGTTTCTACTCCAATCAGGCTATGACTATTCTCAATGGAGAAGGCGAAGAGTTGCAGGGAAGTATCGGCAAATGGCACAAAATTGATCTTTACATTGACCATATTGAAGACTTTCTTGAGAGTCAGGGAGAACTTCTACCTGCTGAATAGTCTTTTATGAGACTCAATCATCTCCACTTACTGGTCACTGACCTGGACAAGAGTCAGGAGTTCTACACGAGGACTCTGGGCTTTAGTTTCAAAGTCAGCTATGGTCCTGAACTGATTTTTCTTCAAAATAAAGAAGGTTTTGATCTTGCTTTGACTCCAGTGAGCAAAAGGCCTGAAATGCCACCCGGAGTCCATTTTGGTTTTCGAGTCGACAATCATGAGGAGCTTGCAGGGATTCAAAAATCCGGTCGCTCCCTTTATTCGGAATTGTTCACTGAAGAATTACGGCATCATGGAAGTTGGGGCTCTTTTGCGTGTGAGGACCCCGACGGTTATGTGATTGAGTTCTACTGGGATCAAGCTCTCTCCGAGTAGTTTTGCATAGCTCTTAATGTCAGCTTTTCACCGCCAGTCTGCGTTTCCTTTAGCTCTTGATGTCAGTCTTTGACAGGCAGTCTGCGCTTCCTGTAGCCCTTGATGTCAGTTTTGCTCACCAGTTTGGGTTTCCCTTTTCTGTTGCTGTCAGCTTTGTGGCGTCTGTTTGAAATTACTGAAGCTGTTGCTGTCATCTTTGGCGGCGACTCTCCCTGTTTACTATAGTTGAGAATGAATGTACTTGGCCATTGTGGCGATACCGCGCTCACCCTGGATGAGTTGAAACTCTTCATTAGGAGCATGATAGCCATCAGACATTAGACTCTGTGCGATTAGAACAACTGGAGCCTTTGGGTAAACCCTCTGGAATTGAGGGATAGCACCGATGGTTCCGCCGCATCCCACAAATAGCGGCTTTCGTCCAAATCCATAATTGCAGGCTTCGATTGCAGATTCAAAGATAGCTTCACTCAAAGGAGTGAAACTGGCTTTTTGACCACCAAGAGAGTGAACAACAATGTCAGGGTGAAACTTCTTGAGATGCTCCTGAACCGCTTGCACCACTTGATCAGGTTCCTGTCCAGGAACCAGTCGCATGCTGACTTTGGCTTTCACGTGATAGGGAATTGCAGATTTGAGAACTCCCGGTTCCCACTGAGCTCCCTCAAAACCATGAATCTCAAAAGTAGGTTCGTGCCAGGTTCGGGATAAAATCTCTTTTGGATCAGAGGTATACAGAGTTGCTCCACCCGAATCATTTCGAAACTTCTCCAGATCAAAAGCCTGAGCTACTTTGGCAAGCTCTGTCAGCTCTCTTTGCGTGAGTTCCTTAACATCTTTCATGACTCCTTCAATCTGAATCTTCCCATCCCTGTCTGTACAGGTACCCAGAGCATGAATGAGCAGGCTCACCGGATTAACAACACCGTTACCAAAGATACCTGAATGAAGATCTTTCGAACCGGTCTTGAGCTCGATTTCCATTCGTACCATACCCTTGAGTTTGTAGGTTATTGCGGGATTCTCACCTTCAAAAATTGTGTCACTTACAAGAATAGATTGCGGGTTTTTCAGAAGGTCCTGATTGTCATCGAGGAATTGACCGAAAAAAGGAGAACCGATTTCCTCTTCTGTTTCATACACGACTTGAACATTGGGGAAGGGGATGTTGTTGTCTTTCAAGAATTTGATTGCGTGGAGTATGGAAAGAGCGGGGCCTTTGTCGTCTGTACTTCCTCGACCAATCACACGAGTTTCTTCCAGGATCGGTTCAAAGGGAGAGGTGACCCATTGAGGTTCATCAGCTGGCTGGACATCCATGTGATTGTATAGGGTAATCCAGGGCAGTGACGGATCGTTTTCCAGGCTTGCTACAAAAGCCGGATGACCCTTTGTTTCCACAATTCGTGGTTTTAAGCCCATAGATTCGGTGAAAGCCCCAACCCACTCCAGCATTCGAAAACAATCTTTTCGATTTTCTTCTCGTGCGGAAATACTGGGAATCGATACCATTTCACCCAGTTGACTCCGATACTGATCCCTTACATCAGAGGCGTATCCTTTAACTTTGTCCAAACTCATCAGTGGCTCCCTTCTTCTGTGCGGCCACATTCTACAGTTTCCCCATTGAATTCTAAAGTTTAGGGATTCAGTGTTCGTTTTTCCAGCGAAAAGAAGAGAGCTAATCCCAGGCCTAAAATCAGCAAACTGATCCATTCAGTCAGATTTGGTGTTCTGGAGAGAATCAAACTGGCAATCAAAGTAGAGCTGATGGGTTGAATATAGATCACCATACTGGCGTGAGAAACTTCCATGGATTCAAAGGCGAGATACCAGAGCCCATAGGCAATTGTGGTGCAAAAGAAGCCGAGATAAAACAGGGAGAAAAGTTCAATGGTGCTGGCTGAATTCAGGCTGGTAACCATAGAGTTGATATCATTCCCCGCCAATACCATCGATGGGATAGAGAGAAGACTAGCACCGAGATAGGCGTAGGCGCCAAGCAGTAAAGGGTGTTCGCCCTTGTTCATCAAGGGTTTTAGGATGGGTCCCTGCAAGCCTTCAAGAAACAATGCAGCGAGTAACATCAATAGGAAGGGGAGCTTCAAATCAAGAAAAGCACTTCCTTCCCACAGGACAGGGGCCAGGAGACCAGTCAAAATAATTGCAAGGCTCAGGCTATGGCTTTTACTCCAACTTTCTTTCAAGACTACGAGACTAATCAAAATGGCAAAAAGAGGCTCAACTGCAATGAACAAGCCTGCATGGATAGCACCAATATTTTGAATCGAAAAGATTTGAAAAAGAGGCGCCAGCAAATACACGAGAAAGGAAAGTGCAAAGACTTTCAATAATGAGCTCTTTTCCAGTTTTATTGAGAGACCAATGAGAATCAAAAAGCAAAATGTGGACAGGCTTGCTATCGAGAATCGTAGAAAAAGGATCAGTGTTAACGGGAAATATTCACTGGCGATCTCCTGGAAAGTATAGGAACTTGACCACAAAAGGTTGGCAATAATTGCAAAAACCAGAGCGCGTTGAGGGGTATTCTTGCTTGTCACTTAAAAAAACTGTCAAGGTTTCTGGAAAAAATCTGCATTCTTCCCTTACAATAATATAGAACCCTTCAAAAAAGGTTGATTCCTATGCTTCGGATATTATTACTCTTGTTGGTAAGTAGCACAACTTTGCTTTTTCTTACTGGATGCGCTGACAAGAAGAAGGCGATGAAACGACAGGCTTCTCAAACAGATCGTAACTGGCATGATGTGAGAGAAGAGCCACCTCAAACGGTTGTTCCTGATAATCAAGGTGGGCAAGATACTCCATCTCAGCCAAATACCAGAGAGACAATTCCCTACACAGGCAACGGCAATCCCATCGGTGGATTAAACATCAGTTCTGCTGACGAGATTAACGAACAAAATGCCAGAACAATACTTCACGGGATGGGTTTGATGGGTCCAGGTAGCTATCATAACCTTAGTTATGAAGCAGCTCTGGCTGGATTGTGTAATGGTTTGACTTACAAGCGATTTGATCGTCCGTACTCAGGTGCCTCAGGAAATGGATGCCAGGGGATCGGTCTAAATGATCGAATTGCAGCCCAGGGTCAAACGGAAAGTAAGACCATGAAAGAATATATCTTCGAAGAGTATCAACTATTGGGTACAGCTTTGGAAAGGTATTCGGATCACCCTACAATCAGTCGTGATGAAACACCTGAACTATTCAATGGATGGATTGATGAGGCTGCCAATGAGCTCACGGCCCTGCCTGCTGCTCAGCGACGACCCTTGATTGATTCCTTGATGACTACTGAAAGCGGAAGGACTCACTGGAGAAATTTTATCCCAGTGGCTTCCAATCAGGGAGCCTTTGGATTTGGGCAGTTTCTCTCAAGAACTGCGACAGTTCAGTACAATATCAATCACTATGATCCCGGTGAGAATCTGAAAGGGATTGCTATCATGCTTAATGATAGAATGACGAACAACGGAGACAGTATTCGAGAAGCTCTGATGTTTTATAATGGCGGGAGTAGCGGTAGTGCTGAATCGCGAACCTATGCAGACAACATCCTGGCCAGGGTAAATTAAATTCAATCGAAGGAAAAAATCATGCAAAACTGGATTCTGATTATAAGTTTGTTCTGTTTGTCGACTTTCAATCTTCTCGCTGAGGATAGACGAAATCTTGGGGAGATGTCGGGTATCACTTTGAGTTATTCGGAAGAGTTAAAGAACCCTCAGTATCTTGAATATGAAGGAAAGGTCTTTGCTTCCAGTGAGTCTGGTGAGACTGAAATTTCCACTCAATTGGATTTTGTACTGGAGCGCTACGTTTACGACGAGAGCGTAGGGGTCGTTTTGCTTTTGTGGAGAAACAACAAGGCGGGACAGATCCTGCGACTGGAGGCTTTTCGTATTGTGGATGGGCAATTTCGCGATTTGAGTTTTGATGGCAAGGAGTTTATTGATTTGACTCAAGGAGAAGCTAGTCTGGATGGAGGCAAGCTCACTGCCCGTAAACTTCTTGTTTACTATGTTCGCAATGAGAGTAATGCCAGTATCGAATTCAATTACCAACTGCAAAGTGACAAGTTCGCACTTGAGTCCGTTGGTGAAAATGCTGCAGAAGGTGAAATTGGACAGCTTGAAATGGCGGCCTATAAATTGGATTCCAAGGAATTTGCTCAGGCCAACGAGATCTACAAATCCATGCTGGAGGGAAAGGCAGACAAGATTAAAGCAGTCTCCGAAATCCTGCATGATCAGGTTTGCTATGATTACGCTCGCTCTCTGGTGGGAGCCGGTCAAGAAGCAAAAGCCAAGGAAGTTCTTCAAGGCTTGAAAGAAAAGTCTGCTTTCTATGGTCGAGCAAGAGTTCTCATGGACACTCTCTAGGATTCCTTAAATCCGGATTGGTCATCAAAGAGATCGATTGGGTTTGTTGAGCAACAATGAATGAGATTTCCTTGCAGTGTGCCTGCTCAATGGTAAAGGCCAGTGTTCAAGGTTTCTCGCGAGGAGAGGGCAATCGAATAGTCTGCTATTGTGGCGATTGCCAGAAATTCTCCAATCAGCTCGATGAGCTGGCTGGAACCCAGGAGCCCACTTCCAATTCTTGTGATGTTTTAAACGAAGCCGGTGGCACTGACATTATTCAGATTCCCATTTGGAAGCTTCAGTTTCAGGAGGGTCAAGAGCAGGTCAAATTCCTCAATTTGAAGGAGGGAGGCTTGCAGCGCTGGTACTGCGACTGTTGCAAAACTCCCATTGGAAATACTCTTGGCAAGGGATCACCATTCCTTGGTTTGATTCACAGTTTTGTTAAAGAAAGGCAAAGTCTCGATCAGGACTTCGGGCCTGTGCTGGGAAATGTACACACAAAATCAGCATTGATGAAACCAACTACAGAAGCACATCATTTCAAAACGAACAAAATTCTCTTTCGAATCCTGAGAAAACTGATCTGGTGGAAACTTAGGGGTTTAGGAAAGCCTAATGCTTTTGAGGCTAGGTTGTAGCAGTCACCAAATTGACCTTGATAAGCGTTTCAACTTAATCCTTCGAGAAGCAAGAATTGCTCTTAGCCTACGGACCTAACTGGGTGAGAACTAGAACCCTTACTATCAAAGCCCGGTTGGACTACTCCGGCAAGCTGATGATTTTGCAGGTGAGCTTGTGAAGAAAATCCAGGTAATCCTTTTGGTATTCCTCAGTGCTGGAGTCGCCGTCCGTGATCATGCGGGCGAGTTGAGGAAAGGCTGTTGGAAACCAGGTCATGGCCACATACACAAACTGGATGAATTTGGGTTCAAGTTCTTCAGGGATGATTCCCATCTCATGCATCTTAATCAGTTTCTCACGCGTAACTAGAAATGTTTTGCGTCTCTCTTCCTCATCGATTACTGGACGATGTTCCCACCCGAGCGCTTCCCATTGAAGTAAACGAATGAAGTCGCGGTCGTGAAAGGCTGTATTGGTGTAATGCTCGAGCAACTCCAGTGGGTCCGTAGGGGCCTGGCGAGCTGCCTCACGCTTGGAAGCGAAGGTCATCTTCAGGATCGCTTCGTAGAGTCCTTCCTTGTTTTGGAAGTAATAATAAATCATTCGTTTGTTGACCCCGGAAACTTTGGCTATCTCATCGACTCTTGCTCCTGCAAAACCCTTGTCTGCAAATTCAGTGAATGCCGCTTCTAGAATCTTTTGTGCTGTGCGATCTGGATCTCGTTTGCTCATACCTTGTACTCTCCCTAAGTTAAGCTTAATCAGGCAGAAACAAAAGTTCAAGGAAAATGCATGGTTATGGCCTATTTTGTAATCAAATCGGCTCTGAGATCGGATTTTTCACCCTTGTAGTATTGGGTAAAGTACTCATCACACCAGAGGCAAACATCACCCAATATCTGGATTCTGTTCTGGATGAACTCTTTGCTGAGGCCTTCACGAGCTCCCAAACTTTCAATCTCGGCTTTGTTGAGGGTCTGATAAGCAGGTTCCTGGGAAGCATTTGCCAGGAGGCTTTCCACAGAGTTATTTCTTACATCGCCAAGGCTGTAGGCTGTTGTAGGACAGCAGGGGTACAAGCGATAAAGTTGAATATGAACTTCCTGACTTTCTCCACCCAAAAAACCCTTGGCTCCCGACCACAGGCTGCAGAAATTATGCTCAGGATTGAGAAGGGCATGACCGTTTTTCATTGCACGACCTCGAGCCCAGTTGCCACCAAGCCAAATGTCCTCATTGGCTCCCCACATCTTGAAACGCAAACTACGACTCTCTTCAGCTTTAGGAGTATTTTCCAGATTGATCCAGCCAGAGTCCTGCATGAGATTTGCCAGTTCGTCCGCTCGGGAGCCTTTGTGTTTGTGAAAGCGGTCCAAGCTGGTGATATCAAGGCGTTCCAGACCAATTTCTTGAAGGTGTTTCAGCTTTTCTTTGGTGAGAAAGTCGCCATTGGTTTGAAGATACAAGGGAACTCTGTCCTTGTAGCGCTTTTTCAGCTCCCGAATAATCTCTGTGAGCTTCTTCCATTCAATCAATGGTTCGCCACCCGAGAGAATGAGTCGGCCAATTTGATCCGGTAAATTGGGAATAACGAGCTTCAATTGATCCAGGTCAATGGACTCTCCCTTGGGACCGGAATTATTGTAGCAATGAGCGCAGAAGTCATTACATTTTAAAGTAAAGACCCAGTAGAGGCTTTTCATCATGTTTTCAATCCAATCTTTTCCGTTACAAGAATTCCTGTGATATCTTGTTCCCTGCTACGTGGGCAGAAGGTCCAACAATTTCCACGGAGAACTGATGATACATTTTTCTCGATTCGTTGTTTTGTACTTGCTCACCTTACTCTTATCCCTGAAGAGCTTCCATGCAAAAGAAGAAATTCTTTGGTGGCATGCAATGGGAGGGGTATTGAACGAAAAAGTGGATCGAATTGCCAGTGAATTCAACGAATCTCAGCAGGAGTTCATTGTAAAACCCGTCTACAAGGGAAATTACACAGAAACCATGACCGCAGGTGTAGCAGCTTTTCGTGCCAAAAAGCACCCTCATATTATTCAGGTTTTTGAGGTGGGTACAGCCACAATGATGGCAGCCACAAGAGCCGTCTATCCCGTATACCAGCTAATGAATGATGCCGGGGAGAAGTTTTATCCCCAGAAATTCTTGCAGGCGGTGACTGGTTATTACACAGACAGTGATAACAACATGTATTCCATGCCCTTCAACAGTTCAACTCCTGTCCTATATTACAACAAGGATGCATTGGACAAACAGGGTGTAAGTCTTTCATCTAGCGAGCCACCCAGTTGGTATGAGATTGAAAAAATTGCCAAAAAGGCTCAGGAAGACGGGTACGAGTGCGGAATTACAGTAGGATGGCAATCCTGGACTCAACTGGAAAACTATGCGGCTGTACACAACCTTGAATTTTCAAGTTTATCCAATGGTTTTGACGGATTAGATACGAAGCTGGATCTCGATCAGGAACACATTCTCCATCACGTTGGCAGATTGCGGGAATGGCAAAAGACCAACCTTTTTTCCTACGGGGGAAGAAGATCTGACGCAGCCCCCAAATTTTATAACGCCGAGTGCGTGTTCTATATCAATTCTTCAGCTTCTTACAGTAGTGTCGAAGCCAATGTTAAGAAGTTCAAATTCTCCGTGGCTCCTCTCCCTTACTACCCAGAAATAGAAGCAAAGCCGAAGAATTCCATTATCGGGGGAGCTTCTCTGTGGGTACTTCGTGGACATGCTCCAGCATCGTATCGAGGTGTAGCAAGATTCTTTACTTTTCTGACCAGTCCCGAGATTCAGGCCAGATGGCATCAGGAAACCGGTTATTTGCCAGTTACGATACCGGCCTATGAGCTAACCAAAGAGCAGGGTTTCTATCTGAAGAATCCAGGAACTGATACTGCAATTCTGCAGATGACTCGGGTGACTCCAACGAAAAACAGTAAAGGCTTACGCATCGGGAACTTTGTGCAGATCAGGGATGTTATCAACGAAGAACTGGAGGCAATATGGGCAGGTTCCAAGACTGCCAGCGAAGGTCTGAAGGATGCGACTCGAAGATCCAACAAGTTGGTTGACAAGTTTTTGAGAAGGAATTTTTGATGGAACAGCAAACTCCCTACAAGCATAAGTTCTTGCCCTACCTGCTGGTAGCTCCGCAACTTTTGATCACACTTGTTTTTTTTATTTGGCCTGCAACGGAAGCACTGATGCAGAGTTTTATGGTCGAGAACACATTTGGTACTGCCAGCAAGTTTGTGTGGTTTGAGAACTTTTCTTATATCCTTGAAGATGAACAGTATCTTCACTCTGTTCAGGTTTCCCTTGTGTTTGCTTTGGCAACCACGGCTGTTTCCATGGGATTGTCCCTGTTGCTGGCTGTGATGGCTGACCGGGTAGTCAAGGGCGCTCAGGTGTATCAAACTTTCCTGATTTGGCCATATGCAGTAGCACCGGCAATCGGTGGTATTTTATGGTACTTCATGTTTAATCCAAGTATCGGAATTCTCGCTTACTGGCTCAAAGGCATGGGTTACCAGTGGAATCACCAACTCAACGGTATGGATGCAATGATACTTGTTGTCATTGCAGCGGCCTGGAAACAGATTTCCTACAATTTTCTCTTCTTCCTGGCGGGGTTGCAGTCTATACCTAAATCGCTCATTGAAGCGGCTGCTATTGATGGGGCCAGTCCTTTCAAGAGATTCTGGGACATCGTTTTCCCACTACTATCTCCAACAACTTTTTTTCTACTTGTGGTGAATGTGGTCTATGCCTTTTTCGATACCTTCGGAATAATCCATGCGACAACCGCCGGTGGGCCTGCAAATTCTACAGCAATTATGGTTTATAAAGTCTTCAATGATGGTTTTGTGGGACTCGATTACGGCAGCAGTGCCGCACAGTCTGTAATCTTGATGATGCTGGTAGGGGTGTTTACCCTCGTGCAATTCAAGTATGTGGAAAGAAAGGTGCAATACTAATGGTTGAGAATCGCCCCTGGTTAAACTTCTTTTCACACTTTGTCCTGTTTCTGGGCGTATTGATAGTAGCATTTCCGATCTGGATTGCCTTTGTTGCTTCGACGCACCCTCCCGAAGCTCTGTTTACCAACCCGATTCCAATTTGGCCGGGACCTGATCTTGTAAAGAATTACAGTGAAGTCCTCGGTAGCGGGATTAGCAGCGCAGGTGGTGCCAGCGTGGCTGTCATGCTCAAGAACAGTTTAATCATGGCACTCGCAATAACGTTTGGAAAAATTGTCATTTCACTCATGGCAGCTTATGCGATTGTGTTTTTTGACTTTCCCTTCAGAATGCTTAGCTTTTGGGTCATTTTCATGACTTTGATGCTGCCGGTTGAGGTCAGGATTGTGCCAACCTATGCGGTTGTTGCAAGATTGGACCTACTCAACTCTTACACAGGTTTAACCCTTCCTTTGATTGCCAGCGCAACAGCGACTTTCCTGTTTCGTCAGTTTTTTATGACGATTCCCAAGGAGTTGATTGAGGCTGCCAAGATTGATGGAGCGGGTCCTGTGAAATTCTTTGTGGATATCTTGATTCCTTTGTCACGCACAAACATCGCGGCCTTGTTTGTAATTCTTTTTATCTATGGCTGGAATCAATATCTGTGGCCCCTGTTGATCACCTCGGAGAGTTCGTATGCAACGATAGTGATGAGCATCCAAAGAATGGTAATGTCCGCAGAGGCCGACCCCCAATGGCATTTGATCATGGCCACAGCTGTGCTGGCACTGCTGCCACCGGTTATTGTGGTGGTTGCAATGCAAAAAGTTTTTGTAAAAGGGCTTGTAGAAACTGAAAAGTAGGAAGAGAGGTTGCGGTGGCAACAGTTGAATTTAGAGAAGTTCGCAAAGTATATCCAGGTGGGTTTGAAGCTATCAAAGGTGTGAACCTTGGAATTGAGGACGGAGAATTCATTGTAATTGTTGGTCCTTCCGGATGTGGAAAATCGACTCTTTTGCGAATGGTTGCTGGATTGGAAACCATATCTGGTGGTCAAATTTGCATTGATTCAAGAGTTGTAAACAACCTTGAGCCCGGTCAAAGAGACATAGCGATGGTCTTCCAGAACTACGCGCTTTATCCCCACATGAATGTGAGAGAAAACATGTCCTACGGCCTGAAGAATCATGGCTTTGCCAAGGATGAAATAGATCGAAGGGTTCAGGAAGCAGCCCAAATACTGGAACTGTCTCCTCTGCTTGAGCGAAAACCTCGAGAAATGTCGGGTGGTCAAAGACAGAGGGTTGCCATGGGGCGAGCAATAGTTCGTGAGCCCAAAGCTTTTTTGTTTGACGAGCCCTTGAGTAACCTGGACGCCAAGCTCAGAGTTCAGATGCGACTTGAAATTAAATCTCTGCAAAAGAGACTGGGTACGACTTCCATCTACGTAACTCACGATCAGGTGGAAGCCATGACTCTGGCAGACAGACTTGTTGTGATGAACGGTGGAATTGCCGAGCAGATTGGTACTCCTGCACAAGTTTATGACAAGCCATCAACCACTTTTGTGGCAAGCTTTATCGGGAGCCCTTCAATGAATTTGCTTTCAGCGAGATTTCAGGAGGGTAAGGTCCTGGTGGGCGATATCAGTCTGGATCTTGATGTAAAAGGTCTGCCAGGTCAATTCGAGTTTGGTATTCGTCCAGAGCATATGGATGTTGTTCCTGGAGAAGGTGACGTTCAGATGAAAGTGGAACTGGTAGAAGAATTGGGAGCAGACAGTATCCTCTATGGAAACCCCTTTGGTACCAAGGAGTTCTTTCAAGCCAGGGTCAACGGGAAATCCGGATTGAAGAGTGGCGATACCGTCGGCTTAAGATTTCATCGAGACAGTCTTCACTTTTTTGATTCCATTACAAAAACTCGATTAAATTTGTAAAAAGCGGGAACTCTGAAAACTGGCTGACTGTCAGAGTATCAGATGGAGCCCATAAGCAAACCGGCATTGAATTTATTCAAAGACCACAAAGAGTCAATCCTGGCTCTCATTCTTGGGTTGCTTGGTGAACAGAACTCCTGGTTGAGTCTTTACCAGAAGCTGTTTGATGAAGATGAGCTGACCCTGAGTAACAACCTGGAAAAGCTGAGAGAGTTGGGTATTCAAGCTCCTAAAAGAGCCAGTGCACTCTCTTTTCAATTAGTTTTTCAGGTCTACTTTTTGGAATACGCCTCACCGCTGGAGGTTCAGGAAGCACTAGAAGAGTTTGATAGCCTTCTACCAGCTCAATATCTAACTCTCCAAACAGCCGTCAATCAAGACAATTACATGGCCAAGAGACTGGAAGAACTCCTGCAGATCCTTCAAAAAGGTCGAGCTACCCCTTTTCTTGAATCTATGAATCGGGAGTCTCAGCCCTTGTTAAGATACCTCATGCGTAAGCGACTGGAGTGGGAACTCTACGAAGCTCGCGATGAAAAGCTGGGAGCAGACGATTTTTATATCATTCCTGGGATGAATCAGGTTCTCAATGGAACAAGACTCAAAATTGCCTGCATGAGACATGACGGGGATCAAAACTCTCTATTTCACAAACTGGATAAACTGCTCAATGACAGTCGCCTGATTTGCCTTCTCAAGTCAAGATTGAGTCTTGAGTCGGGGCTATATTCTCAAGCCCTAAGGCTTATTGAAGAGGCCTCCAGCTTTGCTCCCTCTAATTACGTGGAACGAGAAAGCGAGATCATTGAGTATTTAAGAAAGCGATCCTTGATGCAGGACGCCAGGGTTCCTTTTACAAATCATTCCTCATTTGCCAGAGCGTTATACCACAGGCATCATCATTATGAAGCCTACATGATTCTTCGCGAACAGGAAGCTAGCGACAACTTGAAAGTTGAGTGGCTGCAAACCAGCCGGCGTATGTTTGAAAATGTCTTTCAGGATATTTATTATCGCTATTACGGTCCAGTGATCATGGGGTTGCAAGTTGCAGGTGCGGCAACCGTTCTCGCTATTGCGCTTTTTCATCTGAAATATCTAGGGCCCAGCTTTTACAACCTGCTTTTAACCGTAGTCGCTGGTGTGCAAAACCTGGAATGGCTTGCTATTGATATCTTCAGAATACTGGAGTTCTGCTTTGTCTTTGTAGCCTTTGGACCAATGCTCTACCTGAACTACAAGATGCTTACCTGGAATCGCAGTTCACGCAAAACCTGCTATACAGAGTTCCATTCGGGCTATTTAAAAATTAGTGACTTTGGCGAGATTCATCATCTGGATCTGAAGAATGAAGATAGAGACATCTATCTGTACAAAGATGATAATGACTACACCTATATCAGTTTGATTCGACACATACCTCTGGTTCCTAATCTGACTTATATCTACGGCTATGATCTCAATCGCAAGATCTATAGTCTGGTGCCTTTGTATGGAGTTGCTGATGGTGAGAGCTTTGAGAGAGAGGTCCTCAAACATCGCAAAGCAGAAGTGAAGTCATTAAACATGATTGGAGTTCGCCTGGCTCAGTTGGCGACTATCTTTGAGAAGTGGAATCTGGGCTTGATGAGGCTTGTACCACCAATTTTGGGCGGACTGATATTGATGGGTAGCAACTACCTCTTTCATCAGCTGGCAACACCCCAGTTTTATTTCCTGGCCTTTTTCTGTTTCTCGATCTTTCTCATTTTGTACTACCAGCCTTCCAGAACATTTCGAACTCTCGCAGATCTGGACGGAGTTGGAAGATTGTTTACTGCTCCTATACTCAAGGGAGGTGTCCTCCTTCTGGTGCTTTGGTTTGTCTCCATGCATTACGATCCCTACGGTGCAAGTGGCTGGATACCAACACTCTGTCTATTTGGGGTTTTCTACTTTTTGTTTATTCGAACACGGTACAATTCCCATGAAAAACAGATTGTAGCGGAAGTTTCGTCAATTTCGGGTAGAGAATCCCTGTTTCATCATGATCTTCTGCGACTACCTCTGGGTATAGAAGAGAGCATTGTTGATAAAGAGATTTGTCTCTTCGCCAACCCCGACTATCTGGTGCTGCCATACAGACTTTTTGGTTTTCACGTTTTCTATGAAATATCCCCGAGGCAAAAGGGTCTCGAATTATGCCCACTCGGTCCTCATACAGAAGTTAAGCTGGGACGCCTGAAAGTAAAGGTTAAGGAGAGTGTCAATCGCATCCGGGAAGTCCTGGACAAGAATCAGATTGACTATCAACTGAAGGAATCCAGCTTGCAAGGCAGGGGGTTGCCCTATATGCCAATTCTCAGCCTGTGCACAATCTGGTTTTCCTGGCAGGTTTATGAGGAGTTTCTCGGAGAGACCCATACGCCCAAGTCAGACATGGTTGTTCAATACGATTTGAAAGAGGACTTTTGGCACCAGTTCAGTCCAACAGAAAAGAACAATGTCTTTGTACATAATTGGGAGGGTATCTCCTACTCATTTGAGCTTGGCAAGGATGGCAAGAGCCTGGAGGGAATACCTGAGAGCCTCCCCAACTGGGAAGATTTTGAACGTAATCTTGTGGAAGGTGTTAATCCAGAATATCGAGCTCAGGTCACTCTGGCCCCATTCCTGAGAATCGATGGTTTTCGTGACAGTGCAATCGATTTTGTCAGTTGGTGGTTGTTTCGCAGGCACCAAAAGGTTGATCTGCTTAGATACCCACAAAGCTATGTAAGTTATTGTTATGTACAGGGGATGACTCCAAGGTTGGTTGATAATATTGGTTTTCGTTGTGTTGTTGAGGCAGGGGAAGAGGAGTTAAATGCCTTTGTACGCTCCCAGATTCCTCCAGAATTCTTGCTGGCAGATACTCGCCTGGCCACTGAGGCAGCAAGGGCTCACGGAGGAGAAATTTACCAGTACCTTCCTGCAAGTCAGCGAAGCAACCCCAGAGTGCTTGATGCTTTGGTGCGCAAAACTCCCGCTTACATCAAGAAGTTGAATCTGTCCAATATTGACGGGGAAATAATTTCCCAATGGGTTTTGGCAGCTCCCATAAGTTACAGCTATTTACCTGAAAAGCTCCAGAACAACGATGGGCTGATTCGTTTGGTCATAAAACAGGACCCTTCAATGTTTGAATATCTGCCAGATGGGGTACGCTCTGATACCAACCGCCTGATGGAGCTTCTTAAGATTGAGCCTCAAATTGCAGACTACTTTGATTCAGCAAGTTTGCAAAATCTGGACTTCGTTAAGAAAATTAGTCAATCCAGGCCACAAGTGATCTCTAAACTGGAGACGAATAATCCAGAAGTCAGAGGATTTGTGATGGATCTGATTAAGAATAATCCTGCGGTTTTAAAACACCTTCCACCCCAACTGAGTTCTGACAGGAGTTTTATTCTGGAGGCGATGGAGCATCATTGGTGGGCTTTTGCCTATGCATCCCGGTCGTTGCTAAATAGTTCCTCGGCCGACAGCAGCTTCAAAAAGAAGATTCGCTGGAATGGTAAAGGGCGTTGGAACCAGGTTCCCTCTCGAGCGTGGTCGATTACAGGTTTAATGGAGTTTGCAATCAAGGATGATCATCGCAATTTCAATATCCTGTCGGAAGAGTCAAAGCATGACTCTCGCTTTGTGGCAACTGCTCTAAAATGGAATCCAAGGATCACCAGGTTTTTTGAGTATGAGCATCTTAAAGATTATGAGATTCTTCGGGTCATGCGTAATCTCAACTGGCGGCATTGGTATGATACTCTCGACAATGACAGAACCAGACTGCAAGTTCGAAATGATCGAGATCTGTTGATGGAGCTTGTCAAGAAGTGGGATCGTGGAATTTCCTATGCAAATGCTAATCTGAGGCATGACCGGGCTCTTATTCGAACCGCAGTCAAAAGCCATGGAACGGCATTACAATATGTCCCTGATATTTACAAGAATGATTTAGATACAGTGGTTCTGGCTGTCAAAAGTGATACGAAAGCAATTCAGTATGCCAGTACAGCAGTGTTGATGGATCCTGATTTTCGAAGAGAGTTCAATCGATACCAGTGGAAAAAAATCTTCCCTGAAGTTGCAAAGGCCGTTGGTCATCAAAGGGCTCGTGAACTTTAACCTGCATGAGAAGATTGACCGGGTGATTATCACTCATCTTCGAAAGCCCTCGGATTGGAACTTTACTCTGATAGCCCTCAGACTGCAGCTTAACCAGTGGTCCTCTCACCGGCAGCGATTGCATTGACGCTTAGCAGTAGCTGGGACAAGAGTTGCTCTGTTTCTTGCGGCCTTTCTTTCTTCTTCACGCGATATTGCTTAAGAAGTTGGACTTGATCCCGGTGGAGGTAGTCCAGAACCTGTGCCCTCAGACCCAGAGTTCTCATAAGTTTGGGTCGTCGAACGATCCTTTTTCCACCAAAAACCAAATCTAGATATTTGTTAGTCAGCTTGTATTCATAGAGAATTTTTTCGAGAAAATTGTCACGTATTTTTGAATCCTCTACCAGACTGGCATAAAGAGCCATATTTTCCTCACAAGCACTTGCTAAAGAAGTGTCTGCATTCATTAAGACATAATACACAAGTGGCCACTTTTTGATTTTCAAAAGGAGTTCTTGATATAGATCCTTTTTTTGCTCTTCAAGAGCTTTTAGAGCACTTCCCACGCCATACCAACCAGGAAGATAGAATCTGGATTGGTTCCAGGAAAATACCCATGGTATTGCCCTCAAATCATCCAGGCTTTTGCGTCCTTTTCTTCTCGAGGGACGGGATCCGAATTGAGTATTTTCAAGGATGTCAATTGGAGTCGCCTGCTCATAAAATCTCAAGAAGTTCTCTTCCTTGATCAGCTTTTGGTAATGCTTGCAGCTATTCTCAGACAAAAAGCTGCACAACTCTTGTTGCACAGTCTTTGCTTCTTTGACAGCAGGTTTGAGAGAGTTAGAAAACACAGAGCTTAAACTGATCTCAAAATTGTGGACTGCTGTGAGCAAGTTGCCATACTTTTGAGCGATGGTTTCGCCCTGCTCAGTCATGCGAAAGTCAAAGTTCAGCGACTCCTCCGGGAGAGCTTCCATAAACCGGTCCATGGGCCCAGCTCCTCTGGAGACTGTCCCTCCACGACCATGGAAGAATCTTAAATGAACTTGATGTTCCCTTGCGAGTTCAGTGAGTTCTTGCTGGGCACAATACAAATTCCACTGACTGGCCAGAATGCCTCCGTCCTTATTACTGTCGGAATAACCAATCATCACTTGGAGCAGTGGCTTTTGCGAGCCACCCATCGATCTTTGATAATTCAAACTGCGTATTGTGATGGGGTGAGAGAGAAACTCTCGAAGGATCACAGGGGCTCTCTTGAGGTCTTCCACGGTTTCCAGCAGAGGGACTATGGGTAGTTTGCAGCAAAGACCCTGAGGAGATTGAATGAGCAAGCCCGCCTCTCTTGCCAGTAGATAAACGGCGAAAAGATCAGAGGAATCCCTTGTCATGCTCACGATCAATGAACCGAGAGAATTTCCATCAATTTGATGAAGCCAGTCAGCGAGTACCCTGTAGCAAGAAAGCACCTGACTTGCTTCTTCTCCCAGTTCTACACCCGGGTGAGTAAACGGCCTGGCACTGTCCAGCTCTTCCATCAGGAACTTGGAGCGTTCTTTCATGCTCATTTCACTAAAGGGCTTCTGTTTGGAGCCTGAAGCAAGCATGAGCTGATTGAGGGCATTTTCATGAAATTTGGAATTTTGTCTGATGTCGAGTTTGGCGCAATGAAAACCAAAGGTCTGCACTTGCCTGATGAGAGGAAGAACATGCTTTTGGATGAGTTTATAGGCTTGAACTTGCTTCAAAGAGTCAAGAATGAGAGCAAGGTCCTGTTGGAGTTCATTTGGTCCTGAATAGGAGTACTCAGAATGAAATTCATAGGGAAGTTTTGCAATGCACACTCTTAGCGCGAAGTTCCAGGGCTTTTGATGAAAGCGTTCTTTCTGTGAGTAAAGATGTTTGAATTTTTTAGACTCGGCTTCGAGAAACAACTCCAGTTCTCGGGGGACTTCATGAAGTTGTCGAGAAAGTGAAAGATGCTTGGAGGCGGCTTTCATCAGATCGTGAATCACGGCTAGCGCAGTGTGTCGGTATTTTTCAAGGGCCATTCTGGTCAGTTGACTGGTAACAAACGGATGCCCGTCCCGATCTCCACCAACCCAGCTTCCAAACCTCAACTGGGGCAACATTTTCCATTCAATATGGCTTTGGGTGAGCTCACTAGCTTTTAAAGACTGAATGAGTCTTTGATCCAACTCCTGCAGAACCGTCGGAAA
>Ga0181592_10000018_pt1 | contig 86299 bp, 115 predicted proteins | sample 071ome_20_FD_133755 | JGI IMG/M metagenome (GOLD analysis project Ga0181592, IMG submission 133755) | Coastal salt marsh microbial communities from the Groves Creek Marsh, Skidaway Island, Georgia - 071412BT metaG (megahit assembly) | ecosystem: Environmental > Aquatic > Marine > Intertidal...
ACATTGTTTTGTGGGGGGGACCCGGCGAAGCCGGGGGGGACCCAAAGGTAAAGATTTGAATGACAAAGGAGTAATTTCGAACACACGTTCTATGCGTGTGTAAAAAAAATTACTATAGACCTTTAGTCATGAAAATCTACCCTTCGGCGTGCAACGCCCGAGCACTTATGATATACTCTACTACGTAGACGAGAAACCTACCAAAGGAGTACATACAGATGCCACGGCAGCATCAGAGCAAGGCAGTGAAGAAAGCGTTCAAGGAACTTGAGCGATTAGGATTCAATGTCACTCAAAAGAAATCTGGATCATACACAATACTCCCTCCCTCCAATGTGGATGGTCCAATATACAACACTCATGGGACAGAGTCCGCACTCCATCCTATGAGACGGGATTTCAAACGTATGTATAACATAGAGTTAAATATATAATATTATTTAGCTCAAAGGTTTTTGCGTCCGGGGTACATCCCGGTGGGGCTGTAGGTGGTCCGGTCCCATCGGGAAACCCTTCCCGGCATTCAATGTATTATTTCTCTATATATAGGGAATAATAAACACCGGCCCGTAAAAAACATCATAATGCATAGTTGCATGCCCATATTCTATATATAGAGAGTATATATAGAGTATAAACAAACCTAGAGGCATACTATCCCAAAAATTGTTAAACAAACCCCCAAAAACGTCTTTTGCAGGGGGGTGCCCATATATTTTCTGTATGATTGTTTAATATTCTATGCCTCATTCCCCTTATTCCTATCCCCTAGGTATCATATTAGTATGATCTCTGGATCAAATGATCCACTTATACCTATTCCCCTACCATCCCTATATCCCTCCATATATCTACCATATACATTAGTTCTATATATATAGTTCTACTTAGCAATGTTTTTCCCCGGCGGGGTGCATACAAAACAATACCTGAAAGGATATACTATGCTTTCTATTACACCTATCAAGACTATTATCACTAGAGTTAGCACATGGGCACGTACTAATGTGCCTGATGATTATAATAATTCATCACGTATGGTTTATTTTAACAAAGCTTTTGTTGCCGGGATCATCACCAAAGACGAACTCGAAGACGCAAGGATTTACTACGGTCGTCTTTGGGACTACACAGGAGACTGATATGGATCCCAACAACATGCAAGATATCGGCATTATCGCCATGAAAAAGCAGAGATACTGGATGCCACAGTGGCAAGTTGAACTTTGCCACGGCACTCCCGGTAGTGCTGCTATCATGACGGATATTATTCACGTAACCAAGAAATGGGAACGTGTAGAAGCAGCTATCGAAGAACTTAGAGAAAAAGCATGGACATACCCACAACACGAACGTGGTGAATGGTTTGTCATTGTAACTGAGCTAGCTGCTGTAGCAAAAGGCACCTACACATTCCCTCAATCATCTGAAGAACTAATCGACCAAATTTGGGAGAAATACGGCCAATCAACTATGCACGATGTGCAATAGCAAGGACTAACATTATGGCATATCATATACCACTTTTAATGACACTTCAAGCTGAACCACCAAAATATGACTGCAACTATGAATTGTTTCTTGTTCAAAAGCAAGATGTTCGCCGTTATGCCAGAAAGCATCGTCTCACACATTTACCTATCAGCAGACAATGGGAAATGTGCGAAGACGTTAGTCCTTGGGAGCTTGACAACGCAAAATACTACTACGGAAAAGAATGGGAATAACATTATGTCACAAAACAATATGATTTCATTCATTACACTCACTGATATCCTTGGTCAAAAAGTTGAGCTCAACCCGGCATTCATCGTTTATATGATGAGAGACGTGACTGAAACAGATGCAGGTGCAATGATCCCATTCACCAACATCTCACTTTCTTCTGGTCCAAACATTTATGTGATGGAAACACCAGAAGAAATCAGCAATCTTCAAATGCAAACCATTGCCAAAGCAATGGCAGCACTCATGCCAATGATGCAAGACGTTATGGAGGAGTTAGACTAATGACTTTCTACGTTACACGTAAAGAAAAGGTTCTTTTCTGGGGTAAGCTTTCTGAATGCGTTACATTTATAGGCGAAGTCCTTCCGCGTCAAGCTGGATGTGACATTACCTATAAAGACAATCTTACATTGGAGCAACAGGAATGGTTACACAAGATCAAAAAGAATCTACACTCATCAGCAAACATCCAGTGAACTATTACGCTGTATATTCTGTCAAGAATCAGGCCATTATCTACATTGGTACAGATACTGAATGCAAAAGGTACATACAACAACATGAACTAGACGAATGCGAAGTCTGGCATATCCATGACGTAGCAATACATACTAAGCCACTATACCTACAGAACATGGAGTAAAATGTACTTCCTATATGGCACATTTGCTATAATACTACTTGTATTAGCATACAAAGTGACACGATGGGAAGAAGAAGATCAAACCTTCTAACATTATGCTCCTGTAGCTCAGTAGGATAGAGCAACGGCCTTCTAAGCCGCAGGTCGCAGGTTCGAATCCTGCCGGGAGCACTGGTCTGGTACATATAGCATGGTGTGCAGGGAGATCCTGCAACAACCTTTCCGTTGTGTTTGTGGTTTCATGAAACACTATATGTATCAGGCTATTAATCCGGGATAGCTCAGCTGGCAGAGCAGCTGACTGTTAATCAGCGGGTCGCAGGTTCGAGCCCTGCTCCCGGAGCCACATACAAAAATAAGCATTAATCATTAACTATGGAGTTAATATGGCTAATCTTGACTTATTCAAAGACTGTGTATTTGTACAGTTTTCCCTCAAAGAAAACGGAACTCCCAATATCCCTGAAAATGGAATCAAGGAATTCGGTTTATTTCACAACTCCAAGTACACTGGAGAAAGCTTTATTGGCGTCAAAGGCGCCAGTAAATACGGTATCCGCATGCTAAAAGGATGCACCCATTGGGGCATCGTTGACGCATCAGATCCCGAAAACCCTGTGCTAATTCATGTAGACACATATCCTAGCAAGAAACCTTCCGTAGCTAAGATTCGTAATCACTACATGATTGCACGCCAAAAAGGTCAGGTTCACATGAATCTCGTCCTTTCAGACCATAAGTCCCACTATGATATGAAGCGCAAGCACGAAAGCTGATATAACATGGAAATCACTTACACTAACCCCAAGTCCAGTGCTACTCTTACCGTTACAGGTACCGCTGAGGAGCTTGCACCATTGGTGCTCCAGCTCGTCAACGACTTGCCTGTAATCCCTTCAATTACTACTTCTTCCACAAAGAAGACTTCATCCAAGAAGACCCATTCTTCTTCTAGCTATTACAAGGATATGCGCAAGCAGATCATCGCTGATTTTGCTAACGGTCTCGACCGTGATGCTCTTGCGGACAAGTATCCTGTTAGCCGAACCAGCATTAACAAGTGGATTCGTGAAGCTAACCTTAGCACATACAAGGCCAAGAACAACAGCCGTAAGACTGCTGTTCGCAAACCCTCTAACAACGATCTCCGTCAACGTATTGAGTCTATCTCAATTCGCTGATGGAAGATGTCTGTCCCCTTGAGAAGTAAAAACTTCTAGGTACTCCTTCACCTATCTCTGTCCCCCCCTTTAACTAGAGACAAGGGGCAGACATCACAATCTTAAGAAAGACAGACTATGAACACAATGACTGATATGCAAATCGAATCAGAAATATACTCTTATTTCTCCTCGATTGCCAACACAGCCAATGCTATCAATGAACTGTCTTTGCATCTCAATTTTAAAGATCAAGATAAAGAAATTTTAGAGTTCGTAGATCAGTTCGAAGATCTGATTGTTAAACATCGAGACTCAATTAACTCTGTTCTTGATCTTTTTGTCGCTTACAAGCAATCAAAAAGACACTCGTAAAATTGTTAAAGACCTGAATTTATACACCTTTCAGAGTCTCTATACATATATATATTATTTTTTGTAATCTAAACATTTACAAAATACACTAAACCACTAAAAACATGTATCTACATACCTAATATTTAGATACCTTTTTATATGTTTAGGAGCAAAAAATCATGTCAAAACAAGACCAAATCAATCAATTCATCGATAACAACGTAGGTAATGAATACCGCACTGCAGACCTTGCAGAGCATGTTGGATGTTCACTTCCAACTATTCTTTCATTCATCAAAAACAATGCTCACAGGTTTGAAAAGACTGGCCATGGCAAGTACTTCATCAAAGCTGAAGCTAAAACAATGACTGTATCAGAGTCATCTATCAGTGACTCTGAGCATGAAATTGACACTGTTGTTCATGAAGAAATGACTACTGTTAGCGATGTAGTTGCACTACCAGTATACCAATCTTCGACTCCACGTCCAACGTTTGACTGGTAAAAATCCTCAATTACCGTTACTATAATAAGTCACGCAGGAAAATTACGTAACATTACCGTAATAACTTGCTCTGCTAGACCACTTATAGTAATATGATCATTATGCCCGTTGAGGAGCGGGCATTGGGAAAATATCCCTAATTGCAGTACCAAGTATTGTGAAACGAAGGTAAGATACCGATGCCCCCTTAACAGGCATTTTTCGTTTCGCAACCTGCGTTACACTGGCACAGAAATCCTGAGCCAGTCGCGACGAAAGGAGCGACATGAACACACTCAAAGAGATATATTTGCGTATATCTAAATACATGCAAAATACTAAACACACTGAAATAATACCATTACCTATTGCTATAGCATTTGTTGTTATGTCAATATTGGCTATGGTATTTTTCATTAGACCACCACATGTTGAGTCAGAAGGACTTAACTTAAATATCATATCTGAACATTATGAGGATAATCCCTATCCTCTTAATCCATTAGCAACAGAATCAATGTTTGCTGATCAGCATGATTCAGAAGAGCTCATTCCTGCAGTACCTAAGTTACCCGAGGGTATTACCCTTGATCCTAACTTTAATGCAGTTTTGAATGATCCTGCTCGTACTGAACCATATCAACCACCAGAACCTCTACAAAGTGTTCGCATCAAGCCAGCCGAAGAACTACCTGAAGGACATTGTTCCGAATGGTATGACACAGCTCTTGATGCTGGCTGGCAGTCTGATCAGCTACAAAAACTAGGCCATATAATATATAAAGAGTCTTCTTGTCAGCACGACGTAGCTAACAAGACATACTCATATGGTCTAGTTCAAATTGAATGGTCCGCACATTACAAGTGGCTAGAATCAGAATTTGGCATTACTGAAAGAGAAGAGCTGTATGATCCCTATACAAACCTTCTCGTAGGTAAATGGCTATTCGATTATGCCGACATACATTATGGATGTGGTTGGCAACCATGGTACATGTCTGGAGACTGGTGCTAAATAAAAACTAAATAACCAACTGTACATTAAAAAACAGGGGGGGAAGGGTTCCTTTCAATGCCCTTCCCCCCTTTTTTGCTACATACAAAAGATTTAAATCATCAAGAAAGGAACACATGTTCTCATTTGTGATCGTTCTAACTCTTGCTTCGTTTCTTTTCGAGATGATGCTTGCTGCCAAGATCCCCTCTTGGCGACAGAATGCTAAGAAATACAAGCTATTTAACCTGATTGTTTCAGTGTTATTGTCATTTGTTATGGGTATTCTGTTCGGTGCAGCGGGCCTCATCGTAATGACCGCAGCAATCCTTTCTACCATTCTTTCAATCCCCGGTTACACATTCTTGCACTGGTGCCTTGATTCTCCGCAAGCAAAGATGCATGGCGGTAATCAGTACCAATATTACAAGAAGCAGTTTGTAACCGTTATTTCCGACTTGATCAAGCTTATCTACAAGATACTTCGCATTATCACTTTCCCCATCTGGGGATCTCGTGCACTCATGCAGAAGTACAAAGCTTTCAAGTCTTAATATTTTTTAGTGCATACAAAACAATAATCATAAAGAAGGAGTAACACATGCAAAGAATCTACAAACCAGAACTGCGTCTCCAAGCCACCGATGATGGCCCTCTTCGCGGTGGTGACGGATACCAATTCGGTTTCTATGACTCCGGTGTCATGCGTCAGATTCTCGATAACTATGGTGGAGAGTACAAGATTTGGACTCTCCCAATCCCTGTTAACAACTACGAATACAGCAAAGCTGTCAAATATGTCAGCAATCCCAAAGTTCAATACGCTCTTGTCGATAAAGATAAGATCGTATTCTGTGTGATCGAAAACTCTCCAGGATGGATGTCTGCCCTGAATGAACTCGGTTACGAGGTCTTTTCAGGCGATAAGACCAACAAGCGTCTTAAGTCTCATCATCGTCCTACGCTGCTCAACGCAGAGTTTGGCCCCGATGAACTTAAGCTTATGCTTGTTGCTCATGATGAGTTTAGTCGTTACATCTTCCTTGGACCTAACCCAAATGCACCCGAAGAATACTGTAACCCTGGTGTTGCAGAACGTCTTCTTGACGGTGGCTTTGTGATCTCCCGGCGCATTGTTCAACGCGCAGTAGAGAACCTTCCTATGTACCACCCTACTTCATCTATTGATGCAGCAGAGTATTATTATGACCCTCGTATCCGTTCGCGTATTGTAAACAATCTCTTGAATGCCCATGTTCTTAATGCTCGCATTGAGTTCGAAATGGGCTTTTTGAAGGGTAACTGTATTGTCTCTGACAATCTCCCTGAAGGTGTCGATATCTTGACTAGCGATGCCAATATCAAGCAGGAGATTAAATACAACAACGGATTTCGTTTCCTTGCAGAGCCACAAGGCCCTAAGGAAAAGGTCATTACTGACGACCAGACTGTTATCAACTTTCCCAAGCTATTCCGCAAGAGCGACATGGATATGTGGCTCACCGAGGAATACAAGAAGCAGTATGAAAAAGCTATCAATGGTGAACTTCTCACCAACTGGCAGTATATTTATCAGCGTAACTGGCGTGATAACGAGAGCCTCGATGACAACGAAGCTCGAGCACGCACACAGTATGTAGGTTATCGCTGGACTGCAGCAGGGTTTAACATTACTCAATCACCATGGCTTATGGAAACAGTGTCCATCTCCCATGCCAAGCCTCTTGAATATCGGATTCCTATCCCATGTTCTGTCTACGAACAAGTGATTCCTGAATCATTTATTCGTATGGCAGGATATGACTTTCAAGTAGAGCCAGGTCAGATTCGACGTCACTCCGAAGTTGGAGTTCATGTCGTTAATGACCTCGATTGGCTAGAGATGTACGAGTCTCATGGTGGTCACGACGAGGACGACTTCTTCAAGTTGTTCTATCGTGAATTTGAAAGTGGCCCTATTGAAGGTAAGAAAGTTGTAGCTGTTCGTTCACCAAACGGCTTTGGCGAATATTCAATCTTTGACTATGTTGAAGGTGAATGGTCGCCAACCTGGCTTAAGTCAGATGGAACCGAAGTTAAGTTCCCTAAAGTAAATGGACGTGGCTGGCCTAAGCGTCTCAGTGAAGCAACACTTTCATCTGAGGTGCACTACAAAGGTCTGCCATCCCTCACTCAGCCAAAAGAAAAGCGAGAAGGACCATATACTCAAGAAGATGTCTTGAGAGATATCCGTATTGCTATGGCTGGTGGAAACGTTGGTAGTTTCGTTAATGCATGTATGATGCATTCTTCTGTCATTGGTAAGCATCGTCCACTACAACTCTGCTCGTTGGAGGATGCCATCGACAAGTGTATCAACCCTGATCACGAACTCGATGTTAAAGCCATTGACCAAGAAGCTCAGAACATGTTCCGCGAAGTTATCGAATATGGTAAGCCCATTGACCGTAACTTGTGGTACAACCGTGGTAGCCAGCGTTATCTCAAGCAAGGCGAAGAAATTGAATTGTATGATGGTAAAATCACACAACTCAATAATCTTTGCTACACCCACTTCAATAACTACTGTAATGATATTCGTATGTGGTCGCAAGAGAACGCTCAACCGCCAGAAATTATCCACGAACTCGGTCGTCGTTTCTACACTTGGGCTCTGCCCATCTTGAGGGACTTCCGTAAAGGTGTGTATAATACAAACTCTTCAGAAGTTACAGCTGCCTCTGGTGCCATTGAGCGCACCAACTGGGAACATCTTTACCAGCAGCTTGTAAATAAGATTGAGTCTTTCGAACGTATTGAGGACATGTATGACTTCGTCATTGCCTTGTACTCAGCTACGATTCTCACACCTACCACTCAGGGTAAGATTTCGGATCAAGTTGTAATGAACCGCTTTGTCTTTCCTTATTTGGAGCATGCTCTTCAGTTTTATGGTATTGCTGCCCGTGCAGTATACAACCAGGAAAAGAAGAAGTTTAACCAAACCTATTCTTGTAGCTGGCAGTGGACCAACGCTGACGGCGAACTGGTTGAATACAACGATCCTGTTGAGTTCCAAATGGCCCATTCGAACGATTCACCAATCGATTTCAGAATGCCCGCTCCAACCTCTTGACGTGTACCCCCTAGCCCTCACCCACATGGGCTAGGGGGATACCGTCAACCAACCACATTCCTATTATATATGATCACGCATATTGTTGTCAACCGGAACCATCAAGTAGCTTCCGGTAAAACAAGAAAATTATTAAACAAACATGGATCCATATTCGAATTACTTAAATACGGATATGAACATTCAGGCCAACGCCAAGAAGAAATACTTATTAAAAGTATAACTACAGGCTGGTCTGGATGGCTCTCGGTATCGGAGATAACATATGAAGAATACAATGGTCCTCTTAATCGAGAATCATTTTCATCAAATTTATAAACGTGTAAGCGGATACGCTTACCACCAAGGTCATCCCTCACCCGAAGATGCAGCAATGGATGCAATATCTCAAGCATTGCGCCATTCCACTAAGTTTGAAGGTGACCTTGAAAACCTAGTCAGTTACATTATCGGCATTACGCGCTATGATATTATAGATCATCGTCGCAGCATGACTATTAAACCTACTGCTAACGTATCAGTTTATGATCTTCAAGATTCTGATGCACCCACTTATTGTGATGAGTATTTTAAGTATCAATATCTTTATAATATAAAGAAAATGATAAAAGCACTCGATCAAGCAGAATCAGATGCCATCATTGCTAAATATCTTTATGACATGACAGATGATGAAGCAGCCAGGTTTACCAAGAGAAGCTCTAAGTATCTACGCAGAGCCAGATCTACTGCATATAAAAAATTGCGTCGTCTTGTGGCGCATTAAAAAAAATGCCAATAGGCATCTAATCCCACTACTGTCTAGCTAAAAAGTCACAAGCCGACTAAACAAAGCTAACCAGTTCCAATTAGAAAGTATATTATATTATGAGAGAAGTAACCCTTAACATCACCGGTCAAGGTGTCATGCTCGTTCATAACGAGCGTCTTGCTAACACCATGGATCCTATTGCCAAGGATATGGTAACCATCACCTCGAAGCGCAAGAAGACTGATGAAGACCGAGACGAGCTTGCTCGCCACGAGTTCTTCGGAGGTCTCTACACCTTCGGTGAAAACCTTGTCCGATCAGCTGATGTCCCTTCTTCTTGGGAGATTTACAACAAGACCGGTATCCCTTTGTGGAACGTCTTTGTTTCCCTCAAGAACGGAGCTAAGCTTAACCGACTCGGTGCAACCGTTGACCGAGCCGTTCTTCCTTTTGGACCAGATGTCCTTGAGTTGAAGCACGACGGACCCAACGCTCCACTTGAGATGTGGGAGCAAGGTTTCTATGACCAGCGTTCCGTCAAAGTTTCAACCGCTAAGGTCACTCGTACTCGTCCCAAGTACGTCAACTGGTCCACTACTGCGTCATTCCTCGTTGACACCGAACTGTTGAACATGGATGACTTCAACATGATTGCAGTCAACGCAGGACGCACATCAGGTCTTGGCACCTACCGTCCTCGCTTCGGACGATTCGAAGTTGAGGTCTGTGCATGACCTACAGTCGACAAGATACTAGTCGACCTTCAACGATTCGTGACTACGTCGCCGGTTATCTTAACGAAGCCGGTGACGTAGTCACCTACGAAGAGTTGGCAGCCATGATTGATGTCACCTATCCTACTGGTGATGATCATCTTGATCATGAAGTTGTTAAATCCATCAGCAAATCTGTTGCACAAGCCAACAAGTATCTATCAGACGATGGAAGCTGGAAGCATCTTGTTGTTATTCCTAACGTTGGTTATCGTGTAGCTACACCATCTGATCTTCGCAACGAAGCTTTAGGTCGTTCTAAACACATCCTTAAAGAGCAGCGTAGAGTTATCACAGCAACAGAAAAGGTAACTATTCACCCTGATGCAACTGCTAACCAGCGCACTCAAGCAAACAACAATCTTACACTTCAACACAGTGTTCAAATGATGCTAAACAAAGCACGGCGTAAAACTCGTCGTGATTGGATAGCACCAGAAGAGCCAATCATTATTGAAGATTGATCTTTATGGTCGAGCACGGTACTGTGCGGTGCCGTTATGTCACGCTCGGTAGTGCAACGTCTGGTTCGGTAGCATATTGCAAGGAGCCTTCGGGCTAAATAAAAAGATCGCTTAAATTCTTTACTGTATGGCCATGCCCGGTCACGTGCTGTGCGGTGGCGTTCGGTCTCGTAATGTTATGTCGGGTGTGGTAATGCTCGGAGCCTTAGGGCTAAATACTAAGATCGCTTAAATTCTTCTGTGCTCGGTTTTGCACTGCTATGCGGTATTAGGTTTGGACACGAATTGCGTTGTGATGCTTGGAGCCTTCGGGCTACATAAAAAGATCGCTTAAATTCTTTGAGGCGTTGCTTGACGATGCTAGGTCTTGTTATGTCGTGCAATGCAAGGAGCCTTAGGGCTAAGCAACATTATTTTTTTTAAATATAGAACAAACAAAAACATATGACCTCTATCACTCTTATCCCAAATGATACATATAATCCTACTTATTCTTCTTATTCTAGTATGTCAACCAGTCGCAAATTCTTTTACAAGGCTGGTAAACTGGCTGGAAAAACGAAAAGAAACCTACAAAAACCAGAAGTAAAGATCTCTGCAATATTATCTTATTGGAGTCTTGAAACAGTAGTATGCGCAGTAGCAATAATGTCTATCACTAGTAAGACCATCATTGCTGCTACCTTGCTGCTATACATTTACGGTACGTACGCACTATTTAGTGCCATATCAGCATTGGTATAATTATGCAAACTATTGAATCAGTACAAGAAGTTGTTACTCTTATTAAAGAAGAACTTTCCGCAGTAAAAACTATTGTAGAAACTAATCTTTCTGAAATTAATAGCACTAAAATTGCTCCTCTTATTGTCTTTTTCACTTCTCCTGAAACAAGATATATTGTAGCTTCTTCTTCAGCTTCTGGAGATTTTGCTGACGTTGTCTGCAGAATATCCGAAGTAATGAATATTTATCCATTGATTGACGCACATGCTGCCGTCATTTCAATGAATACAAATGTAGAGATTGACGATGATGTCGTCTCTGCTATTAACACATTTGTTATTAGCTATGAGCAAGCATGGTCGATCACTACACCATATGAAGTCTATGGCAATGAAGTCGTCTGGTGGAATGATAAAGTCAATATTGAACTTATTGACGATCTTGAACTAGATGACGAAAGTCGCCAGATGGTTTCTATGTTTTATATGTATGTACATGTTAACGATGTACATTTTACTATGTCCGAACTGTTATCATATCTAAGTACAATGGATACTGCTATCAACTTCATTGAAGATGATGCTCCTCCGTTCTTTGATATGTCTAACAATGAGCTAATACAAAACATAAATAATGTCAACTAAAAAAAACTTTACATACTTTTCTTTCAATTCTATCACCTCAGAAAAGAAAGATAAGAAGTATAATATTAAATCAGAAATTGTAGAAGATGATGATTTTGACGAAAAGCTTGAAAAGCTTATGAGTCAAGAACTCGTATACGGAGATGTAAATTACTACTAATGTCTGTTCAACTGCGTCCATACCAAACTGAAGCATTAGATGCTATTCGTGATTTTAACAACAATGGTGTATCACGACAGTTAGTAGTTCTCCCAACGGGCGCAGGTAAGACAGTTATTTTTACTCATCTCCCTCAGCATCTAGATAATGCATTGCCTATGCTTATTCTTGCTCATAGAGAAGAACTTCTCACGCAAGCAAAAGATAAGCTAGAATGGTCTAATCCACAACTAACAGTGGAAATAGAACAGGCGGAAAATTATGCAAGCACAAATGCTGACGTTGTTGTCGCTTCCGTTCCTACTCTTGGCAGGGATGGCAGTGAAAGAATCTCAAGGTTTCCAAAGAATCATTTTAGAACCATTGTTATCGATGAAGCCCATCACGCAGCTGCTCCTACTTATCGTAGGATCCTCGATTATTTTGAAAATGATTTTACTCTTGGTGTAACCGCAACCCCACAAAGATCTGACAATACGCGCTTGACAGACGTATTCGATGAGATAGTATACTATAAGACAATAGTTGATCTTATTGAAGAAGGTTGGCTATCAAGAATTGTTGGATACCGTATCCAAACGGATACAGATATTTCGGAGGTTAAGACACAACATGGAGACTACGTTGCTTCCCAGTTGGAAGATGCTATTAATACTCCTAAGCGCAATGCTACTATTGTTGCTAGCTATATGGAGATATGTGGTACTGCTAAAGCCATTGCCTTTGCGTCGGGAGTCGAACACGCTCACGACCTGGCCTCATCCTTTAGGCAAGCGTCGATAGCGGCAGAAGTTATTATTGGTTCAACTCCTTCTGATAAACGTCACCAAATACTTTCCCGTTTTGCTTCCGGTGAAACAAGAGTATTGGTTAACGTTGGCGTTCTTACTGAAGGCTTTGATGAACCATCTGTAGAAGCTATTATACTTGCAAGACCTACACGATCAACGTTACTATATACACAGATCGTTGGTCGTGGAACCCGTCTATTTGAAGGGAAGGCTCATTGCAAAGTATTGGATTTTGCAGACACCACCAAAGGCAAGAAGCCTCTTGGCCTTCCGTCATTACTGGGTTTACCCCCGGACTTCGACCTTGGAGGACAAGATTTAGTAGACGTCGCAAACAAGTATAAAGAACTTGAAGAGTTCTGTCCCGGTGAAGCTGTACGTGTACTAAATCCTGAAGATATCGAACTCGCCTATAAGCGTATCGATCTCTTTATGCCTCCGCCTCCAAACGAAGTTGTACAACAATATTCTCGTTTCGTTTGGGCAGAAGTTGCTGAAAATGATTTCCATTTAGCAGTAGATTCAAACAATTCATTTAGAATATTTGTAGACACTCTTGGTAGATGGACTGTTACTCAAACAACTAAGGTTGATACAAAAACTGAAGTTAAACTTTTGGGACATCCTGAAGATATGCGTGATGCATTTGTCAGATCTGATAAGTGGATTGTTAGACGATACAATACTAATCTGATAGAATCAGATGCACCATGGAGAGCAGATGCTCCCACCGATGCTCAAAAGAAAACTCTTAAACGTATTGGTGTACCAATCACAGCAGACATGACTAAAGGTATTGCTTCTCAGATTATTGGTAAATATTATGAGAACAATCCTAAACCTCAATGGTTACAGAACAAGATTAATTATAATAAAGGAAGATGGTAATGAAAAAGATTATTTTAGCAGCAGCTATTGCACTGCCGCTAGTTTCTTGTGGTGGCAAAGAAATTGTATACCTTGAATCAACAGACACAGCACCCGCTGAGGAGCCAGCTGAAGAGCCAGTAGAAACAACTGCTGCACCAACAACTACGCAGGCTCCTACTCCTGCAACTCGTCCCACTCTTCCTCCCGAGCCAGAAGAGCCCCCAATGAATGGCTACCAGCCTGATGTTTATCTTGACATTGTTCAAGAGAACATTCCTTACTGGTATTACAGCTACAGTGATGAGAACCTTACTGGTTTAGGTATCGCCATCTGCGATGAACTTGACGCAGGTACTCCAGTTGATAGACAGCTTGTGAATATCATTATGATGGTCCAAGATATTGATCCAGACCTTGCTGACGATTCTGGACTCTTTATGCGTTACGTAGTTCGTTACATTTGCCCAGAACATTATGTTCAGATTGAAGCGTTGAATAACTGATATGAGATATTTTTTTTTAAAAATTAAACTTATATTTGTTCTTATTAAAGATAAAATTTTTTATCTTATTACCAAAAAAGAAAAGTATAACAACAAAGATAGATACATTTATTAGGCATCATGCTATTTCCTGAAATAAAAAATACATATGAAGAACGAAATATAGATATTGAATCTATTATAAAACTTTCTAAAGTAGCTTCAGGAGACTTTCGCAACTGTGCAGAAGATGCTGATTTTTCTGCTCAAGAAATCGTTGATCAATTTTATAAAGTTCACGGTAACTTTCCTTATGCTGTAAATTCTTTTAATTTAGTTGGTGAGGAGATTAATCACCAAGCTCCTGTTTTAGCTATAGGATGTTCTGTTACTGCTTCTGTGGGAATTCCTCATCAGTTAACTTGGCCTAACCTTTTAAGAAAAGTTCACAATACTGATGTTAACGTAATCGCATCTCCTGGATTAGATATTTCAGAAATAACAAGAATACTTAACGTTTATCTTATTTCAGAAAACTTTTCTACTCCAGAAGCTGTTTACATACTTGCTCCAGACATATTAAGAACTAAACTTATAAACTTTCATAAATTTTCTAAAAAGAACATTTTTGATCATATTACTTTAAACTATAATAATAATTTAGGCTTTATAATCAAAAGCACACTTGCATCTCTGAAAGATAAACATCTTAAAAAATATTATCCTTCTGTATCATACACTCTTTTAAACAGACTATCTGCTTTAGAAATGTGTGTTTCACTTTGTAGAGCGTTTGGTGTAAAGGTTATCATTTCTTCTTGGGAAATGTACACACAAAAGATATTTCAAGATTTAGGTTATGTATCAGATCTTGAACAAACAAACTGCTTTTCTAATGAGTCACGCTCATGGAACATGGTAAATCAATGTACTAAGCATGACTTTGAAGTTCCTGAACATTTAAAACCTTTTTGGGATTCGGCTGTAGATAAACCACACTTTCATCCAGGTCTTCATTCTCATATACACTACTTAGAAAACTTTTTGCAGAAAGACATGGATTATCGTATTTTAGATGATTTAAGTTACGACCCTGTCTGGCTAGACTACATCTCATTATGATATACTTCAAGGATGCAAAAAATGAGTTACTCAAATATTTATTTAAAGAACCCTTACAAGCAATACGATTATGTTTCTGATTCTTTAAGTAATACCGATAACTCATTTCTTTCTGCTGCAGCTAAAATTGCTCAGACTTCTAATTATAAATATAGAATGGCTGCACTTTTAGTTAAGTCTGGCAGAGTGTTGGGTGGTGATGTAAATGTTCCTCGCATCACCCCCGACACTCCGCCTAAAAGATGCTCCACTCATGCAGAAATTCGAGTTCTAAAAAACGTTAAAAATACTTTAGGTTCAACTATCTATATAGCTAGACTGCTACTAGATGATACCATTGCTATAGCCAAACCTTGTGTTTGGTGTCTTGAATCCATTATTAATTCAGATGTTTCTCGTGTTGTTTTCACTTGCAATGACAACACTTCAGATTCTTTTTACACTAATATGATTTCCTGGAATCACTAATGGAATATACAATACCTCTTAAATACTTACAGTATAATCCTTTTACTGCTCCAGAATGCTATAATCCTACTGAAGATATCAGTCAAAATAAAGTCAGAGCATTATTTATATCTTCTGATAAAAATATGTCTCCTTTAATTTTAACTGATTATTCCTCAGTTATACTTGATACATGTTTTGAAGATAATGAAATAAGAATTCTTAATTGTTTAAATAATTATCATATTTTTTATGAGCCTTATCTACAGTGGTCTGTATCATACTCTAATTACATTGCTACAATGTTGATTAGAAATGATCAAATATATTTAGATGGATCTTTGATAACTGATTCTATATCTGGTAATGTAATAATTTTTGGTTCAATAAATCCTTTTACTGGTGTTATTGACGGTAAAGATTATTCTGTTCCATATGAAATAATAGAGCAGGCCTCAAGAGTCTATGAAACCTATACCTAGAGATAAGCTTAAAGTACATAAAAGAAAATGTACAGAATGTTCTGAGTTTTCTATCGAAGTAAATCAATCAGTAGTTTTTGAAAGACTTTTATGTCCTGATTGTTTAATTCTTCTCTTAAGACAATCGTTCTTTAGAGATTAAAGATCATGCAAAAGCATGAATGGGGGGAAATATATAAAACCATATATTTCACCAAAGGAAAAGGAAATGAGTATAACTATTGCCATAGGCAACGACCCCACAGATATAAAAAGATTAAATACAATAAAACAAGTTTTAGAATCTCAAGAAGAAAAACCAGAGATTGTAGACGTAAAGTCTTGGGTTTCAGATATCCATAGATTCCTAACTGACCCATCAGTTTTTGCAGAGATGTAATTCTCTGGCCCGAGTGGCGGAATGGCAGACGCCGAGGACTTAAAATCCTCTGATCGAAAGATCGTGCGGGTTCGAGTCCCGCCTCGGGTACTTCTCAGATAAGTAAATAAAACAATTATCAATCTGGTTGGTGGGTAATGGGCTTATCTGAGATTCATTTTATTGCAGTAAGGCAAACTTATCCTAGTTCGCGTGAACACTTACTGCAATAAATCCTTAGTCAATAAATTATATTCTACGAAGATCATTATAGCTCTACCAAACCTATTGATGGTCGTCTTTCTTTTACGTAGAGAACATTTATTGGCTAAGGTAATTTCTGTGACCGTTATGTAGGGATCGTGATGTGTTATTTACATTTAATACATCGTGTTTAACGTGTCACATAGGCGGTAGCTGTTTAATCTGTTCGGCGGCTACCGCCTAACTCCCGCCTTTAGCTCAGTTGGTAGAGCAGTGGACTTTTAATCCATTGGTCCTGGGTTCGAGCCCCAGAGGGCGGACTATCATTAACCTTAAAAGGAGAAACACAATGACAAAAACTAACACTACTTCAAATTACTCTTTAACAAGATTTGACACTTCTTCTGACACCATGACTTTCACCTACAATAATCCAGAACTTGGTTCTACAGTTGTTCTGGAAATTGAAACTGGACCAGGCGCAGGTGCCGTTGTTCTTCAGAAAGGTGAAAGACTTAGTGGAATGATGATTGATGATGTCGTTGATTTCATCTTTCACAACGGTGACATTTTAAACTAATTACTTATGATTTTAAATACAACATACATTGAACCAGGTACATTAGTTGGAGATACTCAAAGAAAAGTTACTCTAGCCTCCAAGATTAGAGAAGCTGGAGATGGCACTTATCCTGTTTGGATTGCTATCTGCACTGACCCTAATGGGTATCATCAATATGTTGTTTGGGATATTGCTCTTCGCCCAGAAGGTCCTTACGCTTCTAATGGAGATTACTTCCATAATATCAAAGATGCTATGGAGTGTTACATTCAACGAGGCGGATCTTAAAAAAATTTTTTCTCTTAGTTTGTTCCAATAATAGTATACTGTGATATACTGTTGGAGCACAAATACGGAGGCCAGATGCAAACAATACACTTAACACTCGATATGATTATCGAAGTCCCTGAGGACGAGAAAGCAAAAGACATACTTGTTATTCAAGAACTCTTGAGTAAATTGTATGTCGGAGAAGATCACTATGAAGGTGATGTTTTCTCAGTTAAGGATATTACCCTTAGCACTTTTGTAAAGGAAAAGTAATGGCATTAGCTAAATTTAGAAAGATAGTCGGAGGTGCCAAAAACAAGGCAACCAAAGACCTTTCAACTAGTCCCAAGAAAAGTGATAAGGATAAGAAGACTAAGTAGTCTTCAGCCGGATTAGCTCAGTTGGTAGAGCACTTCACTTGTAATGAAGATGTCGCGGGTTCGAATCCTGCATCCGGCTCTGTATGGTAGCCAGTACAGCAAACTTGATAAATAAACTCATAGCTATTTATCGAGTTCATACTCTAGCTGGACGGATCCAAATCACATACCATATGCTGGTGCACAATAGTGTTGTGTGACTACCATACAACAGGGGAGAAGGTGCGGCGCTGGTTGCTGCAGCGTGTCTTATAAACACGTGGTCATGGGTTCAATTCCCATTTCTCCTACCAGTCAATGGGGGTAGAATGCACACTTTCATACACATATTAATTCCAGTAATTGGTTCTTTAATAATTATTTACCTGAAAGCGAGATAACATGAATCTTCTAGAATATTTCGATGAAGAGTATTCTAAAGTTCAAAAATCTCATGGATCAATAACAGCTGCAATTCTACAAGCTAATGACATAGCTAAATCTTTAACAATTGCATACAAAAAACTTTCAGATATTAAACCAGATTTACACTCTATATCTGAAATAGAATCTGATAAGTTAGAAGAATTGCTTTCATCAATGAATAATTTTATTCGTGATTGTAAGAATTTTGCTGATGATATAGATATAGCTATCAAAGCAACTGAAGATATAAGGAGCCTTTAATGGACGAGACGCAATGGCGATCTTTTGCCTCCTGTAAAAATCTTGATACCTCTCTATTCTTTCCTATTTCTATAGGTAAATATAATAAATCTGAAATCAATCAACTTCTTGATCTTTGTGATTCTTGTCCTGTTGCAGCTAATTGCTTACATGAAGCTATATCTACTCAATCTATTGGAATATGGGCACGCACTACTAACGTTCAAAGAGAAGCTTTCTTGAAGGCTAGAGATTCCTCTAAACCCTTAACGCTAGAAGAGTGTCAGTCTTACTATGAATTTTTGAAAGATAATAAAGTTTATCCTTATACTCGGAAACACAAATTTTATACTCATAAATTTGTAGATACAAACGAGTGATAAAATTATTTTACATGAAAGGAAATCATGTCCTTTGACAATGATGACGATTTGTTTGATTATGAACCAGAAGAAGATTCGCCATCAAATATTTCCATACAAAACGAACCCAATAATCTTTCTCAAACTGAACAAGAGTTTGTTGATTCAATAAAGTCCGCTGAAAATTCTGTTGGATCTCTTAACGGTGTTGAAGCTCGTCTTGCAATAGCGTACATTAATTCTGCTAGCGCTTTTATCTCTAAAGAAGCAGGTCCTTCGGGTCACGCTTATGCTATAAGATATGTTTTAGATGAATTGACTGATGGTAGGTTTTCTCTTTTAGAATTGTTTAAATCTACTGAAGCAAAGATTATTCGTCTTATGGCATATATTAGTTTGTCTGAGTCTATCTTTGGCAATGACGGCACTGAATTTAAAGAAGCTCTTAATGAGCTTTTTGGCGTCAATGTTGGAGATCTTCACGTTAGATCTACTTATTATACCCACCTCGCTGTATCTCGACATTCCCTTATTATCAATAGGGCTATATATTCTCAGTTATCTGAAAAGCTTGATATGCCCTGTGAGCCATCTTTATTTGATGACCAGTTTGATGTCGATAAACTAAAGATTACTTATTCTCATCTTGTTGATAATATTCATTCTAATATTATTTCTGAATTAGCCACAGAAGGTTTATCTACCAAAGTTTCGGAGGCTTTTGGGCAAGATGTACAACTATATAAAAAATAAGTTTAAACAACTTCCAGATGGATTTTACACAGCCGCTACCATTGTAGCTGCTGCCCAGATAAACTATGCTATTGTACATAGTTCATTTGTTTATGTAGTTCTTTTAATAATGTTAGCCCATGAATTAGCTCACTACTTCATAGGAAAATATTATAAAGGAAAAGCTAAGTTACCTTTCTTTATACCAATACCATTTTTTATTATTGGTATAACTAGAGTTTCTAAACTTAGCCCTTTTGGTAAGAAAAATACAGCTTTAGCTGGTCCTTTAGTTGGATTACTAAGCGCTGTTCTTATAATGCTCTATAATTATATTAATACATTTATGTCATTTGTACCTCTATTTGTTCTTGCTATTAGTGAAATAATTACCAATTACTTTGGTAGTGATGGAGCTAAATATAAGCAGGCCAAAAAGGAAATGAAAGCATGTATTTCATATTAATTCCCTTTGTTGCAGCTGGACTTGCAGCTAAAATAAAAAATAATAAATACAAAAATAAACTCATCTCTCCTATATTAGAATTAGATAATATTACACGGCACGGCATCCTTAATAGGGGGAATACACAAAATGTCTTTCATAAAAGACAAAGCTCAGAAGAAAAAGGTTTTATCGAACAAGATTGACGCATTATTTGAAGATTGTTACTTTGATGTACAAGGTATTAATCCCAATCTTCCTAATCTTGATGAAGCCTATCTTGCCAGGCTGCTTACAAAATTAGCAGTCGGTTCAGCAACTGTCTGGTGGTCTTTGATTGAAATCAGAGATTTCATGAAAATAAGATCATCAGCCATGAAGATAAGGACTTCAAAGTATGACGTATCCAGAACAGATCCCTTCTAATAATACTGTAAATTCATTCAACTTTTCTTTTTCGAGAGTTAACAAAAATCACAAAACTCTTGAAAATGAACTGAATGAAGTTACTGAAAGAATTATTAAAATAATCGATTCTGATAAATTTCATATCAACGGCTTTCCAGTTCTAAGAAACATATATGCCCTAGGACCTTCTAGAGCTGATCTTAAAAAACTTTCTAAAGCTTGCGACCGTTTGGCAGATCTTGTTCAAGTTGTATCTGATCTTCAGTCAAAAATGACTGTTGTAGAAATGGCTCAAAACAATCCCAATTGGCTTGCTTTTGCCTTTGGTGATTTTCAAGATGAAATCGATAAAGATATACAATCTCTATTTTCAGAAGATTAATAGGTAAAAATGTCACAAGTAGATTACTCATTTGTAAAGAACTCGGAAGGTTTATTTACCTTTCGTTCTACGGTAAATTCTTTTGGTATAGAAAATATAACAGAGAAAGATATTAATTCTTTTTATGTTAACTTTTCTAACTCAGCTCTTTTAGATACTGGCCTTCTTCCAGTTGATGGTACAGGGATGCTTGCTTACCGTAAGGCTGATAATCATGAACAAATTGTTTATCAAATTAAGCCTGGAAAATATTATATCAACTGGGGAGCTCACGAAGGCGATTCTTCGGCTCGCACCTATTATGTAGCTCAACCATACAGAATTGTTATCGCAGATCTTCTTAATCAAAATCTACTTGGTGCTAGAACATTTTACAGCCCTTATCCTATTACCTCTCCTTCTTCTCAGCTTTACCATGTTAATCTTCCTAATATTAACTGTAAAGGTTACAGAGGTAATGGTGTAGGCTGGATTTGTTTATATCACACTCACGATATCTCCAATCTTCCCTTTAACGAGAGACTTTCTCACATTCTTCAGAGATGTTCTGGCGTAGAAACTTATAACGACGCCAATATGTCTGAAACTGATGGTCCTCGTTTTTATGCTGCTCATTACAATAATGATACAGAATATTCTCATCTTTGGGATCCACAGTCTTGGGAAGACTATACCGATTCTAACGGCTATGAGTGGACTTTAAATCCAGATCTTTGGATACCAGTTCTTGTTACCGACTTAGATACTCAGGATCGTCACGATCCACAGGGCATGCCTCTGGACATTCAAACGGCCTTGCTCGGTAACTATCAGGCTTATTACACTGATACCCTAATTCCTAAGCCTGTAAATTCTATAGTTCGACATCAAATTGATTATCCAGTTGAGAAAATTCTGTCCATGTTTGTAAAAGCATATGCTAGTTCTGCTAGTGTTGGACATCATACATCTCAAGATGTTTTTTCTCAAACTCTTGAAAACAGAGAAAATCTTACTCTACAAAATTCTAATTCAGACTCTGAAGGTCTCAAGAATTGCAAGTACTGTAATCTTGAAATAGATCCAGATATAGAATCTTGTTACAATATTCCTGATCAACCTGATCAAATAGCCTGCGATAGTTGTTGGCACGAAAACTATATACTTATTGAACCTGCAGGAGATTATTTTCCAATAGAAGATCCAAACATTTTCTATGATCAGTATATTGAAGAATGGATCCATCAACATTATATCGATGAAAACTTCAAAAAAGTAGAATGCACAAGTTGCAGTAGTGCTTACGTTGTTGCAGATCTTCCTCTTTATGAAGACTCTCGTTTCTACTTTCCTCTTACAGAAGACCTTTCTCCAATTTGCTACTCTTGCATTCCTAGTAACAGTAACCAGGATACTAAATGCAGTGTTTGTTCAACTGTTGTTCCTGACCCAACCAAATATTCTGTAAATTCGTATTCTGGCCACTATTTTTGCAATGGATGCTGGATAGTTGCTCCGCCCATAATTAAGAATTCTGAGTCTCATGAACTTCTTAAATGTGCTTGTGGTGAAGAATATTCTTTTGATGAAATGCAACTATATAAGAATGAACATTTTAACTTTAATTCTTATCCTAGTTCTTTCAATAAAACCCAAACGCATATCTTTAGTCAAGATGATGGTTATATCATACCTTCTGGTATGGAACCAGATCCTGATGAAGAAGATCCTGATTCTGTAAGCTACTCAGTTATGTATAAAGAAGAAGAACTGTTTGATAAAATAGTTCAATCTTTCTTTTTAGATTTACCTAATGGAAACTTTTCTTACCATTCAATTTTAGTAAAAACTTTATTCCTTTGTTCCAATTGCAGTGATCATATTGATGACATTGTAAACAAGCATAAGGCAAAAGATCCCTCTTCTGCTTGGTATCCTCCTCCTATCAGCACATATCTTTTCTTCAAAACTTATTCAGAAGTTTTTGATTACGATAAAGATAAATTCATTTCATACTTAGCTAATTCTAATATTAGCTTTTCTTTTACCTATGGAATAAGTCCATTTTGAGCATTCAGAAACAAGGATCTAATACACTAAATATTATAGGAGTATAATGTCAACTACAGCCACACAAGAGATCACTCTTGACGATCTCAATCACTTCTGGACTGCCGAAGGACTTCCTGTCTTTTATGCAGACAGAGATGATATTTGCGATATTGTTGAGGGCATGGGATTTAGTATATACTACCTTCTTGCCGATTATCAAAAGAAGGTAAATCCCCCTGCTAACAACAATAAGCATACCAACAACGGTAAGCCGCAAACCCCACCTGCGCCAACCTACACCCATGAAACGCAATGGTTCAAAGTTGTTAATAACTTTGTTGGCAGAAGTGTTTCCAAATGTGCTCCTTCTCTTCCTGATAATTTTATTTCTGTTGAAGAATTAGCCCATTACAAAATGCCTGCCATTCCTCATGTTATTGTTGACAAGCTTGATCAGTTTTTCCGTCTTGTTGACGCTCAGCATGGTACTGAGTCAATTGTAATGCTAACATATGACATTACTAAAGAGGGCCCTGAAGGCTGGGGTATTCTTGTTCCAGATCAAGAGAACACAGCAGCTCACTGCAATTATGATCCTCACAGTATTGCAGAGATGAAGCCCGATGATGTAATGATTGTTGGCTCTGTCCACAGTCATCCTCATATGGCAGCTTACGCATCTGGCACAGATCATGCTGATCAAGCTGACTTTGATGGTATTCACATTACTTATGGTTGGCAGAAAAGTGTAAATAACGGAGCTACCCAGTATCACATAGAACTTCAAATGGCTGGTCAAGCTTATACACTTAAGCCTGAAGATGTTTTTGAAGATTTTGTGATACAAAAAGAGCCCGATCCTGACGTTGTTGAGTGGAGTTCTAAAGTAAAAAAAGAACTCCCCCTGCCAACAAAGGCGGGGGTCTACACACCACAGGATCTGTCCGCCCCGCAAATTCTTCTGCAAGCTCCTATCAGTCTTGGTACGGGCCTACCAAAAGCTAACGATTATCAAGACCTTCCTTGGGTCAAGCACTTGAATAATATTTATTCAAGTTGTGATGTACCTGAAGGTTCTATACTGATTGCAGAAGTCGATGCACAAACTACTCAAAGCCAGTATTGTCCCTCTTGTGACACTTATCTTGACTACTATTGTATTTACGATGGTTTCTGTGACACTTGTTTTATTCCCATATCTGCTAAAGGTACGTCAAGACAAGAAGTAATGCAGCTTGCCAACATGTACGCTAAAAGCGTCAACATGTCTAATGACGTACCTGTGTATCTTGTTGGTTATGATTCTTATGAATCTGGTCGCCAGCTTTTTGTTATGGCTATTTGCGAAACAAGTCTTTTGTCTGAAATTCCTTCTTCAACTTCTTCTACCGATGAAGTTGACGAACAAGATCACGCAAATAGTTTTGATCCTGACTATCTTATTTGCTGTGGTGTCCACAAAGACGACTACGCATCGTGTTATTGCGATCATCAAATAACATACAATGATTATCTCGATTATGAAGCTCTTATCCAAACTGAAGATCAGAGCATTTATCTAGATAAAAACGTAAACTGCATTGGATGTGAACACTATTACTCTCCTGTTTGCAGCCAAATGCGTAGCCTACTTGTTGACTGGATCAAAGATCCCAAGAGCCATGTAGAGTTAATAGTCTCTGGTACAGTCAATAAGATAGATGGTCGTGGCTGTGAACAATTTGAACAGTATTACGTACCACTAGATGAAAGTAGTTATTATTATGAGTAAACGATTTGTAGTTGTAGGCGCTGGCGGTGTTGGTACCTGGCTATGCGCTGGTCTAGTACGCTTACTTGAGTGGAAGTATCCAGGCTCTGCTCTTATTATTGTAGATGGAGATACTTATGAAGAAAAGAATAAAGAGCGTCAAGACTTTACTAAAATTGGAAACAAAGCCGTTGTCAAAGCAGCGGAACTCACTCCGCAATTCCCTAACACAACCATTATACCTGTGCCAAAGTGGGTGGTCGGAGACGACTTTAGTGGCGTCGCAGACGAAGATTCACCAAAGATAAAGGCCACTGATCTTATCCATGAAAACGACGTTGTTTTTGCGGTTGTTGATAACTTTGCTGCTCGTGCTATACTTTTTGATGCCGCAAGGAAGCTCAATAACATTGACGTTTTTACAGGCGGTAATGATGATGAATTGTTTGGTTCTATTTATCATTATCAAAAGCGTGATGGATTAGAAATCACTTGTCATCCAGAAGAGTTCCATCCTGAATATCTTAACCCACCAGATAAGAATCCAGGTGAACTCTCTTGTCAAGAACGATCAGAAATAGAAGGTGGCACTCAGCTACTAGCTACTAACATGGCGGTAGCTGCCTTCATTCTTGGTCGTGTACAAAAAACAATAGTGTCAAATCAAAACCCTGATGAGACAGAGGTCTTCTTTGATCTCGGTCTTGGTAAGGCGGAGCCTTTCAATAGGACTCATGCTCATCTTAATGAACCATCATTAGTATAATAGGAGAATACAGTGGAAGCTACAAGCAACAATTCACAGCCCACCCCTGCAACTGGTATGGCGAATCTTCGCTATGGCGTTTACAATCAGCCAAGCAACATCGCTGGTAAAACTGTCAAGGAAGTTCGTGATCAGTTCAGCAAGATTTGGGGTATCCCATCTGATGCTGTCGCATACTGCGGCAAGGAAAAGATGGATGAGAACGCCACAATCGAGCCTGGTCAGAACATCGAGTTCCATCGCCGTGCTGGCGAGAAGGGCTGAGATTTCCTCCAACAGGGAATTTAGGGGGGAGTAGGCTAATACCTGCTCCCCCCTAACTAAACTCAAACCCAGATTATTAGATTGGTTATTATTATGATTAACAAAATTAAGCTGGGACTACCGAATCTCTGGTTGCAAGATCCAGATTTTATTCGCTCAATCGATATAATAGTTTCGGCGGTTCCTGACCGAAACTATTATTACATCGATAGCATTAAAGGCTTCTGTAAATATGTAGACAATGAGTGGAAGCCAGTACTCGTACAAAATCCTCGCTCTGACGAAGAAGGCGAAAGCGATTACATAACCACTGACCATCCAGAACTTGCTAACGATTACCTGGATAATTCCGATGAGCTCAATGTAACTGTCTTCAAGTTTATTGCCGGTGTCGATGCCGAAAGACTTCAGTACAGAATACCTATGCTGTACGATGCCCTTTCTAGGTATCGCCAAGCATTTTGGTCAGATTCTAAAACCGATCTTCCTCAACAAGTTATTTACATTAGTCCCCAAGAATGTCCAGAACCTCTAACGCCCTGCTTTGAAGTTCTGGAAAGTGTTTATCCTAACCTGTCAGAACTTGCAACAGTTCTTACACACATTAAAGACCGTGCTCCTAATTCTTTTGATGAAAACAATATCAAAGAAATTGCTCGCGCAGGTCTAGGCTTTAGTGAAACCGAATTCATATTTGCATGCCTTAATGTCATCAGCGAAGAAAAAACTTTGACCGCTAAGCATGTTAATGATATTAAAATGTCTAATATTAAGTCTCGTGGTATTCTTGAAATTATCAACCCCAATATAACCTTCGACAACATTGGTGGTCTTGATAATATTAAAGATATCATTAGGCGCACTTCAGTTCTTCGCCAAAACCCTCAGCTTTCTGAGGACTACGGCATAACTCCTATCAGAAGAATGCTTATGGTTGGTGTTCCTGGTACTGGTAAATCAGCAATCTGTCAGGCAACTGCTGCTGAGCTTAATCTTGATCTTGCTCGTACTGGTATTGCACAAGTTATGAACAAGTATATTGGCCAGTCAGAAGCCAACATGCGCGCTGTATTTCAGCAGATCAAACTCATGAATCCTTTATGCGTTTGGATTGACGAGTTTGGCCGTGATCTTTCAGGTAGTGGAGACGGTGCCGACAGTGGCACCACTGACCGTGTTCATGGTGAGTTCTTAACAGGTCTTCAAGAACTTCCTGAAGAATCATTCCTTTTGTGCGCAGCTAATGAGCTTCATTCTCTTAAGCCAGAAATGTTACGCGCAGACCGATTTGACAAGATATTCTTTGTCGGTCTGCCATCACATTCCGAGCGTAGCCATATCTTTAAGATTCATCTTAGCTCAATCAAAAACCAAGAGTATGATTATGACGCGCTTGCTGAATCTTCTGCCTTTATGACCGGTGCAGAGATAGTTTCTCTTATCAAAGAAACTAAGTTCTATGTTGTTTCTGAACATGCTCGTCCAATCAATACCAACGATATTCTCCAACGCATTCCTACCATCCGTAATACTATCTGGCGTAAGCATCCCGATACTGTTAAAAGCATGTATCAATATGCTCTTGAACAGTGGGATTGGGCCTCGACAGAACAGATGGAAGATGCTAAGATAATTCTTGGTAGAAATAAGTCTTCAACTAAACTATCATTTGCGTGAGGTGAGCATGTCAGAAATATTAGATAACATTGACGATTTTATGAGTTCTTTAGATGAAGACTCAGTTCCCGTCAATAAAGATACCAAAGAATATCAAAGCGATCTTTATAAGAAGTGGTTTAGATCTAAATCTCAATCTGGATTCTTAGCTATTCGTCCTTGGTACGAAGCGCTAAAATTCAAAATTGATATTGGTAAAACTTCTTCTGATGGAAAACTTCTTAGCAGCACAAATGTTTTTGTTGATGCAATCGATTTCGGTGCCTACCTAAAGAGCATTGTTAGCGGCACCGCACAGAACAACTATCCTGCAAATGCTAAGATGGGTGTTCCAACTCCTGAAGGTTTTGTATCTTACGGAGGTGCCGTTGTAGATAACAAACCTGTCTCTAGAATATTTAAGGCGCATCACTGGCAATCAAACGATGAATATGATCCTAATTCATTCGTTTGGAAATGTGGTCATTTTGCTGCTCGCAAGTCTGACTCTGGCGCCTTTATTCCAGACATGAAGCAGCTTATATCAGCTGACATGATCAAGGTTACTCGTCAAGATGTTTGCTCAATATCGTACATTGTCGATATGGCAATATCATCTTACGTTGCTAACAATACGGATTGGTACGAAAAATGACAGACATTCCCCAAATTGATGAGGCAACAGTTAAGGCTGTTATGTCTATTGTTGAAGAAGTAATCGGAAGTGCTGTTGTTAGATTTTCTGAAAAACTTCAAGAATTAGAAAATCGTATTAATTCTATTGATGAGCAAATTGCTACCTTGATCATTGGTTATGGCGAACAAGCTGTATTCATGGAAGCTCTTGTTGCACAAATGGCTTTTGCTACAGATCAGGAAAGAACTTCTTTCAACAATTCTCTTACAGAGGCTCGTAAGAAAATGCTGGAGGTGATGCGTGATGCCTCAGCAGCAAACCTGGCCGATGAAGATCCAAACCTTGCCTCAGCCGTTGAGGACCTGGTTAACCAAAAGCTACTTGACTCAAACGACTGATAGTTCTTGTGTTCTTTGTCTAGAAAAAGATAGCTATTTAATATTAGATAATTTTTCTTATCTGTCATTAATTTATTCTGCAGTGCATTCAATATATCCAGATGTAACTTCTTTGCATCTTGTTGAATCTCCGTTTGTTGAACTTTTAAAAACAGGAAAACTATCTCTAGATTCGCTAGAGGTACTAAGAGATTAGGTGTTTATAAATGGTAATTTCAAAATTCAATGATCTAAATGATTTTATTTCTTACGTGAATTCCAAAATTGAAACTCACTTTTTACCTCTTGATGTTCATGCGGATCCTGATCTCTTATTAACTATTCATACATGCGATATGGATTCTAACAATTATAGTTTTTATTACAAAGGCAGTAAAACTGACCTTAAAAATAATGTTTTTAATGATCTTCTTCCATCTCTAAGAGATTCTCTTTTGCAAGCTCTGATTACCAGAATGCACACCATACATTCCCATTATCTTGTTCCTAATATAATTTCTTATTATGATATTTACAATGATCTAGAAAATGACGATGTTGATTACTCTAATTATTTTTCAGATATTAAATCCGTAATAAGCAAATTAGCTAATGACAATAAATTTTATAGAAAAAATATAGTTGATTTAAATGTAGAGATTGTTGAACTGCGCAAACAAAACGCAGACCTACAACAGCAATTGCAAATTAAATCTATTTCTACTTGGGGATAATTATGTTTAAATATGATACAAGTTTCGATACAGACGAAACTTATTCTATGCGTCAAAGCTCTACCTATAATCAAACCTATTTCACTGCTAACATATTTAGGGATAACCAATCTCTTAATGCAAATTTCTATCTTAACGAAATGTCAGAACTTCCTGAAAATGTTTTGATATATGATTATTTTGGTTCTGGAGAAATGTATTATAGTCCCAATGGAATATCTTCTCCTATTGTTTCTGTATCCAAAAATTCTCTTGATTACATGTACAAGTGGGTTACCGAAACTTCATCCAATGCTAGCGAGTATGCAAATTCGGTATTATTTTTAGATAAAGATTATTCTGAAATATTAACTACAACATTTTCTCTTGAAATATTTTCTTGCTGGGTTAAGCCAGCATATGGATTTGAGAATTATCTTTTACTTCATTATATGCCCAATCTTTTTAATTATGAGTTAAACGATAACTCAGTTAACTCTTCTCCTCCTATTTGTTCTCACGTTACATATGTTTCTCCATCCAAAGAGTACATATCAGATCATTATCAGTTTGCAAACATGATTGATGGATATCCTTCATGTTCTCATCCTTCTTTTGCTGACAAGCACATGCCTTGTCACTTCTTTGAAAATTTCTCTCTTTGTCCTATGCATGAATCTAAATCTGAAATTATTACTCAAGTTTCAGTAAATCATGCAAACACAGATAATTCTACTGTATTTTCTGTAAGAAAAATTCATCTTTCAAATATGGAATATTCTTATTCCGTATTTAACAATACAGAAAATCAAACTGTCTTTAATGTTACTGTTCCACCAGAAACACCTGAGCTAGAAGTTTCTTCTCATGTAACTCAACTTCTTGAAGAACTTCTTGATTCATACAAAGAAGACACCATTCAAGTTTTACCAGATAGTCTCCAGCCGGAAAGCAAACAACCTTTTATAGCCTCTGCATTAAGCTGAGTTAACTATGTCAAATTTTCCTAATTTTACAGTTCTTACTACAGATTCAGATAACAACCGCTATCAGAAAAACTCTTTTTACAATGTTTTTCTTCGTGAGAAAAATGATGTTTATTATTATCGCGACACTATAACTAACTCTATTGCAAAATATTTATCCAACCAGGATACTCAATTTCCTTTAGACTGTTATCCTATTGATGCAGAAAATCGACATGGTCTTACCATTCGTGAAATTATTTCTGGTAATTTTCTTACAGATTTACTTACTGATTCTTTGTATTTAAATTCGAAACAGAATCTTACCTCGATTCTCTCCAAGGCCTCGCACATTAATCTCACAAAATTACCTTTGTTTTTTAGCGTAGAGTTAAATCATGGATATTCTTATGATTACCAAGATGTTATAACTCAATCTTTAAACTACAATAACAGCTTTGCCTTCAATGATTCGACAGACATAAATCCTACATCTTTAAGGTACTTTTCTTCAAATGGTACAATCTATGTAGAACGTCCTCCTTTTAAGGCTATAGTTAATTATAAGCCTGTTAGGGCTTCTGGTACAACAAAACATATTGAATCATATGAAATATGGGTTCCCTGGACTTTAACTAGAATTTCTACTTCAGAATATCACCATCTATCTGATAGATCTTTTAGGATATATTTTTCATCTTCTCCATTAACTGATACTTCCGATGATCAGTATGTTCCTTGTATGTTTCCTAATTCTTATACTGATGGAACAATCTGTTTTTCAAATAGTCTTCAAGAAATACCTGATTTTGAATCCCAGTCTATTAGATATATATATTCTATGATGATAAATGAATATATATCTGGTGGATGGAATCTTGACCTTGGTCTTCCTGTTCTTCAAAATTCTGTTTTAAATCCTTCAGATACTTATAAAGAATATTGTAGACCTACTTACAATTCTCTTCTTGCTAGGTTTCCTGACTTAACTGACTCTAAGATTGCTACCTTAAAGTCACAATCTCTTTCTTCTTCTGGTTCTGCTCACTCAAAATATTTCTTCAAAATGATGTCTAGCTTTAATCTTGAAGAGACTTTAGATTTTTATAGTTCATTTGAACGTATGTCTTTTGATAAGATTAATTCTACGAATCAATCCTTATCTTTCTCCAATGATATAACTGGTTATATTCGTTCAAGGAATCATCATCACGAAGTTTTAGCAGGATACACTAATGTCTCTGAGTTAGACAAGAAAATATTTATTACTTGCTTTAACCATAATAATGAAGACTCTGTTTATAAAGATACTAATAAGTTTATTAGATCTATAAATAAAACAAAAATCTCTTCCACTTGGAACGATTCAGTAGATTATACTGATGAATTTTCTTCTATTTTTCAAGAAGAACTTTCTAATATGATGAATATGGAACATAGTTTTATATATTTGTATTACGATAAATCATCTGGAGATTATGAAATTCATAACTCTTCAAATTCATCAATTGAGACAATTGTCAGTATGGATATTATTTCAGATATCCTTATTGATCAAAGTTTAAAAGAGATTTCAATATGATTGTTATAACACCAGATATTCAAAATTCCTACTATGATAACCGCCTGTACAAAACTCCCGTAAAAGATAATCCTGCGGCTTATAGTAGGCTGAAGAATTTTATGAACTTATTTGAATTTATTCCAAATACTTCTATTCTATCTGATACTCTTCTTCCTCCTGGAATACTTTACGCTGACAATTCTGTTGTTGTTTACGAAAAGCCTCCTTGTGTTAAAAATTATTTTCACATACATGCTCAAGTAGATTCTATTAACGAAGATAATATTGATGAACAATCTATATATTCTTTGCCCATTCCTTGGCAGGTTTATGTAGTAAAATACGGTTCTCATTCTGATGAAATGTACATAGAAGATGTATACATGTACTTTTCTAACTCAAGTATACAGTCTTTTGATCAGCCTGTATATCTTCCCCCTATAACTAATTTCTATGCTAACGGCAAGCTTTGCCGACCATATTTTGATAGCATGTCTGATGTTATTGTTCCTAACAATAATCTTCCTGGGCTTGTTGAACTTTCCTACAATTGGGTTTGGAATTCTGGCTACAACGCTGACCTTACAGAATCTGTTATGCAATCTTTTGTATGGGGCTATGCTAGATCTAAAAAGTTATTTCCCGATATTAGCAGTTCTATAAGGTACAATCCCTTAACAAATTATTATTGTTCAAACGAAGCTTCTCATAACTTTTTCCGTGCGTGGGAGAAAATTTCTATCGACAATATTCTTTTTACAAACTGGTTTCCTCCTCATACCGCTGAAAGATATCACGTATATTACAACAATGTCTTTAATAACAATCGTGTTGATTGGAGTCTTCATAATATGTCTGCTCTTTCTATTTCTGATGCATGTTGTGAAGACTGTCAGTATTACGACGAAGACGGAGATCCTGTAGAAGATACTTGTAGCTACGAAGATTGCTCTTGCCACTCTGAAGTTGTTTTTAACATTGATAATACTTATCAACTTCTTCGCGATTGTGGCGCCTTTGATTTCACTTCTTCCCTTAGGAAAATGATCTCTACTATTAATACTGGTTCTGTATCTCTTGATTTTAATTTCAGAGATCCTCTATTAATTGCCGGTTAACACTTGATTTAATACTTATTTTGTGCTACTATATATTTATATAAACTTAAATAAGGGTAGATAAAATGAGTAAAAATCAATACTCAGAACCTAGTTTTACTAGGTCTGAAGTCGCAGAAATACTCAATGTCACTACGTTGACTATTTCTAATAGAGAAAAAAATAACAAGTATCCTCCCCCAAGAAGAGATCTAAACAACTATAGAATATATACTTTGAATGATGTTTTTAATCTTCAACTTATAACATATAGTTCTATAGATCCAAAACCAATTATATCAATCTTATATGACAAAGGATATAACGACATCAAACAACTTGGCAAAATGATAGACTTAGCACTATCTAAAAGAACAGGTGGTTGATAAATGGCGGAGCATACAAATACTAGTGATTCAGATTATAAACTAGTTGAAGATGTACCGGATATGGTATCTACTGACACTGTCACCGATATCAAGAATGGTATATATAATTTGTTTATAAATCTTTATCGCTCACAAATACCTCAATTTGGACCTGAAGGTGCAATGAGAGAATCAATAGAATTTTTAGAAGAAATAGCCTTTAACTTTAAGGCTGCAGTAGATAACAAGGAGACATAATGCTTGATCCTCAAAATATGGTAAGCATTTCGGGTGGCTTAGTTGCTGATCCCGAAATGGTTGCTAGTGGTAAGATCATGAAATCACGTATTGGCGTTGACTATTCAGGTTCTGAGAAAGATTCAGATAACAACTCAGGCTATTTTGATGTTGTCTACTACCTCAAGGACAAAGATGGTTACACCTGCAAGAACGCAGGTTTTGTTGATAATCAGATTTCTAGCGGCAAAATGAAGAAGGGTACCAGCGTTTCAATTGTTGGTCGCCTTGTTCAGGAGCGCTGGAAGCAAGATGGCAGCTCTCGCTCAAAGGTTGTTATTGTTATTGAGCACATGTCGTATGGTGCTCGTGCAGGTAAGTCCTCTGATTCCTCATCAGCTTCGTCTTCAAACAGTTCTTCAACTGATAACTCAGCTTCAATTCCTTCAAGCTTCTGATGGATGATGAATTTAACGAAGAAGAACTAGATAAACTTATAGAGTACGCTTTAGGTAAATCAGAATCAGCTAATCCCTTTGTAAACTCAGGCTTACATTTGGGACTTGCTGAATCCGAAACCTTATCTAAACTCCATAATTCTTTATCTAAGAGATTCGTTGAATCTGAAGTAAATGATATATTCCAAGAAGTTCGTGGTGAATTAAATAATTCTACTTTTAGACTTGATCTGAAATCAATACATACTGTTGCTAGAAATTGCAATAAATGTTCTATTTCAGCTCAAGCTGAACTTCCTAAATGGAATCTGCAAAACCCAGACATAGTTGTCGTAATAGATTCGCCATCACTACCTTCTGAAGCTATAGCTGTAATGCTTAACGCTTTTAAAAATGCTGGCTTATCATCTGATCAACTATGTTTAACATATGTTAACAGATGTCCTGCACAAAGAAAATATGAACCGCAAGAAGTAATGAACTGCACTCCATATTTGCATTCAGAACTAATTGCTTTTAATCCTAAATTAATTCTTTGCTTGGGCGGAACTCCAACTACAGCTGTATTTGGAGCACCCGCAAAGTCCCTTAAAGATTTTAGGGGACAAGTTACCTGGTTAGGTAGCTGGCCTATTATGGCAACCTATTCTCCCATGTACGTTTTACGAGCCGGTGAGTCTGCCCAGCAGGCGTTTGTTAATGACATAATTACATCCAGAAATTTTATAAATTCATAAGGAAATCATGTCAACAGACGTTTGGACAAAAAACTATATCAGAGATTTATCTGAGGCAGAACTTGAAAAATTTCAAGAAATGGTTTCAGATAATGTTAAGGGCTCTTCTTCATCTGAAGAAAGAACTATCCTTAATAACAACTTAGAGCTATGGCTTTATTGCCTACAAGTTATGAGACGAGATGTTGAGCTTAAGCTTTCTCGTTTCAAAACTAACTTTAAGATTAAACTTTCTCAGCTTCAAGAAGCAGGTTCTTCTCATAGGCACATAGAAGACATGCGAATCGCTGAAGAAAAGTGGCGCAGCAATGCCATGAAGTTTTTGAACTCCGTTGAAAAGAAAATGTTGTACGTCAAACTTATGTTGGACGAAGAAGAAATTATAGATGAAGAAGAATGAAGATCATTTAATATACAATTTAGAAAATCTTCATATGATTGAATCTACTCATGATGAAGAAGATTCATTCTACATATACAACAATTATCAAAATGTACATGAAAATTATCTAAATTATGTCTACCCCAAAATAGACATTAGTATTGTTCAGTCTATATTTAATGACTATTGCTTATTCTACGGACGAATTCAAGAGACCTTAAATTCTCCGTCTCATAACTCACCTTTTCCTCTTGGCGTTATAAGATTTATGATCGATGCAGATCTCAACTGCAATAAATACTATACGCCCAAAAGAAAACCCGGCTGGGTTGTAGAGGGATACTTCTGGACAAATGGTTTTGTCCGTAGAATAAGAGAAGACAAAACAAAAGATTTTCAAGTACATGAGATATCTTGTTTACTTCATCCTACTACAGCTCATTTTATGAACCTTTCTTTGCCGGAGAAATATGCAACAGCCAATTAAAGATTACAAGTTTTTTAAAGCTGATTCTAGCTTTATAAAAGCCGTTATATGGAACATCAATACGGAAACTTTAGCCGTTATATTTTCTAGCGGATCCATATGGGTATACTATAATGTGCCGGAAAATGTTTACGACGAACTAGAATCAGCTGAATCAACAGGAAAATATTTTAATACTACCATCAGAGACGTTTACCAATCAGAAAAAGTAAACGATAAGCTGAAGAAAACTCAGACCGCTGATGGCTAAGAAGAAAAAAAGGAATAAGAAAAGACATTACTTGTCCGAATGGGATGGACATTTCTTTGGAAACTCTTCATATGGCTATGGTGGATTCTCTCTTTACTCTACCAAGCCGGAAGATATTCACAAAATTGCCACAGAAGTTTTCGGACAAACTTACTATGTAGACTTCACTGAATCTTCCTGATATAATATTGGGGATGAAAAAAGTCGTATATTCCCCTTCTAATAAAAAAAATATTGTACATACAAAAAAAGATTCTTCTGTAACTAATAAGAAAATCTACACTATAGTATGGCGAGATGCCTATTCGAGCGAAGACATATGGTATTCAGAAGATGAACACGATAATTCTGACTACTTAGTAGAAACAACAGGATACCTAATAGAATCTCCTGAATCTAATCCTAACTACTACACAATAGCTTCTACCATAACTCAGTCTGGGAACTTTTGCTCTGTAATTAACATACCAAAAGATATGGTAGTCACAAAAACAAGACTAGTTAGGAATTGACATGAACCAACCGTGTAATATAGAAGATGCTCTCGCACACGCAGTTCCAGGACCAGTAACATCTTATATTGTCGTTGCCGCTTACATAGATGAATACGGTGAAACAATACTGTACGCCGATTCGCCAAACAACCAACCTATACATTCCTCAATGGGATTGTTAGAATTTGGAAAAATATACTTACATAATAAAGTATCAAGAATTATTGATGATATTATATAAGTATACATGTAGGAGTCCAAATGAAAGAAACACTGACTTGCACTCAGTGCGAGAAACGATGGAGAAGAGAAAGATCTCGCGGAAGAAAACCGCATCTTTGCCCTAAATGCACAAAGGCTGCAGCCAATATACAACCAAAGAAAAAAGCTGTCGTTGAAGTAGCAGAAGTTTCAAAGAAGAAAAAATTCCGTAAGGTAGAACCTAAACGAATCGAAGTAAAAGCTTCTGATCAAAAAGATGATAGCCCACAAGAGCTTAGTGTTGGCAAAGTGCTTAGCTATTATCACCCAACTGATGAGAAGCTTAGAGAGCAAACCAAAGGTGGATCTCAATGGAAATGTAGATGCGGCTACATCTTTGAAACTAAATTTTCTCTCACTGCTGTTCCTACACACAAGTGTACCGAGAACGGCAAATCAATACCAATGACCCGTACAGACAAATGACATATATACAAAATACAATAATTGTATGTGACTTCTGCTGTCAAGAAGAAGTATTCGATGGCCTTACGCAAGGTCAAGCATTTAGGCTACTAGAACCACGAGGCTGGAAGTATTATCCAGACACTCAAAGCCACTACTGTAGCCGTACATGCTCAGCTAATGACAGAACAGTCACATACAACGATTCCAATCAAATAACAACCCAACCATAGTACATTAAGGATTACAATGTCGTTCGGCAGACATACTAGATATAATGGTAATCACAACAACCTTAGCTTATCAATAGGTGCTATCAACACCGAAGAGCGTGAAAAAATACGCTCAATCAACATAAAGTACAACTCCAGACCTTACCTTATGTTGACATATGCCAAGATGAATGCACCAAACTATGTTTCCGTCGAAGACGCAATATCTATCAATCCAAATAAATTCAAAGGTCGAGACGCCGTACCCAGCGCAAAAAACAGGACACTAGAAAACCTGTACAAACACGGACTCATAGAAGAAAACCCCGACGACCCACAAGAATTTCGCATTACACACTTTGGAATAAAGTACCTTTACGCTAAACATTATTTTAGATATAGAAAAAAAACAAATGCTTAACACATAAAGGAAACAATGCTGGCAATAATCAGACAAAAACTTATATTATTTTTTAGATCTATTATTGTCAAAGTAAAGAGTTTCACCGAACTCCTAAGAGTATGCGAACAAGTTGCAACGCTACTTGTAATCCTCATAACCTATACTCTCAAACCCATTTAAGGAGACCATCATGGGAATGGACGTCTACGGTAAAAACCCCACCTCAGAAAAAGGGGAATACTTCCGCAACAACGTATGGTGGTGGCGACCGCTATGGAACTATTGTTGTCTAGTTGATCCAGAGTTAGACCAAAAAGTACCATACGGTCACTCCAACGACGGAGACGGACTAGACTCCGAAGGCGCAAAAGAACTAGGGATAAAACTTCAAGCAGAGATCATCACAGGACGCGCCCTGACCTACGTAGAACAGTACGAAAAAGCACGCCAAGCCATACCAAAAGAAGACTGTAAATACTGCGACGAAAACGGTGAACGTACCTGGCAACAAGAAAACGGTGAACCCTACACCAAAATATGTAACGCATGTAGCGGAACAAAAAAGGTAGATTCATGGGAAGTACACTACCCAATGAACCTAGAAAACATAAAAGAATTCTCAGAATTCCTACTAGAATCCGGAGGATTCCAAATATGTTAAGCTTCTTCGCAGCCACAACAACAAGTCTATGGCCTAGAATAAAAAAAATTTTACGCCGCGATTTTTCAAGGCATGATGTGGGTGAGCCGGAGAAGTTCAAACAGTTCAATGTCAAAGATGAACTCAAAGAACTTCCAGTAACATCAATACGTAGCTGGCAACAGGGTCATTCTATTCCTTACTCTGTGGCCATGTACAATACGGTAAGAGATTTCAATCTAGCTTCAGTCATACGTAACGCTTCAGCGTTTGCCATCCAGGAAATAAATATTATAGGATGGAAAAAATATGATAAGCGTGGGGCTGTTGGTGCTTATAACTACGTTAAAATAAATCACTTTGTTGATTTTGACGCTTTCTCTCGTTATATCAGCCCTCACAATCTTGTGGCTTTAGAGCTTCCAGAACACTACCCAAATGTTCCTGACGCAGCTTTTATGGAGCTTTCAAACTTTGAATGGCGTCCTGGCTACTGTTTATTAATAGGCGAAGAGGGAGCCGGTATACCAGAAGATGATCTTCGCAAATGTTTTCATAAAGTAAAAATAACTATACCAGGATCAATGAGATCTTTAAATGCAGCTACTGCTGCTGGTATTGCAATGTACAGTGCAAGTCGATCAAACGTGAGGGAATATGTCTAGTCCACAGTATCAAAAACTTACTGATCAAGATAAAGATTGGAAGCTTAAATACTACTCTTTCTTAAAGGGCGCTAAAATAATCAATGTAGAAATATTTGAAGACGACCTTTTTACTGGCACTGATCAGAATTGGCCTGTAATCATTATAGAGAAAAATGGTCAAACATTTGAACTTCAGCTTTCTCGCGATGAAGAAGGCAATGGTCCAGGCTTTATGTTTGGTCTTCCCTATGTCTAGATTCGATAAAACACCTACTAGAGCAGAAGAATATTTTGAACTTAAGGACTGGCTCCAATCTTCTGCTGAGCATGCGCGCTCTGTTCTTCGTGGAGATGAACCTCTTGACAAAGAGGCTTATGAGAATCTATACTATGCTTTAATGGATTTAGCAGACTGGTACAGGATAGATCTCATATATGATACGTAAAAACTACGGAGAACTTACTCCACATCAAGTAGACAAAGCTCGTGATGCGTGGCTTGATCCTGGTAATCTTTTTGATGAACAAGAACATCATGAAGACTGCGAAGATGAAGACTGCGAAGGCGATTGTGTTGAAATTGGCGAACCAGACTGGGGCCAGATAATACAAGATCGAGAAGATTACGAGGCAGATAGGTGGCTAGATAATAATGGATACTGAAGTTAATGATGAAAACTGGAATCATTTTTTCGTGACAGAAATTGATGACGCATACTGGGAAAGCCTGTTGCATTGGGTTGATCTCAATATAGATTCTCTTGAGTACGCACTTTATGATGATTATCAAGAACCATTTAACGATAGACTGGAGGACTCATGAAAGATAGGTTTAAAAAGACAAAACCTGATTCTTACTCAGATGTAATTAAAACATCTCCCTACAAAAGCTCTTCTTATGATCCAAGAACTTTTGGTTCCAAAAACTACTCAGATACTTTTTTTAAAATGAAAAAGACTCCTTTAGAAGAAGTTATTGAACTTCGTGATATTTTAAGATCTGCCTATGCAAATAGGCCATCTGATGGTCATATAGAAAAAGTTCTTACTCACGCTCTTGCTGAAATCACTAATCTTGAAAAGAAGATTCAACGTCTTGAAAAAGATTTGGATGAAGCTAATAAAGATTTAATTGAAATACAAGTTGGTGACGAAACTGTTGTTATAAATGGCGATCTAGCATCACAGGTTATTTCTTCTGGTGTTAAAAAATATATCACAGAAGCTTTGGAGGCTTATTGTGACTCTCAAACCGTTCAAGAATAACATTGGTCCTTCTGGCGAAAAACCAGGTGACAGAATACAGCTAAGATTTACAAATGATCAGTACACCACCTTAAAACCTGGTGACAAAGGTACCGTAAACTTTGTAGATGATTACGGCACTGTACATATAAACTGGGATGAAGGATCTACATTAGGTCTTGTTCCTGATCACGATAAATGGATGGTTATATCAAAATGATAGAGAACCTTATTTGCCCAAGGTGTGAGGGCCTAGTACCTAATAACGGCTCTCCTGGAGCATATCCGGGGGCTCTCAGCAGGACTGACAACAATACAGAGATATGCTCTAGGTGTGGTGAAATGGAAGCCCTAGAAGAAATGATGTGGGGATCTCCCCTTCCTCAAACAGATTGGATTATTAACAATATATGATTACCATTCTGTACATCATGGCATTTATAACATTGTTATCTGTAATTGGTTTTCTCTCAGTTACAATAACACTTATATTACATGAAGCTTACCAGCATACTATTTCTTTCTTTAGGCGTTATCGCTATAGGAAAACAAAATGAGGTTAAATAAAGGTCAACCTTTGTGGTTGCCAGAAATGATATGCCCGAAATGCCAGGTTGCTTGGTCTCCAACTTTAACGTTACTATGTTGGATATGCAATGAACAAGGAGTCCCTAAATGAAAATAATAGGATATACAGTATTGGTTTTTGCTTTCATATTGAGCATACCAGTCCTACTGTGGGCTGGCGCCTGATTTTTTTGTACATACAAAATATTATTTAATATGGTATTTTTTTTCAAATAGAGCCTTAGGTTACTGCCTATAGAAAATAGAGCCACTAGGTGTACCGGAATCTACTTCTACATAAATTCCATCCGGGCAGTAAATGCCGTTAGGTCCGAACCAGTGACTGTCGTGGTCACCGTTAGGTGGCACAGCTCCAGCAATCAAGTCACCAGTTGCATCTGCTCCATTATAAATATGGATATGAACGTTACCTGAATCATCGTCATTAACATCAAGTCCCATAAAGATCGCTGCACTAGAAACTACCTGCTCACTAGAACCACTCAAGGTAAATATTCTGCTAGCTTCCGTAAAATGACCTATTGGTCTTTCATGATCGTAAAGCTTAGGTGTAGTAGTGCTATTTTTTGATGGTGCTGGTTTTTGCGATGCCGGTCTTGCAGTGCTATTTGATGCATTTACTAATGCCATATTAATCTCCTTGAGTTTTAGGTGATATAATATATAGTAACATCCATATTTCGGGTACTATAAATTCTGATAGTGAATAAAGTTTGGAGATTAAATGGGAATGTTTGACTACGTCCGCACTAATTATAGATTGCCAAATATTGAAGTTAACGAAGATCTAACCCTAATATTTAATGCAGGTAATACCAGGCATTTTGGATATGAAACAGAATTTCAAACAAAAGATTTTGAGCAGCAGTTTGATCAATATCTAATAACCTCCCATGGGATACTTTTTGTTAGGGAGGGAGTCAGTAACGTTGAAACCGATTACACTGGCAGCCTCAGCTTCGCTACAATCGTTCCACATCCTACTGGTGGAGGATATTACGTAGAATATCATTCAAGCTGGTTAGACGGCAAAATAGCTAGCATTGGCGGGGAATGCATTAGGGCCACAGGTGGGGCATGATAGAAGAAGAGTTTGATATTAGGTTAGTAGATTTTAGTGAATTATCAAACGAAGATGCTTTAGAACTATTAGAAGCCTCTAAAATAATAGCTCTTAAAGATTTATACTCGGGCCTTTTACTGTGGGGCATAATTGAGGTACATAAGATTGAGAATCTAGATGAGTTGCATCATTTTCTCTTTGACCCCGAAAGCTTAGCTGCCGTTGAATATTATAATTCCTTTAAAGAATTAGGATACGATAAAGCCTACTACAATATGAGGGATAGTTACGATAAGCTTACCTTTATTGAATCAGTAGTTAAAGAATTATCTTGACCACCTATTTGCTATCCATTCCAACATTCTAGAGAGCCAATTTCCTTTTCCATCTTTTTTTTCAAGAAGTTCATCTTTATCTCGCTGCTCTTTTTTGTATCTAGATTTTTGATTAATTGGAATAAACGTAGATTTAAAACCACGCTGAGAAAGAAGATCGTATATACTACCGTCACCCCAAATGTAATTAATCCCTTTTTGCCTAGGAATAGGTACCACATGCTGCATAATTTCACCTATTTCTATAGTAAATTCTTTATCAGTCAATATGTTCAAAACTATATTTGCATGATGGTAATAATCGGTATTTACTAATGCTGGCAAAAGTGTATAGTTTGGATTAGGTTCCCAAAGTGGAGGAAGGAAAATGGAAGACCACCCTGGTGCCGTTTTAAATAGCCAGGGATTTATTATTTTAATATAATTTGCTCTCTCAAGTTTTCTTACCCTAGTCACTGGGCATTCTCCACTTTGATGAAAACCAAAACCTTCAACATGAAATTCGTGATTACCAGCAATGTCAAATCTACTTTCCCAAAATGAACCATCTGGAGATGGTCTGAAATGCAGTCTTGCCCACATCGGTATATTGAAACCAAGAGATATATAATCAGCTGTCCCAGAACATCTTCTCAATGCACCATCTCCAGAATCTAAATCTTTCCACCAATCTGGCCAATTTCTCCAGTTATCAATTGGCATTACTTCAGGGTCATAGAGCATTTGTGTATTCGGAGTAATTAAAACCTCACCTGGTTTTACTTTTGGTATATTATAAAAAGAATTAGCTGTCTCTATTTTTAGTTCTCTCAATGGCTTCTCCATGATCTATCATCTTTAAATTAATTAGATTAGAATTTGTCTCGCTTAGATGTTGAGTTGCTATTCTTCTGGATAGGTGTGCATTCAGCGAAACCGTTGCGGATTCACTATTTAGAACTCCTTGACCCTGGGCAACGTGCCAGAAATGAGGTATAAAGAAGAGCTCAAATCCATTAGCAGTTATATCATGATCTTCGGGAGGTCGTTCTGACCATATTTCCAAAAGCTTCTGTAGCATTAGAGGCTTAGGTCTATTTTGTTGATCTAACCACATCTTAGTGTCATTTCTGTCAGAAATATAATGTAAACAAATCATACTCAAAGCATTTTCCATAACTTCATTCATTATCTTATTATATTCTCTTATGGAGAATTCTGTCTTTTCGTTAAAGTTTGCTATATATGAGCATAGTAATCTGGCCTGCTGTATCCCTATTGATATGGTTGTAGCCTCTAAAGGTTCGATGAAGCTATACGATAGGCCTATTGATACACAGTTTTTTTGCCAAGGTTCGCTATAATAGCCGGGTCTGAACTTAATGAATCTAGGATTTTCTATTTCAATACCATGAAACTCTTCAGCCTCAATAATCGCCTCCTCTTCAGTTATATAAGAGGAAGAGAAAACATATCCATTACCTTTTCTTTCTTGAGTTGGTATTTCCCACATCCACCCAGCATTCATGCTGATAGCTCTTGTGTATGGGTGAATCTTTCCAAATATGTCTTTATCAGTTTGAAAAACTAGAGCTGTATCACAAGGTAAGTATTCGCTAAATGAATTAAACTCCACATTCTGCATTTTACTGGACAGCACTCTTGCAAATCCTGTTGCATCTATAAAAAAATCTCCAGATATTTTACTATCGAAACCATTAACTTTTATATATTTTATATGACCATTTGAACCCTTATTTACAGATTCAATTTCACCTTCAACAAATCTTATGCCCATGTTATTGGCAAAGTTCTTAAGATATTTGTTGAGAAGAAATGTATCAAAATGATATTGATTTGTTCCAAGATGAGTTTTATCTGGCTCTGTATCATCTTCACTAATCCCATCTATAACCTGATCCTCAATCATGCCTTTCCAGGAAAGTGAATTTGTTAAAAGGATTTCATTTTCTAGCAAAAAGCTATAGGTTGCATAGAAGGAGTTTCGTTTAATTCCTGTACCAGAAACAGAATGGATATACTTTGGCGTATGATTATTCCATCCCTCAAACATGATTCCATATTTGTGGGTGACGCCTGCAAATTTAATCATATCATCTACATTTATTCCAACAAAATCCTGAAACCATCTCCAATGTTCCGTAGACCCCTCTCCTACGCCTATAATAGGGCTTTTTTCGGAAAAGCATACGGTTATGTCATATAAGGGGAATGTTTTTTTTAGAATTATTGCAGTTGTCAATCCCGATGTACCAGCTCCGGCGATGACGATATGTTTTTGATCTATCTTCATATCATTTAAACCAGGTAACTAAAGAGTACTTCACCGTTTCATCATCTGCACCAGCTGGTTTGGCTATATGCAAATACGGGAAATTGGATGGGAATAAGACACAGGATCCAGCTTGCGGCTTTATCTCAACATCGAAATGAGGAAATACTAATTCGCCACCAGAGAAATCATCATTAAGAAAACAAACTAAGCTTAAAACTCTTTCATTATTTGGACCATGATCTTGATGAGCCCTATACTCTGCCCCTTTTCCATATCTTAATACTCTATAATTTTCGTCACCACTTAACTCCAATTCAAAGTCATCCCTATAGTCCCAGACGGTTTTATCTATAGATTGGAAAATATCTATCCAAGTTGAATGCAATTCACTAATCCTCGAAGAGTGACCATCATAATTTGATAAAGGGGACAATTCACACGACATAGATGTTCGAACATCTGATATGTATCCATCACCCACTTGAGCTCTAACCCAATTAAGAAAAGACCACTCCTGAGAACACTCGCTTTCTAGTAGGTCTATAAATTTTTTACCAGAATCAAAAACATTAGTATATAACCTAATGCAAGTTCCTAAATCTTCTTTTTTCATATTAATACAAGCTTTCTCTATATTCTTGTTCTTTCTTCCTTATCACGGAGTGATGTGCCTGGCCTATCGTTTTACTCCAATGGTTACCGGGTACAAAGTGATAAAATATAACACTAACTTCATTAGTCTTGGGATTTGGAAAATCTGGTCTCCAATGATATTGATCTTCACCATAGTATATTATAGCATCATTAGGGTCAACCGTAAACTCCTTACCTTCAACAAAAAGGGGCCAGGCATCCTTGTGGTCGATAGAAACATCTATCGTATACGTACATGCGTTGTCATCTACATGCTCGAACAGTCTAGCCTTATAACCTCTGTAGGTAGAAAATATAGCATAGGACGCCTCAATGGTATCGTCCAAAAAAAGTTCTTTAGCCAAAGGAACTAATTTTTCAAGCGACTCTCTGAGCATGCAATCAGGGCCGCTATTCTGGGTATGATAGGTTAGTCTACCGAAACCTTCGTCATAAATAAATAGGGGTCTATTATTATTCCTTAAGTTAAGTAAATAATCCTTTAGAGAATTAAAATATGATACATCAAATACCCCCTCATAGACGAAAGCATCAGGTCTTAGTGTTAGGTTTCTGCCTGTTCTTTTATCAAAATAAGTTTCCAAAATATATCACTTAGACTCCTTCTTAGCCTTTTCTTCTGGTGCATCATCTTTAACCTCTGGATCTTCTTGAATTGAACACAGGTAAAATGTGCTAATCATCCATTTATCACCGGATATTGGAGGATTTCCCTGGTGTGGATGTGTCCAATGCGCAGGAAAAATAGCTATGCTACCAGCTCGTGGCTTTACGCTTTGTTCGTATATTGGAAAATATGTCTCGCCCCCAACCTCTACATCGTTAAGGTATACTATTCCAGCTAAAACTCTTTTGCCTACAGAACCGGACAGAGGGTTAGGCGATGACCACGGAGTGCCATCAACATGCTGTCGATAATGCCCCCAATTAGTTCCATAATGTTGAAGCCTAAAACCAGTATCAGTAATTCCTGGCCAATGCCACAATTCATTATATGTTTTTTGATAATAAGCGATACAGCCAAAAAGGGCTTGATTTATTGTCGACTCGGCGTTAGCAAAGATCATGGAATTTATCCCGAGTTCCTGAAGTGCATATGAACTAAAATTAAAATCCATACTAGATTTAACGAATGGATTAATCCCACCAATTGTCGGTCCAGGAGAAAACAAATCCTTGTAATACTTATTGCATTCCCCAATAAGCTCTGAACATAAATCTGGATCTATTGCGTTTTTTGCCTCTAGAATATAACTTTGCTTTCCACCAAGAAAGTTTAACTCTACATTTTTCATTAATATCTCCTAAAGTAATCAGGAGATATTATATCACAAACTACGAAGGCGTCGCTGCATTGAGTGAGTTTTCAGCTAAGAGCAGTGTTTCATATAACGAAATTTGAATCATGAGCATCTCTTGGTTACTATTCTTATTCGAATCTTCATAATCAACTTCAACGTATTCTGAAGGAACAAAAGATTCAGGATTTATACCTATTCTAAGGCAGCAGGTATACATCTGTTCTAGTACAAAAGTTTTCTGAGAGTCAACCAAATTCTGTCTAACTTCTAATGAAAGATCTGAAAATATGGACATTATTTCTCCTTAATAAGATATTTATATAGTAAAGCAAAAAGTTAAGCGTCTAATATTTTAGAGAAATTAGAATGCCCTATCTGATTCTGAACATTTCCGGAATCTCTAGAAACTATTAAAACACCACCCTGGTATCCTGGATCATACGTTGAAGGATCTGCGGTACCTCCAGCTCCTCCAGCTCCTCCAGCTCCACCAGTTCCGCCTAAGTATTCAAGGTTATCATAGGATTCATTATGGCCAGCATTATAGGGGTTTCCATGGTGAGGACCAGACGGAAGTGCCCCACCAGTAGCATGATGTACATTATAGGATGGATGGTGATGGTATCCAGCTGTAAAAGTGGTTGGATTCTGAGATCCACCTGTTGACTGAACAAACCTCCTACCTATAAGCGGAACACCAGGTACTAAAGCATGTGCCGCGAAGTTTACTCCATCATTCGTACCGACAAAGTGATAAATACCAGCTGCACCTACATGTGAACCCGGAGTATGACCTCTTAAATGCCTCGTCCCAGTATGGTTCTCGTCATTAAAGTCAGTAGTGTAAAGATACCTAACTGTTGGAGTTGTCGGATCATTTAATGGCGATATAGGTCCCGCAGTATGATCATGATTCCCTTCAGGCCAACTGCCAGAATGGTAATCGCCAGTGTGCCCATTGGCAGTTCCAGTATGAGTAACGGGAGTGTGGCCAGCAATATTTGCTGCCGTAGGAGCACCATGAATATTTAGCCCATTTATATCTCCATGAGGGTAATACCCTGCGTTGTGTAGATATTCCTTGTTTCCACTATGTCCAGAATAGTTAGTAGGAAGATTAGAATTTTGCCCATGATTCACATCGGGATTATGCCCTGGTGTATGGTGTACCCACTCTCCAGAATTCCACCCTTCATTATAATGTGCGCTATGATTGTGGGTAGACCTCGGATAAAATGGTGCACTAGAGGGATGGCCATTGTAATTATTGTGATTATGATTATAGTCATGGTTACCTGCGTTATGGCTATAGGTATTAGTGTGTTGATGAGGATTATTTGCCGGTAAGTTTGGTGAATTATAGTGACCAGAAGTATGGGGGTGAGTATGATTAGGATTGTGTCCTGGATTATGATTTATGTGATCACCAGCATTAAATGATAAAAAGGTATAAGCATTACCATTGTACACCTGATTAGCTGGAACACCAAGCGCCGGATTAGCATGGGGAGCAGAGTTATGGTTGCTGTTACCCGAAACAGCAGGGCCATTTCCCGACCCAGGGTTTACTCTATGCCAGTAAGTCTGAATGCCAGTTAGTGGTCCAGTATAATGATTTTGATGGCTTCCACTATGGTTATGATTATTTGTGGGCCATATCGGAGAATTGCTAGGAAGGATCTGCAAGTGATGTGGTTTAGTGGAGTAATAAGTGGTATGGCTTCTGCTGTGTGTATTGTGAGATCCATAATTATGTGAATTATAGCCGGAGCTGTGCCAGGGTGTCACGTTACCTGTATGACCTACAGGATTATCATTTGTTGAATTATATGTACCATGGCCAAGACTGATAGCAGGTGAGGGTATAGATGGGCCAACGTTTGCATGATTACCTGCGTTGTGGGGGTGCTCGCTCTTTGTATGAAACTCGGTACCCGCTATATGATAATGGCCTGCAGGATGGGTGGCATTTGATGGATTGCCCGGCAAAGTACCGGCACTGTGGGGATGATTACCAGGATGATAACCATGCCCGTGCTGATTATGTACGGTAGCAGTGTGGCCATTATGCCCGGTGGGAAGATTAACTGATGGCGTATGATGCTGGTTTGCAGGAAAAACAGGTGCATGAGCGTCATCGAAAGTGGTATGCGAGGGCCACGATCCATCTCCTGCATGAGGATGTGTAAGCTGCTGATGAAAAGGTGTACCTGGGATTGTTCCAGGAGTATGGTGATGATACATGTTTCCCGCATTACTTGGAGCGGCAACAGTTGAGGGAAGATGTATGTTGGCATTGGTGCCAGTTGAATTATGCGCGTGAGATATCTCACTACCCAAAAAAGGATATGAAGAATTAACACCAGCCGGATGATCATGATACCCCGGATTATGACCCTGTGGGTCATAAATAGCGTTATGGTTTGAAACATTTGGTCTTTGATTTGCTGGTAGTCCACTAAAAGCTGGATAGTTTGTTGGGGCTATACTTACTGCCGGATGAGGATGTTCACCCTCATTTATTCCCTGGTTAAAAAAAGTTGCATCAGTGGGAAATGGATTAGCGTTCCTTATATCATATAAGTCTGAAATGTCATATAAATTACCATGGTTATGAGTAGAGGGATTAAAAGTACCACCAGAAGTAGTAGCGTTATGACTTAACTTGCCCCCTGTTGCTGCAAAAATTGATCCGGTTCCTGATCCATGAGGGTGATTTCCTGCCGATACATGATGGTAACCCTGATTTACGCCAGAATCGTAAGGGCTACCTAAGTTAGCAAATGAGTCTATGTTTGGTGCAGGGTTGCCTGGGTTGCCATCTACGCCATCCAATCCCTGGGAAGGGCTACTCTCTGAAGTGGAAGATGTTCCTCTTGATTCAATTATTCCAGAACCATCTATAGTTTTAGCTACTATAAGAACAACTCCACCACCAGAACCCCTTTGCCCACCACTACCTCTTGCAGCAGCGTTTCCATCTTGACCTGGGTTGCCTGGGTTGCCAGGGCCACCAGGAGATCCTGGTGGTAGTGATATAAATGCACCAGGGTTACCCGGCTGTCCAGGTTGACCTTCACCGGGATCTTCTAGGTCACCAACTTGTTGATCACCAGGTTGGCCACCAGAAACGGCGTGTATATTTCCATCAGCGGAGACTAGAAAACCATTAACAGCTACATCTAGGTCTTTAACAATATTTTCAGATAAAGCTTCATTAGCAGATCCTTCACCCCAAGCATAACTCTTAACTACATCAGATCTCCTAGAAACAGTAGAAGCATTGGCTGTTTCTAAGATATTATTAGGCATTCCTATAGTGCCATTATTGGTTAGAGTACCATTAACCAATATTCTAAACCCATTGGTAAATAATGTTGCACCGGATTGAATTGTTAAATCTTGGTAATACATATCTGATGATAGGTATATTGTTTGACCAGAAGAAATGGTCAAACTCCCATCTGACCCGTCTCCGAACATCTCATCTACACCGGCAGTCATAGTCTGCTCGGCCTTAGTCAGGCTAAATTTATTGTTTACTCTTCTTACTCTAGCCATATCAAGAAACCTGACAATAAACTACTCTTCCGTTAGCTCCGCCTGTGCCACCGCTAACATCCGTTGTTACACTACTATTTAGTACATCATTAGAAGAAACAACAACAACTACACCACCGCCACCACCACCGGAACCGGAATCACCTGGAGCGCTAAAATAGGCTGTTCCTGATTTGACAACAATATATCTAGCAGCGATTATCACAACTCCACCACCTGCACCAGTTTGACCACCAGCACCACCCCTAAGAAAGACTGGTGCACCAATACCTGCAGTAATTGAATAGCCACGAGCAGCATTTAAGGGTTGATTGTAAAAGTTTGCACCACCTTCTTCTGGAGTAGGTTCTGTTGCTGATCTATATGTGGTTGATCCACCAAGGCTATGCGTCACTGCTTCGGCTTGAGCTCCACCCTGTCTTATTGATCCATCTGTTGAGAATCCAGAAGTAAAACCTATCCTAGAGTTAGAGTTAAGGATTAAAGTATTCCTAACGAATAATCTATAACCACTTGTTTTAAGATGAATTCCTGAATTTATGGTTAAATTATGGAAAAACAAATCTCGGTTCATACTATAAACATTAGAGGAAGGCGACATACCAAGGACAGAGGAACTTCCATCAAGAGTTGCACTTCCGTCAGCTGCTGAACCAAAAAGGGCATTAGCAACATCTAGATTATTTAAAAAAGCTAATGTCTCATCTTCCAGTGAAGATGATGAATCAAAATAGCTCTTTCCTACACCAAATCTGTTATTCCTTCTAAATCCAGTCATCAACTTTCCTCTATTCCATTAATAATTAAATTCACAGAGGCACCGGCGTCGCAAACTGCTACTATTTGATCAGAATTAGAAGCGCCCGCTGTTGAACCATTATTATTAAGGACTAGAGAAGTAGAAAGTGATAAAGTTTCATCTGCAGATATTGATATATCGCTGAAAAATATATGAGAACTGGATAATGTCTCTCCAGCTGGCTTACAATACAATTTAACAGTTCTTGTACTCGCAGAATAATTACAAAGTATTATTTCTTTTATTATAGTCACAGTATTCTGTGGAACCGTGTAATAATCTGCATTTGACGCAGTTAATGTAGAAGGTCCAACAAGACGCTTTTGAATGAGGGGCATGCTAACTCCTAAATATAGTTAAAGTATTTTAGCACATGGCGAATCAATCTTTCAATATAGTAATCGATTTATCCACTAACACTTAAAACCTTTATGTGGTATAGTATAGCTTATGAATGAGTATATGTATTTAGAAAAATTGACATTTGCTACTGCTGTTTCTTACACTGTAGCTGAAACTATTTATAAAATCAAGGAAAACAGATTTACTCAGCCTAAAAATGTTAAAAAATGGCAAATGGTAATCAGTGATGCACTTCATCATTTTCAATACGACTTATCTGCAGTGGTGGAACAAAAAGGGTATCAATTTACAAAAATACCATTTGCATACTGCCACGTAGATTCAAGAACATTGATAAGTAATCGATACAGTGGATGTGATGCAAGAATATATCTAAACATTGGACCTGGTACAATAAACCTACCAATGGATTTAGAAGTTGGTGATGCGATGATCACGACAACAAGAGAAAACACATTTTACTCAAAACCACAAAGTATAGTTTTTTATAGAGATTTAGTAAAAAATGACTAAGGATGCAATAAGTGATCAATGGATACTTGACCTATCTGTTGATCACCATGATCGCGAAATAAGATCCTCAATCTTTAAAGCGTATACTGAATTAAGAAAACCCGTATGGTTTAATGACCATAAAAGGCCAGATGTAAACTATTTATCAGTTTTTACCTGGGATGACGTAAGCTTAGTTAGTTCAAAATCAGATATTTTTCACTCTAAGGAGGGTTATCTTATAAATGACAACTTTGACAGAATGTCTTTTGATGGCTCACTCTTGTCAATGAATGGGGAAGAGCACAAGAACATGAGGGCAATTGTTTCTTTCATATTTACAAATAAAATGGTCCAAGAACTGGAGCCTATGATAAGAAGAATAGCCAAAAAAGCCTTTGAGCAGGTTTTGTCACAAAATGATAAAATTGATATATTTAAAACTGTATGTACAGATATACCTTTAAATATAAATGCAGAAATGATGGGCATGCCGGAAGAGTTGAAGTATGAAATTTTAAATTTAACAAAATTTATAGTTGTAAATGATGATCCCGACTATGGGAATAGTAAACCACTAAAATGGCTCCAAGCGACAAAAAGAATGAAAAACCATGCCCTGTCTATTGGTGAGTTAAACAAAAATTCTCAAAACACTAATATGACGACTATGCTCCTAAATTCCATGGATAACTCCAAGAATCTTACCTTAGAAGAATACTCTCAATTTTTCATGCTATTAGTCATTGCGGGCATGGAAACAACTACTCATTCCCTGGCTCATGGAATAAAGTTGTTGTATCAAAATCCGGATCAACTTGATTTACTTAAAAATAATTTCGACACCTATATAGAAACAGCTTGCGAAGAAATACTAAGAGTTGAACCAACAGTGCTACACTTCAGAAGAACTGCGACTATTGATACCGAAATATCTGGTGTACCAGTAAAAAAGGGTGACAGAATACTTACCTGGTACAATTGTGCGAATAACGATTCGGAAAAATTTAATAACCCCTATGAATTTGACATAACAAGGCCCAAAAGACCTCCCCATACAACCTTCGGTGGACCTGGCATACACCATTGCCTGGGGGCCGGACTAGCTAGACTTGAAATGAAAATATTTTACGAATATTTATTTGAATATATTCCTGAAATAAAGTTAGACCTTGATAACATTAAATATGTTAAAACACGCTGGGCAAATGGTTACAAATCAATGCCACTAAAATAAAAAACCCTATAGGGACAAAAAATAGGAAAAAATTTTAAGGCCCTTTTTTGTTTTACAGTTTTTTAAATAATTTGAAAACTATACATAATTAAAGGTTGAAATTGTTACCATTATAATTCCTAAAAAAAATTCTATCATACTTTATATCGTATAATAAATTTAGAATTTCGTGAGCGGAGACCCAAAAATTTTCTCCATGCTTCCAGTTGTGTAAATCTAAAGTAACAGCTTCACCTTGATGTGGACCGTCACCGGTAAATACGCCTACAGTATTAAAACCAGCTTTAATTATCTGTTCTATCTTTTCTTGTAATTCTTCTTCGTTTTTAGATTCAGCTTTTAGCTCATAATAATAGTCTTTGTAGTCAGTTTCATACTGAATATACGATCTAGTGAAATACTTTTCCCCACCAGAAACCAGTCCTACGGCGTGGAAGTAGGGATTTCTATTTGGAAATTCTGGATAAAGAGGAGATCCTGATGGAAATACTATGAGATCACCTTTTACAGGTTTATAAGGAATAATGCTATCGTCATGATAAAATATAATCTCCCCACCCTCATAGTCATCATTAATGTAAAGATTAGCGGTCAATAAAAACTGACGAGACTCCAAAAACCATTTACCAATTTCATAATCTGTGTGAAACTGCATGGCTAAACCGCCCCATCTTGAATCCCTAGTGTCATCAAGCCATTCGGCTCTAATGTATTTAGCTATATTAGGACTAGTGATTATATGATTATCGGGAATGTTTACTTTTTTCAGGTCAACATAATGGTCGATACAGTTTTTGGTAGCATTGCTGATTACTTCTACAATTTCTCTTTCTGCTAAAGCTACGGGATTGTCAGGATTTTTTTCAACAATGTCATCATAGTCAGCATATTTAACACCTGTTAAAATATTCGTATACGTCCCGAAAACAAACCACTGAGACCACTCTTCTAAAATAAACTCCCCATGACTATTATTCTCACTGTATTTAATCTTGTCCAGCAAAGAGTCAATGTCATCTACAGAATTTTTATATACAATTATTGATGGGTGTATTTCTTCGAAATCCATATAAATCTATATCAATTAGGGCTTCTAAAGTTTGCGTAATGATCAATATCTATTACTGTTGGATCGACCCACCAATCTTCATGTATGTCTTTAAACAAGAGCGTATAGCCCAAACAGTCTAATATCTCTCTTTGGGAATCGCGCATTCCTGCATTTCTAAAATACATATTAGTGTCATGCTCGAAAGTAATAACATTAAATCTATACTTACTTAACGGTAAACTAATTAGTCCTAACAAAGTTGTATAATGATTACCAAAAGGTCTTTGAGCGGGATCATAACCGGCATCTATATCTACCTGCAAAAAATCTATTTGATTGGGAAAATTGTTTTCTTCAAAGTAGCACAGGTAATCAAAACTAAGGGCATCTCCCAAACACGGGTTTGATCTATTGGAAATAAACTCCTGTCTTCTTTCATCTTCAATTTCAAAAGAAACACCCTTCCAATCAAAATCTCTTTCAAGATAATAGGTATTACTGCCATGAGTCGAATGAAATGCTCCCAGTTCAACGTAATATCCATTTTTTTTATATTTATTAATATCTAATACAAACTTTTCCTGTCTGCTATTTCCATTATAATTCATTGTTTTCACTCAACTTCCCAAAAATAGTTTACTGATATTTTTTGACCTTCTATAACTTCCATTGAACCGTGCAGCAGCTTTGCATCAAAAGCTACCATTCTATTTCTTTTAGAATCTATTTTTATATCTAAATCTGGAAAATATAGCTCCCCACCTTCTCTCGGCTGCTCCACAAAGTGAACAGCTGAGAACACATGTATATCATGATTAACACCATCACCATCTTTATGGTAATTATCTACATGATACCCCTTACTTCCACCTACTGGATATATTATAGCACTAATGTGGCTTTTTCTTTTTAATTTAGAAAGAAAAATACCCTCAACGTATCCCTGAATAGTGCCACAATAGTCTTCTATGAGCTTGCCCATTTTATGATCATGATGAGATGTAAACATATTGGCTCTGTCGCCAGAATGATACTCGTAGCTATCGGGATAGCTTTTAATATACGATTCAACTTGATCTATGTTGTCATACATATCATCAATTACAAATATTTTTTCATTTACCTTCTCAATATACTTTAACATAACTATCACAACCTTAAACGCATTTTACCATTTCTGATGGAATCTATCAAGTAAAAACCCTATAGGGTTAAAAATAGGGAAAAATTTTATAAGGGGTTTTTGTTTTTAAACTTTTTTTCTAAATTTGGTTTTTACAGAAAATCTATCCATTCCCTGTTGTAATCTAAGGTGGATAAAAAGTTTTCCTCCATACTTATATCCAATAGGCTTTCAGTATAATGCAAGTGATGATGTAGTCCTGGATGAGCTTGAGTATCTACAGCCGAGTCCCAGAAATATTTTAGATGATCTGGAATATCGTAGGCGTGTTTGCCGCAGGGGGCTTCAAATGACCAATGTGTATCTTCATAATTAAAACAGCCTGTTGAATCAAGACCTTTTATGTATCCAAGATTATAGAAAATATTTTGAGTGTACAAATCCCATGATGATACTGTCACCTCTACTCCCAGACTCTTACAGATGGCTAAACATAGTTCTAAAGTTTTTATAGTGTCATGAAGCTTGTATTCAACCGATGGAAAATATTTCTTTAAATATGTATCATTTAACCAAGCTATACGCTTATTATTTATAGTAAAACCCGCTTTAGGATTGAACTCTAAATGTTTCGTATGCATTGTTTTCAGATCGGTAATCTGCGTCCTAAAAATATCTGGCATGAGGATATAGACCTGTTTCGGTGTTGCTAAATCTTTACAAGAAAGATAGCCCACCAATAGCTCTAGTATAGAAATAATATTAAGGCCCGGTTGTGCAACAACATTAACTTTATTGCCAGTAATTTGCTGAAGCATATAAGGCCAAGTTAACTGATGGGGAATTCCGACAGAAGCAGTAACTGAACAGCCAAGCGCAACAACTTCAGCATCGCATGCTATATCTTCTCCTACTATATTAAGGGAATTTTTTTGGTAGGGAAAATCACCGTATACCACTTTATCAATATTACCGTATTGTTTAAAGAAAAAATCTACTGACTCGGATTCATGATCCACTGCCAGAACCCTTGCCTCTATTAAAATATTATCTATGTTTATACTTCTCATTACTACTCTTAGACTATTCTTACGTGTGGATTAACTTTTTTCCATCTTATTACATCTTTTTCAGAATTTATAAGTGGTTCACCTTTTATGTTTAAACTGGTATTCAATAATATGGGTATTCCGGTATGATTTTCCCATTCTTTTAAAGTGTGATACAGCCCGGGATGCTGTTGTTCGTTAACTGTTTGAACCCTAGATGTCCCGTCAACATGTACAACAGACGGTATTTCTTCAGGTCTTTTACACCTGACTGCATATTGCATGTATGGAGAAGGTTTATCAAGATCAAACCAATCACTAAAAGCATCTTCGGTAACTACGGGTGCAAAAGGTCTAAACATTTCCCTCTTCTTTACCGTGTTCACCTTATCCTTTATGCCTGGATCTCTCGGATCAGCAAGTATGCTTCTATTACCCAATGCCCTAGGGCCAAACTCTGCCCTACCTGAAGCTACAGCTACGACTGACTTAGATTTAAGCTCTGCTAATATTTTTTCAACTGGATACTCTCCAGGAATGTTATGCCCAAGATAAGGACCATTCCAGTTAACATGCTTTTGATCATAGAGCAGAGCTGCACCCAGGCTTGAACCAGCATCACCTGGGTTTGGCATAATCCATATATCGTTCCAGTGTTGAATTAATTTTGCATTGGCTGAGCAGTTGAGTGCGCAGCCACCCATATAAACAAGGTTCTTGCAGCCTGTTAAATTTCTAGCAAACGACATAAATTCTATTAACCTATTCTCAAATACCACCTGAACAGCGGCTGCTATATCAAACTTATCTTGATCTGACCTTATTTTAAACGGGAAATTATTAACTCCAATGTGAAAGTTTTGAGATTGACTATCAAAAGATGGGAAACTATCGTTTATGTATGAAAAATATCTCCCAGGACTGCCAAACCCAGCCATTCCCATAAGAATATATTCCTCTGTTCCAGGAACAAGTCCAAGGAGTTGAGTGTACGCACTATAAAACAGTCCAAAACTAGCGGGATAATTTATAGAGTATTTTTTTTCTATACTAAAACCATTAGCGTACCAAATGGTAGCAGTTTCAAATTCCCCTATAGCGTCTATGACGACCACTGTTGCTTCATTAAAGGGGCTTGTATAGTACCCGGCGCACGCATGAGAAAGGTGATGATCTGATTGATACTCCCTTATACCTTTTAGTGAATCAATATTTTTTTTATATAATTTATTATATTCACCATTTATTCCACCATATATAAGTCTTCTAATTCTTTTGCTAATTCTGTTTTCATAGTAAGCTATAAAATCTGGAGTACCATACGTAAGAGCATCGTTGATCAAGCCATTGCTTATCTGCCAGTCATTTTTAACTCTAGAGTACCTTTCGGAATGACCAGCAAAAAGTATATCAGAGTCATGTATCAAAGCAATAGCGGCGTCGTGGCTACAGTCGTTTATCCCCAGTATCATACGGGCATCCAATCATTAAATCTTTTAGTATATAAACCTATTTGGTTCTTTATACTTTTTATTTTTTGTTATGAGAAACATTATTTTTTTAAAACTTTTTTTAATTCTAAATTTAATTAGATTATAAGAAATATTCACAGTTATTTACCTCTTTCATTACTAGGTTTGCGAACGACTTTAACATCTGGGAGTGGTTCAGATATTATACTTAAAACTCTTTCAGAAATAGGTCTTTTTAGAAATCTTTCAGCGTAATGTAATTGTGCATGTATACCGGGATGTGATTTATCAGCTGCTATAGACCAGTAGTTGTGACCAGACATGGGGTGATGTAGGTGGCAATTTTCATTGTCAATCTTATCCACAAACCAATGAACTGTATTCATATATGAGTCTAGCTCATCGAGAGAGTCAAAATCCTCGATAGTTTTTACCACTTCTGATTCACTCTTATAAATATCATTACACAAAGCTTCATCCGAAATACACAATTTAAGAACCTCGTTGGTAATCATGTCCCATGAAGATACTTTAAGTTCTATACCCATGTTACGACATAGTGACTCAATTCTGCATAGTTCAGATATATTCTGCAGTATACCTGATTCAATCGGGTAACTATATCTTTTACCATACAGACCTCTGTAGGTGTGTGGACCAAGATTCATGTTAGTGGAATAGTCTTTAAAATCTGTAAACCAACTAAAAGACTTTGTGTTAAAAACGTAGTTATCTTTAGAGATAGGATCAATTTCCATAACTTTTAATCTAAAAATATCTGGAGAAAGTAAGAACACTTTTTCTGGCTTACCATATAAATCTATATATTTATAAAAACTGTCTAGGCAGTACGCAATACCCTTTCCTGGATTAGCTAAGACATTGATTGGGTAACCAAGTTCTTTAGATAATATGTAAGGCCATGTCCATTTATGCCAAAGCCCGCACCCAGCAGTTACAGAGCAACCAAGTGCTAAGGCAGGGGCTCCCTCTACGAAATCTTCTCCGGGTATACCCAAATTGTTAACTCTATAAAACATATCCTCAACGGGAGGATGCCAATGTGAGCCATCAGCATAGAAGGGGGTATCTCCCGCTCTTAAGTAATTAACGTCCCACAAATACTCTGTAATTTGACCATTATCAGATGGATCCTTTATTATTCCAACTATCTGAGGTATATCAGAAATTTTGATATTTAAATTTTGAATTGATTTTCTTTTAAAAAAATTCCACATACTAAAACTCATCATCTATATCTACTAGCACATCTTTTAGCTTTATCCCAACTTTATTCTGAAAATCCTTAAAACTTTCTTCATCTGGTGCACCCCAATATCCTATCTCTTTTCCGGTAAGGATCCTATGTAGTCTAGAAGAAGACCTATTCATCGGATCGTCCGTTTTTATTTCATTATAGAAAAACTTTTCTCTTCTTCTATCAGTTAAACGACGCCAAGAAATATCGCCATCTTCATAATTAAATCCATTTTCATCGAACTCTTTACCTTTATGATAAAAGTAATTTAAATCAGGAACAAAAATTCTATAGCCCCTAGATACAGCCCTTAAAGAAATGGCCTCTTCTTCTCCATAAAAGAATATTTCAGGATCCCATACACACTCAGATAAAAAAGATGTCTTTGCAAACAAAAAGTTACCAGAAATTATATGGTGCTCCACAACTCCAGAAACCCTTCTATCTACAGTGGTATGAACTTTATTGATATAGTCATAGTTATCATAAACTATAGAATCCTCATACATAACATCATTAATAATGATACTACGATACAGAATGTCATCATAGCTAGTATTAAATTGCAACCCTAAGCCTAATGTTGATCTTGCAAAAGAATAATTATCTTTAATAATTTCATTATTTTTACCTCTACTAAAATTAGGTATCCTATAACTTATAATAGGCTTATCTGCATATCCAAGCAGTTTCTTAAAGTACTCGACAATATATGTATCCCAGCCCTCATCGAAGATAGTATGAGCATCGACAGCAAGGCAATATTCTTCACCATTGTTTAGATAGTAGGCGTTGATTCTTGCTAGTCCGGTACCCAACAAGTCTTCTGTTAACACCTTAACGTGTTTTACGTTATCAAACTTGCTAAAATCTGTAAATTTATTATCTGTTCTTTGTTCATATATCCCAAAAAATAATCTATCCGGATCATCCGCGTTCTCGATAGCTGATTCTACTGTCGTAAATATCTCTTTTTCATCGAATCCATTCAAGGGAATAAATATACTATCTTTCTGCACTGCTAGACTTCCTGGGTAATAATTGGCCTATCCCAATACACAGACCAATCAGCGTTGGGAGATTTGTTCGGAGTTACTGGACCCCAATTCATACTAACCACTAAACGAGATTCTTCTGACTGGTTTCTGGAAGTCATATGCTGTATAAAAGAATTAAAGATAACCAGTGTACCAACCTCTGGTTTGATACTCTTTACTCCATTTATTATACCACAATAATTATAGGTGAAGACCAGTTCCGCTGAACCTTCTGGAACCTGTGGATAATATGTTACACTGTAATACTCAGACGGATCTAAATGGAGATTTGAGTGATGAGTATGTGATATTACACTTTGATTTTTAACCAGATCAACAGCCCACGTATCATTTAATTGATATTCTTTTCCGAATAAAAATTTAAGCCTGTCTGCCACAGTTGATTCAAGTTTTGAAATTTCAGGAGTTACGGGCATAACCAGATCTTCAAACTGAACAAAACCCCTTGAAACCACACCGTAATCTGGGCAGTCTTGGTCTATTGTTTTAGAATACTTTTTAATATCATTAGATATAATTTCTGGATCAACCTCATCAAGCTTATCGGTCCAAATGCAAAGATCTATTAATGGGATTTGATTAATCTTATTCATAATAAAAATCCCCAGTTGAAAGAGCAGAAGGTGGACTATCCTTATGCCACACATTGACAACCATTACTTGCCTAATGCCAGAATTGGTTACAGTAGTTTCATGCAACCTTCTACCGGCATCAAAGCATATCAACCTGTTAGGGACATAGGCCAATCTTTCTCTTTTTTCTGGCGGAGATGTTAGTCTATCAACATTCTCTCTCTCCAGAGCGTCTTCTGGACTTCCCTCTATCCATCCCTCATGAAGTTCTAGAAAGCCAGGATCTACACTTTCTTCAAAGCCATACCAAACACAACCATATGCTGGAGCATTGAAGCGTCGCTCCTTCTGGTACGCAAAAGTATCTTCGTCTACATGGATCCTTAGATACTGCCCTTGCATAAAAGTTCTAGTCCAGTATTCAAATCCACATATTTCCGAAAGTGGGAAAGGAAGAAAAGATTCATTACCCCATATTTCTTGGACAACTTTCTTACGTAAAGTATCGGCCTCAGAATTCCACCAACCATCCCAAAACATATATGGGGCGTAGCAGTCGGCGGCTTCATCGTGGAAATGGTTATTAGTTTCACCTATATTATAAACATCACCCATTGTCTCAGGAAAAAAGGTTTTATCATTTTTAATTGAATTGATTAGATTAGCATCTTTGATAAAATTATCTATAACTATCATCATGCCTCACTCATTATGCTAAATGTATACTCATCGTGTTTGAACCCCCATCTTCCAGTAAACTTTCTGTCTTCGGAAGAAAAACCACCTAAGACAGCATGGTAGCAGCAGAACGTATCAACAAAGACTAAATCACCTTGACTCCATGATAGGTAGTGAATCACTTCAGGGTAGTCGTCCTGCACGGCATCTGACACACCTGGAATATCATCAAAGAATCTTTCTTCCTTTGCGGTCGGCTTTTTGCCATCAACGGAATGAAGACAGTCACCCCCTCTTGGGCTAAGCCTTAAGCACATGTCGCCTGTTACCGGATGTTCTGCTATAGCAGATCTGATTTCGCTTGAAAAGGAATTTCCCTTTTCATCTGGATCACTAGATTTTACTTTAACTTCACATTTCTTTAAAAAATTTAATTGATCCGCTGATAGTAGATTAAGAATGTCGGCACTATCTATAAAAATTGTTCTACCACTAGTGGTTTCGCATGAAAAGCTATGCATGTTCCAGCTTCCAATCACAGGAGGAGTACTAGACTGAATATGTTCTAGGTGCCAATCTATTAAAAGTATATTAGGTTCATTTATTTTTTTAGAGGTAACGTGAGAATGATCTTCATCATAAGAGAAATCTAATATCTTGTTGTGCTCTGGTGCCGGAAAATATCCCAGTCTGGAATGGAACTGTTGAGATATTAGCCTGTGCTGATCTTCTGTAATGTTTATTTTCTTGAACTGTAAAACTTTGTTTTGTTTAAATAAATCTATATAATAATCTATATTTGACTCTAACTCATCATAAGATGTATCTATCTGAACTATGCGCATGTTGTACTATATTCCTTTAAGGCTGTAACAATTCTTTTTACCTGATAAGTTTCAAGAGAAGGATATCCAGGTATACTAACCACTTCCTCGCAGCAGGCGCTGGTATTCTTTAGATGTATTTTATCATTATACCAAGCTGGCTGCAAATAATCTGGAGTAGGGTAATGGATAGCTGTACTGACACCCGCCTCACTCATGTAATGACAAAAGTCTATTCTATTTTTGACTCTTAAAACACTTAAATGAAATATACTAGTGGCGATGTTGCCAACCCAGGGTAAGTTGGGTAAAGAATTTTGATAAATCTCATTTAGTATTTTTCTTTTAGTATTATTGTTATCTAGTAACTGCAATTTTTCTACTAAACATGCGGCCTGAAACTCATCCATTCTTGAGTTTATTCCATCTTTGGTAGAAGCAACAAATCTATTAACCCATCCATACTGTCTTAGGATTCTTACTTTTTCGGCTATTCCATAATCCGAAGTGCAAACTGCCCCTGCGTCACCATTTGATCCAAGATTTTTTGTTGGATAAAAACTGAAGGCTGAGCAGTCCCCCATAGAGCCAGCCCTTACTCCGTTAATTTCTGAACCGTGAGCTTGTGCACAGTCTTCTATTATCATGATATTACCTGGAAGATTTTTCCTAATTGCTTCCACGTCAACACATTGACCATATAAGTGAGTTATGATAATAGCTTTAGTTTTATCTGTTAAACTTAAATTAATCATCTCGGGTTCGATAAGGCAGTGTTCATCAACATCTATATAAATAGGAGTTGCTCCCAGCCTGGATATAGCTAAACTTGAATACCCCCCAGCGTTTGCTACGGTCATAACTTCATCGCCAGCAGTAACGCCACATGCAGCTAGACATATTTGAATGGCATCTGTTCCATTTGCTAACCCGCAACAGTATTTAGTTCCAATATAATCAGAAAACATAGATTCAAATTGATATACATATTTAGAATTTAAATATAATCCTGAATCTATAATATTAAATATGTTAATCTTTATCTTATCTTCTACGGATTGAAAATCTTTCCTAGGATTATGTAACGGTATCAACTCCATATATTTAAAGGTTACCCCATTTGTGGTGGGGCACTGTGAATCCGCCCTGAAGCCTAGTAAAGACTCTTTCGCCATCTTTCCACCCGGAAGAATATGTGTGCAATAAGTTTGTATTATCCCATATGATAGCTTTACCTTCTTGCCATTCCCAGGTGATCCAATTTGAATTGTCATGAAAGTAGTCATCGATAAACTCTTCATACTCTGACTCCAAGGACATATCTTCAGCAATAACCTTGTGTTTATAGCTAGTGAAAGCAAAGTTATCTATTCCGGTAACTGGGTGACTTATTATTCCTGGCATGTTTCTTAGGGGCCATCTTTTTCCACCCCAGTCTATACCGTTAACTCCACCAGTATCTTTTTCACCGATTAAGCCTACGACATGTATTTGCTTCATCCATTCCCTTATATGATCTGGAGTTTGCTGTAACATTTTTTCTCTGTCTAAGAAAAAAGTTTTACCATACTCACCTGAACACGTGAAGACGTCCATGACCATGCCTATCAATCGACATACTGCCAGGTTAGGGTTAGCTACTTCAGCGATATCGGAGTGAATGTTATACCAAATAAAATCTTTATGTTCGTTTTCGTAACCTTCAGGAGCAATCCTCTCTTGTCCATTGTGCTGATTATTTGGACTGACGACAACCTGATTTGCTTCGCAATCTGCCATGTGCATTATTAAGGTATTTAATCCAACTTCATTAAATACACTAAATTTGTTGAAGCCAATTATTTTTTCCTCGATAAATAAGTTCCTAAGATAATCTATCTTATGAGGTATGTCATCATCTTTTAATTCATCTAAAACTATCATAACTCTTTAAGACCAACTTTCTGAGAGTCAGATATTAGGTCTGGCATCCAGATCTTATACGGATTGTCTGATCCTATATATTCCTGATCGTTAGAGAAATCGACACCATAACATGCCATAGTTAAAAATGCATATCGGGCCCCTTCAGTCACGGGGAACACTTCATGTCTTCCAATATAGTTAGAAGGATATATTAAAACAGTTCCAGCCTTAGGCGCATAGACTGTTCCTATATTGGGGAAGTGCATTTCTCCACCCTGGTAATCTTCGCCACAGTTATTCAGATACAAATTGACACTAGTACTATTGTGCATGGAAACTTGATTTTGTGGACGAGTGCCCCAATCCCATGGTACCTGATCATCACAATGCGGACCTATATGTTGACCATCCTCGTAGCCAGCAATATGGCCTCTGGGTCTCCACCAGGCAGTCGTAGCAGCGTCGGGGAAATAAGCGCAGTACTCAACCAGGGCATCATAAATTGCGTCTTCGCATTGCTGAACAAACTCCACCCATTCAGGTTTAGGTTCACGGCCTACTTGCTCACCTTTTAGATCTAAAAATCTTTGAGGTGCTAACTGAACATCGTCTACCTTAAACTTGAATCCAGTCTTATTCTTGGCATATTTGATACCGTCTTCTTCATAGTAAGTAAAACTATCTTCCTCATTTTTCTTAAGCCAAGATGTATACTCCATAAGTAGGTTGTTGTCTATTTTTATAACGTCTTCGCATGCGACGATTCCCATTCCTAAGTGTTCTGATTTCACAATATTCCTTTACGTATTTAAATTTGTTACCTTATATTGATCTGAACTTGTGTCATAGCCCTTTTCTTGCAGGTAAGATCTGTAATCTTCTCTCAAAGTAGGTAGGTAAACATTGGTACTAATTCTACCCAACTCTGGCTCTTTAACTGGGTCACATACAGCTTCATACACATCTGAATTAGGTGTACCTTGACTATACCACCCCAAGTAACTGACCCTATGCCCTTTCCCTACTGGCTTAACCTCGTGTGCAGCCATATAATTTGAAGGAAACATCATAATATCTCCGGCCTGCGGTTTATAGTCTATATTTAAATAGTTGAAGTAATGATGACCTTCGGTAAAGTTATTCTCGCTTAATTCATCTTCTGAATCAACAGAATCATTTACATATACTATGCAAGATATCACATTGCGTAAAGCTAACTCATTAGATGTTTGGTGGACTCCGTAAATATACTCTGCACTTATATCAGAATGCGAACCCAGGTAAACGCCATCCTTGTACGATACAACATGACCCTTGACCTTCCACCATACACAGTTGTATGCTAGGGGAAATAGTTCAAAATATTTAAGTAAGTATCTATCTTTAGACTGCTCTAAAAAATCAAATAATGTATGAACTTCCTCCCTACCATCTTGATGCATCATAGATGCTCTTCTGGGCATTGCGTCAACTGACTGCTTACTAAACAGGTAGCCACTCTTATTTATGTAAGCTTCCTCACCAGTCTCGGGATCAATAGTTAACTTATACATATCGGCGTGCTCTTCATCAAGAGCCCTACAGAATATCTCGTAGGTCCAGTCATAATCATAGCTTACAGCCCCCCTAAATATGACTACACCTCCACCAAGATGCTCCGCATCTACATCATTGAAAATCAACTGCTTACCTCTTCTTTTGTATTGGAACTATGAAAAATTCTATTTACAGGGAGAAGTTTATGTTCATCATAATTTTCTCCATAGTATTCTATCACATAATTCTTATAGTCGCTAAATAGGTTTGGCATCCAGGTTTGACCACTAGTTTTACCTGGACTAGGTTCGGAAACATTCACACCCCTATCTGGATCAGATGACCCCTGACCAAAGTATTCTAGAAAAGCATACCTATTGCCTAGAGAAACACCAGCTACTTGATGAGTGCACATATAATTTGCTGGAAACATAAGGATATCACCCTTACTTGGAACATATGTTACTCCAGCGTAGGGGAAGTGTATCTCTCCACCAACAAAGTTGTTTCCTTCAATTGTATTTTTTGAAGAATTAAAATATGTAATAGCGGCTAACACATGCCTAATACCAAGTTGAAAATCTGGTTCAAATCCAGGAGAAAAGTTGATATCATTATCGCAATGAAGCCCTAAGTCTGAGCCGGGCCCATAAGCTAAAACATGACCGTGAGTTTTCCACCATAAACATGGAAGAACCATAGGATATATTGATGCATACTCGATCATAGATTGATATATTGCTAGTTCACATTCCCTAAAGAAAGAAGTCTGCCAATCTTCAGTGCAAGATGAGTAGAAATCTGTGATTCTACTACAATTTTTATCTATATCCTCAAGCTTAAACCTATGACCGCTTTTATTTGTAGCATAGAGAACATGACCTTCGTCATCATAAACGTACGAATAGTGTTTTTTTCTCGCCTCTTTTTTTAGAGACAAAAGAAAATCTGCTAGTCCATCAGGTACATTGATTTTATTTTTAAATAAAACTATACCAGAACCCAGTAGCTCTGCGCCTATGGGTAACATGATTACCCCTGATCTATAGCTACTGGATCAGTTCCACAGTTTGCTGAATCACCTGTGTCCAAAGACTCCGCTTCGTGTGTTTCTCCGTACTGAGCTACGCATCTGCCTTGATAAACCGGGTTAAGACCTATGTAAGTTTCCTCTCCCGTAGTAAACCTAGAGTATTCCGATTTACAATATCTCTCATAATCATCATATATTGTATTCATCCACATAGCTGGGCACCACTGTATCGAATCTTGTGGTTCGACTATCTGGATATTTGCTTCTGCGTGACCGGAGCCCTGACCGAAGAAAGATAGATAACTATAACGAACACCTCCGGTCATTCTGTCAACCTCATGTGAAGCCATATAATTAGTTGGAAAAAATACTATATCACCTTTTTGTGGCTTGTATTCAACATCTAGGTGGAAAAATCTAAGATGACCACCCATAAAAGTATTTCTACCATCCATCTCTTCTTCTGTGTCTACACAATCATTGAGGTAAACTAACGCACCACATGTTTGTCTAGCAGCCATTTGGCCTCTTGGCATGTATCGAACGCCTTCGGTCACTTTATAGTTTGTATCATTATCGCAGTGTGCTCCAAGGACACCATCACCCTCGTATCTTAATATATGGCCACGATTTCTCCACCACAAGCAGCCGACTATTAAAGGATAATAATCAGTGTATTTAATCAGGCACTTGTAAATCGTATCTTCCATATTGTAAAAGAAGTCACGAACAACGTCTGGGGTTTCATCATGAATAGGATGAAGAATTCTTACCGGAGTTGCAGGAATATCTTCTGGTCTATACCTAAACCCATCTTCATTGATACCATAGGTTTCACCATCTTCAGCCTCAATATATTCCCACCTATGATGATGAGATATAGAAGCCATGTGGTCTAAATAATCAAAAACTGGTTCTCTATCGAACTTAAGAACATCTTTAAACACTAGAATACCCGGACCAATTACATCAACTTTGTAGCCTGATATTTCCTTAATATCTTCATCGGTTAATTTTGGTGTGTCAGGAAAAGCTGTATTAGCAACGTATCTTTTACCGACTTCATTTTCACTGGCTGGATCAAAAGTCTGATCCTCTAAAACATCATTAGACATTATAACCTCTTTCTACATTAAACATTATACCACACAGAAAAGTAGCTATCTATTTCTTTATGCAGATTTGATACCCAATACCATTAGGCATGTGGTAGGTTGTTATGTCATTTCTTCCTAAAATGGTTTCAAAAATTTCAACTATTGGCTCCACATAAAAGTCATCGGTATATAATCTACCTGACTCATTAGCGTAGGCAACATACAGAACTCCACCCGGGTTTAATCTATCTATGTAGGCATTTAGCAATTCATCGTCATTAACTATAAAATAAGTTGGAACTATTACCATATCATATGTCCCAGAAAAGCTTTGATCCAATATGTCGCTGGAGTCGACAGTGCTATATGGGTATGTGGGTGTGTGCGAACTAGCATCTCTGACAAAACTCTCATAGTAGTATAGCGCTTCATTGTTTATGAATGTTATATTAGCGCCCCTATCAGCAAGAAGCGCTGAAACCTTGAAGTAGGCATCGGCTTCACAAATTAGGACCTCAGATGGATTAAGCATATCTATTACCATTTCTGCGTATATGCCCATAGCTAACTCCATATGATCTTTCCATCCATCTACATTTGGAGAAAATATATCCCATAGATTTATTCTTGGCTCCGCACCTGTTGCTATAACTCTTCTATCAATATTTGATGAAGCTACAAATTCTGAAACAGATCTTGCGACGTCTTGTATAACCTCCCAAGGGTCATAGTCCAAAGAGGAAGAAGAGTTTTTCTTTAGCTGATTAGTGACAGCAGCCATCATTAAGAATTTATTATTTAATACTTCACGCATTATCTCTAACCGCCTTAGCTACATTGTACCTATACCAATGCCTTCTTGCACTGGAGACCAACCTAATATTCAAGGCATTAAGTTCTGTGCCCCCAGCAGTAATAGTGTAGACACCATTATCCATATCTAACCTAGTAAAAGGTATGGTACCTCTTACGCCTGCGACTATTTCATCTATGGTAAGCTCTGAAATATCTACATCTGACATACCTATGTAGGCAAGTATTTCGTATATTTTATCTTCACAATAGGAAATTTCTGCATCAGCGTTATAGGTGTTAGTGGGACTTGCGGGATCGTAGGATCTTAATGTCACAGGAATCTCCTATCATCTATAGTTTCTTTGTCATCTATAACTTCCCCAGAATCAAATCTTACACAGTTAAAGAAGCTTGAGTCATCAGTTACCCAGGCTAAATTGCTTGGATTAAATCTTATAGTTCTGTTTTGTAGTTCGTTTTTATCTATTGGATCCATAGAGTTTTCTGACTGACCGTACAACTCTTCACTCGCCCCACTTGCTCTAGCCATAGACTCTAATGTGTAGTTTGTCTTAAGTATCTTTTCCATTATATCAAACCAATAAAGATTGCAGATTATTGTACATAGAGACTAAAGAAACATAAGCCTTGTAGTCTAAATGATCTTCCGTAACCGGTATCTCGTAATCGGAACCAAGTTCTTCGGCGCTTACACCTAGCGCCATACGCAATGAAGAAATTGATACCTCTAATAGATCAATACTCTTCTGTCTAGATTTATCTGAAATAGCCATTAAAACTCCTTTATAATTATAATCTAGATAATACAGCCTTGTAATCATGGGCAAATGTGATTAATTCCATTATACCCTTGCACCAAGCAGTGAATTCTGCGGGACACTCTGGCTCTTCTACATTTATCTGACAATCGCCAGTTTTAATCTGCTGAGCTAAAGATTGATCCGGTAAAGACATCAACGCACCAACTACCTCATCGGTTGATTCGTTTAAATAATTTAAGCCTAGCGCATTTAAAAAATCATTAGCCATAACAGCCATATACTCATCATAACCATGCTCATTGTAAGCCCATTGCCACTCAAGGAGAGTTTTAAATAACTCATGCATAGTCGGGTTTACACAATATGGAGAAGATGTAATCATGGTTTCATAATAATGTCTAGAATCAAAGTCCATAAAGGGTCTACTTATATTTGTATAAATTAATGAACCTATTCCACGTACATCAAGATAAGATTCATGCTCAGTTATAACTGCTAGTATATTTTCTTCTACATCTTTTCCAGAAGTGTGATCAAGATTATTGTCAACAAAATAATCACCAGGAGTATAAGAATCAAGACCATCAACCCTATAAACTTCAGAGATCATATTCTGATAGAAGCCTTCATCTACATCGCATGACATAAAATCTCTATTGTTCTGCAGTGTCCAAAGATTACTCTCAACACCTACAGGGCTAGACTTAAAAAATCTTACCTCTTTTTTAAATCTATCCCCATCTTTTACCGGATTAATGGTATCACTTCCACGAGTCATAAACAAAGAAGATGTAATCATTGGATACAGCAGAGGTGTTTCTGATCCTTCTGGAGCAATAAACCAAGCTGGATCTATGCCTTTTAAAGCGCATGAATCTAATATTTTATTTTTAAGAACATCTATCTTACTGGTTAGAAGTTTTGTGGCTAACGTTGACATGATTACCTCCATGTATACTAGTAACTTAATTAGCCCAATATCTCATTTATGCACTCTCTAACTGTCCAGCTTTCACCGGTTGTAAGAGGCACTGTATCGAGTGGCATTGATTGCCAATTAAATCTTCCAATCATAGTTCCTGATCTACCGACAACAAACATCTCCCAGGCATGAGGTATTCTAGCCAGGGCTGCACCTTCCTGATTCCATCCATCTTGCGCTTCCTGAGAGTTGTCGGCCATGTTGTCAGACTTGTTTCTTAGAGCTTTACCCTTCAATAGGGAATAAACTTCACATTCATCTGGCCCATTAACATCAACCTTTTCAGCTATAGGAAAAGTAACGAAAGGATATGTTTCTTTCATGAAGGAACTTATCTCCTCATTTGTACCAGTTTCCATTAGACCCTGAACAAACTGATTACAGGGAAATGCAACTACGCTAAACCCTCTATTCTCAAACTCTTCTTGTAGCTTTTGCAGCTGCCAGAAATGCCTAACAGATCTTGCGTATGACCAGAAGGTGGAGCACTGTGGTGTGTAGTTATACTTAGAAACTGTATTAACTATAAGAGTAACTTTACCCTTGAATTGCTCCATAAAATTATCTTCGCCATCTATTGACTTAACTGGCACATCGTAAATAGACATTATATTACCTCACACTTTGCTTCAATATATACCTGTTCCAAAAGTGGATCTTCCACCTTTATTACACTGCTATCGCTACCTAGGGAAAAGATTAACCTACAATCAAAAGGAACGGTCAGATCCCCTTCTGCCAACAAGCCCTTTTCATCATTAAAAACTATATTTAAATCTGCAGAACCTTTAAATATAGATAAGGTTAACTCAGTATCACTTTTCTTCTCAATAGAAAACTCTTCATCACCAAGCGGCGTAACTACTTTCATCTTAGATGGGATGCTATCCATTGTATTCAACCTCTTTCATTTCTGGTTCTTGCAGGTCGGGTAGACCATCATGTCTAGGACCTATTCTTTCACCTTTTTCATTTAATCCTGTGCGTATTCCGTTCATCCACGTCCAGGGCTCATCACGAAGCTTTTTCATCTTGGCCTCGCTGTAGGACATTCTTTCATCCATAAGATCTGGTTTATCCCAAAGGTATTCAACCTCAACTTCCATTTCTGGCATCAAGTTAGAGGGGTATACTGAAAAGAATATGAACGGCATCCCTGCAGGAAATACCACTGGCTCATTAACCTTAGTTATCTTCCAACCAGCTTGAACCTCATCTGGCCACCAATCAGAGGGGATGCTAGCCGTAAGTGGTACAGCGCCATCAATAAAATAGTTTGGTGAACCACTAATCCATGTATGATATCCAGGCTCTGTCTTAAAAGCCCATCCAATATGAAAATCGATCATACCTATCTTATTGCAATTCGCAATAGTTCTACCACGGTAGACATCACCTTCAACGATTTTAGGGACACTGTTGCCACCTTCCCAAGTGACAACAATGTCCTGCTGCAAAATGGCTTCCCAACCATTTACATTTGCAGCACTGAGTGGAAGACATCTATAAGCATGTTTGTTATAGGTGTCATCCATCCAGTCTCTTTTCAGTCTCGACTGCTTTATTTCAGGCGAGATCTGATGTGTTCTTATTAAGGTAAGCTTTGACATTATTTAGCGCCTGCCACATATTGTTGATATTGACCCATATTAGCCATGTCCCCACCATGGGTTTGCCACTGCCTATAGCTTTCCATCGCATACTTTTGGATCTCTTCTAGTATTATCTCCCTAAGTCTAACCTCATCCATGTTGATCGGCTCATTACCCTTCTTAAGGGTCGCTGACCCACCAGACTTTACCACCGGCACTTCGTCAGCATTAAAAGAAGGTTTCTCTGGCTGCGAATACGACTGACCAAAATCTCTGGAGAATCCACCATGCTGATGAGCGTCATCATTATAATCAAACATTGTTACAGCACTATACTTTATACCTGAAGTAACTGGTTTTGAAGCGTGGGCAAACAAAAAGGTTGACGGGAAAAAAACGCTGTCTCCAGCTTTAGGATAGTATGTTAAGTCCAGGTAAGGAAAATACAACTCTCCACCTTCGTAGTCATCGTTCAGATATGTAACACAAGACACTGTGCATATGTAGGAGAACCCATGATCAGTATGGGTACTGAAGTGCTCGTTTACGCCGTATCTGACAAAGTTAATAGCCTCCATATAGTTCATTGTTATACCATATGCCGAGCAGTAATCTTTTAAGCATTCCTTTTGTGCTCCGGCTACCGATGTATAAACATCAATAATATCAGAAAACTCTTCTGGAGTACCAGATATATACTTATCATCCATCTTAAAATCGACACAGTCCCTATAGTCTGGCATCTTTACGCCTTCGCCAACAAGAGAATCATGCCACTTAAAATAGTCATGAGTACTATCACGAAGAGCTGTCTCCAATCTAATTGGAACATTAACTTCTGGTGATACAGAATCATTATATACTACTATCCCCATTTTGGGATCTCCTAGGTATTCTTTTTTCACTTTGTCTCCTTATTTAGTATGTGCCAAAATCCAGTACATGCTGATCTATCTCCAGATTCTACCTCAATAACGGTATGCATGTGGTCTTCATCTGAGGGAAAGTATATTGCTGAACCAGCCAATGGCTGTATTTCAATATCCAAGTCTGGGAACACTAAACTACCTCCCTCAAAATTCTCTGTCAAATAAAGTATAGAGCTTATATCTCTGCTTGGGAGCCCACTGTATGTAGGTAAATCAGACCAGCAATCTGCATGATATTCGAGAACCCATCCGGGAGTATATCTAACAACAGTACCAATACCCTCTTCACCCACTGTGCAGTTAAAATCTTTTTCTATATTTTCTTTTATTATTTTATTTTTTTCCTCTAGAATCAAGGAGGCCATACAACAACTGCTTCCCTCCCCAAGAATCTCTCCTTGTTCTCCCACTTCGAAAAACTGATTGTCACTAAGCTCATCTTTGTTCCAGACAGCTTCACCTATACAATCGTGTACAGTCTTTAATTCTTCATGAGTAAATAAGCTAGCAATAATATATATATCTTTTATCTTAATTTTTCTCATAGAAGCTCCGTGATGGTATAAAAAGAGGGTGTAGTCCATCTTTCACCCTGAATCACAGGCTTAACACCATGCAGGTAGTGAATATCACCTGGATGAGCAACAGCTAGACCCGGTTTTATCTTTAGCTCAATGTCAAACTCTGGGTAATAGAATTCTCCACCCTCAAAGTCTTCATTCCAGTATATTATGGAATTAATATCATAAGTAGGAAATGGATTTGGTGATCCATCATTCAACTGTTTATCAGCATGAGGTTGCTGCTCGTTACCCGGTAACCATCTAATTAAAACTGGCGGTCTCTGATATAACTTCACTTTAAATTTATCTTCAAGCGCTCTTTGCATCTTGACAATATATGAATCGATGAGATTATATATATCAGGATTTAATTCACCTATTATTCTTCCAGAACACATTCTGTCCCACCAATACGATGCGTCGTAGGTGCAAGTACCATCTTCGTTGAACTCATCTTCCATAGGATTCTCCCACTTATCTATAGTTGGAAAGAAGTCCTGAAGGATTTTGAGATCAGACGGCTCCACGAAGTCTTCAATAATAAGTATATTATCTAAAGAGTCACCAAAATGACCAGGCTGAATTAAAGATTTTTCTTCCATAAAAACAGTATACCACAACCTACCCCGGACTATCAATCCGGGGTAGGTTTACTTCTCACTTAAATGATGGTGGGAAGAATGGCGGGAAGAATGGTGGGAAGAATGGCGGGAAGAATGGCGGGAAATAAGGTGGGAAGTAAGGCGGGAAGAACGGTGGGAAGAACGGTGGGAAATAGGGTGGGAAGAACGGTGGGAAGAACGGTGGGAAGTAAGGCGGGAAGAACGGCGGGAAGAACGGTGGGAAGTAAGGCGGGAAAAACGGCGGGAAGAATGGTGGGAAATATGGTGGGAAGAATGGTGGGAAGAACGGTGGGAAGTAAGGCGGGAAGAACGGTGGGAAATATGGCGGGAAGAATGGCGTAATAGTTGTACCATCACCAGACCTTTCGTAATACCCATTCCAAGGATTAACAGAAATAAACCACTCTCTATTATCCAAACCTGATATAGTACCACTCCAAGTATTAGCAGCATTGGGGATGATAGCCTTCAATGTAAAAACACTACTCCCAGTTAGTGGCGTTGGAGATGCATATATTTTGTAATTATTCGGCGCGTAACTAGACCCACCGAATCCTCCACCAGTCCAGCTAACAGTAACCTGACCTTCAGTAGCGGTGTTAGTTAAGGTAACATTACTAATGTCCCCCGGTACACCAGCTGACTGAACCTCTGTTGTACTTGTTCTCCAACCAGAGCTTGCCACATCATTATTTGATCTAACCCTATATTCGTATATAGATCCTTGTGTGGTACTATGGGTATACGACGTGCTAGAAGTAGTAGTTACAGTTGACCATGAGCCAGAATTGTTTACATTTGCCTGCAATGTATAGGTAATGCTTGAGTCACCAGCACCATCAGAAGCTGACCAGCTAATATTAATCTTATTACCATAGCTAGTGCTATCTCCAATGACATGACCCTGACCAGTAATCGTTTCCCCAACAGTATCTACACCACCATCGCCAGTAGCCTCATGTGAATATGAAATACTCGCTGGTGTTGAAGGAGTTCCGAAAACTAAAATACTAGCTGAAGCTGAATAATTAGAACCGGTATTAGTGTTATTATTGAACGTTTTTAATCTTACATAATATGTAGTATTAGAAGATAATCCACTTAAGGACGAAGATGTGCCGATGGTTGATGTAGAATAAAGCCAAGTTGCATTGTCGGTTGAATAATATACGTCAGTAACTATGTTACCTGCAGCTGCGCCGCCATAGTTTCCTGTTTTCGTCCAAGAAATATATATAGATCCAGAACTTAATCTTGACAAAGAAGGAGTACCCGGTGCACCAGGCTCATCGTAAGCTGTGGCCGAAGCACTAGAGCTGTATGATGAACTGCCAACAGAGTTATTTGTTCTAACTCTAAAGTAATACACTTGACTTGCACTAGTATCATCAGGGACATCGTACCCAAGTGTAGCACTGGTTCCAGTCACACCTGTTGAAAGATTAAACCACGTGGCATTATCTGTAGAGTATTGAACGTCGTAAGTTCTATTAGCAGTGGTGTCTCCACCTAAAGAGGTAACATGAGACCACGAAACAGTTAGCGTAGCTGGATCTGCGGTAGTGGTTGCTGAGGCAGAAATGGAAGGAGCAGAAGGAGTAGTAAGTGGGGTAGCAGTGGATCCACCCTGAACATAAGAGGATTGATATAAACTATTTTCAGTTCTAACACGATAATAATAGGCGGTGCCGTTAGTTAGAGATGTTATAGTCTTAGAGTTTGTTCCAAAAGCAACTGTTCCAGCACTTGTCCAAGTAGAACCATTTGTAGAATACTCTACCCTGTAAACAGTGTTTGCATTTGTGTCTCCACCGGTATCGCCTGCCGACCAAGAAACTGTAATCTGACCGTTGCCTACTGATGCACTAAGTGAAGAAGGAGCTCCAGGTGTTGTTATGAAAGATAATAATGAAACAGGCGTATAGGCTTCACTGACTACGCCAGAATCAGTAGTAGCAACAACAGTGATAGCGGGGGTAGTACCTGCAGATATGTCGCTAGAGGTAAAAGTAATTACGTTGCTTGTTGAAGACTTTTCGACAACACCATTTGAAGCCTTATAAGTGATTGCATCTTCCCCGTCTCTACCGGCATACTCCAGGGTTACGGTTACTACAAAATTACCATCACTGTTTGCTAAAGAAACATCACTAATTATTGGTTGCTTACCACCATAATCTTTAACTGCCATTTTCTACACCTATCTTAAATTTAAACCTAAACAATTATAACATTTTTTAGCTATGCCGACAAGTCGCCGGTAACTATCCAGGTATCTGAACCCCTCTTAATCAACGTGGCCATAGAATACTGATCTCTTAACTTCAAGCCTGGCGTTGCATGAGCAGAAACTCCAGAACCAGCAGCTATAGTAGTTTGACCAGCATTGGTTTGAAGAACCATAATTTGCGTACCAATTGGGAAGTTTACACTCGACTCAGGTGGTATGGTTAAGGTATTGGTGCTCGTGTGGCTCATCTCAATCATCTTATCTTTATCAGATAATGCTAAAGTATATGAAGCTGTCTGCTGATTAAACTTAACTAGTGAAGAACTAAATTCTATTTCGTCAGTACCATTACCAACAACAATCTTGTCCTCGGTTGTATCCCAAGCAATCCTTCCATCTGTAGATGAAGTTGTTGTCGACAAAGTTAACTCTGGCGTATTTACTACGGGTGAAGTCAAAGTTTTATTAGTCAAAGTCTCAGTACCGGCGACAGTCGCTGCAGTCCCTGAAGCTGGAAGTGTAATGCTAGATCCGGAGGCATCAGCCGTAAATGTTACATTCCCAGTGTTAAGGGTAATTGTTCTACCCGCATTGTTCACACCTGTGCCGCCATAAGCAGAGTCTATTACAGTTGCGTTCCATGTGCCGGATGTAAGAGTTCCTACTCCGGTAATCTGAGTTTGACTTGCATTAACTGAAAATTCTGTACCAGTTAAAGTTAATCCAGTTCCAGCAGTGAATGCTCCTGCACCAGAGAACTGAATAAACGTAACATCACTTGATCCAACACTTGTTACTGGCTCAGACAAAACCCATCCAGTATCAGCGTAAGAAGACCCATGGGTAACAAATATAAAGTCACCACCAGCCATTTCCGTAGGTGTATCGAAATCATCTGCACGCGTCAAAACTGTTGTTGAAGTAACAACGTAAACACCATTGTGTGCAGATGTAGACTCACCTGCAATAAGAACTCTATCATCAGTTGTGAGATCAGTATCTCCGTCAATGTCACCACCAGATAAATCAAGAGCGGTTGAAAGCGTTAATGTTGCACCAACTCCATCAGTTCCATTGTCATAAGTTACCGTATCTCCAGTAATAGTGGCCAAAGATGTTGTTGTTATCGCATGAACCTGCTCGTGAACGTGTAAACCTTCCGAGACAGCATCAACGTAGCCCTTGGTTGCGGCATCCGTTGACTGCGTTGGAGTAGACAGATTAGTAATCTTGTTGCTATTGGCATCTATATCTCCACCGGCTTGAATGGTACTACTAAACACTGCTGCACCAGTTACATCCAAAGTCCCAGTTACGGTAAGATTATCATCAACAGTGGTCTCTCCGCTAGCAGAATCAAGTGTTAGACCATCAGAAGATGTATCAATTTCGTTGTCTCCAGTGACCCCGACCTGAATATTACCAAGTGTTCCACCAGCAAACGTAGGACTGTCTCCAGTTGCCACAGACTGACCAATAGCAACTGTCGTTGCTGCACCTTCTCCGGTGCCAGAAGTAACTGTTACACCAGTACCAGCTGTAATTGATTCAATATAGTCTCCTGTAGTATCAGTACCCAGGGCAACGCTGTCTGCTGCAACTGTAGCCGTTAGTGTTACATCTGCTGAGCCATTTACTGATACAGAACCAGTTAAATCACCGGCCAATGTAATAGTTCTTGCTGTTGCCCAAGTTGATGCGGTGCTTGCATTTCCTGTAACATCCCCAGTTAAGTTAGCAGTAACGGTATTAAACGTAACATTTGAGGTGGTTTCAACTGCTTGACCTATGGAAACTGTTGGGGTTTGACCCTCTCCAGTATCTACGGAAACTGCGATACCTGTTCCAGCTACCAGGTTCTGAACATAATCCCCTGTAGTATCGGTTCCCAAAGCAACACTGTTGGCAGATATTGTTGTGCTAATCGAAACATCTGCTGATCCATCTATTAAAACGTCGCCTGTGACATCACCTGTAAGCGCTATCTGCCTAGAAGTGGCCCAAGTTGATGCTGTGTCAGCGTTACCAGTGACATCACCCGTGACATCTCCAGTGACATCTCCAGTGACATTTCCAGTTACGTTGCCAGTAAGATTGCCAGTGACATTACCTGTTACATCACCCGTGACGTCACCAGTAACATTTCCGATAAGGTTACCGCTAACATCACCAGTAACATCACCAGTAACATCTCCAGTTAGATTCCCCGTAACATTACCTGTAAGATTACCCGTGACATCTCCGGTGATGTCACCAGTGACGTTACCAGTAACATTACCGGTAATATCACCAGTGACATCTCCGGTAAAAGTTTTGTTTAATGAGTCTACTATTTTTACTGGGGTAGCATCCTGAGAGTAAACATCTCCTGTTAGATCACCATCAACATTACCGGTTAGGTTACCGGTCACATTACCGGTCACATTCCCAGTTAGGTCTCCGGTTACATCTCCAGTTAAGTCACCAGCGACATTACCGTTAACACTTCCCGTTACATCACCTGTAACATCTCCAGTTAAATTACCAGTAACATTACCGGTTAAATTACCCGTAACATCACCGGTTACATCACCGGTAACATCACCTGTAACATTTCCAGTTACGTTTCCAGTTACATTGCCCGTAACGTTACCGGTCAAATCACCAGTAACACCACCAGTAAATGAAGCGTTTGTGCCATCTGTTCCGCTATGTAATACTCGTGACGTTCCGTTAGATGCGTAAACATCTCCGATCACATTACCGGTCACATTACCAGTCACATTACCTGTCACATTACCAGTCACATTACCAGTTAGGTCTCCGGTTACATCTCCAGTTAAATCACCAGTGACATTACCGGTAACGTTACCGTTCAAGTCACCAGTAACATCACCGGTAAATGAAGCGTCTGTACCATCTGTTCCGCTATCTAATATTTGTGATCCATTACTCGAATAAACATCTCCCGTTACATTACCGGTCACATTACCGGTTACATTACCTGCAACGTCACCAGTTACATCACCTGTCAGATCACCAGTAAATGATGTCGAAGTTACGGAAGATAAACCCGTTAATGATGAATCTAAATTGATTGTATTATCAGATTTCGATAGATTATCTCCAGCTGTTAATGTATTAGTTCCAGTAAACTGTGTATATGTAATACTATCTGTGCCTAGCACATGCACATTGTTTGTACCAGAACCATAAGAAACTATAATAAAACCCTGATTACCATTTAATGTTCCAGCAGTAGCAAAAACGGCATCGCCGGTATTAATCGATTCAGGTGAGCCATCAGCATCTGTTGCCCTTGTCAATTCCCAGGTCGTAGTTGACGAACCCTGATCTGTTACTTCGTATATACCATTCTGTGACGCAGTTGACTGATTCTTAATCAGAACCCTATCACCCGTAGTAGCATTTGATCCATCTATAGATAACCTACCATTAGTAGTTGCAGAAAGTGTAGCACCTACGCCACTAGTACCGTTATCATATGAGGGGCTATTTGACAGGGCACCAGCTGAAGCATACCTGACGGCTTCGTGCCAGTGCACACCGGCTGCAATAGAGTCAGCATAGGCTTTGGTAGCTATTTCACCAGTGTTAACTGCTATAGTAGGGGTTGAGTTTTCTCCAGAATTATTAGTTAAACTAATACCGGTGCCTGCAACAAGTGAGGCTACATAATCACCAGTTGTATTGGTTCCAAGCTCAATGCTATCAGCCTGAATTGTGGCAGTTATGTTTATATCTGTTGAGCCATTAAACGAAGCTGAACCTGCAACATCACCAGATATTTGAATAGTACGAGAGTTCGCAAGCGTAGTAGCAGTACCAGCATTCCCGCTTACATTACCAGTTACATCACCAGTAACATCACCAGTAAGATCACCAGTAACGTTGCCGGTAACATTACCAGTAACATTGCCGGTTACGTTGCCACTTAAATCGCCAGTAATATCGGCGGTAACGGTATTAAAAGTAACATCTGAGGTTGTTTCAACAGCTTGACCAATTGCAACTGTAGGGGTGGCATTTTCGCCAGAATTGTCGGTAAGAGTTATGCCCGTACCGGCAACAAGTGACTGAACATAGCTTCCAACAGTGTCTGTTGCCAAATCTACTGGATCATTAATCCAATTAGATCCATTATGCCTAAGAAAGTCGCCACTTGCGACATCTTCAATTACAACATCACCGATACTATTAATACTATCAGCTATAGTTACTTCTCTTATCCACGCGGTTCCATTCCATATCCAAGATGCTCCATCTACAGAATATGTGTCATTGACCGAAGGATTGTCAGGAAAATTTAAAGCCATGGTTACCTCATAGAATAGCTATACTTGGTCTCTACTAAATAGTAACAAGATTGTGCTATAACACAATAGATAAGTTTGGGCAATATACTTACTGTAGAGAGTCTGACATCATGTTCAAATTATTAGAAAATCTTTCATTATCTGGCTCTAATAAAAGAGCCGCTTTACAGTACTTTATCGCTAATTCATGCATTCCGAGATTCCAAGATGCTATTGTTGCCATATCATATGGGTGTGAACCCCAAGCTTCCGCCTCACATAGATATTCTAAAGGTTTCTCTTTAATAACTAAAGCACTCTCTACGGCAGACAGGCACTCTATCCACCTAGAATTTACATAATAATATCCAGCTAACTCAATCCAAGGCTCTCTCCTGTCGGGAGACTCTGCACACGCTTTTAATAGCCAGGGATATCTTTCCCCGCTTACTCTAGACAAATACCTCATTGCGGTAGCTCTTTCGGGCTTCCATTTAGATATTTCTAAGTACTTTAGAAATTGCTCTTCAGCCTGATTATTCAATCCGGCGAACATATATTCTCTGCCTAAGTAAAATCTATTTCTGTCATCACTTGGATCTTCCCTAATTGACAATTCTAACAGTGGGAGATACTGAGATCTTGACTTAGTGGAATCTGGATAGTGGTGAATCTCTAAATCTATCCAACCCTGATTTTCTTCTATGGAAGGCTTTAAAACTTCGTGAACAGGATGCTTCCATCTGTACCCATTCCTGGAATGAATTTTGTCACCAGAATACACAAGACCTTCTGATGAATCCTCGTTCCAAGACCAAACATATTTATACCTGGGACGAGTAACTAATGGGTCAACACGCTCTAAATGGTCGCGCCAACCTTTTGTTAAAATTTCGTCTGCATCTAAAGCTATACAGTAATCGTAATCAGAAGGAATCAAAGACAATGCTACGTTCCTGGCATCATCAAACCGCCAAGGCATCACTGATGCTGAGTGTACGGTACATCCTGCCAGTAGAGCTTTCTCTACTGTTCCATCAGACGAACCAGTATCTAGTATCAACCTGAGATCGGCTTCTGCACAAGATTCTGCCCAGCGTTCAATAAACTTCTCTTCATTTTTTGCAATTGTATAGACAGCTATTTTCATTTATTACACAGAATTCCAAGTACTTCCATCATAAACATTTAATGTTCCACTAGAAGTATTATACCACAATTGACCAGTCTGTGGATTGGAAGGCTGTGAAGCAGCAACATCTGCTAACTGAGCTGGACCAGTAGGCCCGGTGGGACCTTGGGTTCCCCTTCTACCTGATATCTCCACCCAGTAGGAATCGTAGTATGAAAATAAACTTGCACTTGAAGAATCGAACCAAAGATCACCAGAGTTAGGTGATGAAGGAGCTGTATCAGAAACAGATAATCTGTCCGGTCCAGTGGGACCAGTGGGACCAATTGGCCCAGATATCTCAACCCAGGTAGAATCATAGTATACGAAAAGCCTACCAACAGAAGAGTCAAACCACATATCTCCACTAGAAGGAGAGGAAGGCTCAGAATCCGATACTTCAGGTGCCCCAGATGCTACAGATGCTGCGACGAACTTAGTTCCATTAAAGGTTAAAACCTGATCAGTACTTGCCCCAGATAGATCTAATTCAATACCTTGTATAACAATAGAGTTTTTAACTTTGAAACTATTATCTGCCATCAGTTCACTGTCCCTTTAGGCTTTTTAAATTATATTATATTATTATAGCAGAACTGTTCTAAGAACTCTACATGTTACGGTTGAAGTATTTGCATCAGTTACAGTAACCTGCAACTCTATATTTGTACTATTAAGAGCAGCCTCGACAGCAACACCGGCCATATCACTTGAACCAGTTTCAATAATGCCATACTCTGTATAATCAACTACACCGGTTCCAGAATTATAATGAGCCAGAACCTTTGATGTACGCATCTTCATGCCAGTCGAAGTGCCCTGCATAAGTGAAACTGTGTACTCAATTGTTTGGACACCAGAAGCTGCTATTGTATCAACAGCTGTCGCAGTAGCTGCAGTTAAAGAATATGCTGTACCCTCAACCTTTGCGGTATCGGTATTGCTATCCTTAAGGGTAATGACGCCATTAACATTAAGGGCTGACAATGTTCCTAAGCTTGTAAGGCTTGAATAAAGAACATTTGAGGCAATGGTGTCGCCGGTCAAATCACCTGCCGCACCAGTCGGAACCTCTGCCCATGAAGCATCTGTGCCATCAGACTTTAAGTAGTATCCGCTTGCACTTCCCTGTGCAGGAAGAAGGTTATTCAACGCACCATTTGCAGTTGTTGAACCAGTTCCACCATAAGAAACTCCTATGGTTGTTCCATTCCATGTACCGGTAGAGATTGTGACAAGAGTTGTTGTAGAAGTACTGCCAGTATATGTTTCTGCTGCAACATCGTCCAAGACCGAATCATACGCCTGCACATCAGAACCGATTGCAACACCAAGATTTGTTCTGGCGTCAGCAGCTGTGCTTGCGCCCGTACCACCATGAGATATAGCAACATCTGTTGCCTCCCATGTACCGGTTGCAATTGTGCCCACAGCTGTTAAGCTAGAGGAGGTAACTCCAGAGCCAAGCGTTGAAGCATTTAGTACGCTAGTGCCATTTATGTAGAAGGCTTTACCCGAAGCTAAATCCATATGCTCCGAAGATGTCCAGGCATCAGTTGAGTCTACCCAGTTAAAGGTCTTATCTGAAGTACCTTTAACCGTAATACCTGCACCATCTGCTGCGGCATCTGATGGGCTTTCTGTTGAAGCAAGTTCGATATTCTTATCGTCAACAGTTAATGTTGTAGAGTTAATTGAAGTTGTTGTACCATTGACGACCAAGTCACCCTGGACTGTAAGATCATTATTAACTGTAACTGTTCCACCTTCTGAAGAACCCAAGTTAACATCAGTTGTAGAACCAGATGCTCCACCTGTACCAATATTAACTGTCTTAGTATTGCCACTTCCAGTAGCTCCTGTTGAAACATTTGTTGTTGAATCAGCAGTACCGGTATAACCAACAGTAAGGGCATCTGAGCTTGCAAAAGCTCCAAATGTTGCTCCACCATCAATACTAGTTGTAAACGTCGGTGCGGTACCAAAAACTAAAGCGCCTGATCCAGTTTCATCTGAGATGACACCAGCGAGTTCAGCAGAAGTTGTTGATGAAAGGTCTGCAAGATTGTTACCAGTGTAAAGAACTGTACCACCAGCACCAAAAGCAACTGATGAAGAATCTGTTCCAGTAAATGTTAAAGTATTGCTTACGGTAGCTGTTTTACCATTGGCAATTGTCAAGGTACCAGTGCTGCTACTGATTGTAAGACCGTTAATTGATGTGGCTGTCGCCGCACCGATTGCTGGTGTGGTTAAAGTTGGGCTTGTTGCCAGGACAACATTGCCAGAACCAGTCGTCGCAGTGACGCTCAGTGTGCCATCTCCACCCGAGGTGGTAACAATACCATTGGAGGTTAGGCTGCCAAGCTTTTTATTGGTAAGCGACTCAGCACCGGCTAAAGTGGCTAAGGTTCCAGAGGCTGGTAAAGTAATGGAAGTATTACCACTAGTTGCAAAAGCGACTGTGTGCGTACTTGAACCAATCGTTGTTGCACCAGAAGTGACAAGATTACCGCCAACAGTAATCGTTGAGGAGCCATTATTAATTCCTGTACCACCCTTAGAGGCAACGAGTACGCCAGTAATATCTGAAGACGGAACTGTAGCAGATGTTGTAACAGCAGATCCTGCCGTGGAAACCTTTACGTATCCAGTACTTGTAAGGTCTCCAATAATAAGACCCTTTTTAACTTTGAAATCTTTCTCAGCCATTTAATATGCCTTCCTTTAAAACAGTGTGGTAACTGTTATATATAGTAATAATCTTAAACTTTAATAGCAGTCTTGTTTACTGTAACTTTTGCAGTGGTTGAGGCACCGTCGGTGACTGTTACGTATAGCAGTCCGTTAATTCCACTGGTCGAAACATCTACTGAAACTCCAGATATTGAACCATTCAATTCGAGGACCCCGTATTCTGTTTTGTCGATACTTGACCCATCAGTAATGACATGAACTTTGGAACAGCGAACCTTGCTGCCCTGTTTAATTTGCACAAAATACTCTACACTTGGATAATTGGACATTACAAAAGAATCAATAAGTGTTTGAGTGTTACTATTAATATTTACAGTAATTGACTCCACTATAGAATTACTAAGGTCCAGGTAACCAGATACAAGAGCATCACCCACAACGTGGAGATCGTGAGAGGGGGAAGTGGTTCCTATTCCAACTCTATTGTTATCTGAGTCAACGTGGAGGGTGCTAGTGTCAACGGTAAAATCTCCATCTATAGATGATATTGGTGGCATACTCAGGCTCGTACCGTCAGAAGTAATTTGTACCCCTCCAAGATTTATGCTATTTCCACTTAAATAAAGATCCCTAAAACGATAAGTAGAAGAACCAAGATCATAAGCCTCATTAGTATCTGGTATTAAAGAACCACCAACAGACCTTGATCCATCAGCTAGCAAATATTGAGTATGGTCATCGTCAGAGAGACCTGTCATAGATCCATGATCACTAGTGGGGATTGTTGCATTAACCCATCCTGAACCAGAGTACTTAAGAAACTCACCCGAAGTAGCGCTTGTTATTGATACGTCAGATAAGTCATCTAGCGCTCCAGCAACACCACTTGCACCGGTAGGGCCAGTTGGTCCAGTTGAACCAGTTAAACCCGTTGGACCCGTTGGCCCCGTTGGACCATCTTGACCAATAGATCCAGTGGGTCCAGTAGGACCAGATAAACCTGTGGGTCCTGTCGGTCCAGTAGGTCCAATTGCCCCTGAAATTTCTACCCAAGTTGAATCGTAATATGAAAAAAGCCTAGCACTAGATGAGTCAAACCACAGATCACCTGAAGCAACAGGGGAAGGAGCGCTATCTGAAACTTGCAATCTATCTGGACCAGTTGGACCAGTAGGTCCAATTGCCCCTGAAATTTCTACCCAAGTTGAATCGTAATACGAAAAAAGCCTACCCTGATTAGAATTAAACCACAGATCGCCAACATTAGATGACGAGGGCGCTGAGTCTGAGACGGATAATCTATCCGGACCAGTAGGTCCAGTAGGTCCAGTAGGTGCTGGAGCTGGAGCAAACTTTGTACCATCAAAGGCTAACACGTAGTCTGTGGTTGCACCACTAGTATTTAATTCAATATTGTCGACAAAGAGGGAAGAAATGTATACAGAATTCGGTAATGAAAAAGTAAACTCACCAGAAGATTCTGAAACATTTATCTCATTTGAAGTACCACTTATAGACCTAACTAACTTTGTCGTAACAATATCTTCTACAGAATCTTTATAAAAAAGATTTCCATCATTATAGTTTAGAGCTATTTCACCATACTCTAAAGATGAAGGGGTATTAGTAGCTGTACCTGAATTTTTAATTTTAACGACATTAGCCATAAAAGCCTCAAGGATTAGTGCACATTTTCAGAGATCTTTAATTAATAGTAATCATTTTATACCCACGTAACACATCTTCTATTACTATTCTATATATGGAATGGAGGAAAATTGAGACCACTTATAAAAGTACTGCCGATGATTATTGCCTTTATGGCATTTTTTGTGCCGGGTATAGCCAACGCAACTTCCTACACGGTCACCGAGGAATCCGACTGGTACTTTGAAGTAGAGCAAGACAACACCGATGTTGTCATCTATGGTAACTCAAACTCTGCGTGCGCTGGTAGTTTTGCTGATCCGTATCTTTGGGTATACGACCTATCCGGTAATACTCTAGCCCAGAATGATGATGGTAATCACAACAGTACGGACCAATGCGTGTCGTCAAAGATTGACACCACGTTGGACGCTGGTGTTTATCGCCTTAGAGCAGGATACTGCTGTAGTTCGTATGGTTTAGGCTCTAACCCCAGTGGTAACAACTACGAACTTGTTACTAATCTAACACTTGCAACGAACTTCAGCACATACAACGGTGTCAGGTTCTCTTATGTTCCTGCGTACATTGAGCAGACGATTGACGTTTCTTCGTATGCGGGAGAAATTGATGCAATCATTGTCACTCCGCTTGTAAGGCGTTCTGGCGATGTAAATGAT
>Ga0181592_10000027_pt1 | contig 80943 bp, 65 predicted proteins | sample 071ome_20_FD_133755 | JGI IMG/M metagenome (GOLD analysis project Ga0181592, IMG submission 133755) | Coastal salt marsh microbial communities from the Groves Creek Marsh, Skidaway Island, Georgia - 071412BT metaG (megahit assembly) | ecosystem: Environmental > Aquatic > Marine > Intertidal...
CTCGAGGCTGTCCAGGCTGAAAGTAATCTCCCGAACCCCGGCATCCAAGACTCTTTGAAGCTTCTCCTTTCTCAGGAGTAATCCATTCGTTGTGAAGCTCACATGAAAGCCACGCTTGCAAGCAAATTCAATCATTTCATTGAACTGCTTGTGGTAAGTAATTTCTCCCCAACCGCCAAGATCAATTCGGTGAAGACCAAAAGAGTCAAGCTGGTTGAGAACCTGCACATAGGTATCCCAGTCCATTTCCTGGAGTTCTATAGGCAATTCATGCCGTGGGCACATGGTGCAATCAAGATTGCAGGCATTGTTCAATTCAATCTGAACCATGGCAGGCTTGGGTGGGATAGCCATTTGCATTCTTTTGAGTTTCTCAAACCACATAGCTATCCAATAGTTTTCCAAAGGTCACAATCTTTGCACTTGTCCATTTTTTCAAACGTGCCCTCGAGGTGAATATTGCGAAACTCCTCATATTCGCGACTGTTCCAGATCTCATTCAGACTTTTCTCGTTTACATTTCCCATCATGGGATCGTCATTGATAACGTTGCAGCAAATAGTAGTATTTCCACTGTAGGAAACTACTATTGTGCGCCAAAGTTCACGACAGGGAAACCTTTCGAGACTACTCTGAGATCGCTTGCCCCTTTCTTCGTAGGTCCCCGCCCAGTTATGTACCGGTGGGATAGCGATTTCATCCACAAGTCCTTCCCATCGAGTTCTAAAGAGCTCGACCTCATGCTCGGTTTCTTCCATGCGAATGAACTGTAGACTGAACTTCAAGTCAGCATTGGGGAAATCTTCATGTCTGATTTTGATAAAGTTCTCAATGAAGCCCTCCAGCTTATTGTAGTTTCCATTGATTCTGATCTTTTCGTATGTCTCTGCCGTAGCACCATCTATGCTGACATTGAGATGGTGGGGAGGGCAATCGAGCAATTTCCTGATGCGGCGTTCGGAGAGATAAAGACCGTTAGTATTTACCCGCACATGCAGATTGGTTTCCTCACGTATGTGACGAATCATCTCAAAGAGATCTGCACTAATAAACGGTTCGCCATATCCATGCAAAATGATGTTTTGCACCCCCATCTCGACGGCATCTCCAATTACCTTGTAGAAGGTATCCAGAGGCATATTGCCAAGAGAGCGTGTCATCTCGTCTCGTGGGCACATGACGCAGTTCAGATTGCATTTATTGGTGGGCTCAATATTGATAGAGACTGGAGGACTTAAGACATCCAGTTTGTTAGAAACCCAATCTTTCATCTTCTCCTCAAGACTGGACTCCTTAGAGCTGATTGTCAGTAATTTTTCAATTTGCTTGCGGTCCCTTGGAGTGCCACAGGTCCAGCGAGTATCCGGACGCATCAGTAGTCTGGTCCATGGTTGAAAGCGCCGAACAGTAAGCTCCAGAGAGAGTTCGTATTGAATAATCTGTTGAATTCGCTTTTTGGAGCGAGTAGCTAAACATCTCTCTAAAACAGTGCTGTCAAACACTTCCAATTGTATGCCAGTAGGAAAACCAGAGGTGAAAAAATACTGACCTTCCTCATACTCCCCCAGCATCTTGTTCAATAACTCACTACCGAAAATCGGATTGTCCGCACCTACTCGAATTCCTCGATCACAATGAACTGACTCCAGAGCTTCTTCGAGTCGGGAAGATTCGGAATCTGTTTCGGTCCACAGGATGGTACAACTATCTTTTTCAAGAATGGACTGGGGAATTTCACAAGTTTTGGGATTTCCCTGTACAGAGACAACAATTGGCAGGGAACACTCCTCCAGCTGCTTGATTAATTGTTCCAGAACAGTGGAATCCAGCAGAGGTTGCAAGACCTGACTTTCCAGGCCAAGCCAATTCTTTTCCAGATTGGCTAATACGATGAACGCAAACTGATTGTGCATAATCTTGGGATTTGCCATGAATGTGCCAGAAACAGTGTTCAAGTTCAACCGAAACCTGCCTGCTTCTGCTAACTCTATCGGCAGAAAAGGGGAAATTCATGAGCATTATTGGACAAATCAGGACAAAAATACTCAAGGGCGCAAGCTTGAGTTTTCATGGTCGTGAACTTTGAGAGCTTCGCAGGATTTCCATGCGGTCAGGGTTTCCCTGGCATAAAAATTTAAATGTGCCAGGGCCAAGATGGAAGAGTGCATCAAGGATGCAAAGGTAAGGCTCAAATTGTTCTCGACCCTGATCATATTCCTGAATTTTATAGTTGTGATGAATAACTTCGATACTTTTTGACGAGAAGATATCTTCATCAAGGTACTCCTGCGCACGGCCTCCCCCAATGTAATGAGTGGCATCCAAACTCTCGCATAAACTACAAAGGAGTTCAGAGCAGCTACCATTACCTGGAAGCTGCGAAGCCCAGACAATCTCTGGTTTCATGTTTAACTTCGAAAAGAACCAGTCATTGAGTCGGGAGTTTAGTTTGACCATCTGTCCATCCATTTGATGCAGGAGAAGTTCTCTAAACTCATGAAAGTAGAGCTTAAAGAAAGGTGCTTTGCCATAGTTCATCTGAAGACTGCTGCAAAACTTCTTCTTGAATCGTTGTTCGTCAGTGATGAGATGATCACGGATTGTTTTTTGGAGGTGGCCCTTTCGATCTATGGGCAAGGTGACCCATTGTGAACCTTGATTGGAAAGAATTCTGTTTCGATATTGAAAGGAGTGTTTTTCAAGCTGAACATTGTCCAGATAAATCAGGGTGTCACTCAGCCAGACTTTGTGAAAAAAACCAATCCAGGGCAGAAAGACAGGTTGATGGATTGTAACTACCACTCCCACTCTCCTGATTCTACAAGTCTCTCATCACGAACTTTCCACAATGCAGTGCGCTTTGAGCGTGCCTTGAGTACGGCTGGCAAATGAAGCAGTAACCAGATAAGTCCCTGAATATAGTGTGGATTTCCCCGCATCCACTCAGACAGGCAAAATACCGGGTAGTGAATGAAATGATCTCGCCAGAGTCCCCAACTGGAAACATTGAGGTAGAAGAAAAGCAGTTTGTTGCGACGGTTGGTAAAGTGGACGAAATCACTGGGAAATTTTGAAATTGTTGCCTGACTCATGTGTTCAGTAGTGGCATCTGGGCAATAATAGCATTTGAAGCCTGCCTTGCTGGCGCGGTAAGACAAATCGGCGTCTTCCCAGTAAAAGGGGAGCAGAAGTCTTTCAAATCCTCCCAACTCAAGGAAGGTTGAGCGACGGTAGGCTCCCAGGCATCCTAGAGACATAAGATGAGGACCGGGAAGTTCTTTGTCGTCATTTCTCAAGAGTAAGTGACCTTTTTTATTCTCAACCGTGAAATAACCGGCCTGGAAATCGAGGGTGTCCGGGTCAACATTTTTGGGTACAGCCAGAAAGTTGTCTGGTGCTGCCCGCAAACAATCGATAAGTCTTTCCATGCTTGTCTCATCCAGCCATTCATCATTGTTCAAAAGCAGTATGTATTGTGCCTTGGTGGCATTGCGAACAGCCTCGTTGTAAGAATAGAGCACCAGATTTTCTTTGCACTTGTAAAACTGAACTTCCGGATAGGAATTGACGAGCTCTTCACTTTCATCACTGGATGCGTTATCAACTACAATCATTTCTCCTGCATAGAAGCAGCTCTTCATTGCGCTCAGATTCTTTTCGATGCATCGCTTGAGAAGATGAGCACCATTATAATTCAAAATCAAAATTGCAAAGTCCAATGGATTCTCCTCTTAAAGTGTTCGACACTTGAGGGGTTATGAGTGAATTCAAGGATCAAGGATACCTGTTAGAATCTCATGGACTGATTTTTGAGGACAGTGCAAACTATCCAAATGACTGTAACGCGGTCTGATGGAAGCGTAATCATTGTCTGGCCACTGGGAGCTCTCAATAATCAGTTTCAGCTTCAATCTCTCTTGAATGATTTCACCAAGCTCCAGTACACTCAGCGCTTCTTTGCAGGCGAGGTGGTTGATCCTGGGAAAATCATCAGCCTTGAGAATTTTGAAGATTGTCTCAAAGATCTCGCGACTGCTGACCGGGCTGAGAGTCTTGTCCCGAAACAAGCGCAGGGACTTATTTTCATCACTTGCCTTTTGAAGCATTCGAAGGAAGCCACCTTTGTGGTGGGGAAGTAAAAAAGGATGATCCAGAGGAGTGAATCGAAGAACAAAGCCTTTTTCGACGTTTAGAACTTCCTTTTCACCCCAGAGTTTGGTTTTGGAGTAGTAGCCTTTGGGATAAGTCTGACTGTTTTCAAGATATCCTCCAGTGTTTCCCTCAAAGACGAAGTCAGTGGATAAATACAAAAGGGGAATTTGTCTGGCCCGGGCAAGAGAGGCTAATTTCCCGGTAGAAATAACATTAATCTGGAAAGCTCGATTCTTCTCTTTTTCGCACAGATTGACATCTGTGAAGGCTGCGCAGTGAACAATGGCGTCGATTTTTGGGAGTCCAAACAAATCTTGCTCCAGGGCGGGACTTTCTAAATCCAGAACTTTCCAGCTCGAATAATGAGAGTGCAAGGGGCTCTGCCTGGCACTACCAAGGACGTCAACATCTGCCTCAAGGAAAAAGCGACACAGATTATATCCAACCTGCCCATTTGCACCAGTAATAAGTACTTTTTGCACTTGTGAAGAAACAGCTGCATTCATAGGACTTCCTTTCCTCTGGTATAATCTGCCAGTCATTGCACAGAAAGGGTATTGTAAGGAAGGGATTCAGGCAAGTGTCTTCTGTCAGAATGGTAAGGTCCAGGCGGACATGGCTTACAGAATTTGTTTGCGCACAGCTGCGGTGAGCATGAATGAACTTTGTCGATAGTTCGAGAGACGAATCACTTGTCTGATGGTGATGAGCAAGGAAAAAGGAGTAAGCAATGTCTGAGCATAGTTCAGGTCGGGTTTTCTCGATCGTCAAACCGCTGAAGGAAATCCTCAAAGACTTTGAAGTTCGTGAAATGGAGGGTAAGAAAGAATCGCTGGGTTTTGCCTTTCCCGATTTTCCAGTTTGGAATGAAAGTCTGAGTGGGCTAAGGCGTGGTCACCTTCATCTTATGGTGATGCCTTCGAAATATGCCCGTCGCCATATCTTGCTGGAGATTGCTGTTAGCGCCATTAAGGCCCAAAAAGTTCCTGTATTATTCATGAGTTTTGATAAAAGTCCCAAAAACATTCTGTGTGAATTGGTGGCGAAGGAAACGACTCTTCCCCTGTCCACAGTTCAGACCCTGAAAGTAAAGTCCAACGCAGAAAGAAAGGAAAAACTCAAAACGGGTCTTGAAAATCTGGCGAAGTATCAGGGTTATTTGCACATTCTTGGTGGCTCTCAGCTCGATACACCTGAGCAAATTGAAGCGCATCTGGATTGGATGAAGGGGGCGTACAAGACAAGAGATGTGATCCTGATCATTGATTCACTTCAAAGAATACCCAGTTACTCTTCCTACCCATCCCAGGAAGAGAGGATCAATGATTTGTGTAATCGCCTCAAGACTATTGCGGTCTCCAGAGAAATTCCTGTTTTGGCAAGTAGTGATGTTTCTGCGGAAGGTCAGGAAATCGACGATGCAGACAACAAGGATAAAGTAGTCTTGAATCACGCCTGGGGCAGTGGGAGCCTGGATCGATACTGTGATACCGGGATGAGTGCTTCCAAGAACTGGATGGATTCGGCGGAACTGGATCAGCAGCTAAAGAGTATCGCTGAGTCAATCAACAAGAGCGTTGTGCGCCTACCAGACCTGGATGTTATTGACGTCTATTTTGACAAGAGCCCAGGAGATTTAAAGAAGAGAGAAGGGATTCAGCTTCTTCTTTACCATGTTACGGGGCATATGAGTGAACTTGGGATCATCACTGATTCTCAAGTGGTTCGGGCCAATCGAATGGCCAAGGCCCTCAACAGTATGGTTGATGAGGGGTACCTGGAGTTTTATGATCCTGCTGATGATGATCAGCCCGTAGTTGCTGCTGATGCAGCTGCTCCAGGGGCAGTGTCTGGAATGGGTGATGCAGTAGCACCGGCAGGACCTCCCAAAAAGAAAATTAAACCTTCCATCAAGCTTTCACGATAGATCAGTCGCTAATCTTGGATGTGCACGCTGTCTGAATCAAAAATCTCTGTAGAGCAGATCGAGTCTATGGATTTTCCCATGGTTCGGGAGTTCGGCCTGAAAATTCTGAACCTGGATGTAGGTTTCAGTGAAGTAGAACTTCCCTTTCGAGACATGTTTTCAAGACCGGGGGGAAGTGTGAATGGTCCTGCCATGATGTGTCTGGCGGATTATGGAATGTACCTTGCAGTGATGACCTTGATTGGACCTGAACTTTTAACCGTCACTAGTAATTTGAATATCGATTTTCTAAAGCGTCCTCCCCATGGGAGAATTCTGGGAAGAGCCCGAGTGTTGAAACTGGGTCGAAAGCTGGCCTTTGGTCGAGTGGAGCTCTTCTGTGATTCAGAAAATGGAGAAGTGCTTGTGGCCCACTGCACCTGTACTTATTCGATCCCTGAGGGTAAGCAGATATAAGCTACAGTCAAACTATAATCCAGTTTTAGAGCGGACTGGAAGAAAACCGGATCTAATAGCCGGACTGAATAAAAACCAGCTTGAACACAGTCTGGAATAAAATTCTCAAATCAAAGAGTAATGACCAGTTTTCCACATAGTAAAGATCATAAGCTGTTCGATCTTCAATTGGTGTCTGACCTCGAAGGCCGTTACACTGGCTCCAGCCAGTGAGTCCTCCACGAACTTTGTGACGGAGCATGTAACCCGGAATATTTTCCTTGAATTCATTCACGAAAACTGGTCTTTCGGGCCTTGGGCCAACCAGTGACATTTCACCCTTGAGTACGTTGTAAAGTTGAGGCAGTTCATCAATACTGGTTTTTCTGAGGATTGTACCCATCTTGGTCCAGCGAGGATCCCCTTTAATTGCCCACATTGGTCCGCTTTGCTGCTCAGCATCCACTCGCATAGAGCGAAACTTCCAGATTCTGAAAATCTCTCCATCCAATCCGACCCTGTCCTGGAAATAGAAAATTGGTCCTCTATCTTCCAGTTTGATTAGCACCGCAATCGTGAAAAACAGGGGACTGAGCACGATCAAACTGGCCAGGCTGATTAAAAAGTCGAGTACATGTCGAATCTTCATTTGAAGTCCGTAAATAGGTAGATTACTTCCTACGGAAACGACTGGGACTCCATGGACCTCGCCAATTGTTACCTGTTTGGTGACGACTTCAAACAAATCAGGAACCACACTGAATTTGATTCTTCTGGATTCACACTCTTCGATGATTTTGACAGCGTGTTTAATGGATGAGTTTGGCAGTGCAACAATGACCTGATCCACCACATACTCTTTTATTAAAACTTTGAATTTCTCCAAAGGACCCAGGTAATTCACGTCACTTGGAAGTTCCACCGTTGAGGGGCCAATCAGGCTGAGATTCAGATTTTTTTGAGTTTGCTTGAGTTGTTCATAGATTTGCAGGGCTCGATCACCTGTACCAATAATCATGATGTTGTTGCGTCGAAAAGAGCCTGGCGCAATGATTCGAATGGTGAGGTTCTTGAAATAATAGAAGAGGTTCATGCCCGGGAGTAAAAGACCCAGAGAAATTAGAAATGTGGTTCGGGAGAAATCCTCTTCGCGGTAGAAAAAAGCGAGTGAAGACAGAATCAAAAAGCCCAGGAAGATGTTCTTGCTTAGATCCCAGCCTAAATCCGGAGTGAAACGAAATCCTTTTTGATAAACACCATTCAGGGCAAACAGAAAGAAGAGCATAATGCTAATCAATAAAAAGGTAGCCATATAGAGATTAAGTTCAGGGATACCTAATGGCGATGGAAAAATGGTATGAAAACGTACAAAATAGGCGGCAAGCAAGATGAGAAACATCACAGGGATGTCAGCGAGGATAAATAGCTTTCCTGTCCAGCTTTGTGGTGTAATTCGCATAAGGGCGCGGATTATAGCAAAAGCTGGAGTCAAGAAGTAGTGTCTTGTAAGAGTCAAACTTTTTTTTCTTTGAACACACTGGCCCAAGAGAAAGGTAGATTCATGAAACAGGTGAAAATCACTATTCAGACCAGAGGAAAAGGTCTGCATCCCATCACTTCGAAAATTCGTGAGTCTTTGAGTGGATTGTTGGGTGAAACCGGCTTGTTGAACATTTTCATCACTCATACCAGTGCCTCACTGATAATCCAGGAAAACGCTGACCCGACTGCAAGACAAGATTTGGAATCATTTATGGATCGTCTTGTCCCCGATGATCAGGCCTGGCATCGTCACATTCTTGAGGGGCCTGATGACACGACGAGCCACATGAAGTCTGTCTTGATGCAGGTCAGCCTGAATATCCCCATAAACTCGGGGCAACTGGCTCTTGGCACCTGGCAGGGTATTTATCTTTGGGAGCATCGAAGTGTTCCACACAACAGAAATTTGATTCTTACGGTCTTGTCCTGATTATTATTCGATGAGAATGCGCTCTGGCTCTCTTCATGGATTTGGGGTAGAGAGTTGCTGAAAAACTGCCGCCGGAAAGTCGTTTTGCGTTGCGAGATTCCGTGGACAGGACCTTACAAAAAGAGTAAAATGCGGCCAGGATTTGTAAGTCATGAGTATTTCTGTAAAAAAGTTGCCCCATCACGTGGTGCTGCGAAGCAGATTCGTTAGCAATCAACGCAAGATAACCTTCAGTTTTTCTATTGTCCTGATTTTTCTCGCTGCGCTTCTTTTTCTCTATGTCTTTCAAAATATGGAACTTCTTCAGATGGTGAACCAGAAAGAAAGGCTGAAAAAGAAGATTTTTGCCATGGAGAAGTTAATGGACAAGTACAAGCAAGAAGAGGTTATGCTTTCTTCTCTCCAACGTGTCGAGTTCATCGCCAGAGAACAGTTGAAAATGATTCCACCTGGTCGAAGAGACCGAATCTATCTTCCCAGTCATGGCACAAATCAAGCAGATTGAACATTATCCCGTTCTTTATCGAGAGGTCTTGCAGCACGCTCCTGCTGAAGCTCGTGTATTCTTTGATGGGACTTTTGGACATGGGGGACACGCCCAACTTCTTATCGAGTCGAGGAATATTGAGAAGTACCTTGGAATAGATTTAGACCCTCAAGCTCTAAAGTCAGCAGAGGAGAAGATGGGATTTGATCGTCTGACTCTTGAACACAATCGCTTTGATCGTGCTCTGGAAAGCCTTGAGGGCAAGGGACTGTTGAGCAAAGGCGAGATTGATTTTGCACTGGTTGATTTGGGTACCAGTCAGTTTCAGCTAAGAGAGGCTACTCGAGGTTTCTCCTTTCTCAAAGAGGGGCCCCTGGACATGAGAATGAATAATCAGTCGGGAATGGGTCTGAAGAGCTGGTTAATGGAGGCCGAGATCGAGGAGATTTCGGAAGTGATTCGCAAGTATGGGGAAGACAAGTTTCATTATCGTATAGCAAAAGCCATTCGTGAGAAGGTGGAGCAATTGGAGACGACGACGGAACTGGCAAACCTAATCGAAGCGACTCTTCCCAAATCCTATCTCAGAAATCAAAAAATACATGCTGCCACTCGCAGTTTTCAGGCATTTAGAATCCATTTGAATGGAGAGTTGGAGTGTCTTCAAACCTTCCTTGCCAAAATTCCAGCTTACATGGCGAAAGCAGGAAGGTTGGCCGTTATCAGTTTTCACTCGCTGGAGGACAGGATAGCCAAGGAGTGTTTCAAGGAGTGGGAGAGAGAAGAGTATAAAATCAGGGGTATGACCACCTCAGGTGTCTTGAAAGCCTCTCTCGGGAAAAGAATCTCACGAAAGGTCATCAAGCCGGGGGAGGAAGAGTTGAAGGAAAACAATGCTTCTCGTTCGGCAAAGATGAGAGTTTTTGAGTTCAAAGGTGGTGAGGCTTGAAGTACTTTCATCGCAAACTGGACTTTTTTCTGGCAGCTGTCATTGGGCTGTTCGTGCTGGTCTTGATCCGGCTTTTCTGGATTCAGGTTCTTGATCATGATTACTGGTATACCCGAGCCAAGAAGCAGCATATCGTAAAGCGAAAGATTCTTCGCAAACGAGGCACGATCTATGATCGCAATGGAAATGTGCTTGCTTATACTGCGGCTGTTAAACATTTGATTTGTGACCCCAGTAAAGTAAAGGACCCTGACAGCACTTTGGGGCTACTGGCGAGTTACACACGCTTGAATCTAAGAAATTTGAAGGAGAAGCTCCTCAAGTCTCGGGAGAAAGGACGGCGCTATTTACTATTGAAAGATGATGTCACCATGGAGGAATACCGCCGGATTCGTGAGCGGATGGAAGCAGAGCGTGATCTGTTTGACAAACCGGATGATGTAGGTGTGCTTTCGGGATGTGTCTATTTCAAGGATGCGACTAGAAGATACTATCCTTACAATATGATAGCAGCGAATGTATTGGGTTTTGTGGGTAAGGACGGCAAAGGCCTTGAGGGTGCTGAACTTTCTTATAATGATTTGCTAAGCGCCAGCCATGGACTCAAAATATATGAGCGAGGGCTTAATGGGCTGGTGCTTCCAAACAGTGAGAAGATTCTGACATCTCCGGACGGTGGAACCAGTGTCTATCTTAGTCTTGATGTGGTTATCCAATACCTTTTGGAAAAAAAGCTCAGGGAGGCCTACGAAAGCCACAGGCCCAAAAGTGCTGTAGTGGTTGTATTGAATCCAAAGAATGGTGAGATCCTGGGTATGGCTTCACAGCCCAGTTTCAACCCGAACTATTTTTCTTTTTACTCGGCTTCTGACTATAGAAACAGAGCTATTGCTGATCAGTTTGAGCCAGGTTCTACCATGAAAGCCATTACGGTTGCCGCTGCGATAGAAAGCAACGCTATAAACACTGAAGATCTTTTTGAGTGCAAAGGATATATTGAACTTTTTGATGTGTTTCGAATTCACTGTGATGCCCGGAAAGTACATGGAGAGATTTTTCCCCAGGCGATTATGAAAAAGTCATGCAATGTAGGGGCTATCTATATTGCACAGCGACTGGGCAGCCGCAAGATGTTTGACTTTCTTGAAAGGTTTGGTTTTGGGCAAAAAACCGGTATTCAGTTGCCTGGCGAAGTGTCAGGGATCAATCGTGAACCTCGCAAATGGTCGGGTTTGTCGTTGGCAGCCAAGTCTATTGGTCAGGAGATTGCAGTCAATTCACTTCAAATGGGAAGAGCTTTTGCGAGTATTGTGAATGGAGGTGTCCTCTATCACCCCAAGATTTTAGTCAAAACTCAGTCTTCCGAAGGGAAAACAACATTGATTCGTGATTTGCCGGTACGAAGAGTAATATCCAGTAAAACGAGTGAAGTCATGAGAAAGATTCTCAAGACTGTTACTGAGACCGGGGGATCAGGTAGAAGGGCAGATATCTCCGGTTACGATGTATTGGGGAAAACAGGAACTGCTCAGTCTTTGGCAGAGATGCACAAGAGTACCAGCGAGTGGGACGATGGTCTGAACCCCAAGGTTGTGGCCTCATTCGTAGGTGCAATACCGGCTGAAGATCCCCAACTTGTGATGTATGTAATGCTCAATGAACCCCAGGGAGAAAAGTATTATGGAGGTCAGGTGGCCGCTCCGATTTTTCGGGAATTGGGTAAAGAGATACTGGCCTATATGAAAATTCGTCCAACGAAACCGGACGAAACTGAAGAAGATGATGGGCCACTCAATGCTGAGCAGGTTCGGCAAGCTTCTGTAGAATCCGGTGTTCCAGCCTGGATGCAGCCTGCCCGTCCGGCAATTGATGTAGACAATGTTCAGACTCCTGCACCTTCTGAAAGAGATGATGACCAAATACCTGATTGGTTGCGCTTGGGGCCCGAGGTCGAGGAAGAGGAAGAAGACTCCAGACGGTGGCTAGGCCCCATATCCAGTCCCTCATCTCGCTTCGGAACTCAGACTGCCAGGCCCGATGAGCTACTTGAACTATTCACAAAGGATGACGAGGTTTTGTGGGACTAGAAAGAGAACATCCCGCTAGCCTTTGTGCCGATACCCGTGAACTAAAGCCTGGCGCTCGTTTTTTTGTTTTGGGGAGCTTTGATTTCGATCGTTTTGGGCCACAGTTGAGGGTGGCGAATTTACACAGCCTGGTTTGTGAAAAGAAGATCCCACTACAGTTGGAGAGTCCTGTGGAGACTGTGAGCGATGCCAGATTGCAATTTCTCAAAGAATGCTGTGAGTTCTACAGGGAGGATTTTGAATCCTTCGAGTGGACTGCAGTCACTGGCACCAAAGGCAAAACCTCTATCGCCTGGACCCTTTACAATACCTGGCAAAAACTGGGAGTGAAGGCGGCCTATATTGGAACTCTGGGAATCGATTTTCCCGGTTTTCATCAAAAAGGGCTGAATACGACTCCGGGGCTGCAACAGATGTTGAAGCTGCTACCGCAAATGAGAGCGGCAGGTGTAAAAAAAGTGGCTTTGGAAGCCTCTTCACAGGGGATGATGCAGCATCGTTTCCCCGTGGATCTTATCAAGCATCGAATATTCACTGATCTGAGTGAAGAGCATTTGGACGCTCACGCAACCATGGAAGCCTATCTTGAAGAGAAGAACAGGTTGTTTAAAGGCTATGGTTTCCAATCTGGTGAAGAAGCTACGGCTCATGTTCTGGCGCGAAGTCAGTACAAAGAAGGAGTTTTGAAAGGCTTTGAAGGCAAAGTTCTGGAGTACGGTCTGAAGGTGAATCGACCAGATTACAATTTAAGTCACTTCGAAACTGGACTTTTTCAAATGAAAGTCCGGCTCCATTGGCAAGAGATAGAACTTGCTCTGACTGTCCCTGGATTTGGTGCCTTTCAACTTGAAAATCTGCTGGCTGTAGTCAGCGTGTTAAATGAGCAGTTTCAATCACTGGAAAGTTTGAATGGATTCAAGTTTCCCAGTGTCCCAGGAAGGGTGGAACTTGCTGGAAACTTTCGTGAAGCGCCTGTTTTTGTAGATTATGCGCATAGCTCGCAATCTCTCGAGTTTGTTCTGGAAGCTGCGCGGGAGGAGTGCAAGGGTGAGCTTCTCGTAGTCTTTGGCTGTGGTGGTGACAGGGACCCTGGAAAGAGGGGGAGAATGGGGCGAGCAGCTTCCAGGTTTTGTGATCGGGTTTTTATCACAAATGACAATCCAAGGTCAGAAGACCCTGAAGCGATTGCTCGAGAGGTTCAATCTGGAATTGTGCCCAGAGATGGTTTGGAAGTGCAGGTAGTGCTGGACCGCAGGAAAGCCATCAAAGAAGCTCTATTGAAATTGAATCCAGGAGCCTGTCTTCTAATCTGTGGCAAGGGTCATGAGCAGACTCAAATCACTGGAAATGTAACGTCTTCTTTCGACGACCGGGAAGTTGTGCGCGAACTAATCAGGGAACTGTCCTCATGATTGGCTGGGAGTTGATTGAGCAAGTAGAGGGATTGGAAGTCGTGAAGGCCCTTCCGGAGAAACGAGACTTTTCCGGTGTCCATTTTGACAGTCGCAAAATTGTGGAGGGGAATCTCTTTTTAGCCAGAAAGGGAGAGCATCTTGATGGACATGACTATATTGAACAGGCATTGAAAAATGGGGCTTGTCTAATAGTTGGGGAAGAAGCGATTTCCAACCCCGACTTTGCCTATTGCCGACATCCCAACGTGCTTGAGTTTGTAATTGAGCTGGCTATGAGTTATCGACAATCTCTTAGAGGAAAACTGGTAGGAATCACGGGCAGCGTGGGTAAGACGACCACGAAGGACTGTCTAGGCTGGCTTCTGGGAGATGAATGCACAGCAACTCCCGGGAATTACAACAATACACTGGGCTTGCCAGTAGCCTTGCTTTCCATGCCAGTTCATCAGAAGTTTGGTGTCTTTGAGATGGGTATCAGTGAACCTGGAGAAATGGAAGTTCTGGCAAAGATACTCAAGCCGGATATCATGATGATTACCAATGTGCAAACCTCGCATATCGGAAACTTTGGATCCTATGAAAAATTGCTGGAAGAGAAATTAAAGTCTGGTTCTCACCTTGCTGAAAACCAGAGCCTGCTAGTTGGCGAAGAGCTAAAAAAGGAGCTGGAAGAACGAGGTTCCATGCTCTTGAAATACCATGTTTCCAACAATGAGAGTTTTCTCAATGAGGTAGAAAGGAAGGCTTGGACAAGCCAGATCGGGAAAGGACCTTTGGAATGCCTGGAGTTCTCTCTACAAGCATCCAGGATTTTGGGCGTATCAACTGAAGTTCTCAAGAAGAAAATTCAAGCGCGGGACCTGGAATTATCCCCACTGAGGATGCAAACTGTTCAGATGCAGGGAATCCAATTCTTGTTGGATTGTTACAATGCTTCTTTGAGCTCTTACGAAGCCTTTCTTGACTCCATTGAAGATCCTCAGAATTGGTGGCTTGTTGCGGGAGATATTTTGGAATTGGGTGAGTTTGAAGAACAGATTCACAAGACTTTGATTGGAATAATTGAGGAAAAGAACTTTCAGAGAGTCTTTTTAGTCGGCAAGGCTATGAGAAAGGTTTTTTCAAAAGGGCGAGAACTGAAACCCTCGATTGGTTATTATGACGGCAAGGAAGAGATTCTTCAGGAGATTCAAAAGAGCAGGCCGCAAAAAGTCGGCTTGAAGGCTTCTCGGGGTTTGAGACTGGAGAGTCTGGTAAGTCCAGAAAACTGGGAGAATGAGTTTGTTAGTTGAATTTGTAGACAGTATCACACTTCGCGCAATTTACTCATTGATCATGGCTTATTGTGTAACAGTTCTTCTGGGGCCATGGGTAATTGAGCGTCTTCGCGAAAAGAAGATTGGCCAAAAGGTCCGGGAAGAAGGTGTGGAAGCCCATCAGGTAAAGTCTGGAATTCCCACCATGGGTGGTGTGTTGATGATCGTTCCTGTACTGGTGGCTTCCTTGATTTGGGGGAAGCTGTCCGTCGAGTTGGGAATGGTGCTCATGGCTCTCCTCTGGATGGGTTTTTTGGGCTTTTTGGATGACTTTCTGAAAATCAGTCGCAAGAATACAAAGGGACTGATCGCCCGTTGGAAGCTCGTCGGACAGTTTAGCTTCGGTTTATTGGTTGGAGGCTATCTCTATGTAAATGGAAATCTGGGATCTACACTTTTTGTACCCGTGATCAATCAGACAATAGATCTGGGCTGGTTCTATGTCATTTTTGTTTCCTTGACCATTGTAGGTTCCTCCAACGCGGTGAACCTGACCGATGGCCTGGATGGGCTGGCGAGCGGGATCATGTTTATTGTGATTGGATGCATGGGCTTGGTGGCCTATCTCAGTGGAAATGCAATTTATTCCCACCACCTTCAAATTCCGCATTTGATCGGAAGTGGTGAACTGACGGTATTTTGCTTTGCCATGGTAGGGGCCTGTCTGGGATTTTTATGGTTCAACTGTGCACCGGCGCAGGTTTTCATGGGGGATACCGGGTCTCTCGCCCTGGGTGGTTCACTGGGTACCGTAGCGGTACTGTGCAAAGCTGAGATCTTTTTGATTGTCGTAGGTGGAATCTTCGTCATTGAAGCTTTGTCTGTAATTATCCAGGTGGCCTCTTATCGCACAACTGGTCGTAGAGTGTTTCGCATGGCACCAATTCATCATCACTTTGAGTTGAAAGGCTGGGCTGAGAGTAAGGTTGTGATTCGTTTTTGGATTACCACCCTGATTTTGGCTTTGCTTGGGATGAGTTTACTGGGTATCAATGGGCGAATTTTCTACTAACTCCAGGGAAGGTAAGCCCTTCGAGAGCAAGTGGAACAAGAAGTTCTCGTTGCTTGATGAAAAGCAGAGAGAGGTCAGCTTCTTACCCTGGGTGTTCCCCTGGCTGGAAGCTAAGGTCGTACTGGATTTGGCCTGTGGTGCTGGCCGAAACAGCTTTTATCTAAAGAACCGAAGCTGTGATGTGCTTCCTGTTGACGGGTCCCGAGCAGGACTTCATAAACTACAAGAGCTCTATGGGATCAAAGATCACTGGCTGGTGGATCTTGAAGAGAAAAACTCGATTGAAGCCTTGCAGAACTTGCCTGAGTTCGAAGCTGTATTGAGCTCATTTTACAAACCCTCCAGGGAAGTGTTGCAGTATCTGTCCTCACTAAATCCCGAGTTGGTGATTGTGCTGGGTACATTCAGTGAGAATCAGGAAGGTTTCTCGAAGCGCTTTTGCTTTGATCGTGAATTATTTGAGTGGTTGGAGAGCCACTTTCGCATCCTTCTGCACCGGGAAGGAGCGTGCGAAGAAGGCAGAGTTCGCTTGTGTGTGTTCAGCCCAAAAACTTCCTCAAATCGCAATTAGAGTTACTTCTGTATATGCGAAACCAAGAGAAAGCCACTGTGAGCAAGTTTTAAAACAGGGTGTAGACGAAAGGCGCTACGGCAGAACCGCTGCTAAACACAATCACTGCGCCAAGTAGAAGCAAAACGATCAAGATAGGAGCAAGCCACCACTTTTTACGTTCCTTCATAAATTCCCAAAGTTCTTTTAAAAATTCCATAGTTACCAAATCTTTTCGAAATATCTTTGATTGAACTGAACGTTTCGGTCATGAAAATAGCTTGAATCTTTGTCTTGAGCCTTTTTCAGGCCCAGAGTGTCACCCTGAAAGAAGCGATAAAGAAAGGAAATTGGTGTTAAGAAAAAGTAAAAGCAGAGGCCCAGCAGCAGAGAGGAAACGAAATGACCGATCTTTTCGCCGAACCCCAGCCAGGCTCTTGCGACGAGTTCCCCCAGCTTTTGGAGGAATAGTCCCAGAACCAGGAAAACGAAGGAGGCTACCAGAAAACCGGGTATGGAGAATATGTACCATACAATCATGCAAGCCAGAGACAAAACGGCGTTGGTTTCTAAAACGGTATATCTTTCCATCTTAATCCAGTACGAATTCTTCTTCCCAGTTCGATTTCTCTTGCCAGTCAGGTTGTTCCTTTTTACAAAACAAATAGTTCTCAACGACGAGGTAGTCCATTTCTGTTCGCATAAAACAGCGGTAGGAGTCGTCCGGTACGCAGACAGGGGGTTCTCCACGTACGTTAAAGCTGGTATTGATGACTACAGAGCTTCCACTTCTTTCTTTGATCTTTTCCAGAAGTTGGTGATATCTGGGGTTCGTTTCTTCGTGAACTGTTTGAACTCTGGCCGAGAAATCAAGATGAGTGATGGAAGGTAAGTCCGATCGCTCGTAATAGAGTTTTTCTCGAAGAGAGAGCGAGTGGTAATTCTCTGGCAATTCCTTGCGCCTCTTCTTTTCAACATCAGCCACAAGTAGCATATACGGTGAGTCATGATCCAGCTCGAAATATTCTCTGGAGTCTGTTGCAAGAACACTGGGTGCAAAAGGACGAAAACTCTCTCTATATTTGATTTTAAGATTCAGCTTCTTCTGCATTTCAGGATTTCTGGGGTCTCCCAGGATTGAACGATTTCCCAGTGCTCGAGGGCCCCATTCCATTCGCCCTTGATGCCATCCCACTACATTCCCGTCACACAGTAGCTTCGCCACTTCTGAGCTGAGTTCATCAAAAGACTCAAACCGTTTGAAAGGCGCTTTGTAGGAGCGAGCCATGAACTCAATTTCCTGACCTGTTGCTTCAGGACCCAGATAGGAACCTTGCATGGTGTCTATTTGCACGCTGCGGTCCCGCTCTTTTCCAAAATACAGATGATAGGCACTTAAAGCCGCTCCCAAAGCACCTCCGGCATCGCCAGCTGCTGGCTGAATCCAGATGTCTTTGAAAATGCCTGATCTCAAGAGTTTTCCATTAGCTACACAGTTTAATGCAACTCCACCGGCCATAGTGAGGTATTCACAGCCACTGAGTTTTTTGGCAGTTTCTCCCATCTTCAGTACAATTTCTTCCGTGACCCATTGAATGGCCATACCAAGATTGCAATGATGCTGGGCCAGTTCCTCAGACTCGGGCTTCCTTCGTGGAAATCCGAACAGCTTTTCCCATTTGCTATCAACAGCCATGGTCAGGCCGGTTGCGTAGTTGAAATAACTTTGATCAAGCCAGATGGACCCGTCTTCACGAACATCTACCAAATGATCCAGAATCTTGTCGTAGAATTCCTTGGTTTGAGAGCTGGTAGGGTCACCATAGGGTGCGAGGCCCATCAATTTGTACTCTCCCGAGTTAACCCGGAAACCCAAATAATAGGTGAAGGCACTGTAAAGCAAGCCCACGCTGTGAGGAAATCTGAGTTCCTTAAGAATCTCCAGCTCTTTCCCGCGACCAACCCCAATGCTGGCAGTTGCCCATTCTCCCACTCCATCGATAGTCAGAATGGCGGCCTCCTGATAAGGACTGGGATAGAATGCTGAAGCGGCATGGGAAAGGTGATGCTCAGGAAACAATACCTTTGTTTTGTCCACTTCCACCTCAGGATCAATCTTGATCAGTTCTTCTCGAATCATCTTTCTCAAGAAGAGTTTTTCCTTGATCCAGACAGGTACGGCACTCAAAAAACTTTTAAGGCCCGCAGGGGCAAATGAGTAGTAAGTTTCCAGCAAGCGCTCCATCTTGAGCAAAGGCTTGTCATAAAACACGATTGCATCAAGCTCTTGAAGTTTGTAGCCACCCCACTGTAAGCAGAACTTGGTAGCGTTTACGGGAAATGAAGGGTCATGCTTCTTCCTCGTGAAGCGCTCTTCCTGGGCTGCAGCCACTACCTTACCATCGACAATCAGTGCGGCACCGCTGTCGTGATAATATGCTGAAATTCCCAGTATTGCGGTCACTTTCCCCCCATTTTTGAAAAAGGGGTGATTACAACCCAAAACGTTCCTGATAGCAAGATATTTTTCAAAATTAGGGCTTTCCATGTGATATATTTCACCGCCTTTTTTTGATGAACGGCGGTGGAAAGGTCTATGCAATTCTACAAGCAAATATTCTTTGATTTTGACTCAACTTTATCTCCACTCGAGGGAATTGATGTCATCGCTCAAATTCTTGAAAGGGAAGGGATTGAGGAGATAACCCGTGCTTGCATGGATGGAAAACTCAATGTGCGCGAGGCTTTCGAGAAGCGAATCGAAGCTTTGGCCGTGAAACGTCATCAGTTGGAAGCGCTGGGATCTATTTATCTTTCCAACATGAGTCCGGGAGCCCTGGAGTTGTTGGATATTCTCAAGTTTCTTGATAAGGAAATTCATATTGTCAGTGGAGGGTTTGCGGTGGCTCTGAGAGTGGTCTGCGAGAGACTGAAGCTTGAACATCTGAGTGCCCTTGAGCTTGATTTTTCCAAAGGTGAAGTTGGGCTATGTATGGAATCTGAACTGATTGAAAAAGATGGAAAAGCCAAAATTGTTCAGTCAGTGAAGAAAGGGCCCTGTGCTTTTATTGGCGATGGTTTCACTGATTATCAGACTCAAGCTGTGGTGGAGAAGCTTATCCCTTATGCAGGTGTCGTGTATCGGCCCTGGATGGATGAAGTCAGGAAAGACTGTGAAATCTATGGTGGAGTGAACCTGCTGGGTTTGCTTCCTATGCTGGTGGATAAAGATGAGTTTGAGAGATGTTACTGGCGCTTTGGTTCACTCATCTCTGAGGCGTCCGATTACTACCTGGAAGGTTTGCTTAATCCTTTGGACGGGAATCAGCGCGAATTTGTCAGTGGATTCAGAAACCGCAGTTTTTTGATTCCGGGACCGACTCAGGTAGACCCTGAGCATGCGACAATCTCTTTTCCGGCGATTGGACACCGAAGTCCGTCTTTTGAGAAACTGTACTCTCGATGTCAGAGTCTGCTACAAACCCTACTGGGGACAGAAAATGAAATTCTGACCTTCAACTCATCGGCTACGGGTGTTATGGAAGCCCTTTGCTCGAGTTTTCCAAAAGAGTCAAAGGTGTTGAGCCTGCAGTCCGGAGCATTTGCCAAGCGCTTTGCCCAGGTAGCAGTGCGTCTTGGCCTTGATGTTACTGTAGTCACAGCTCAATCAGGCTCGTCCGTAAAAGCTTCTCAGCTGGAATCGCTTCTCAAGGAACAATCTTTTGACGCTGTTTTCATTACCCACAGTGAAACCAGTAATGGAACCTTGCAAGATGTGGACGGACTGGCATCCAAAATTAGAGAACTTGCCCCTGACAGCTTGATTCTTGTGGATGGGGTTTCGTCAGCAACTCAGATACCTGTTGATATTTCTGTGTTGGATGCCTACTTCTTTGGGACTCAAAAGTGCCTTGCCTTACCTCCAGGGCTGGCATTTTGCACAGTCGGCCCAAGACTGGCTCAGTATGCACTGGATAAGCCTTCAAGATCCTTCTATTTTGATCTGGGAAAAACTGTGAAGTCCCACCGGGCAGGCAATGTTGCTTTCACTCCAGCAATTGATTTGTTTGAGAAGCTGCAGTTTCAACTGGCCTTCCTTTGTGAATCAAAAGAAGAGAGATTTAAGGCTTGCCAAAACCTGGCGCAAAGGGTGTGGGACTATTGCGACGAGACTGGTCTTGAAATTTATGCACAAGCGGGCGATCGTTCCTGGACTGTGACCAGTATCAGAATTCCACAAGGGCTGGATGACTTCTGGAGTTCATGCAAAGACGCAGGGCTTGAATTTGCCAATGGATATGGAGATTTGAAGGGTCTGCATTTTCGTATCGGGCATATGGGAAATGTTGACGGGGATATGCTTGGTCAGGCGTTGACAAGTTTAAAGGGGATTATCAATGGGGAATAGAGTTTTGGTGACGGGTGAATTACACCCCATTGCTTTGGAAATAATGCGCAGAGAGGGATTGGAACTGGATGTGAGACCTCTGCTGGGAAAGAAAGAAATTCTTGAAATCATTTCGAATTACGAGTGTTTGGTTACCCGATCTCAAACTGGTGTAGACAAAGAGATCATGGACGCCGGAACTTCTTTAAAAGTCTTGGGGCGAGCTGCTATCGGTGTAGATAATATTGATGTAGAGTATGCTACCGAGAAGGGGATTTTAGTAGTGAATGTCCCTGCTGACAATGTTGTCAGTGCAGCAGAACACACTTTTGCTTTACTACTGAGCACCATTCGCAATGTGGTGTCCTCCAATCATCTCTTGCAGGAGGGAAAGTGGAGTCGTAAAGAGTTTTTAGGAGTAGAGCTAAATACCAAGCGTCTTGGAATCGTTGGACTTGGCAAGGTTGGATCCATTGTAGCCAATATAGCCAGAGGTTTCGGGATGGAGATCTACGCTTACGATCCCTACATATCCAAGGAGAGATTTGAGAAATTTCGAGCCAATAGCTGCTCTTCTCTGGTGGATTTGATCAGAAACTGTGATGTTTTGACAATCCATACTCCAAAGACCAAGGAAACTCTTGGCATGATCGACTATTTGTCTCTTAAAGAGATGAAGGAAGGCGGTATTCTTGTCAATTGCGCCCGAGGTGGAATCGTTGATGAAGATGCCATTTTAAGATTACTTGATGAAGGTCATTTGCTAAGAGCAGGCATCGATGTTTTCTCTACAGAGCCTGTGGTCAATCATCCATTGTTTACGCATCCTAAATGCGTTTGCACTCCTCACCTTGGCGCCAGTACAGCAGAAGCCCAGGAAAGGGTCGGAAAGACAATTGCACTGCAAGTGAGCAAGGCATTGAAAAACAGGGTGGTTGATCATCCTGTCAATATGCCGCTTGTGGTGAATGACCGCTTTAATGAAGCCAGTCAGTTTTGCACCCTAGCGGAGCGATTGGGGAGAATGTGTCGTCAATTGGTGAGTTTTAATCCTTCTCTCATGAGAATGGTGGTCACAGGAGAAGAGCTTCACAAGTCCTTTGAATTACTTCAAGCGGCCTTCTTTAAAGGTTATTTTCAGGGTACGAGTGAGCAAAAGGTAAATTATGTTAACTCTGTCGCAATTGCTGAGCAAAGGGGCCTCACACTTGAGCCGGTAAAAGACCCGCTCCACCAAACTTACAATCACTTGATGAAATTGGAGATCTACGGTGATGGAGAACCAGTAACCGTTAGTGGAACTGTTTTTGCCATGCGTTCCCGTTTGGTAGAGCTGAATGGATACTCCATGGATATGAACCCGGAAGGCAGGATTTTACTAGTTCGAAATCAGGATAAGCCGGGTGTTATCGGTTTTGTGGGAGGATTGCTCGGTGAATCGGGTGTAAATATTGCTCGATGGGAGTTGGGCAGAAAGCAGGCCGGTGGAGAAGCCCTTGGTCTGGTGAAAGTTGATGATGAAATTTCAACTGAGCTTCTGGAGAAAATTAAATCCTATGACGGCATTATGCAGGTCAAGTTTTTGAACCTCTGTGCGGATGATCTGGAAGGTCGAGCTCTATAGTGTCAGGTTTTCAGAACTTTCGCGCAATCTCCTCCGATGGCAATCTCTACAAGCACAAAGTTTTTCAAGGCTCTGCCTATGCTCTTTACTTGATGGATCAGTTTCAGAATCAAAAAGACAGCCTTTGTGTGGTCTTTGATTCTGAAGAAGAAGCCAGAAACTTAAGTCAGGATTTGCGTCTCTTTTTGCCCAAGGAAAAAGTCCTTTACTTTCCTGCCTACGACAGGCTCGAAAGTGAACTGTTACCGCCCAATGCCTTGACCGTTTTTGAGCGAATGAATTGTTTGAAGACTCTCCTGGAAAGCCGGGGGAAGTCCATTCTGATTTCTACTGCGGAAGCCATTGAGCAAAGCACTCTTCCCTTTGAGCGACTCAAAGAGCTGCGTCACTCTCTCAAGGTGGGCAGAGATTATGATCTTGAAAGATTGAAAACCAGTCTCGTCAAACTAGGTTACAGTAGAGATGAAATGGTTGCTTCAAGGGGAGAGTTTGCTTCAAGAGGCAACATCCTCGATGTCTTTCCCTCCACAGAAGATCGCCCCTTTCGACTGGAATTTTTTGGAGACACGCTCGAGTCTGTTCGAAGTTTTGATCAATACAGCCAAAGAAGTCTGGAGGAGTTTGAGAAGCTCGATTTGTACCCGGTCCAGGAGTTCGATGTGGAACGATTTCAGCTGGTTCGAGAACTCAGCCCCGAAGTTGTGGAATTCTTTCAGTCCAGGGGGGAGCAGATTACGTCTCATTCCTCGGTTCAGGCTGGTATTTCCGGACTTGAGTGGCTCAATCCATTCGTAGCCTCTTCCGATTCCATCATGTCTTACCTGCCGGGAGCCAAACAACCCCGACGTATTTTGCATGACTTGAATTTTGACTCCAATTCTTATTTTGGAAAGAACCTTGAGCTATTTATTGAAGCAATCGAGCGTGATGTTCAAGAGGGATATCAGGTTCTATTGTTTTTACCCAAACAAGGTTTCATGAACCGGGTTCAAAGAATTCTCAAGGAGAGGAAAAACAAGGTATTCAAAAAGACAAATCCTTTTTCAATGAAGGATTCAGAGCCTGGGATTTATTGTTTCTCCCAGGCACTGCAAAATGGCTTTCGATGCCCGGATCTAAGTTTAAGTGCTTACACCTATGGTGACTTCACTGGAATCGTTTATCAGGAGAGAAAACTCAAGAAAACGAAGGTATTTGAAGGGGATATCCTCCATCACTTTTCTGAATTGAATCAAGGGGATTTTGTCGTTCACAGTGACTATGGGATTGCTCAATTTACGGGAATTGAAAATCTCATTATTGAAGGAATCAAAAAGGAGTTTCTGGCACTTCAGTTTCAGGGAAGTGATCGTGTTTTGGTGCCAATCACTGAAGTGGATCGAATTCATCGTTTTAGTGTTCAGGATGGAAAAACTCCCAAATTGAACAAATTATCCTCTGTTCGTTGGGGACAGGTGAAGAGCAAGGTTAAGGAAGATGTTGCCAAGTATGCCAAGGAGCTTCTTGATCAGTATGCCAGAAGGACAATTAGCTCCGGTTTCGCCTATTCCAAAGACAGTGAAAAGATGCAGGAAATGGAGTCGAGCTTCGAGCATCAGGAGACTCCTGATCAGCTCCGCGCTATTGAGGAGATCAAAAAAGATATGGAAGGCAAGGCCTGCATGGAGCGCCTGCTTTGCGGTGATGTAGGATTTGGTAAAACCGAAGTTGCTGTTCGAAGCGCATTCAAGGCCGTTCAGGACAAGAAGCAAGTTGCAGTTTTGTGCCCTACGACCATCCTCTCTCAGCAACACTTTCAAACCTTTCAATCCCGTCTCATGGGTTACCCGGTGCGAATGAAAGTCCTCAATCGCTTTGTCGGAACAAAAGAAGCTCGAAATACACTCAAAGAGCTCAAGGAAGGGAAAGTTGATATTCTCATAGGAACGCACCGACTCCTTTCCAAGGATGTTCAATTTCCCAATCTTGGTCTTCTGATTGTGGATGAGGAGCAGCGCTTTGGAGTTTCTCACAAGGAAAAGCTCAAGAAGCTGAAACTTGGTGTGGATACACTCACTTTGAGTGCAACACCGATTCCCAGGACACTTCATATGTCTTTGGGGGGCTTGAGAGCCATGAGCGTTATTCATACACCACCTCCCGGAAGACTTCCCATCAAAACCTTTGTCTTACCTTTTCAGGAGTCAACCATTCAGGCTGCGATTGAACGGGAACTGAGAAGAAACGGTCAGGTTTTTTACGTTTACAACAGGGTTGTGGATATTGAAGCGAAGGCAAGTCAGCTTCTAAAGATCATGCCCGGGCTCCGACTTCGCTATTTACACGGTCAGATGGATAGCAAGCAAGTGGAAGAAATCATGGGTGCCTTTTTGAGAAGAGAGTTTGATGTTCTCCTTGCCACGACCATCATTGAATCTGGAATGGATATCCCCAATGTGAATACGATCATGGTAGAGAGAGCGGATGCATTTGGTCTGGCTCAGCTTTACCAGTTGAGAGGGCGGATCGGGCGAAGAAACTCACAGGGTTACTGCTATTTATTCTACAAGGATGAAAACCAGATTACGGAAACTGCGAAAAAGAGACTGGCTGCTCTGGAAGAATTCACTGACCTGGGTTCAGGCTTTAAAATTGCAATGCGAGATCTGGAGATTCGGGGTGCAGGAAATTTGCTTGGGAAATCTCAAAGTGGCTTTTTGTACACCATCGGTTTTGATCTTTACAATCGACTTTTGAGAGATGCTATCGAGAAGCTTCGGGATGCCAATTACCGCGAAGAATATGATATGCCTCAACTCGAATTGAGAGTGTCGAGTTTTGTTGATGAGAACTACATTCCAAGTTACAGGGACAGAATGGACTTTTTTCGCAGAATTTCTCATCTCAAGACAGTAGAAGGATTGGAAGGTCTGGGTGAAGAACTTCAGGATCGTTATGGTCCATTTACCTCAATGATGAAGGATTTGTTTCGCTTGGTGAAAATTAGAATCCTGGGACATAAAATTGCAGTTCAGCGATTCAAGCAAGTGGCCACTGGTATCCAGATTGAATTTCATGAGAAACCGGCGCAAAAGCTTTTGGATCAGCTCAAGGAAGATTATCAGTATGACTTTGAGAGAAATCAGCGCTTTCAGGAGAGGGTGCTTTTGAACTCCAGGGGATTGAGTGGTTCCCGTCTGCTAGACTATCTGGAAAAGTTCTTCGTTCAGGACAAGGTCGAGAGGTTTCAGAGTTCTTGACTGGATTGGGTCAGGATTCGATAGCCCATTCCACGAACTGTCTCAATTTGTACTCCCTCGACTCCCTCCATTTTCTTTCTCAAGGCCAGGACAAAGTTGTCTACTGTGCGACTGGTGCCCAGATAGTCAATTCCCCAAACGTGATCGAGAATCTGTTCGCGAGACAGTACTCTTCCTTGATTTTCAAGCAGTAGTTTCAAAAGACGGGCTTCCCGTGCGGTGAGTTTTTCCTGACGATCTCCTTTGTAAATGACCAGGTCATCAAAGTCGATCCATTCCTTTTGTGAAGAGCGATATTGCCCACTGGCTGCCAGAGAGCGTCGAATTCGCGCTTTGAGTCGGGCCAGGAGTTCCCCCATTTGAAATGGTTTGATCAGGTAATCGTCAGCACCGAGTTCCAGACCCATGACGATATCATCTTCCCGACCACGAACAGAGGTAATCAGAACCTGGGTTCGCATTCCCTTGTCTCTGATCTTGCGAAGGATTTCAAAGCCGTTGACTCCGGGTAGATTGATATCAAGAATGATGCAGTCGAAACGCTCCTCCAGAGCTGATTTCAATCCCTGATCACCATCTTTGACCCAGTTCACCTGATAAGGCCCTTTTTGTTCGAGATAGGACTGAAGCATACTCGAAGCGGTGAAGTCATCATCGACCAGTAGAACAGGGTGTTTGATTGCCATGGAGGATCAGGCCTCTTGAACTCTTTGAATCGGAAACTTGAGTACAATGACAGTGCCTTTGGGTTCATTCGCTTCAATTTTTGCGACTCCCTGATGGTTTTCCATGACCTTTTGGACAATTGCAAGGCCAAGGCCGTTCCCCTGGATGCCTTCGGTCTTGTCGTTGAGCGCTCTGTAGAATGGTTGGAAGGCGCGTTGAAACTCGTAGCTGGGTAGACCGTAACCCTCATCCTTCAATCGAATGCTCAAGAATTCCTTGTTCATTTCGATCACTATTTTAATTTGAGGTTGCTCAGGAGAATACTTGCAGGAGTTGTCTAAAATATTGATTAGTGCATCCAGGACTGCATCTCGATCACCCAGAATATTGGGTTCCCCGTTCGGTTTTTCGATTTGAAAGACAGGTTCCTTCCCTCGATGAGCTAGACGGGTCATTTCCACAGCTCTCTGGATGGTTGGAAATAAGGGGAAGGGTTGATTCCCTGCCTGCTTTTGAGAAGCTCCTTCTCGTGCAAGTTGCATAAAGACCCGAGCATTTTGACGCATTCTTTGAAGCTCCATGCTCATCAGACGACAGTAGGGTTCGTTGTCAGGGTTCTCACTGAGTACTTCCACCACAGTGCCCAGTGCATGAACGGGGGTTTGCAGATCATGAGCGAGGTTTTCAATCCAGTCATTCTGGATTCTGATTTTTCTTTGAGAAGTGCGCATTTTCCAGTAGAGAAGAACCAGTCCCAGGAGCAAAAAAGTCAGAGGAGCCACGATGAGCTCACCAAACTGCTTGGACTTCGCCAGAAAGTACTGACTGTACCTTGAATCGTAGGCGGGTCCGCCCAGTTTGTCCCAGGAGGGTGGATAGTAGGCTCGGATCTGAATTCTCTGAAGTCTTCGAGAGAGTGAGAAGGGGCCAATACTGTGCAAGTTTTTCAGTCTGTCCTTGTCGATTCTCTCCTTGACGGCACTGTCGGTAATATATAAGGGAGTTTTCCAGCCGGAGATCTCCAAAACTACTCCCGTGTATCTTTTCGCAAGTACCCCTATGAGCTTGCGATAGAAGGAGGAGTCAAACTGGACCAGTATGAGTGAGGGTTTGGGTCGTTGTCGTGTGACGAGAGGAAGGATGCCATAAGGCTGAAGCTCTCCTTGTGGGCTTTTGGAAAGGTAAATCTGGGTTTGTTCCGTACTAAGATTTTGTTTCCAGTTCCAACTCAAACGACTCAGATTGATCTTTCGATAGCTGGTATTGGAAAGAAGATAGGGTAGTTGATGATGCCATTTTCGGGCTTGAGGATTTACATCCCAGGCAAAGGCCGATTCTTTGTAAACTGAAATTGCCTGATTGGAAACGGAGTCCAAAAAATAAATATCCTGAATTCCCTGGATTTGTCGAGCTTTTCTCCCAACTTGAAGCCAATCGCTGGATTGATTCAATACTTCTTGTAGTTGGTCTATTGAGCCTTCAATCCAGGACTGGAAATCGAGCTTTAACTCAGTATGCAAGAAGAAGACAAGGCTTCTGTTGTGTTTGTTGACCTCCTGTTCGAGAAGTTTATGCGCGGTGTGTGATGAGTATGCAATCACAGCCAGTGAGAGAATCGACAGAAACATGATCATGAAGACAAAGAACCATTGCCAGGGTATGTAGCGAACTCTCAAAGGGACCTCTTGCTTATGCCTATCGTTCTATTGAAAAGGGGGTAAATCTGTTGTAATCACTTTTTGAAAGGCTTCCGTCGCGGTTGACTCGCCAATCTTCGGGATGGAAGGAAGACCATTGACTGCTGGATGGATTCAGGCTTGGTTTGACCCATTCGTATTGTTTGAATAGAAAGTCATAGCGTACTGGAACGAGAACATAACCGGTTCCGATTTGCACCGTCTCCTGGTGGTAGTGGTAGCGATGTGAAAACAACAGGCCACACAGGAAAACTCCAAAAATCAATCCAGAGAACACGGGATATGATTTGATGCCAGTCTCCAGTCTACCCAAGACTTCCCACAAACGATAAGAGCTGAAACGGATCAGGTAGAGAGTTGCCAGAAGTGAAGAGAGAAAGGCAAAGTAGACTCCTGGAGTGAGGACAAGCCCGGGGTAAGATCTGGCTTCAGTGCTAAACAGATAGCTCAGAGCAAGTTCAATAATCAAGATTGCTATGAATTGTCGGATAGTTCTCATACCTCATTTGTCTCCAAAACTCGAAACATTGTTCCTCAATTCAAAGGATTCCTTAAAAAACTCCGGGATTCCTTGGTAACCGGGACCCGCTTGTAGGAGAATCATAGGGAAAGCCTAACACGAAAGAATCCGGGCAGGAAAGTTTAGAGGTCAATAATGAAAGTTGTCATCGTGAGTTTGGAGCATGTGAATCGAGATTACAGTCTATCGGGGGGAGCCTTGAGAGTTGCCGGGATTACCGATCTTCTCAAGGAAGCAGGACATGATGTTACTGTGCTTAGAAAAACTCGCGAAGATGTACCCTTTTGTGAAGGCGAGAAGGGGTTTGAGATCTATAAAATTCGTGAAGATGGGAAGATTGAGCATAATTTAAATGAAGAGCTTCGGACTCTGAATCCTGAGTGTGTGATCGTTGAACAGTGGGGACTGATTGATGAACTTGAAAAACTCGATTGTCCCTTGATCTGCGATTTTCATGGATCTTTAATCTGGGAAAACAGTTTCCGGGGTTACACGGACCGGCAACAGATTCTGACGAAGTTGTACGCTCTGCAGAAGTGTGACGGGTTCCTTGTTCCGGGTGAGCGTCAGTACTATTACTTTCTCGCCTGGGCCATGATGGCGGGAGTCCCCATGCAGGAAGACCGTATTCTCCAGCTCAAATTGCATCTGCCCAGGGATTGGTACGACTTGCGAGGAGAGAACAATCGAAACAAAATAGTTTGCGGTGGTGGGCTCTGGCCCTGGGTGAATATGGAGGATCGGGAAGCCTTGAAAGAAGCTGCTCAAAATCTGAATCTGAGATTTGAAGATTATTACTATAAACCTGCAAAAACAGGTCTTCATCCAGGTGCAGGGCTTGATGCCTCTTCCAGTGGTAAATCTCATTACGAAATCGTTCAGGCCTATCAGGACGCGGCTCTGGCTTTTGACTGCTATCATCTCAGTCGGGAGCGACAGTTGGCGATTACCACCAGAACGGTTGAGTATCTCTATTGTGGGATCCCTGTTATCTACTCCCGTGGTCTGGAGTTGTCGCGGGTAATTGAGGAGCTCAGACTCGGGGTTGTGACCAATTCTGTAACTGAGTTGATTCAGAATCCTGAAGATTTGAAAGGGGCATTGGATTGTAGTGAGGGGCTTCGTGAAAGACTGGAGATCTATCTGCAGCACGACAAGTCCCTGGAGGATTTGAGTCACTTTCTTAAACACTTAAAACCTAAAGGAGAGCTGGAAGATACCCTGGGGTCACTAGAGGAGCAAAAGCGTGAGTATCGTCGAAAAGCCAAAAGGTTTGAAGACGAGGCAAACTACTTTCGCAAAGAATGTGAGCGACTGAAGAAGGAAAACAGCTTTCGGCAAGAGGAAAAGCAAAACTACAGGGAACTCTTTCTCAAGAGAAGCCTGGATTAGTCAGTCAGGAATTTAGTTTCTCAAGGTCCATCGAAAGGATTTGAAAACTCATCGCTCTGCGACGGATCAGAATTTTATGTCCATAAAAAAGCCTTCAAGTACATAGGCATTGCAGGCTTTCAGAATCAAATTATTACTGTTCCGGGTTGATCATCTCCAGGAACGCTTCGAGCATTCCCACCCTCTGGCCCTTTTCCTTGACAGCCAGAACTGGCACTGTAGAGTTCCGAATCAGGTATTCAGTGTTACTTCCCAAAAGAGCGGCGGCCACTGCACCCATTCCTCGTGAGCCCATCACAATCATATCTGCGGGTAATTCCCAGGCCAGATCAAGGATTTCTTCATCGGGGTGACGATTCAAACGAAAGATTGGATGAAAAGTAACTGCCTTCTGATCCAGATCATGAACAAATGCATCATAGTGTTCCTTGGCGTGAAGTCTCATGATCTCGTCCACTTCTTCGTAAGTTTTGCCTGTTTTGTGGTATCCCAGCGGTACGTCATAAACGTGAGCAACACTCACTTCGTCCAGTTTGGCTGCCTTAGCCATTTTGGTAGCCACTTCCAGGGCATCTTTGCTGTGAGAGGTGAAATCTATGGGAACAAGAACTTTTTGGAAGAAACTTCGAACACCCCAGGGAACCATTAGTACACTACAAGGGGCCTTTCGAACCAGATTTTCAGCGATTGTACCAGAGACTCTTCTTCCGGACTTGCGACCAACGAGTAGAAGATCAATCTCAAGATTCTTCACGCATTTAAGAAGCTCGGGTAGAGGATGTCCACTCTCCACGCCTTTGTAGTGCAGCTTGGTAGTCTTGTCTCCATCCCAGTTTGGCTCAATGAGGTCTTTGAGGCAGTTCTGAGTACAATCTTCACTGGTACCTCTGATTTCAGAGTGTACACTACTGATTTCAGGGGCTTCTTCCGCGGAGTTGTAAACATGAACGAAGTATACGTTTTACGCCTTGGCAAATTTGCTGACATGGGCTGCGTAATGGATAATACTGGGGCCGTGGTCATCCCAGTTCAATCCAACGAGTAAGTTCTTATATCGATACATTTCCAACTCCTTTTCCAGTGATCAGCGGGACTCAGATTCTGATCCCTGTATTCTACCGCGCAAAGATCATACCAAGTTTCTGTCTTTGGATTTCCTGACAAATTGAGATTATGATGTCATTGAGACATATCTGCACCATAGTTTGGCGTCAAATTGTCAAACAGTAGTGTCCTGAGTAGAGACTGGAATTTCAATGCTTAATTCTCTGAATTGACTTTAGCCTGGAATTTGCATTGAATTTTTGGTCGATTTGAAGTATATATTCAAATATAGGAATAAACTAATGTATAGAAAATTACTTTTACAATTCATGCTGATTCAACTCTCTTTTGCTCAGGCTTTCAGTTTGAAGAGCGCTCTGGAAGAAGCCCACAGGAAAGCACTGGACCTTCAGATATCAACAAAGCAGCTGGAAATGTCCTCGAAGTTGACTAAGGTTGAAAGATCGAGGAAATCTGTGAATTCAAGGATTTCCCTTGATGGTTTCCATGCGAAACAAGCAGATTTTTTTCTGGCTCGCAGTGTGAAGGAAGGCCGACTGGCTTTTCCGGGGACAAACTTGAATGATCCGGGAGTCAATACCCATTCACAGTTGGCAGTTGATTTTCAGTATCCAATTCTGGACAAGTCACTAAAATATAGCTATGAAGGTGCTCAGGCGAGGGCTGAAACCCAAACCGCTACACACAATAACAATTCACTTCAATTAGAGAAGACTGTTGTTCGAATCTATCTTCGAATTCTGAAGATTCAAGCCAGTAAAAAGGCTTTGAAGTCATCCTGGAAGAGAGTGAAGGAGCAAGAAAACCAACATCAGCTTTTCGTTAAAGGGGGTTCCAAACTAAAGACAGAGCTGCTTGAAGTCCAGGTTAGACTGCGTGAGATCGAGCAGAAACTTCTCATGCTTGATTCGGATCTTGAAGAAAATTGGGTGGACTTCTTGAGCATTCTGCAATTGGATTTTGATTCTCGATTCGATTTTCGGCTACCGGAATTGGCTTTGGTGCAACAGGAATCGGCGACTCTTGAGCAAGTGGCCTTTGATTCAAGAAGCGAAGTGAGCAAGATCAAGAGCCAGTTCAGGGAGATTGAATTGGAAAAGAAGCGGGTTCAGTCCAGAAGGAGTCTTAAAATCAAGGCATTGGGTTCGGTCTCTTCCAATGCCGCAGATTTTGATCTTCTTGATGGAAGGGAATCCTGGATGGCGGGTGTGGTTCTTTCCCGAGAGCTAGGAAGTGGTGGCGTTATCTCCAATGAACTCGAAGTGTTGGAAAAAAAGAAAGAGTTGCTGGAGTTAAAACTCAGGCGTGAAAAGCTGCAGATACGTCAGGAGCTTGAAAGGGCTCTTCGTAAAATCAAAGTGAGCTCCAGAAATCGAAATCTCGCTAGTTTGAGATTGAATGCAGCCCGTGAAAACCTCCACTTGCGCGAAAAGCAATGGAAGGGTGGAAGTATCGGCTCACAGGATTATTTAAAGGTGGAAGAAGACTACTCACAGGCCAGAGAAGCTATGGAGAACGCCAGAATAGGTGAGTTTGAAGCCAGGGTTTCCTTGGTTCATGCTTTGGGAGAATCCATCAAGGAGAAAATCCATGAATAGAATGAAACAGTCAATATTACTCTTAGTGTTGCTGGGGCTAAGCCACATGACTCAAGCAAAACCGGCACTGGTTCGAAAAGATGTGCCCGTTTACTTTAGAGAAACAGCCCAAATCAACACTCGTGAATCTGCGACAGTTTCCTCACGAGTCCTTGCCAATGTATTAAGTTATCGTGTTATCGCCGGTCAAAGTATCGAGAAGGACGAAACTCTGGTAGTTCTCGATGATAAGGAAATGGTTCTCAAAAAGGAGCAGGCGCGTCAGGCTTTACAGGCTGTAGAAGCTTCGATTCGAAGTTTGGAGCAAGAATTGGAAGGTCAAAAAGCCAGGCTTGTAGAGGTTGAGTCCGAGTTTGTTCGAGTGCAAAAGTACTTTTCTGAGGGAGCTTCTACGCAAAAAAATCTGGAACAGGCTACTTCGTCGTTTAAACAGGCACGCTCTCAGTTGCAGTCACTGGAAGAGAGATTAAGCTCCTTGAAATCTCAGAGAAAGGTGGCTCAAAAAGCAGTCGAAGAATCCAAACTTTCCCTTTCCTGGACTCGAGTCAAAGCTCCCTTCTCAGGAAGTGTTTCCCAGACATTTTTAAAAAGCGGTGATTTGGCGAAACCCGGTACTCCTTTGTTAAGCCTCTACAGCCCCAATCAATACCAGGCGATCAGTAAAGTTCCCGAGAGTTTAAGTCAGATTGTTCGTCCGGGAGTTCCTGTTAATATCTACGTTCGATCTCAAAAGTACCTGGCCACGGTGAGCGAGTTGAGTCCAAATCTGGAGAGTTCCAGCAGAAGCTTTGGGGTTAAAGTGAATTTTCAACCTGAGCAAAATTACTTCCCGGGCACCTATGTGGAACTTGAGGTTCAAACGGGCAAGCGCAGTGTGCTTTTAGTCCATTCCAGCTATGTTCATCAGATGGGTCAAATTCGCTATGTGTACAAGAAAGGCGTGGCTTCGCAAGCGGCCTCCAGACAGTATGTACGATTAGGAGAGCTGATTGAAAGCGATTATTATGAAGTGCGCTCAGGTTTGAGGGGAGATGAAGAGCTTGTCCTGCGAGGCGAAAATGTCGAGTAATCAAGGAGCCGATGGCTTTTTCACCGCACTGGTACGGGCATTTTTGAAGGGATACACTTCCTGGATATTTGTCTTTTTTGCGATTTGTTTTGGTATCAGCGCAATTCTACTGACTCCCAGGGAAGAGGAACCCCAAATTGTCGTGCCTATGGCAGATATTTTTGTCCAGTATCCCGGGGCAGAAGCTTCAGAGATTGAAAATCTTGTGGCAAACCCTCTTGAAAAGCTTCTCTATCAGATTGACGGGGTAGAGTATGTATATTCCATATCCAATAGAGACGTCTGCCAGGTTACAGTTCGATTTTACGTGAAAGAAGATAGGGAAGATTCCCTTCTCAAACTTTACAACAAGGTTGAATCAAATATAGATCAGGTGATCCCCGGAATTCAGTCCTGGATCATTAAGCCTGTTGAGATTGATGATGTCCCGATCATTGGTTTTCATTTCTATTCCAAAACAATTCCTCCACAGGAGATTCGTAGAATTGCCAGAGAGATTGAGAGTCAAATTTCCACTATAGGAGATGTTTCCAGAACTAATCTCTATGGTTCGGGAGATCGTGAAGTTCAGATTCTTCTCGACCCTCAAAAACTGCGACACTTCAATTTAACAGCGCTGGAAGTCCATCAGGCAATTGAGGCAAATGATGCTTCTTTGACTGCCGGGGTCCTTAGAATGAACAATCAGAGTCTTGTTTTAAGAAGCGGACCGTTTCTTGAGAAGATTGAGGATTTGAATCAGCTCATTATTCGTAGTGAATCAGATGGTTTGGGCAAGGTCAGGCTTAGCGAAGTCGCCAAGATTCAAAACCTTGGATCGAGTATAGACAATTACACCCAGATCAGCATTCGGGAGGGTGAGGAATTTCAGGTTTATGACAGTGTCGCCCTTATGCTCTCCAAGAAGAAGGGGAGTAATGCAGTAAATATGGCTCAAAGAGCCGTAGATTTTGTTCAAAAAACCAAAGAGAGCTGGCTTCCTCAGGACCTTCAAGTCAAAGTTACTCGAAACTACGGAGCGACTGCAGACGAGAAAGTAGACGAGCTCTTAAATTCTCTACTGATTGCAATTTTAGGTGTGGTGACCTTGATCGCCCTGAGTATGGGTTGGAGAGAAGCTTTGGTTGTGGCTCTCGCTGTACCCATAAGCTTTTGCCTGAGTTTGTTCGTGAATCTCATTGCGGGCTACACCATCAACAGGGTCACGCTGTTCGCATTGATATTGAGTCTTGGTCTGGTGGTGGATGATCCCATTACCAATGTGGATAATATTCAAAGGCATATTGAAAAGGATCCGAAGAACCCGATGGAGGCAACAGTCAGAGCCATTCGTGAGGTGTTGCAGCCAGTACTGATGTCGACCCTGGCGATTATAGTCTCTTTCTTGCCTATGTTCTTCATCACCGGAATGATGGGGCCTTACATGGAACCCATGGCTATCCATGTCCCTTTGACTGTGACATTCTCCACCCTCTGCGCATTGACTTTTGTGCCCTACGCAGCGTTTCAGTTGATTCGAAGAAAGATACGACCGGGAACTGAGCAAAACTCTGCGCAACAATCCAAAGCAGGTTGGAATGATCGCATCTATCGAAAGCTCATGAACCCCTTACTCGAATCGAATCGAAACAGAATCCTGCTGGTTTTTGTAGTCGTATTGCTGATGGCCTCGTCGGGCGCTCTTGTTTTGACCCAGATGGTTCCCCTGAAGATGCTTCCTTTTGATAACAAGGACGAGTTTCAGGTGGTGGTCAATCTTCCAGAAGGTAGTACCCTGGAGCGCACCCAGTCTGTTCTGTCAGAGATGAGCGCTCTTCTTTACAAAGTAGAGGAAGTAGTCCATGTAGAGAGTTATGCCGGAATCGCTGCCCCCATGGACTTTAACGGCATGGTGCGGCACTATTACCTTCGCAAAGGTGATTCCATGGGAGACTTGCGAGTCAAGCTGAAACACAAGAGTCAGCGTGACTTTCAAAGTCATAATATTGTCCTCAGGATTCGCAATGATCTGAGCGAGCTGGCAAGCAGTTTCAACGCGACAATTGAGATTGTAGAAGTCCCTCCCGGACCACCTGTATTGGCAACAATAGTTGCAGAGATTTATGCAGACCCTGGCACCAGTCTGGAAACATTAAGAGAAGGAACCGAGCTTGTATTGGAGCGATTCCATCAGGAGCCCAATCTGGTAGATATTGATTCAACCCTGATTGAAGACCATGAGGAACTCCATTTCGAAATTGATCGGGTCAAAGCCGCACAATTCGGGATTACTCCCAAGCAAGTGCATGCAACCCTGCGTCTTGCAGTTCAGGGAATGGACAGCGCTTCACTTCATGACTCTCATGAGAAAACCAGAATACCTTTGACTGTGCGTTTTTCCGAAGCTGTTGGTTCTCAGATACAAAATCTTGAGGCGATCAGGGTTCGTTCAATTCATGGAAATTTGGTACCGCTCAAGGAGATTGGCGCTTTTCAAAGAAGGAAGGCTACAGCACCCCGATACCATAAAAACCTGAAGAGGTTGAGCTTTGTAACGTCAGAAATTGCAGGCAAAGCTCCGGCGCCGGCAATTTTGAATCTTCAAAAACACTTTCGGGAGAATCCGCTTCCAGAGGGTTTGGTCCTCGACTTCTCGGGAGAAGGTGAATGGAAGATAACCATTGATGTTTTTCGAGACCTGGGACTTGCATTTGGAGCGGCATTGATTGGGATTTACTTTCTGATCGTACTGGAGACAGGTTCCTTGCTGTTACCGCTACTGATCATGTTAGCCATCCCGCTAACCGCTATTGGAATCATGCCCGGGTTTTATCTACTGAATCTGGTGGTTTCAACCCAGATTGGAGGTTTTGAGACCCCTGTATTTTTTACTGCAACGGGAATGATCGGGATGATTGCCCTTGGCGGAATCGTTGTTAGAAACAGTATGGTGCTCATTCAGTTTATCCAATATGAAGTAGACTCGGGAGTCAGTATGAAAGAAGCGATTTTGAGATCTGGAACGGTCAGACTCAGGCCAATTTTATTGACTGCAGGAACAACTATGATTGGAGCCTGGCCGATTACTTTTGATCCCATATTCTCAGGTCTTGCCTGGTCCCTGATCTTTGGATTGCTGGCATCAACGGCTTTTACTCTTATCGTTGTTCCTACAGCTTATTACTGGGTTTACAAGGATTAGCTATTCCCTGGACCTCGTCTCGGTTTTTTGGTTTAAACTGACCAGAAATCCTGCACCAAGGGTAGCAAAGGAAAGGCTTGCGAGAAGAAGAGCCTGGGCAGTTCTTCCCAGTGAAGACAGTACTTCCTGAACAGTGGTGAGCATGGAGGCCGGCAGATCTCTAAAAAAGATCATCGTGCTCATGGCAACAAGATAGAGACTTGTGTGATTTCTTGCTGTGTAGACATTCATTCCCAAAAAGCCAACCACACTAAGAGTAATTGTCCACCACTGAAAATTGTAAGTCCCAAAGCGCATATGGGGATGCAATGAAGAAAGATACAAGAAGAAAAGGATGACGCCATGAAGACTGGTTTCTTTCCATTCAAAGTTCTCAGCTCTGAGAATTGAGTGCAGAAAATGAACTCCGAAGGCTCCGTACAAAATGTAGCCCAGATGCAGATTTTGGACCATGGAACTAGCTTGTGAAAGATCCTGATAGACGTTAACCGTTAACTGAATCGGGAGCAAGAAGAAGGGTGCCAGTGTGGTCATGAGAAAGAAGTTCTTCTCAGTGAGGATTTCTCTCTTTGTGCTAAAGAAGCTGTCACTTAGCGCTTTGTTCCAGTAGGCAAAGATTACGGGCAGTTGAAAGAGGGTTGCGAAAATCCATGGTGCAAAGTTCTGCCAGGGGCCAAAGCCTGGAGTTTGGGAATAATGAATAATCTGAAGTTGAGCCCAGTGAGGACTCATGTAGATTAACCCCAGGCAAAGCACTGTGTAAAGATTGGTTTCAAAGCGACTCTTTAAGTGAAGGAAGTGTCGGATTGTTCCCATTTCACCAACTGTTATGCACAGATAAAATATACTCGAGACCACACCAATCCAGCTGGCATCATGGAGGGCGCACATAGAGGCAATCCTGCTCTGATAGAAGGTCATGTCTGAACTGAGAACAAGAACGAGAATCATAAGCAATCGGGCATGAAACAAGTTGATGTTCCGAGCAAACAAGTAAAGGGACATGGCCAGCAAAACCACTTCATAGAGAACCTGTAACCAGAAAAGCAGGAGAACGCTGCCAAGACTCAAATCGGCATGATTGCCCTGAGAGATCAGATACAGACTGCAAAACATCAAAAGGGTTGAGATCAGGTAGAGGGGATTGTTTCTTTGAAGCCATCTGGTCTCGGTCTTCGCAGGTTGATGGTCTGAAGACTTTGGTCCTGTCGAGAGAAGTTGGGGGTGCTTTGAGCCAGCGGGAATGGAATTCACGGTTTCTCCTTTGAATCAATGGTTACTGATTCAAAGATGCGCTCAGTTTGTCATGACAAGGTCATGAAGGAAGTATTAATTACTGGTTGTCGTTGAATTTTGATTACTGCTCGTGAGATCAGTATCAAGGAGGTCAGACCCGTAAAAGTTCGGGTCATCCAGGTTTTTGGTTGCATCCACACGCTTCTGAGAAGCCTCGCTGTAGGCATAAGTACTGGCAAGTTCCCGAAAGGACTTTGCTCCTAAAATTTTAAGAAGGGGGCGCAGTTCATTATTGTAGACATCGAATCTTCTGCGGTAGCGGGAACAGCTCATGCCTTCTTCAACGGTGGTCAGAAGAAACTCACGCATGATGTGAGCTCTCTCTTGCAATTCGTCACCTTTGAAACTCTTGGGGAGGTGGAGTTCATGAAAGCTGTAACCTTCTCCAGTATCGCGAATCTCGAACTGGCTTTCTGTTGGATTCTTTTTGAAATGGACATAAGTTTTCGTAGAAATCATCAAGCTGTCTGATCGGTTCTTGCAGAACTTGAAATGGGCAGTCCTCACAGGAATAAAAATCTTCTGACCCGGCTTCACCTGATCTAGAGTCGGTAAATTGAGTTGCTGATAAAGCTCTCGAACGAGCAGGTCCTGTTTGAAGAAATGATCTTGCGCATAAATACAGCTGACCATCGTACTGAAAGCAAAAATCAAGACATAGATTCGTGGCATGTAATGAATGTATCGCATATTGGACATCTCAGCAAGTTCTCAAACTGGGGTGTTACAAAGGAAGCATATTCGACGATGAGTAATTCAAGATGCTAAAATACAAGAAGGCTTTGATTAAAGGGGGAGCTTGTGAAAGAGAAAGTAGATCAGGTTGGAAGAGTGTTACTGATTGTTGTTTCCTGTTTTACATTAGGCTTCAACCTTGTCTTGATACGTCTTCTGGGCGTTCTGCCCAAAGATGAAGTGGCTGACGAGCGCTTGTATTTCTATCTAATGCTCACTTCTCTGGCGAGTATTTTTTATCTGGTAAAGCTAAGTGGCTACTCGCCTGATGAGTTGCCCTACAAGTGCTATTGTCTGGCGAAAGAGAATCTCTGGTTTGTGGTGGCAAGCTTTATTATACTGAGCATCGCAGGCCTTTGGAGTCATCGGGTATCCGAGCGGCTGGTGTATGTACGCTGGTCCCCTGAACAATGCTACTCTCAAACCAATTTGCGAACCAATTGGGTCACAGGGGAGCGTGAGATTGCCACTCATTGGAACTGCAGGCATCCGGTACAGTACAAAAAGTTTAATCCGGCTAAATTTTTGCAGCAGGATGTGAAGCATTTCGAATACAAGCCACCGGTGAGAAGGTCTTATCTTCCCAAGTCTGTGCCCAGAGCACTCAAGATTCAATTCTAGGAAAGTCTTTCCATCTGCATTCATTTACTCTATCGTAGGGTTAGAACAAACTAACTGACCCGAGGTTTTCCTATGAAATTCCTGCATACGATGGTTCGAGTGCTCGATCTTGAAAAGTCTCTTCATTTTTACTGCGACCTGCTTGGTTTGAAAGAAATTAGACGAAAAGAAGTCCCTCAGGGTGAATTCACATTGATTTTTCTTGCCACTGAAGAAGGAGAGCCGGAGATTGAGCTGACTTACAATTGGGGAGAGAAAGAGCCGTATGCTGGTGGACGGAACTTTGGTCACCTGGCATTCGCTGTGGAGAACATTTACGAAAAGTGTGAACAGTTGCAAAAAGGGGGAGTCACAATCTTAAGACCTCCCCGTGACGGCAGAATGGCCTTTGTGCGAAGCCCGGATCAAATCAGTGTAGAACTTCTTCAAATGGGTGAGGCGCTAGCTCCCCAGGAACCTTGGGCAAGTATGAAAAACACTGGTCAATGGTAGTACTCTGTTATTCCTTCCCTGCAAACAAGCCTATAGCTCCCGTTTTTGAACTGACAAAGTTGCACGCAAATCCAATTCGCTTTCTCGACATGAACTGGAGAGTAAAATGATCAGAACTATACCTTTTCTATTGTTGGTTCTAGTGGTTACAAATATCCATAGTGGCTGGAATCCATTCAAAAAGAAATACAAGAGATCCGGAGAAGAAAACGCCCTGCTGCTGATCAATGAATTGAGAGACTCTTCAGAATCGATTCGTGAATTGATTGATAACAGCGTAGGGTGGGCTGTTTTTCCACGTGTTGCCAAAGTTGCAGCTGGTGTGGGCGGTGCTCGGGGCAACGGGAAAGTATTCTATAATTCTCAATTGATAGGTACAGCCAAGCTGAGACAACTTTCCGTGGGGTTTCAATTGGGGGGACAAGTTTATGGTCAGGTCATCCTGTTTCAGGATGTAGTTACCTTTGAGAGGTTTTTGCTGGGTGAATATCGTTTTGGTGGGGCAGTTTCCGTGGCGGTGATGGATGAAGGCTGGGGAGAGGATGTCGGCTTCAAGGATGGGACCGCTGTCTTGATCAAGGGGCAAAAAGGGCTCATGTATGAAGCTGCGCTAAAAGGGCAGGAGTATCGATACAAACCCTTGAAGTAAAAATGAGCCAGAGGATCATCAAGCCCTACGATCAGATCCCTGAGCCCTTCGCTGATCGAGCACCTCTCGATTTGGCCTTGGTTTGCAAAGCCATTCATGCACAATTTCCTGAATTGGGTAAATGTGAGGTGACTCCTCTCCTGCCAGGAGGTTGGGATAACTACAGTTTTCGGATTGGAGACTCCCTGATTGCAAGAATACCGAGTGCGAAAAGGTATGTATCTCCAGTTTTGGGTGGACCAAAGCCTGGAGCACACAATTTCTTTCGAGGGGCTGAACCTTCAATATACGGCGAGGAAGTTCAGGAGTGTATCAGAGCTTTAGAACTAAAGTTTCCTGATATCGCTTTGCAGGACTTGTGGGACCATCTGACAGGTATTCCCTGTGAGAAATCACCAAGATGGTTGCATGGGGATTTAAACCCTGCAAATTTACTACATCGCAATGGAAGCCTTTGCGCAGTTTTGGATTTTGGAGGGATGGCTGTGGGAGATCCAGCTTGCGATTACTCTCTGGCCTGGACCAGCTTTAGTCGAAGGACGCGTAAAAAGTTCTTTCGGGAACTAAGTTTGGATGAGGGAGATGTCTTGCGAAGTGCAGCCTGGGCATTCTGGAAACTTCTTTTGAACCTGCACAATGATCCTGAGAATAAGAAGTTGATTGGCGTACTGGAGACAATTGAGAAAGAAACCGGGGACTGTTTCTAGATTTTGAATCAAGAGTAGTCGCCATTCATGTGTCATCCATTGACCAGGGGTCGAGTTGGCTATTTAGTAATGAATGATGATGCTGTCTTTGCTAGAGATGGCCAATTCCACGAGCTAGAAAAGCCAAAAACCCGCAAGAAAACTTAATTTCTGCGGGTTTTTGCAAGAGCCTGCGAGACGACTTGAACGCCCGACCGTCTGATTACAAATCAGATGCTCTACCAACTGAGCTACACAGGCTTGAAGGGGAAATAGTATGCCAAAGGCTTCCTCTTGTCAAGACATTGAACGGCAATTTTTTCTGCGGTTTTTCAGGAGTATTTCTCAGGCCTCGTAGTATTTGTTCGCAAGCTTCAAAGCCTTGGCAAATCGCTTCTCCGGGCTGATCTTCATTCTTGCAATCTCCGCGTAGGAATTCACATCCGGGATGAAGGGTTCCTGGGATGGTTTTTCTCTGGCACAGTCAACAATCAGATTGACGAAAAGGTCTTGATACCTTTCATACCAAAGGCTTCCCAATGCTTCCTGGCGCCCATCTGGAATAGGATTATTAAAATCGATTGCCCACGGTTCTCCGTCCTTGTCGATGAAGAACTCAGCACTGTTCATTTCATAGCCCATGGAGCGATTAATGATCTTGGTGGCATCAAGAACTTTCTGAAGTGTTTTTTCATCAAGGAAATCCACTTCTTCAATGTATTCACTTTGATCATAATCACGAAAAATATACTTGCATACTTCTATTCTCTTGCCCACGCACAGGCAACGCAACTGCCAGTCATAGGGACAGTCAACCTTGGACTGCAAAACCATGATCTCTTTGCCGCTGTCATTGTAAGCTTCGAGAAGCTCCATTTTATTGCGGCATTGAACCACGCCTCTGGCTCCACGTCCGTTAGCCGGTTTTAGAAAACAGGGGAAGCCCACGTCGGCAATGATCTTGTCCCAGTCAAAAAATCGATGGTGGGAGAAGTCTTCATCACGAAAGTAAGGAGTCTTGCAAGGTGGTAAAACGTAGGTAGGGGGAACTTTCACACCCAATTTATGAGCAATGTGGTAACCCACGTCCTTACGGTCAATGAAGTAATGGAAAGCAAAGGGATTGTTCACTACTTTTGTGCCACTGTGAGCCATCATCATGAACATGCTGATACCAAGTTTGTAATAGTGGCTGGCACGATCTACCACGAGATCGTATTCATAGGGCAAGTCCATTCCATACTCATGAATTGGTACGTGTTCCACTAAAATCTGGACAGGTTTGCCTTCCTTGTCCGAAATGGGCTCCATTTGAGAAAACTTGTAGTCCAGTTCTTTACTGAAGGTTTCTTGAAAGTACAAAAGTCCTACTCGAAAATAGCGCATAGAAATCCTTGGGTTCGTGGGAAATGCAGACAAATCAACGGTTTAGAGGGGATTTTTCTTCTTCATTCCTTATGTTTGGAAACAAATTGCTGGTTTGGCCTGTAGTATAGTGGAATTGCTTGACGAAGGGAAGCTAGTAGAGCTGTGTAATGATGGGGCAGCCTTAAAACCGCAGACCCCTTGCACATTTTCAGGAATTTATTATACTTTTAGCCCTTGCAAATTGCGCCTTCAGCCACATGCGCCTGCGCAATCAAAGTGATCTGAGAGAAAGAGAGAAGATTGTGAAGTTGCTACTGTTATTGATAATGACTACTGCCGTCTGGTCAAGCTCTGTCGTGGATAGTGGTTTGAAGCATGTTTTGGATGTTTGTTTTTCCAAGCAGAATTACTACTTCCTGACAAATCAGGGTAAGGTTTATGTCTCCGAAGAGGGAAGTTATCGTTCTGTGGATGTTCCCGACGGGATTATTCAGATTCAAGGAAACTCCAACTCTCTATTTCTACTTCGAAAGGACGGTTCGGTCTGGGAGAAGAATGCCAAGGGCTTGAAGTTGGTAGACGGTGGTTTGCCAAGCATTCAAATTCTCGCTCAGGGGCATCGTCTGTATTTACTGAAATCCAGTGGCGGTCTGAGTGTGTATAGCAAGGGAATGTTGAGAAATCTTCTTTATGATCGAAACTTTGAAGTGATTGCTCCCGTTGGGGAAACCCAGATCTTCGCTATCGACAGCTGGGGTCGCTTGTTTCGCTATGATACTTATTCCGAGTTTGTAGAGATGGTGGACCCAAGTCCAAACTCCGTGGAATTAGTCTCAGGTGGAAGTACTGTTTATGTTAAGAAGAAGAATGCAACTGTGAGCAAGTTTGAAGACTGGCAGTTCCATCCAGTAGATTTTCCTGTAGAAGTCAAAACCATGGCAGCAGATGGAGACTATTTGTTTCTGGTAGATTCTCAGGACAAGCTTTATGAATTCAATAATGCAACCCATAAACTCAAGGAAGTGAATGTTGAGCAGGGTTGCAAGAGCATTCGTATTGCAGGGGGACGACTTTTTATCCTGGGCGTGCAGGGTCATATGTATGAACTTGGTTTGACGCAGATGCGCAAGACAATCCAGAATCAGTTCCACAGATTTTGGCTAAAATCAGGCTTTTTCCCATCAAATAAAGGCTATTCAAGAAGCCAGTAATAGACTGTTCCAATTTCATATTCCTCACAGCCGCTTGTTGAAGATTCCAAGGACTCTTCCTGCGGCTTGATATTTGCAACGGTGAATAAACCGGATTTCTCACTCAGCTTGCAGGATAGGAAGAGAATCGATTCTGATTTTTAGAACTGTTTTTATTACCTTCATCCACGGGAGCATACCGCCGACTTTCTCTGTGGAAATTTCCAGTTTTAACAAGGCTGTGAAAAAAGCTGGTGCTTCGCTTGTCGCTCAGTACAGGAAAGTGCTAGCCTTCTAGGCGCCGGTTGGAGTAGTCATTTCCACCACAAGTCAAAACATCTGTTACAAGCTGATTGAGTCTGTCTAAAGCAGGCTCTGTCCTTAATCGAGATTATAGGAAGGAAGTATGTCAAAGATTACGGTAGAGGTAGAAGTTAGTTCAGAATTATTCAGTTGGTTCGAAGAATACTGTGACGATGGTCTACTCAATCTCGACGAAGAGTTGGCTGCTGTCGTTCAGGCTTACATTGAACAACAAATTGAAGAGTCTGATGAAGACCTTGAACCTCGAGTCAGGCTTCTCAAGGAAACAGATGACGATGAAGACCTCGACGATGAAGACGAACTGGAAGAGGGGTTCTATGACGAGGCTGAACAATAAAATCAAACATTAGTGAAACGACCCTGACGAGAATAGACAAGGAGACGAGATGGCGGCAGTGAAAAAAGTAATCGGAGTAATGGATCCCAATGCATTTTCTTTTCGGGAGTCTGTTGAGCGTTTGATCGAGTTTTTGGAGCCCAAGATTAAATTCAATGGCTCCACTCATGAAATCAGTACTCGAAGAATCAAGTGCCGTCCCTATGATGTGCTGGAAGCAAAGACCACTTGCGCTGCAATAATCAATCGCGGGGCTCACTGGAATCCCCATCACAACTCCTTTTTCATGCGAGTTGCTCATCAGACCTACCTGCTCAACGATATGAGTTCGTTTTTTGCAATCAACAAAAATACTTCCTACGGGCATATGAAGGAACTGGGAATGAAAATCCCTGCAACTTTTGCGATTCCACAAGAGGATAATTCCGAGCTGGAGTTCTCTTCAAAAGTTAGTCCGGATCTGATTTTCCCGGAATACGAGATGTTTGATTTGACGGCGATAGGTGAAGCCGTAGGTTATCCAGCGTTCTTGAAGCCTCAGGATGGGGGTGGCTGGATTGGTGTTCAAAAGGTCAATGATGCCCAGGAATTGTTGATTGCATACAAAAAGTCTGGAGCAAAGCCTCAGAACCTGCAAAAGGCCATTGAAGGTTACAAAGAATTCATCCGTTGTGTGGGCATGGGGCCGCAAGTGATTCCCATGCATTACAACGCAGACGCAGAGCATTCCCATGATCGTTACAAAAGATCTGAAGAGCAGCCAATTGATCCAAACTTCCTCGAATCAAATGACGTGAAGGAAGTGACTCAGATTTGTAAAATCATCAATGCCTTTTACTCCTGGGATCACAACTCCTGTGAGAGTCTGCTAACTCATGAAGGGGACATTCACCCCATTGATTTTGCCAATGCTTATCCGGACTCTTCATTGGTGAGTCTTCATTACTACTTCCCGGATCTTGTAAAGAATACTGTGAAGTGGCTGCTTTTCGTGGTCTGTAGTGATCGACGCAAAAAGATCTTTGGTCATGACTGGGATCGCTACTTTGATGTTCTGCGTAAATCTGAAAGCGAGAACTGGTCTTACCACGACAAACTCAATGCCTACGAAGAGATTGCAGATGATCACTTCTCTACTGCTGAGTTCGAGAAGTTCTGCAATGAAGTTCTGGGTGACGAATTTGAAAATAAGTGTCACGAGTTCTTCAGCGGGGATCTATTCAGTGAGATTCTTGGCGAGGAAGTCTCTCGCTACTTCAAGATACCTTCCGAGCGTCCGGCTAAAGTGGAAGAATACCAGGACTTGCACAAGATATGGGTGGATGCCCAGAAGGGGTAATTTACTGCTGATAAGATATGCAAGCTGCAATGAAGTTTATCAATGTAGATCTTGCTGGTCTTGAAGACCATGAGGCCTATCTTAAATTTTGCCAAAGTCTGGAAGACTTGCTGGCAAGATTCCACACGGTCTTCAAGATACATTTGAGCGCAGCCAGTCCATCGAGTCCTTTTTTCGGGCGTTTTTGCCACCGCTTCCATTCTCGAGGTCTGCAATTGTTTTGTGTAACCAATGCAATCTGGGATCAGGAGATTTTAGATTCTTTGTGGGAAGTTCCTCTGGAAGTTTTAGGTTTCTGGGTTGAATCAACCCATACGGAGACCAATGAGGAACTCCGTCCGGGCGAGGGGCTTTCCAAAGCCTTGCAATGTTTTCGGATTTTGAAGGAAAGAGACTGCTCTACCAAGACAGTTTTTTACACGAACTTCCTGGAAGAGAATCTGAGTGAGATTTCAAGAATTTACAATTTTGTACAGCACCAGCCTTGGGTAGATCATCTGCTGCTTCAGTTTCACGGTACGCAGACTCCGGCCCAACTCAGAGAGTTCCGGGACTTGAGTGAGGTGCAAGGGACCAGTCTGAAAGAGCTTCCTTCCTCACTACTCAATTTTTTGTGGAAGATGGTCAGCGAAGAGACCGTATTACTGAACCCAATGGAGCAAATAGGTCTTTGGAGGGACTTCATGAAATCCTCAGGAGAGGAATTGGGCTCCAACCTGAGTCTGAATTGTGCATCAGGAGTGCCCTTTGCCCTTCTATCTTTTAAGAACGGGTTGCAGTACCACTGCCCGAGGTTCAATGAGAGCAGTCACTATTTTCATTCCGATGAGTTTCACCAGCTGTGCTACCCCAAAATTCAAAGCTGCACTGCCTTCTGCCATTTTCGCTGGAACTATTTGGGCCAGAAATCAGAAAAGCACCTCGAACAAAGAATTCGAAGTGCTTTCGTCCTTTAAACAGTTGATTTAGTTTTGGCTGCGAAGCTCGTTGTATCGTGTCAGAGCTGAGCGATAGCGCTGCTGCAAATCACGCTTCAAGTTCGCATCATCACCTTTGAGAGCTTCTTTCAGGTCTTCATATGCCTTGAGATAAGTGTCTCTGGCTTCATCCAGACTCATCTGGTTGATCGGTGTTTGAGGTTGGGTTTCAGCAGTGGTTTGAGCTGGAGGCGTCACTGGTGCTGGCTGAGTGACAACCTCGGTTTGAGCAGGTGGTGCAACAGTGCTTGTGGCTGCAATTGTGCTTGGAGGATTGAGAACTCCACCGCTTGTCACACCAGGGGTTCCACTTGGATTGAGGAAGCTTGGCTGCTGCTTCGCTGGAGCAGGCATATTTCCGACATGTGCTTTCAATTCATCCAGTGTCAAAGTGTTGTCGATTTGATTTTGAACATCATCAGGAACATTCTGATCGGCGTTTTGCTGTGATCCTCCCATGTTTGCATCAGGAACTGGAGTTGTAATGTTTACCTGGGCAAAAATGGGGTCAAATTGTTTTGTGCTCACAAGCAGGGCTTCGTAGTTTGCCTTGGAGTCCTTGTAGCGGTTGTAGGATTTAATTTTGGAGAAAATATTCCACCAGCTGACCTGCTTGTAGACAGCATAGCTCATTTCCATATCCTGGCGTGATGCCTCACTGGCGTTGGTCACTTCAGCAAGCAAATCCTGATAAGACCTTCTTGCCAGCATGATTGATTCGTAGTCTCTATTTTTTCGAATCACACCTTCCAGAATTCGACGTGATACATCGTATGCACCGTAAGCTCTTTCAATCTTTGCAAGGCCGAGATAAGCTCGGTCAGTTGCGACACCTTCTGCAAAACCCTGAGTTACTTCAGTAAATTGCTTTCTAGCATCTCCGAGATTTCCGTCCACATAACTCTGAACAGCACCTTTAAGGGCCTGTAGTTCCATGGGGTTCACCTGAGCATTGGCGTTGTCCACCAATGACTGGATACTGAACGGGTTGGTGATACCGGGCGCATCAGAGCTTGTCATCGGGTCTCGAAACCCTGGCTCTGGCATTCCCATCATGGGATTGTTCAAACCCAGTTGAGGATCAACCACCATTCCCTGGGGCTGCATGTTGCCCATACCCATTTGTGGGGCAAGTCCGGATTGGCTGATTGCATTCGAGCCATAGTTCATCATTCCCTGTTGCATTCCTTGTTGCTGCCCCTGAATCGGTGTGGCTAGCAAAGGGTTGGGTTGCAGATTTCCCTGCTGTTGCATTCCCTGATTGGGATACGCTCCATAAGGCATTGTTTGCGCACTGGATTGACTGCTGCATAGCAAAATTCCTGCGACTGACAATTTGAGTATATTTGCTGTTTTCATGATGACCTCGACTGTTCCTGCACTTGCACTACTGGCAGGGTTCATCATATATACGTAAATACCATGGGAAATGTTTCAAACTTAAATACAGCAATTGAGATTGGTAGTCTTTCAATTTTCCCCCCTGTCATCGCTGCGCCTATGGCAGGTTATACAAGGGTGGCAACAAGGGTTCTTTACAGACGATTTGGTGCGGGCATGATTCTTACGGAAATGGTCAGCTCAAAAGCATTGGCGAAAGGCAATGAGAGAACTGTAGGAATGCTGCATACGGAGCCTGAGGAAGATCCAGTGGGAATTCAGGTTTTTGGTGGTGAGATTGAGGATATGCGAAGAGCAGTTGAAGTCATTGAGCAGAAGTCGAGAGCGTGTAGTATCGATTTGAATATGGGCTGTCCGGTAAAAAAGATTTCGGGAAAGGGTTATGGCAGCGCCTTGATGCGAGATCCACAGCATTGCCATGATTTAGTACGCGCCATGGTGGAATCTACAAGTCTTCCGGTTACAGTGAAGATGAGAACCGGAGCTTCTTCACAGGAGGAAAATTATCTGGAAGTTGCTTTGGCTGTAGAGGAAGGGGGGGCAAGTGCAGTGACTTTGCACCCACGAAGCAAGGAACAGAAGTTTCAGGGGCAAAGCAATTGGGAAGCCATCGCGAATTTGAAAAAATCATTAAAGATTCCCGTGATTGGTAATGGAGATATACAAAGTCTTCGTGATGCCATTTCCATGGCTGAAATCACAAATTGTGACGGGATCATGCTGGGTAGAGGGGTGGTGGGAAATCCCTGGTTGTTTCGTGAACTGAGTCAGTTTTGCGAGACTGGCGAAGAGCTCGAAGGGCGACGGGAGCGATCCGAGTTGCTCAGTCTGGTTCTGGAGCACTTCCAACTGGAGATCCAGTACTCAAAAAGGCCTCAAAATGAGTACCTTCGGGTGCGCAAATCCCTGCCAGAATACTTTTGCAATCAAGAAGACTATGAAGAGATCCGAGAGCAAATTTGCCTTTGCAGTTCCAACGAAGAGCTGCTGGGTTTGCTACAGGCATTGGAGTAATTTCCAGTAATTTATCCAAAGCCTCTTCAAATTGTCCGGTCCAGTTCATGACAAAAAAACTCCTGATTTTATATAATTGTGGTAGGAGGGTTATTATGAAACGAAGACTATCCATGGTTCGCAAGGGCTGTGTGGCCTATCCAGATTTTCTCCAGATTTTTCAAAACATGCTCCAAATCGGATTTCTGGCCCCACTGTTCTACAGCCCTGTTCTGGCGTTCAGCTACTTTTTATCATTAGTGACCAAGCAGACCTATTCCAAAGAAATCTGGTGGAAAGTACTTAGTGTCTTTCACACCACCGTTATCGCCATCAGTTTGGTCTATGTGGGTGGATTTTTAAATCTATTGATACGCTTTGTAGAACCAAATCACTTCTTGATTCAGGTTTTTGGAAATGGAACAAATCTCTTGCTGGTAGGTCTGGGTTTACTGCTGACTGCGAGTTTCAGCTACTTACCTGGATTCATTTCAGAGTTGTCAAACCGTTATCCCGAAGCGATGAGTTTAAGACGGCTGGTACCGACTATGGCTGCCTTGTGGCTGGCTCTGGTTTCCATCAGCAGTTATCTGATCTGGGCTAGAATTATCTAACTTTCTTCCTCAGGGGCTTTTTCACAAAGAATAGAGATAGTCTTACTGGCAATCTTGACTGAGGCGGGAGTGTCTCCTACATAGTCTCCATCGAGCTGCACAGGGATTCCTTCTCTTAAAATCTGGTATTCATCCTCTTGAAGGAAGTTCACTTCTTTCATCCGGGAGTGCCTTCCCTGACCAAGCTTGATGAAGAATTCAAGGTAGTCTTTGGAAGTTTTAAATCCCAGGGAGCAGGCTGGCAATACTGGAGCAAAGGGGTTTGCATCCTCACAAAGTACATAGTTTCCAGCATAATGTTTGCAGTTGGCGATCACAATTGTAGAGGCCAGGTGAGATTCTGATAAGGTAGTAATATCAAAGCGGGGGCTTTCTTCCAGTAGTTTTTTGACTGTGCTTGCTGCATAAGCACCTTTCCCGAGCCATTTTTTCCACTGTAGATCCACAGACTGACAGACACTGGCATCAAGTCCGATACCACAGGCTAAATGAAAATAGAGCTCCCTGTCTTCCTTTTCGAACCGAACCTTGCCAAGGTGCAACTCACGGGAATGACCGTCCAGAATTATCTCGCAGCAATGGAGTATGTCTTCGGGAAGTTCCAGGTCCAGGGCTAGAACATTTGTTGTCCCGCAAGGTAGCAGTCCAACAGGAATACCACTTCCAGCCAGAATCTGAACTGCCTGGTGAAAGGTTCCATCCCCACCCATGACCACAACTGTGTCTTCACCAGTGGCTTTGAGATTATCTTTCGCCTTGTGAAGCTGTTCCTCAAACTCCGGGAGTGAAGAAGGAGTGTGTACTCTGACTTGACAGCCATGGACCTCGAAATACTGAACGGCCTCGTCCAGTTTTTTTTGGTCGAATCGATGAGAAGAAGGGTTGGCGAATATGGAAATCATGGGCAAAGTTTACCACAGTGCGAGAACCCATACAGTCAGTCCCGTTTCTCCCGGAATAAGTTTTCTCGAAATGGAGGAAGAACCGCTGAATCTTCCCATGGTATACTCCGGACACACGAGAAGTTCCTATGAAGATTTGTACAGTCAAAGATTTGGTGTTGAGTTATCACGCAACGCCCTCTGCAGGTACATTGTTCTCTCAAGCAGACAGCTTGCAGTCGGAAAATCACTGGAGCTTGAGCCCTCTTTCCTTTTCCATTGAACCAGGCCAGGGTCTGGCTATTATTGGGGATAACGGGGCTGGCAAAAGTTCAATATTGAGGGCAGTAGCAGGTCTTATTCCGATCGACAGCGGGATTGTGAACATCCCTGAAAGAACGCTTGCTGTTCTCGATTTGAATCTTCTTTTTCACCCAGATTTCTCCGGTTATGAAAATCTCTACATGATGAATGCCTGCCATGGTCGCAGTGATGCTCAATTGAATGAAGTCATGGATCAGGTCATTCAGTTTGCCGGGCTCGAGGAAGCAGTCCATCGTCCGGTTCGTGAATATTCTTCCGGTATGCGGATGCGTCTTGGTGTTGCTTATGTGATGTTTCAGGACTTTGAGCTCTTGATCATTGATGAAGTTCTGGCTGTTGGGGATTTGGCTTTCCAGAGGCAGACGATATCGAGAATGAGGGATTTACTCGCTGAAGGGAAGTCACTGCTACTTTCATCACACAATATGCTGGAAGTCAGCTCTCTGTGCTCAGAGGTTGTATTTCTTGACTACGGTGAGGTCCTGACTCAAGGTAATCCGGAGGATGTTCTCGCAGAGTATTTTCAGGCTGCGGAGAAAAAGGGAAAGTTTGCAGAGTTGATCGACGGAAGAAAGGGACTGGGAGAGAGTAATTCTCAAGATGTCCAAATCAGCAATGTAAGGGTTCTCGACGCAGATGGAGTCGAGATTGAAATCCTTCAGTCCGGGCAAGCCTTTCAGATTGAAGTGCAGTTTCATATCGAAGGCGCTCCAATCATCAATCCCCTGATGCGAGTGGAGTTCTTTCGAAATGATGGTCTGATGGTTGCGGGTATGAATAACTTTCGTCAGGGTGTCCATTGGGACCTTCACCCGGGAGAGGCAGCCATTCGAATCCGCTACCCCAGCTTGAATCTTCTGGCGGGACGTTATTATCTTAGTTTGTCACTCTGGCCTGATGAGTATGCTTCTATGGTCACCCATGAGGCTTACGTTCACCATGATCGTTGCTACTCACTGATAGTTCAGTCGCAAAGACAGGATGGTGCGGGAGTTGCCAGTCAAACCTGTTTCTTTGAGATCCTTGGTCCTGAAGAATAGTCGCCTAGATTCTGCAAAAATAGCGCGTTGCGCTGAGCAGGTGTTGCAAAAATCGTACTGGATTGCTGCGTGACTCAGCCTGAAAGTGATGATAAAAAGATTCCATCGGATGAACTCGTAGTCGCAGACCTCTCCTCCAGGCTCTTTCACAAAAATCAACATCTTCAAAATAGAGATCAAATCGCTCATCAAACCCCAAAGCCTGAAAGTTCTGTCTTTTGCCCAAAAGATAACTTCCCTGGACCCAGAAACTTCCGTCCAGTTGAGATTGAATGAGTTGTTCCTGTCTGTGTTGACGATCCTCTTGCCCGAATATCCTGGCCTGTAAAATCTCGCTGAACTTTGGAAAAGGACGAACATTTACCAATGGTGCCTCATCAAAAGCTTTAGAGCGACAGCTGAGAAATTGTGCATTGCTGCTTTTGAGGTACTCCATCATATTTCTTAAATGCAGACTATGGGTGAGCATTGTATCCGGATTAAGAAGAAGGCAATACTCACTTTCCACCTTCTTGAGTGAATCATTCCAGTTTCGTGCAAGACCCAGAGCTTGCGCTCTTCTTTGTAGCTGAAGCAATTTCTTGTAGGGTCCCAGAGAACGGTAGACTTCATAGTGCTCGGGAACATTGAAAACAAGATGAATTTGAAGCTCTATTTCCTCCTGCATCTCAAGGCTTTTTAACAAGGCCGGGAGGTAGCGTCCATGTCCATGAGAGACAATAATTACGGTCAATGAATCCATGGGTGTAGGATAGCATGTCCCCAGTGCTATAATTCAGCCGTGACAAAGTTGTTTCTATTTGGCATTGATGGCGCAGACTACCATCTGACCCGTAAATTGATAGCTCGGGGTTTGCTGCCGAACTTGAAAAGAATCAGTGAGGCGGGCTACTTTTCTCAGCTCACTTCCACGATTCCTCCACTGACTCCTCAGGCCTGGAGCTCCTTTGCCTGCGGGGTGAACCCGGGAAAGCACGGAATCTTCGATTTCGGAGAAATGCCCGTCGGTTCGTATCAGCAGCGTCTGAATACCAGTGAAGATCGAAAGACCAAGGGGTTCTGGGACTATCTGGCTCAAAATGGAATCAGCAGCGCTTCGATCAATATGCCACTTAGCTACCCTGCAGAAAGCGTTGAGAATGGCTACGTGGTTTCAGGGATGCATACTCCGTCTCAGGAAGATCTTAGTGCAAATTCAGAAGTTCAGGAATTCATTCTCAAGAATCACCCTGATTATCGTATCGATGTAATGTCTTTCTGGTACAAGGATATGGACCTCTTTGTCAGGGAAGTTTACGCCATGGTTGAACAAAGAACCAGACTGGCTCTGGCGCTTGTTGAAAAGTTTCCGGTGGATGTTTTCTTTATCACCTGGACAGGACTCGATCGGGTGCTTCACGCGTTTTACTCCCAGCAGGATTTTGTTCAGGGGGGACGAGGCTGGAAGTATGAGAGAGTAGTTAAGGATATTTTTCAAAAGATTGATGATGGCCTGGGTCAACTCATGGAGAAGGCTGATTGGAAGCCTTCGGCGATTGTATTGAGTGATCACGGTTTTGGAGATTTGAAGAAGGATGTCTATTTAAACAACTATTTTCAGGAGCTGGGTTACTTCGATTTTCGACCGGAGGAGCTGACTCGCCAGATGTTTGAGCATCCTAATTGGGAAGGCGGGGCGTTTCGAAACAGGCTTTATTCGACCCTGATGCAACTTCGAAGTTTTCGAAGAAAAGCGCCCTGGCAGCAAAAAAGTTTTGGAATAGTAGATTGGAGCAAAACTCGCTGCTTCAGTGCGGGTTTGTTTGGAAATATTTATATCAACAGAAAAGATCGATTTCCAGACGGATTTATTGAGTATGGGAGTCGTGATTACATCGAGACTCTGGGATCTCTGATTGATGATTTGGGAAAATTGAAGCTGGATGGAAAGCCGGTGGTCTCTGATTTCTATCTATCCAGTGAGATTTACCATGGACCTCATGTAAACAAGGCCCCCGATTTGATCCTGAATATGCAGGACTATGCTCTGATCACAAGAGGTGGCAGTGAGTTTCATTCCAATAAAATTTTTGAGACTCCAGAAGTGAATCATTCTGGAAATCACAGAATGGAAGGAATTCTGATGCTTTCTGGTTCTCACTTTCGGCAGTGTCCGGAGTATGTCCATCCGCCAATTCTGGAAGATATTCTACCCACCATGTTGCATGCTCTACAACTTGAGATTCCCTGGGGACTCGATGGACGAGTGCTCAGGAAGGCTGTCATCAACCAGTCTGAACCGAATTTTGCAGAAATAGAGATTTATCGCGGTGAGTCTCAGGATAGTCCAACTCAGCTTGGTGATGAAGAGTTGGAGAAGAGAATGCGGGCTTTGGGTTACATGTAGAGGAAACTATGAAATTTCAAAGAGTAGTGATAACAGGTGGCGCAGGTTTTGTGGGTTCCAGTCTGGCGATAGCCTTGAAGGAAAAATGGCCGGGTTTGGATATTGTCGCCTTTGATAATCTAATTCGCAATGGATCTCAGTTGCAGGTTCCACGACTGCTGGAGGCTGGTGTGGAATTTGTGAAAGGGGATGTGCGCAATCGAGAAGACCTGGAGTCTGTAGATGGGGACTTGCTCATCGAATGCTCCGCAGAACCATCGGTTCAGGCAGGCTTGGGGGGCTCACCCCGCTATCTTCTGGACACAAATCTTGGGGGAACCATTGAATGTTTGGAGTGGGCGAGAGAAAGAAACGCCGCTTTGATTTTTTTGAGCACCTCCCGAGTCTATCCCATCCAAAGTCTGGAAAGTATCCCCTGGGAAGAGGCGGAGAGTCGATTCGTATGGCAAGCTCCGGGCGAAAGTGAGCGAAGAACTGATCAGGGGATCGAGCAAGACTATCCCTTGTCAGGAGTTCGATCCCTTTACGGAACCACGAAGCTCTCCAGCGAAATGCTGGTTCAGGAATATGCGACCAGCTATGGACTGCCTTCTATTATCAATAGATTTGGTGTCATTGCAGGCCCCTGGCAGATGGGGAAAGTCGATCAGGGATTCTTTGCTTTGTGGGTTGCGCGACATGTGTTTCAAGGGAAGTTGGCCTACCATGGTTATGGAGGCAAGGGGAAGCAGGTTCGTGACTTTCTTCATATTCAAGATGTTGTGGATCTCATTATATTACAGATTGAGTACTATCTCGAGGATTCCAGGGGAGAAATCTATCAGGCCGGTGGGGGCTTGAAAAACAGTACCAGTCTTCTAGAATTGACGCGACTATGTGAAGAGATCACATCCAATACTCTTGAGATTGGATCTGTTCCTGAAACTCACCCCAATGACTTGAGAATCGTACTTCTGGACTCACAGAAAACCAAAGCAAAGTTCTCTTGGGAACCGAAGAAATCCCTAAGGGAGCTAGTCGTGGATTTGAGTGACTGGATTCAGATCAATGAAGAAGTACTGAAGCCAATTCTGGGCTAGAAACGGTCTTTCCAGCTTTCATAAATTTCTTCAAAAATCTGATCGAGACCGATTTGCACATCCCATTCGTGGTAGTCTTTCTTCAGTTTGCGCAGGTCACTGTAGTAACAGATATGGTCCCCGGTACGATTCTTCTCTGAATAGCTGGTTTGCATCTTCTTTCCCGTCAGGGATTCGATTTTTTGGATGGCTTCCAGAAGACTGCAGGAGTTCTTTGCTCCTCCGCCCAGATTATAGACTTCACCGCACTTCGGATTCTTCATGACATGGTAGACGCAGCGAGCCACATCGAGGCTATGGATATTGTCCCGAACCTGCTTGCCTTTGTAGCCAAATATCGTATATGGCTTCTGGGTCACGCAGCACTTGATCAAGTAGGAAAGGAAACCATGGAGTTCTGCTCCGCGATGATTTGGTCCTGTGAGGCAGCCTCCCCGCAGAGAGACTGTGGGCATCCCGAAATTCTTACCGTATTCCTGAACCATCAAATCAGCAGAACCCTTGCTGACTCCAAACAGTGAATGAACGCAGTGGTCGATAGAAAGCTCTTCATCGATTCCATGTCTTTGCTCGGGTTTTTCAAATTCCCAGCGCGTTTCCAGCTCCATTAACGGAAGGTGGTTTGGCGCGTCTCCGTAAACTTTATTTGTCGAGAAAAACACAAAAGGTGACTCGGGACAGAATCGGCGGTTGGCTTCCAACAGGTTGAGCGTGCCCATGGCATTGACCTCGAAATCAACAAAAGGAATTCTGGCGGCAAGATCATGGGACGGTTGGCTGGCACAGTGAATGATTCCATCAAAGCGCTCATTCTCGAAAAGTTGCAATACAGAATCCCGATCGCGAATATCCAGGCCGACATGACGAAAGTTGGGTAATTCCTGGAGCTTACTCAGGACAGCGGAAGTGTCTCCATCTTCACCAAAGAACTCTTTTCGCTGATTGTTGTCGACTCCTACAACTTCCTGGCTGTAATTGCAGAAGTAACCAACCATCTCTGAACCAATGAGGCCACTGGATCCTGTGACCAGAATCTTTTTCCATTCCATAGCTACACCTTTTTAATTGGAAATCTGTTTGGATGGAAACAGCTTAAGCTAACTGGCCAGCAATCTCAAGAATGAAGCGGCTTCAGGGTCGTTGCTTGCTTGTTGACGGAAACTTTCAAACAACTGTAGATGCAAGTTATGATCAATTTCTCGAGCTTTTTCCAGACAGGCGAGTTGTTCTGGAAGTCGGGTGCTTTTTTTAAACAGCAATTGGAGTGCATTTTGGTGATGGTCTGGCTCTAGACCAGATAAATTCCGGATATTCTTCACGGCATCCCGTAAGGGGAGACTTCGTACAGCAGTAATGAACTGGGTCACGGGATCCAGTTTTGTGACGGTCTTTGCCGGACTGTTCTTTGCATTCTTGAGTTTTCCTGCCTGTCCTTTTCTGCGAAATTCCAGAATCATTAGTTTCTGAACAAGTAGTTCCAAAAGAACTTCACAGTAGGGAGTCAAAGCGGGACTTTCTTCAAGAACCTGATAGCTCTCTTTCAAATCCAGCTCATTATCAGAAAACAAACGGGGATTATTGAGGATTGCATCAAGCCACTTGCATTGAACAAGTAGTCGGTTTTCAACTGTTTCTACACTGTGCATACAAGAGAAATATCGACAAAAAAGCCCGTTTTGGTATAAAAGTTGGCAGAAAAATTCTCCAATCACTGAAAAATAGACGATTTTTGGAAAGAGCTGAAATCAATGCACCGATAACCTGACTATGGTGACAGGTTACTCGGATTGGAATCTCGCAAAAGATTCCCATGGCAAGGAAGGTAAGAACTCCCGCACACACTCTGAAGGAAATGTGCGCGAAGGGGTTCTGGAGTACCTGATGAGTCAGGAAGACGAGCAACTGCAAAAGCGACTGGATACGATCATACAATCAGAAAGTGACTTTCAGACAGTGGGATACTACAGCAAACTACTGAGGAAAAAAGCAAATCTAGAATCCCTGCGAAGGAAGCGAGAGCGATTGATTCAGGATTCAGCCAAAACGGAACCAATGGCACATTCAACTAATACGGAGCCGATGCCTCAGTCTTGGAAATCCAATTCCCATCGATCAGTTGAAGAGTCGAGTGAATCTCAAGGTCGGCAAGCTGGCGAGCGCAATGAGCCAGTTCAGCCCGGTCCGACCCTTAAGTCAGAGCCTCAAGGTGCATCCCCAAAAAGTAGAGTACCCGACACAGCTCATACTTTAGTGAAAACCGCAACTTTGGAAGCTCAATCGAATCCTTTAGATTCCACTGAGATACAGCAGGAGTCCATCGAGGCAGTGCTCTCTCAAATGGAAGAAGGGAATCCATTCCAGGTTTCCCCGTCTTCTTCAGAACAGGAAAGTTCCCTTGATCTGGATACACTTCTCTCTCCGATGGAAGAAAAGAAGGAGAGTCGGCAGTGGAGGAAGCGCCACAGGCAATATTTCACTCGTCTTGCTGTAATGAGCTGCGCGTTTGTACTGATCCTTGTCCTTGGTTTTCTAATGAATTTACCGGTTTCCGGAGGCAATTCCAGCGGGCAAACCCTTATTGTGAGCAATATGGTGATGTCACTGGCAGGTGAAGAAGTGCAGGTTCTTGATTTACTTGTAGAGGAAATTCCCGCAACTCCTCTAGAGTTTCTCAAACCATCCAATGTGGAGATTAAGTCTCAAACGGTTCGAATGCGCTACTTCTTAAGAGATCAAACCAAAGAACCGTCCCTTGAACTCCTGGCCTCACGCTCAAACCTTGAGGATCGATGGTGGGCTCATTTCCAAAAAAGTACTTCTCTGGAAGGTTGGAAAATTGCCTGGAATCAGTCGATTAAGCCTTAAATGGTGGGATATTCTAATTTTGTGTATAGATAGGACTTCTTTCTTTCAAAGCTTGTTTTCTCCGTGACTTTTTTGGGTTACAGTACGATCGGGAGCAAACTGGATGAAGCACAAGATTTTCTATCTCGACGATGAGAGGTTTCAGACTCGCATTTTTGAAAAAAAATTGAGTACTGTTTACGAGGTTCGGGTGTTCAATGAATATCAGGAATTTGCGGATGCCATCCAGGAATCCACTCCCAATCTCTTCGTACTTGACTTGTACATGCCCTCGGTTACCGGGGTTGAGATTGTTCGCTATCTCAGAAGTACTCCCCGGTTTCAGTTCATCCCTATTATCGTTTTAACCGCCAGTGAAAAAGAAGACAACCTGCGAGCCTGCCTGAGTGCAGGAGCTGATGACTTTGTGGTCAAGCCGCCAGACTTTGATGAGCTGACTGCTCGTATTGATTCCCTGATAGAAAGGTATGAGTCAAATCTGGATTACGCGAGGCAGCGCAAGATTGAATCCATGAAGCTTCTAATCAATGGATTCAATCATGAGTTTAATAATCACCTCATGATTCTTCAGGGAGGGATTGAGCTTATTGGTGCGTCTGCCAAGGATGATCCAACCAAGCGAAGTCTCAGTGCCATGCTTCGCACCGTTGAGAGAGCCACCTCTCTACTCAAGGATGTGACCAAGCTTTATTCCGGAGACAGGATGGTACGTTCCACGCAAACTGTGGATGAGTTGATTCGAATTTTTCGTGATCAGATTACAGCGGATCTGGAATTTGAAGAGGTTGATTTTCAAATTCAGGCTCAAAGTCCACTGGATGTCTATCTCAGAATGAGTGAAGGAAATTTCTATCTCGTTCTCAAGCAAATTGTAACCAATGCTCTGGACTCCTTTTATAATCTGGAGGATGGGCGAAGTCCTTTGATTCAGGTTGGTTTTGAAAAGATCAAGAAGTTGATGAAGGTTACTGTTAAGGACAATGGTCGTGGAATTGCTCAACAGAATCTCTCCCACGTGTTTGATCCCTTTTACACAATGAAGGGCAGCCTTGGTGGAGAGTTGATTCGCAACAAGCGTCATGGAACCGGTCTTGGGTTGAGCCTTGCAGAGGCGCTGGTGGAAAAGAGTGGTGGCAAGATTCATCTTTCCTCTATTGAGGGAACTGGAACTGAGGTAACAATTTTTATTCCTTGTGAAGGTGCCTCTCAGCTGGATGCCAGGGACTTTGACCCCTACTTTCGAATGCAGCGACCTAATGCGGATCGATTCAATATTTTGCTCAACTATCCAGCTGGGAAGCAAAGAGATGAGCTGGAGCGCTACCTGATGCTTCAGAACTGTAAAGTGGAAGCGCAGGACAGTATCTTACAAATGCTGGATCAAGAGGACTTTTCTTACAGCTTAAGTATATTGAGTACACATGAGGGAGTTGAGGAGCTTGAGAAGGCTGTTCAGTACATTAGAGAGAAGAAGGGAAAGTACTTCCCGATATTCATATTGTGCAAGGATTCCGAGCTGGGTGACTATCATCAGTTTGCTGTGAACTACAACCTCAAATGTGTGTCTTTGCCAGTGGATCTTCAGGTTCTTGCAGAAACCATGCAGGATATTCAGATCTACTTTGGTGGAAACTCTTACTGAGTTTCTTCGGTTCCGGCTCCCGGCTACGAATTTCCTCTGGAGAAGGAAGGACATGACTTGGGAAGGTACCTTTCTCCGAATTGATTTTTTAGTTCAGTCGCGTTGTTCCGACGAGGTATTTGATTAGTTGCAGATATCAATACTTCCCAAAGAAAAACACTGACTAGGTACAGCTGGAACCCCCACACGGATAGTTTTTTCATCTGAGCTTGAGGTGCCATCGGTTGCCAGAACTCCAAACTTTAAAAGTGTGTCCTCACTGACATCAGGGGCTGTAAATCGCACTCTGGTGGGAGTGCTGGTGTCTAATTCTACAACGGGGTCTCCGGCTTCGAGTATCTGACGCCAAACGATGGAGACCGGGTCATTGTCGGGATCAGAGGCACTGGCAAGCAATGATCCTGGTGCTCTCGCATTGACCACAATCTCCTGAGGATCAACAAAGATGGAGGGCTTACCGTTGGCGCTGACAAACACTTCCTTGTTGAGAGTGACCGTTGTTGTTCCATCCGAGACACTGAGTGAAAACTCCAGTCTCTGGAGTTCGCTGGATTTGACCGGAGCGGTAATGCTGGGAGTCAAAACTTGAAGATCGCTGATCTGAGCGCTGGGACCCGAGACTTGATTCCATAAGAAACTCAGAGGGTCCTGGTTGTCGTCCGACGCAATAGCGGCTGGGCTAAAGGTTTGTGAACCAGTCACTTGCAATGGCAAAGTGAGTTGAACCTGGGGTGGAAAGTTCCTCTGAACAGAGATGGTGAGCTCATCGAATGCGCTTGCTTTTCCATCACTGACTTGAACCTGAAGGGAGTAAGTTTCATCCTGACTGGTTCTTCCGGGGGCTTCGATCATCAGGGTTGACTGGTTAGTCTGGGCCATTGTGAGTGGAGTTCCGGAGAGTTGCTTCCAGCTGTAAAGAAGTGAGTCCTCGTCCGCATCGCTGGCAACGGCTGCTATGTTAATTGAAGCGAGCCCGGAGCTTTGAAAATCGCTGCCCACGCTTACAGAGGGTGTAGCGTTGTCCAGAAAGCTCCACAAAGCGGGCTCTGAGCTGGCAGGAAGTTTCAGCCTGGATTGGGCAGTTCCGGTTAAGACTCGAGTTTCACCCAGAAAGTTGTTGGAGCTGGCGAAGTAGATGGCGCGCTGATTGCTTTGATGATGAGTTCTGACCCGCAGGTCTTGAACCGAGCTTGTGATTGGAGTGAAGAGAATTGAGCGGTTAGAGAAATAAGCGAGCTCGCTGGAAACAGGTAATTGAACAGGAGTTGAGACTGCTCTTTGAAGTAGTGGGTAAGCGCAGGGAGGGAGTTTGGCAGTAAGCCAGAGATGTGTTGTGTCCTTTTTTAGAGTTAAATTGGAGTTACCGGAAGAATAGACCTGGCTGTAAGAAGGAGGTGGTGATAGCTGAAGACATTTCTGCTCTTGTGCACAAGCCCAGGGGCTGCAAGTGGTTAAGGAGTAGGGACCCACGCTTTGAAGTTCCTGTTCCTGAACAAAATCCACAGAAGCGGTGATGGAATCCTGAGTACTTCGATGGTCGAGAAACAAATGATCCGGGCTGGCTGTGGAAAAAAGGTTTTGAACACTGCTCTCAAAGCCGTGGACAGAAGCTACCAGTAAATCTGAAACTGTTGCAGTAGTATTCAGGTATCCGGATTGACTTCCCCAGAAGTTCTTAAGATTGTAGGCCTGCTCGTAGACATCTTCCTGAACAGGGAATTGAAGTTTGGTGTTAAGCTTGAATCGAATAGTTGGTTTGTCAGTAGTGATCGGGATACTAGCTGCAATCTTGTGGAGTCGGTTCAGATCAAGGTTCAAAAGATTGGAGAGATAGTTCTGTGAATCCAGACCCTGCAGATTTTCCATGGATAGATAGACCTGGCGAGAGCTGGTATAAATAAGGGGTATAGCCCCCAGAGCGTCTTGCATAGAGCTGGAGTTGAGGAGGAAGAGAGAGGCCCAGCTCAACTCTCGTCGTGGTTGGAGACTCACATCGTAGTTAAAAGGATTGGGTGTGCTTCTTCCTGCGATCGTCTCAAAAGTAGCCTCCTTGCCTGTTTCATCTTCAATAAGACAAAGAATCTGGGTATCGGTGCATAGCTGGGTTGCCAGATTGGTCTGGACAAGAATCCTCTTCGGTTGAAACAGATTGATCATTTTTTGTGCGTAGTTTACCCAGTTACTGGTGCTCGGAAAACTGGAGACAGTGGAGTTGAATTTGGCTTGCTCTCTTTTTGCAGCAGTGGAGATGCTTCGAAAGTCCAATGCAATTTCATAATTGTGAGTTCGTAGTAGCTGGGCAGTTGCGGAACAAAAGGAACTGGCACTCGATGACTTGGACCAGCCCAGATCTGAGTCAGGGCACGCCAGATGAGCGGTCCAGGGATCTAGAAAGTTGACTAGCAGGGAGCGTGCCCCCATTTTGTAAATTGAATCAAGATTGGAGTTGATTCTTACACTTGCCTGCTGCGCATCAGGCTCTAATTGTCTGGTTATTAGTTGAGATTGTTCCTCATTGCTAAGCCACAAAGAAGCCAGATTGAGCTGGATACCCAGATCGGGATCAAACTTGCTTTTATTCCAGGAAATGGCAAAAGGGGCCTTGGTTTTTATGAAAAATGCAGATCCTCGCTCTAAAATTCGGGGGCAGGGAGTCTGCATCAAATCGGTGAAAATTTGCCTCTGAACGAATAGCTTTTCTATTGAGCGTAAATCTTGTTGGCATAGATCCAGATTGCTCATTGAGTTGCCTGCTAAAATCCATTTCTGGCTTCCCGGGTTTTCAACTGTCACTGAGCTTGGGGTGGCCTCAGTTCCTGTGACCAATACAGTTGTTGCTTCCGATGCATAAATGATCAAACCTGAATTGAGGGGACAAGTGCTTGCCTTTGTGTAGCCCTGCCCAAGGAGATTGTTTGAGATTTGCTCAAAAGGAGTATAGAACTTGTAGTTCTGGGAATTGCTGTCATATAGCCAGAGCAAAGGCGCACCGGAGTGCAATTGAATATTTTGCAAGTTTGTTACCGGGATGGAGGGGGAGCTGAAATTCCAACCCTTGTTCAGGTAAATTCGGGATTCAAAGGCAAGCGAGATATGGCCGGACAAGAACAGGAGTAGCAGTGCGACAGCACTTCTGAGAGCAAAAATGTTCCGAAATACTCTAATGCTGATTTGCAAGCTGGGGGCTCCTTGTACCATGGGAGCTCTCCAGGATCAGCGCTGCACTGGCAAGAGTTGAGCCACTCCGTAGTTTTCACTGGTCATAACCGGGGAATTCGCAGCCGATGCCTGAAGCGGTTGAAATCCTGAGATTCGCACAAGCTGAAACTCCACTTGATTGAGATCTTCAACAACTCCATCCACATCTTCTCCACCATATCGGATCTGGATAATATCGCCTTCTGTCCCGCTTACCTGAAATGGAGTCCCATTTTGAGCAGTGTGTTGCTGACCAGCTGTGGAGGGTATTCCTTCTATCAAATTAAAAGGACCTCCATTAACACTGACATGCAGCGATCCTGGTTGGTTGAGGTATAAGTAGATGCTCTGACCGGGAAGGATGCTGCCACCCTCAGGATAAACCGAGGAGATTATTGCTGTTTGATCTTTGGCTTCCAGAGTAAGGGCTACTCTTGGGACAACGTTGTCCTGGGGGGCCACTTCAAGATTCAGGTTTCCTCGTCCCTGAGCAATCAGGCTGCCGTTTAATGCTCTTGCCCGTACTTCGATGGAATAGACAAAACCGATGATGAAGCGCAGGCTTGTTGAGTTTTGAGTCGCTGGAATTGAATGAGTTTCTGTTGGTAAGCCAGGTGCAGTAATAACAAGTTCGTAATTTGCCAGATTTGGAAAGAGTGATTTTTGAACTTTACTTTGATTGGCAACTTTTCTTCGGGCTTGTCTAATAAACAATTTATCAAGGTCAAGTTGCACCTCGATACTCTTCTTGGCATTGTTAGGTACAGATGCTGAAGCACCATCATTAAAGGTGACTTTGTTGCCTCCACCACCGCAACCGGTTAGCAAAAGAGGCAGCAATATAGCTATGACAGAAACTAATTTCATCGGGGTACTCCCGTTCCAACGAATTAAAAGCTGTGTTTCCATGAATCGACGGCGACAGCATTCTCCACTATAATTTACCCCAAAATACCCACAGCTACAAGCTTTTGAGCACTTTAAGAGAACACTTTCAGGCTGTCTTCAAAAAGATTTTCGTAACTGTCTCTTTGCTTCATTTCGTTGCTCAGGAAAGCTCTCCACAATCTGGCTCTGGATTGTCCTTTGAAGATTCCCATCATGTGACGAACAAGGGCATGTGGTTTGTGACCTTGCGCAGTTAACTTGTCAAGATAGGACTGCATGGCCAGAAGTGCATCCGATCTTGATTCACTGGGGTTTTGATCAGCATTGAAAAAATCAGTATCAACCCGTGAGAAGATCCAGGGGTCATCATAGGCCGCTCGACCAATCATTACGGCATCAACTCTGTTCAATTGGTTCTCAATCTGCTCCGTCTGTTTGATTCCTCCATTGATTTCGATGAAGAACTCCGGGAACTCTTCCTTAATCTTGTAGACTCTGTCGTAATTCAGGGGGGGGATGTCTCTGTTTTGAGCTGGACTAAGACCTTGAAGCCAGGCTTTTCTTGCGTGCAATGTATAGTGTTTCACCCCGGATTCTTCATGAACAATTCTCAGGAAGTCTCTCAAAAAATCGTAATCATCGTGATCATCGACTCCAATTCTGGTTTTTACACTTAAGGGAAGTTGACTTGCTTTGGAGATTGCATTCATGCACTCCCCCACCATCTTGGGTGAAGTCATCAGGCAGACACCGAATCGACCCGATTGAACTCTATCCGAAGGACATCCAACATTCAGATTAATTCCGTCGTATCCGAACTCTTCACTGATTCGGGCGGCCTCAGCCAGAGACTCAGGACACGAACCTCCCAATTGAAGAACAAGGGGAGACTCGATTGGATCAAAAGCAAGATACTTCTTCAGGTCACCGCGCTTGTAGGAATGCAGAATGGTTCCAGCTACCACCATTTCCGTGTAAAGTATCGTTTCACGGGTTATCTGGCGCATGAAGTAGCGAAAATGACGATCAGTGCAATCCATCATCGGGGCGATAGATAGGGGGCCTTGTGTCTTCATTGATTTGCTCAGGGTTGAATCTTTATTGTTCCAGTTTCTTTCCTCTACTATACTCGCCAGTGTTGGACCTGTTTGCAAGTGTTGGGACAAGCTTTCCCGAATTTCAGTGCGAAAAGCGAGATTAGCTAATTGGAAAACAGGAAATTTGCAAATCACGAATGAGAAGGGAGCCGAGTGACTTCGTTTTGTATACCAAATGAGTTTGATGGGGCCTTGATTGCCGAGCAGATTGAGGAGCAACTTTGCTTTCAAAGCGCAAGGGGGCTTCTGCCTAAGCTACAGCTCTCCTTTGAGGAAGAGTCTGTCAGGAATTCACAGAAGCGAGTCAAGCAGATGGAGAAATACTTGTCCCGGGAAAAGGGGAGTGGTTCCATCGGCTCACGATTTGATCCAGCTTTGGAGAAGTCTTTGATCAAGAAAGACAGAAGCTTTAGTCAGGAAGATTTGGCAACCATTGGACAGGATTTTGTATTCTTTGATGAGTTTCAGGAAAAGCTCTTGAAGAGAAATTGTCTCCTGATTGCCTTTCAGGGAGGTGGAGTTCCCAGGCTAAAGGAGTTGGCTGTCAAATTTGAGAGGGTCTTTGAGGGTGGATTGGAAGTGGTTGATTCCGCCAGTGAAAATCTTCAAAAAATCCGAAAAAAGAAGGAAAAGGAAGCCCATCGACTCAGAAAATTAGTGGAGCGCTTGAGTCGGAGTCGAGATCTTGAGTCCTATCTTCAAGAGGAGATTGTTGCTGTGCGTGATGGGCGCTATGTTTTACTTGTGAAGAGCGATTTTCTGGGAAGAATGCAAGGGGTTCGACATGGGGTCTCTCAGACCGGTCAAAGTACTTATTTTGAGCCAACAGAGTTGGTGGAGGCCAACAATCGATATCTTGATTTTTTTGAGCAGGAACAAAGGGAACTCGCCCGGATTCTAAGTGAGCTCAATCAATTGCTTTTTCAATACCAGGAAGTGGTTATCCGGATGCTTTCCTATTTGCGGGAGATGGATTTGCTCAGAGCGTTGACAAGATATTCTCAGGAAAACGGAGACAGCTATCCTGAGTATGGTCAAGGGCAAGAGCTATATCTGAGTCAGTTCGAGCACCCCCTGATCGAAAACTGCAAGGCCAACACAATTACTATGGCACCCGGGCAGAAGATGCTTTTGGTTTCAGGTCCCAATAGTGGAGGAAAGACCGTTACACTCAAGTGTTTGGCCCTGAGTTATTACTTTTGTGCTTTGGGTATGAGGGTGAAGGCTCACGTGGCCCGATTACCCGAAATTCGCAGACTCTATTTTATTCTGGGTGATCAGCAATCCCTGCTGGATTCCCTCAGTTCCTTTTCTTCGCAGCTCAAGAGATGGAAATCGATCCTGGGTGAGTTGCAGCCCAGAGATTTTCTGGTAGTTGACGAGATTATGAATGCAACTGATCCTAGAGAGGGTGAGGCTTTAGCCTACCAGCTGCTTCTCTATCTCAAGGAAAGAGGAATTCGAGCTGCGATCTCTACCCATTATCCGGGATTGAAAGAAATTCCACTGGATCACCCGGAAGTGCTCAATGCCTGCATGCTCTTTGAGTCCAGAAATCTTGAGCCAACCTTTGAGTTACAGACCGGTAGTTCAGGAAACAGCTTCGCCCTGGAGTTGGCCCATAAATATAAACTTCCCAAAAAAGTTCTCAAGGGAGCTCGAGAGTTGGTGGGTAAAGAGCATTTGCAGATTAACCGCTTGCTGGAAAAACAAAAAAGGAGTGTCTCCAGGGTTCAAAAATTGGAGCAGGATCAAAAGAGGCTGAGAGAAACACTTTCTCGATTAGTGGAATCGGGTGCCGCTGCTTTGGAGAAATTCCAAAGGGAGAGAGATAAATATCTAGCCCGGGCTCACCGTCGCGTTCTCAAGGACTTTGATCGCTTCAAAAGAAAGACAGAGAAGTCGATTCGTCTCCTGCAGGAAAGCCTGGGGGATAGTTCTTCTTTGCAAGCTGGGAAAGATTCCGATCTACAGGAAGTACTCGATTCTATGAAGCTGGTTCAAAGCCGTGCCTCCAAAAAACTTATGCGACTGGCGTCCCGTGGGGATGAACTGGCCGTGGGTGACAGGGTACAGGTGTTGGGCTATAATAAGGTCGCACAGATATTGGAGATTTACAGCAATCGCTCGGAGGTCCTGGTGTCCATGGACAAGGTGAGGTTGGTTGTGCCTTCTGAAGACCTGAGTCTGATGTCCGAAGAGCTTGGAAAATCAAAACAAAAGATTGAGGTCCGGGTCGATTGGGAAACTCAGGAAGAAGAGTTGGATCTGCGCGGACTCGACTCTCAGGAAGCGGAAGTTCGCCTGGAGATTTTTGCTGACAGGGTTCTGGCGAGAGATGTTTCCAGGGTGCGTATAATCCACGGAAAGGGTAAGCTCAAATCCACAGTGAAAGAATTTCTGCAAAGAAGTATAGCCTTCAAGGGATACGAGCAGGAAGAACCCAATGAGGGTAGTCTGATTTTGAGCAGACTGATTGCGGGAGACAGGTAGTTTCATGAAGTTGTCACAAGAGTTAGCTTTAAAACAGGTTCAAACCTTAAAGCTGACTCCCCAACTCCAGTTGGCTGTGAAAGTTCTTCAGGCCAATCAGGCCCAACTCAGTGAAATGATCGATCAGGAGGTTCTGGAGAACCCCGTTCTTGAAGCGCAGGCTAAATCTGAAGAAGCAAACCCCTCCATATCAGAAGAACTTGGTTCACCCTTGGTGGAGGACTCGGATAGAGCCCAGCTTCTATCTTATGTGAAGGACTTTGAGAAATACTTCCATGAAAGTCAGGACAGCTATACGAGCTCGTGGTCTGAGCCATCCATTGCCAGTTCTGATGAAAGCAGCTCCTTTGAAGAATACGTGGCCAAATCAAGAAATTTGTCAGAAATTCTGGAAGAACAGCTCCATTTAAGCGTGGAGAGTGATCTGGATCGAAGGATTGGCCTGTATATCATCGCGAGCCTGGATCATAATGGCTTTTTACGGGAGCAGCCGGAGCGCATGGCGGCCAGCCTGATGGTGGCTGAGGATGATGTAGAAAGTGTTTTGACTCTGGTACAGAGTTTTGAACCAGTAGGTATTGCCGCCCGTTCACTTCAGGAGTGTCTGCTGATCCAGTACTACCAGCAGGAAATGAACGATCCTTTGGTGAGAACAATTCTAGAAGAGCATCTCGAGGATCTTGCCAATAATCGGATGCGTGAAATCAGTTCTAAAACTGGAGCGAGCTTCGAAGATATTCACGCAAGTTTGCAAAAGATACGAAGTTTTAATCCAAGGCCCGCTTCCGGCTTTATGCACGAAGTCTCTACAGCCGAAATCATCACCCCGGATCTTTTTGTAACGATTGAGGATGGAAAACTCGAAATTACCCTCAATGATTCCTACATCCCCAATTTGAATGTGAATCGCTTCTATCAAGAGAAGATTCAAAATGCAGCGGGGCTCGATAAGGCCGAACTGATTTATCTGAAGAAGAAACTCAATCAGGCCCTTTGGTTTCGTCAGTGTATTGAAAAACGCAAAGAAACTATTTACTCCATTGCCAAGTGTATTTTTGAAATTCAGTTTGATTTCTTTGAAAAGGGAGTGAAGGGTTTGCGTCCGTTAACACTGTCTGATGTGGCTGCCCGGGTGGATCGTCATGAAGCGACTGTATCGAGGGTTATCAACGGCAAGTATGCTCATACTCCAGCCGGGGTCTTTGAACTGAAGTTCTTTTTCACTGGTGGCTTGAGGTCTGATGATGGGGAGATGATTTCAACCTTGAGAATCAAGGAAATTATCAAGCAGGCTGTTGATGAAGAAAATCCAAAGAAACCATTGTCCGATCAGGTATTAAGTGATTTGTTGAAAGCGCGCGGCATTGACATAGCCCGACGAACTGTGACGAAATATAGAGAAATGATGGGAATCCCATCGAGTTCCAAACGTAAGAAGTATATTTAAGAGTGAGGTAGAACCGAGATGGCAGGACATAATAAATGGAGCTCCATTAAACATAGAAAGGGAGCTCAGGACAAAGCACGTAGCAAAGTATTTACAAAGCTCATCAGGGAATTGGTAACGGCAGCAAGAATGGGAGGCTCTGACCCGGATATGAATCCGCGCCTTCGTACCGCAATTCAGAAGTCCAAGGCCGCCAACATGCCCAACGATACTCTTCACAAAGCTATCAAGAGGGGCGCAGGAGAGCTTGATGGTGATGACTATGAAGAAGGTTTGTATGAGGGTTACGGACCCAATGGCGTGGGGATTCTGGTTGAAGTCCTGACCGATAACAAAAATCGCACTGCTGCCGACATTCGTCATATCTTTACCAAGCAAGGTGGTTCTTTGGGTTCACCTGGTTCCGTTGCCTATAATTTTGAAAGAGTCGGACAGCTCATTTTTAACAGAGATCAGGGTGATGAAGACAGCTTCATGGAGCATGTTCTGGAAGCTGGTGCTGATGACATGATTACAGAAGATGAGCAAACCTTTGAGGTTGTTTGTTCTCCTGACGCTTTCAACGATGTTCAGGAGTACTTCGAAAAAGCGGAATTGACTCCTGTTGAGGCAGACGTGGTCTATCGGCCGAATGTGAAAGTTTCTCTGAGTGGGGATGATGTTTTGAAAATGATGAAGATTCTCAACGCTCTGGAAGATAATGATGATGTTCAAAATGTCTTTTCCTCCTTTGATGCTTCCGACGAAGAGATGGAGGCGGCCCTGGAAAGACTTTGAGGATTCTTGGAATTGATCCAGGTCTGGCCACAATCGGTTACGGGGTGATTGATGCAAGGGGTCCTCGAGAGATGGAGTGTATCTCCTACGGAGCAATCAAAACTCCAGCGGGAACTCCCATCGAAACTCGTTTGAACATTATTTTCGAGGATATGGGGGAATTGATAGAGCGTTACAAACCCCAGGTGGCCAGTGTTGAAAAACTCTTTTTTAAAAAGAACGTGACCACTGGTATCCAGGTGGCTCAGGCCAGGGGAGTTGTGCTCTTGAGCCTGTGTAGAAAAGATGTTCCTTTCTTTGAATACACTCCCATGCAAATCAAATCGCGAGTCTTAGGTTACGGATTGGGAGAGAAAAGCCAGATTCAGTATATTGTTCAACGTACTTTGAATTTGGCCGAAAAGCCTAAACCTGATGATGCTGCGGACGGCCTGGCACTTGCTATCTGTCACCATTACGCAAGTGCTCGTTTGACCAGATAGGAGTTCAAATGTGTGATTTGCCACCAATTGACCCCAAAATTGAGGCCAGCTGGAAAGAGGCTTTGTGGGATGAGTTTCAAAAGCCGTACTTTCGAGAGCTCAAGAAGTTTCTTGTGGAGGAGAAGGCCAGTAAGCAGGTTGTTTACCCTCCTGGAAGTAAAATCTTCACTGCGTTTAATCTGACACCTCTGGATGAGGTGAAGGTGGTTCTACTCGGGCAAGATCCTTACCACGGACCCAATCAGGCCCATGGATTGTGCTTTAGTGTGCTCGAGCCAACCAAGCCCCCGCCTTCCCTCGTAAACATTTACAAGGAAATTCATCGAGATCTGGGAATTCCGGCTCCCGAACACGGAAATCTCAGTAGTTGGGCTCGCCAGGGAGTCTTTATGCTCAATACAGCTCTGACGGTGAGAAAGGGGCAGGCAGGCAGTCATCGCAAAAAAGGCTGGGAGCAGTTTACAGACGCAGTCATTCGAACAGTTTCAGAGCGAAACAAAAACCTGGTTTTTTTGCTTTGGGGTAGGGATGCCCAGTCCAAGGAGAATCTTGTTGGAGAAGGGCACCTTGTTTTAAAGACAACTCATCCCAGCCCATTTTCTGCCCGGCATGGTTTTGAGGGCTGCTCTCATTTTTCACGAACAAATGCTTATTTAAAAGAACATGGGAAAGCTGAAATCAATTGGGAAATAGATTAATTTTCTCCAGGGGGATTGACGCTTTTTTCAAATGACTTTAAAGTTTATATTGTGGGAAAGTATTGAAGTTTGATTCGTTTTGTTTGTTTTTGAATGATAATATTAAGTCCCCGAAGAACTTAGGAGCCAATATGCTTGTCGGTCTGAAAAAATCAATTGCCATAACAACTGCCATCCTTTGTACAGGAACAATCCTGGCGTCGTCCGTCTCTGATCCTTCAGAAGCTACACGAAGAGCTTTCGAAAAAGTTACAAGAACAAATGCCGAGTTAAATACACAGCTCAACGCTTTTGGGCGTGAGCAGCAGGAAGCGCTCTCTCAACTGGGAGCTGCAAATCCACTGGGAAATAACGGTACAGAGCAGGACATTGCAAGTAAGTTTGCCAACTCTTCTCTGCTGACAACAATGGGAGATGCCGGAAACGCTGTAGGCGGCGCGACGGTAACCGGTACTCAAGGACAAACGGCTGTGAATGGCTCAGGTACAAGCACGACTACAGGCTCGGGCCAAACAGCGAAGCAGCAGTATCAGACATTGGTGGACACTTTTAATCAACTTAGGGATCAGCTGAAGCCAATAGGAAAGGAATATTCCAAAATGGATGATGCTCCTAAGGCAACTGTTGATCAGGCCTTGCAGCAGATAAGGGACCTTGCTGCGACGATAGAAGAAGTCGAAAAGCAGGTTCCGGATATCGAAGGAATCGGGACTAACTTTTCCGCCAGACTTGTTGAATTCAACTCCATCCTGGATCAGGAAGGGGTGGCGAAACTTAACTCATTAACACCACAAGTCAATCAAGCCACAGTGGATGGGATCAAAGCCCAGCATGAAGAAGATCAGAAACCACCAGAGGAAGATTCAGAAGAAACTGAAGACGGTGAAAACTCTGAAGATGGAGAGAACTCAGAAGACGGTGAGGACTCTGAAGAGGGTGAAGAAGAAGAGGAGTTGTCAGGAATTGAACTGGTTCGCAGTAAGTGTAGCGCTTCTGTGGGTTCTTCCAACGGAGCTGCAGTGGTTCAGCATCTAACGAGCGGTGAGTGTGCCGACGCCCTGAGTGCGAATCCAGAGCTGAAATCTCAGTACAATATTGATGGAATCGTTGATCTGATCAAGAAATGGAATTTTAAAACCGCTACTTTCAGTGGAGCGACCAATTCTGCAATTGGTATCGACAAACTGTCAGAGCTAGGCTTGGTTCTTAATATGAACAATCCTGATCAAGATCTCGTCAGAGTTGCCTACAATCCTGCAGTTCAGGTGCAACAAGAGACCAAGGTCGCCTCCGCGGAAGCAGATGCTGAAGGCAATGAGTTCCCGGATGCACAGGAAGAAGCGACTGGTAAAACTGACATATCTCTGTTGGGTGGTCCTTCCCGAGATTAAACCAATGGAATATTCTAAAAGCCCTGCTTTCGAGCAGGGCTTTTTTGTTATTTGGTGAAAAAAGCTAATCCAGCTAAGAGTTTCTTTCGAAAACTGAGAGGGAAGGAACTCTGTCTATGTTAACTGCACAACAAGCAAGAAAGGTCATTCGCAGGCATTTGAGTCCTGTTGGAATGGAAGTGATAGCTACTACAGAAGCGCTCGGGCGTGTACTCGGGTGCGATGTTTGCGTTCAGGAAGATTCTCCCTCTTTTGATAACTCCGCTATGGATGGCTATGCCTTGCGTATGGAGGATCTGGAGAAAGAGTCTTTGCCGGTACAAATGGAGATTCCTGCCGGGGCGAGTAACTTGCCCGAATTAAAGCCAGGAATGGCTGCAAGAATATTTACCGGTGCCATGCTTCCTGCCGGGGCGAATGTAATTATCAAACAAGAAGATGCCAAGGTGCTGGAAAATGGGGAAGTGCAGTTTCAATGTAGTCCCCAAAAAGGCGATTTCATTAGAGCCAAAGCCAGTGATTTGAAAAAGGGAGAGCCGCTCCTGGCGCAGGGCACACGGCTAAGAGCAGGGCATGTGGCTTTGCTGGCCTCTCAGGGAATCTATAAGGTTGAGGTGATGAAAAAGCCTTCCCTTGGTTACATCGTCACCGGAAATGAGCTGGCTTTTGAGGGAGATGAACTCAAACCGGGTTATGTTCGCTCATGCAACGGAGAGATTTTTCAATCTTTACTCAGCCCATTTTGCGAAGAAATCGTGGATTATGGTCAGGCAAAAGATAACTTGCAGGAGATCCGGGCAAAGCTGGAGTTGGCCCAGGTGCACGATGTCTTTCTAATTTCCGGTGGAGCTTCTGTTGGAAAGTATGACTATACCAAAGAGCTACTGCATCAATTGGGATATACAATCCAGTTTCAAAAAATAGCGCTTCGTCCTGGCAAGCCTTTGGTTTTTGCGACAAAAGATAATCATGCAGTGTTTGGCGTTCCTGGAAATCCTGTTTCCAGTTTTGTTTCGAGTCATTTGTTCTTGAGACATGCCCTCGCTTACTTGCAGGGATGGGATCGTGAACAGAAGAGATTTCTGGCGAAATTAAAAAGTGATGTACGAACCCCCAAAGACTTCGACATGGTTCTTCGAGGAGTGTGGGGTGTGGAAGGATCAGAGATTCTGGTCGATACACAATTGAACCAAAGCTCGGGTGCTTTGGGAGTCCTGGCAACTGCAAATTGTCTGGTGAACTTCCAAAGGGGAAAAGATAATTTTTCTGCGGGTGAAATGGTGGAAGTTCTTCCTCTGGAGCAAGAGGGAGATTGGAGTTGAGGATTTTGTTATGAAACTATTGATCGTTCTCTTATTGACCCTGGGACTAGCTGCACCTGTTCAAGCAACGATCCAGTACGCCCAAAGGGAAAAGAAGGCCTGTGTTTACTGCCACTTCACTGATCGTGGGGGTCCTCGCAATTTCCTCGGACACTATTATGCAAAGAATGGCTACACTTTCCACAATACGATTTATGGTGAACCGACCTATGAAAAGCAGCCTCCGATGCCACCAGACCTGGCATTTCAGAGACCAACAGCAGCTGGTCGCATTGTTGACCGTCAACTTGAAATCTTAAAATCGATTCATTTTCGTGCCTTCTCCGGTCCAAACTATCAGGCCGCAGGTGAACTAATCGCCAGTGGAAAAGACTTCGCCACCAAGCTAGATTTTGCCGGAATTGCATACAACAAAAATCTGGAAGAGATTCTGGTTAGAGAAATGTTTGGTATCGGTAGATACAATGTGGAAGCCTTGGCTCTAAACAGCAACATGGGGCTTCAGATGCAGTTTGCTCCCATGGTGCATCTAAAATCACGCAAGGACAAAAAAGATCCCCAGGAATACTTGAAAGAAAGACTGGAATTTTTCAAGAAGGTTGCTGGATATGAGGGTACGGAGCAGATTAGACCTCTTTATGCTGAATTCATGTCTGCCGATCCACATTACACGGCAAAGCCGAACTTCGAAAAAGGTACAAATCTCGAGTGGGATGAATCCAAAGCAAATCAGAGTATCAAAGTAGAAGATCTGGGATACTCCCTTTTTGCGAAAGCACGACTTGCCAAAAATTACCTTGGGTCTGAGCACTCCAAGGGAGTCGGTGTGACACCCAGGGCTGGCTTCAAAGGGCAAGTTCTGGTCTACGAAATGCTCAACACCATGTTGTGGTTGCGTTATGGTCTTGGCTTCGATGGTGCCAAGTTTCGACCATTCCCTCCGGATTATTACGAGACTCGACAATTACTCTATGTACCAAACACTCTGGTTGTTGAGTTTGATGAGAAAACAAAAGCTCCCATCAGTTATTACGTCAAGGAAAGGCTATCGCATCTGAAAGATCTGGGTGCTCTGCTTTTGGGATTGTCTGAATTTTACGGTATGAGTGACCCTCACAATCTTTCCTTGCAAAGAGTATTTGGAAACGGTCCGGACGATTCCAAAGAGTTCCCGTTTTCCTACAATGCACGCTATCTGGCAAAAGAGCTTGCTCTCATCGTGTTGAAGAATATCGAATTGATGCACTTTGATCGAATGACAGGGGCTGCTTACTCTACAGCGACTTTGGTCAAGCCAATTAGAAAAGTTCACACTGGTGATATTGCTGTTTTATTGCAGGGCTTGGGTCGTGCTTTCAAATATTTCTTTGACGAGCCTGAGATTCGCAATGTGACTGGTAATCTGATTTATGCGATTGGTCAGTACATGGTACGCCACATGCAGGCTATTGATGGTGGTTTTGGATCTTCTTTTGATGTGAAGCGTCAAGCAGGAGACTTTCTAAATCGCTCATTGTATGACCAGGCGCAAATGGTTCAGGCTATGCTTGAAGCTTTCAAGGTTACGCGAGAAGAAAGATTCTACAGGTCTGCAAGTCGTGGTTATGACTTTATGGTTCAAAAGTTGTGGGATGAAGAAATGAATACCTTTTTGACCCATGAAGAATCAAAAGTACTGAAGATCACTCCGGCAAACTTTGGTGCGACGATTGGTGCTCTTCGTGAAATGACTCTCGCCACCGGTGACTTGAGGACATTTGCTTTCATGTTGGCCTATTTTGAAGGTGTGATGAAGAATTACAGCCTACAGCTTTCCGAGCTACCTTTTACAGGTGAGAAGATGGATGACGAAAGAGATAGCGATGGAGACGGAATCCTGCAGGCTGACCTGGCAGATGGGAAATTTGGAATTGCTCCTGTCCTCGCAAGTGAAGTTCAGGTAGAGCCGATTCGATAAATCGGTGAGTCTGCATCTTTGAGGCAGGCTTGTCGTAGAAGGATTGCACAATCCGCGTCAGTCTGCCAAGGTGAATCGGATTCTTCCAGATTCCAGCGGGGCTATTCAATCAAGCTATGGTTTTACCTTGGAGAGTGTTTGACTAGAATTGAATATAGACAGTTCTTTCGTCGAGGATCTGTCCAGTAAACTTCTTGTTTGTGCTCGGGGCAATTACTTGAATAAAATCACCAATCTTTCCCCTTTGTAGAGACTGCACTGGCAACTCAATTCTAATTCCGTTCTTGAAGAAGATTCCCTTGATCATCTGACGGATTTTAACAGCATCCATCTGGTTGACTTGTCGAATAGTTACAGGCTCACCCTTAACAAGAGTCCTCTTGCTCTTGTACTGATGCATTCTGGGAAGATCCTTTACGCCGAGTAACTGAATATGGCTTTCGGTTTGGACTTCCTTTACCTCAAACATGGAGGGATTGAGGACTGTATTTGTGGCAAAATTGTCTCTTGCAACCAAGGCCACTCTGCTTTCCAGAATCTTGAATCTTAGAAAAAACCTGTGGATGGTTCGACCTTGGTGATGAACTTCAATGTTCAAGTAGCCCCGGTCAGCCTTTTGATCGTCAATAACAACTTGAGCATCCGGTGGTAAAGTAAGGTGTGGTGGCTTCTGGCTGAATTCAATGGCTTGATGTTTTCCGGGTTCAAGCTTGTCATTCAGGAAATTCAGAATCTGTGATTCCAGCTCTGTTTTACTCAACTCTTCTCTTTCGACTTCAACTTCAACCGATTCAAACCCTGCGAAATGAAGAACTTGATCTCCCGCAAACTGAGTAAACTTTCTCTCCAGGTAACTACGATCAAAGGCTTTAGGCGGTGAGGCCGCAAAGAGTCTGAGAATCTGAATTGAAGAGAGCTTTTGGGACATTTCATTCTGCAATTCTTCACCAGTGCAACTAAGCTGCCCGAAATCAAGGAGGCTGATTGGGCCCGGTTGACGAACCAGGGACTTTTTTGATACGAAAAAGTGACAGTCGGCAACAGAATAAAGTAGGCTCCCAAAGAGAACTAAGGATGTTAGAAACAGGCGATGTGCACTCATACGACAAATACTAGCAAAAAGAGGACAAAATTGTCGCTTGGTTTGTCATATTTACCCTGGCTTATGCTGATCTCCTTCTTTTTATTACTCCATTCAATCAAGAACTTTGTGATTGTAGACTCCTCTATTAAGAAAGCTCTCGTTGATAAAGACAGGGAGCTTCTCAGTCAGATTTTCAGCTCTACTGACTGGAACTGGTACCAAAGATCAAAAGCCCTGCAAGCCTATGCTTCCATTGAGTGCTTGCCTAAAGATGAGGTTTTAATCAGTCGGCAGGTCTGGAGTGATACAAGCTTTCGTCTGGCGATGCTGGAGGGATGTCAGGAGCATGACTTTTCAGTCCATGAATGGATTTACCCGGAGTTGCTCAAAGATAACTATTCCTATATCAAGTTTATATCCCTGGAGCGAATTCAAAATGAGGGCAGGTACAAGACCTTTCAGAAAGACTTGTTCAGGTTGGTTGAGGATAGTTCTACCATGGTTCAAAACAAGGCCAAAGAAATGGTTGAGGAAATGCAACAAAATAAGTAGAGATCACGTATAAACTGGTGTGAAGAAGCTTCTCTCTCTTTGTGTTTTTGCCATCCTGTTGAACTCGTGTAGTCTAAGCACTTATGCAGGAGGCTTGTTCCAGTCCTATCTGGTTCGACTAAAGAGCGATTCATCCATGAATGCTCCTCGAGCTCCCGGCCAAAGTCCAGCCGCTCACTTAAAAAACTCAAAAGAGTCCTCCCTGCGTTCACTGGAGCAGTTCGAGAATTTTCTCAAACCCCATATGCCTCAGACTATTGGTGAAGGTTCAGGTCCCAGGGCTTCCATCAGTCCAAAAGTTACGAAAGTGGATAAGTTCTGGTTTATTCAAAGTGCTCGGGTGGTGGTCCGAAAGGACTTTGTTTCCCAATTGAGTGCAGCACCTGGTGTAGTAGAAGTTGTGCCTGACGAGGAAGTCACTTTCTTGCCACTGGAAGAAATGCCTGTAGCGGAGCATATCGCAGAATTGAATTTTGTAGAGGCTTTTCAGGATGGATTGAACGGTGAAGGACTCAATATTGGAGTTATTGATTCCGGGATATTGGAACATGAGGAGTTCGAAGAGAAAGTTTCGGCCTATAAAGACTTTACTTTAGATCCCAAAGAGAATTGGAGTGACGAAGCCGGACACGGTACTCATGTAAGTGGTTTACTCGTTGCCGGGGGGGATTCGGGTAAGCGAATCGGAATAGTGCCCAAAGCCAAACTGACTGTTGCCAAAGTAATGGAGCCCGTATCCAATGTGGGTAGTCAGGAAGTGGTTGGGCAAAGAGTCAAGGCTCTTGCCAGCAGGGTTCTTCAAGCGATGCAATGGATGCTTGACCCGGATGGTGATCCAACGACTGACGATATGCCCAGAGTAGTTAACAATTCCTGGGGTTTCCCCAAGGAAATGCCTTTGAGTAGAGGTTTTTTTGAGCAGGCGATCTCAATGTGGAAGCAGGCCGGTATTATTCCTGTGTTTGCAGCTGGTAATCTTGGAAGAGAAGGAAAAGACAGTATTGTCTATCCGGGAAATTCCTATCAGGTTATTACCATTGGTGCCCTTAAAGGTGATAAACGGGCTCACTTTTCTTCTATGGGAAGCGAAGAAATTAAAAAGCCGGACTTTATGACTCCGGGATATCGTCTCTATTCCTTAAAAGTCAGAAATGGTGAGGCTGTCTACGGGCGAATGTCAGGAACCAGTATGGCTGCACCTTTAGTTAGTGGATTGATTTCATTGATGTTGCAGATTGACCCCGGCCTTGACTTTCAGGAGATCTATCATTTGCTCAAGCAAAACTGTGAAGATCTAGGTGATAAAGGTTGGGACTCGGATACCGGATGGGGAAAGCTTAAGTTTCCTGAAGTCGTTCATGCTACAGAAGACTACTTTCGAGCACGTATTCAAGATGCCCCGGATAGTTCTTTTGCTTTGTATACCAAATTTCTTGATTCATTTGAGCTGAGTCGCAATCCATTCTTTCAAAAGAAACTGGTGCAATTGGAGTTGGCTTACATGAAAAAGCTGGAACTTTTGATAGGAAAAGTTCCTCAGGTTGTCGTTGATCGATGGAAAAGTCGACTTCAGAGTCAGGTTCGACTGGATTCCCGGATGGAAGCATTGCAAAAGCGTCTCCATCAGAGAGAGAAATTTCTCAAGTTGAATCAATGAAATGGGCCGAAGATTTAAAGTAATCAACGACAGCTTCCAATGTGAGTATTGTGGACATGAAGTTCCACCACATCAGCATGGCTCCTGCCGAAATCATTGTACAAACTGCCTGAGTTCCAAACATGTGGATCAAATGCCGGGAGACCGCATGAATACTTGTAAGGGGAGATTGGCTCCTGTTCACATTCAAATGAAGGGGCCTGATACAACTCTGCATTTCCGGTGTGACAGTTGTGGTTTTGAGGGAAAGAACAAGTCGGCACCTGATGATAGTCTTGAAAGAATGCTGGAAATTTTACGAGGCGACGGTTCCTTGTAAACTATCAATAGTTTGAATGATTCTTCCGATTTTTCGAAGAAGGGCGTGTAATGTCTTGTTTGCTCAGGCATTCGTGCACTTTGATGTCATGATATTGGTATAATTAGAGGAGACTATGTCCGGGGGCGATTTCAATCCATTTGAAGGTGAGTTCAACCCCTTCGCAGATGAAGGGTTGGTTGTCGACCCTAATGTTGCACCACCCCCATTAGCTCCAGCTCCCGATTTTGGAGCACCTCCAGTGGCTCCAGCTCCCGATCCAGGAGGTCCTTCAGCCCCTGATTTAGGCCCGGCTCCAGATCTTGGTGGTCCTCCTGCACCGGATTTAAACCCACCTGCTTTTGAAGAGCCCCCGGTACCAGACTTAGGTCTGGCTCAAGCTGCCGCACCAGTGCCTCCACAAGCTCCAGCAGCAGCTCCTCAGGAGCCAGTGCAGGCAACGGAAGCAGTAGCTCCAATAGCTCCTCCTACAGAATTGGTAGAAATTGAGCGCTCTATGGATGCTCAAGATGAGTCTGTGGTTTTAGCAGAAGTTGTTGATCCTAGTACAGTAGATATGGCTCAGGTTATGGATGTCAGTGCTTTACTAGGTGTGGTTGTAGAGGGGCAGAACGCTGCTCAAGCAGCCCCTGAGCAAGTAGCTGAAGTTCTCAGTGCTGAGCCCGAGCCTGCCCTTGAAATGCCGGAAGTTACAGAGTCAGAACCAGAATTGGATTTACCTGACATGGGTGAGCCAGAACCTGACTTGGATATTCCTGATTTGGGTGAACCCGAGCAAGAATTAGATTTGCCTGATGTGGGTGAGCCTGAACCAGAGCTGGATTTGCCTGATGTGGGTGAGCCCGAGCCTGAATTGGACATTCCAGACATGGGTGAACCAGAACCTGAGTTGGATTTACCAGACCTGAGTGAACCCGAGCCAGAGCTGGACTTGCCAGACATGAGTGAAGCAGAACCAGAGCTGGATTTACCAGAAATGGGTGAAGAAGAGCCTGAGTTGGATATTCCAGATTTGGGAGAGCCCGAATTGGAATTGTCTGAGGATGGGCCCGAACTTGATCTTCCTGATGTTGAAGAATCAGAGCCAGAACTTGACTTACCCGATATGGCTGAACCAGAGCCAGAATTGGATATACCGGAGATGAGTGATCCAGAGCCGGAATTGGACCTTGAGGAAGACAGTCAAGGGGAGGATGATCTGGATTTTGATTTGGATTCTGACTTTCCAGGTCTGGAAGAAGAGGCGCAAGAATCTATCGATGCAGAAGAATCAACTGCTGAAGAAGAAGTCGAGCTTGAGCTGGATGATGATGTAGAAGGCGAACCCGGTGATGTAGAGATGGACTTTGGATTTGCTCTTGGTGGGGATGAAGAGGAAGCTGAGTCAGAAGTAGAGGAATCCGCAGCTGAGGAAGAAGTCGAGCTTGAACTGGATGAAGAGGAAGAAGGCGAACCCGGCGATTTGGAGATGGACTTTGGATTTGCACTTGGCGGGGATGAAGAAGAAGCCGAGCCTGAAGTAGAAGAATCCGCAGCTGAGGAAGAAATCGAGCTTGAACTGGATGATGAAGAAGAAAGCGAACCCGGCGATGTGGAGATGGA